>JAEEGG010018888.1_pt1 | contig 13966 bp, 10 predicted proteins | sample 9134161 | NCBI WGS metagenome assembly JAEEGG01 (sample SAMN16246543, study PRJNA631951) | gut metagenome | biome: gut microbiome; feature: rumen; material: CR-attached | host: Bos | place: Iran: Karaj | collected 2018-10 | reverse complement strand
AACCGGTCAGGCTGGATTCTATAACACCCCGGGTGGGGACAAAATTTATGGTGTTCTTCTTACCTCTACGCCTTCTTGGGCAAATGCGAGCATGAGCACTGAGGTTGTTGAATTCACGGATGCCGACATGGAATCGGGAGTGTTTCTCCCGAAGGTCGGAAGACGCTTTGCGAGTGAGCAGCATGAGAAGATATCGTATTTCAACAATCAGGGCTATTACTGGTCATCTACCTTTGGTAGCATGAATGACTCGGACGAATCCCGAAAGCCTCAAACCGACAAAGCTGCAACTACGCTGGGTTGGAGGAAAAGCTATAGCTGTGATTATGGTTATACAACTCTAATTAACAACAATACAGATGCCCTTGGAGATACGAGAGCCGGTCTTGCAATCCGCCCGGTACTGGTAGATTAGTGTTATCCTCAACCTGTCGTTTTTTCAAGGATTTATGCATAATTGGTTGGTCCATATAGACTAACCAATTTTGCATAAATCGCAATGCGTCAGACATTTGATAATTGCGCCGGATAGACAAACGTCTGTTGAATAATTGCCGGGAATTTCCTATTTTTGTGAGTATGAAACGAATCATTGCTTTTCTGGCCGCATTGTTCTTGGCGGCGGGTGTCCTTTCGGCGAGGGAGTCGCTGAAGGTCGCCTCTATCTTTTCTGACCATATGGTTCTCCAGCGTGAGGCCCAGGCGCCCGTTTGGGGATGGGCCCAGCCCGGTGCCAAGGTGACGGTGTCGCCTTCCTGGGACGAGAAGTCCAAATATACCGCGAAAGTGGAAAAGGACGGCAGCTGGAAAGTCGGGATCAAGACCCCCGAGGCGGGAGGCCCCTACGTGCTGACGGTCTCCTGCGGCAAGGAAACGGTCAGCGTGAAGGATGTCCTCATCGGCGAAGTCTGGGTCTTCTCCGGCCAGTCGAACATGGACATGCCCCTCAGGGGATACGGCATCCAGACCGTTGACGGAATGACGGAAGAGATTATCGCATCGCCCCGTTATGCAGGTAAGGTCAGGGCTTTCCGCAGCAAGCGTCCTGCCAATGTGGAGCCCCAGAAGGATATCCCCGAAACGGCCTGGACAGTCGCCGCAGGGGAGAATGCCGCCCGGCTCAGCGCCATCGCCTGGTTCTTCGCCACGCGCCTGTCGGACGCCCTCGGCGTGCCCGTAGGCGTGATTGACAGCAGTTGGGGCGGCAGCAAAATCGAGCCGTACATGACGGCGGAGTCGGTCCGCAGGGCCCTGGAAGGCAGTGTCCCGTCCTCCCGTCTCCAGCATGTCATGGACCGGAAGAACCAACCCAAGAAGGCCCCCGTTGAAGTCGCCACGACATGGAACAGCCGGATGCTCCCGCTCGCGGGGTATGCTGCGCGCGGTTTCATATGGTACCAGGGCGAAGCCAACCGCAAGGACCGCTACTATGACCTTCTCCAGGCGGCGATGGTCGATCTGTGGCGCACGGCCTGGGGCGACAAGGAGAAAAAGATGCCCTTCATGTTCACGACCATCGCTCCCTACCGCTACGGCGACAGCCAGGCGACGGTGCGTCCTTTCTTCGTTGAGAATCAGCTTCATTCGCTGAAATTCATCCCGAACTCCTTCGCCGCGATTACCGAAAGCCTCGGAAACGAGATCTGCATCCATCCCGCGAAAAAGCGCCAGGTGGCCCAGCAGTTCCTCCTCTATGCCCTGGAGAATACCTACGGCATCAAGATGGGCATGGGCTCGGGCTATCCGAAACCCTCCGGCTTCGAGTTCAAGGACGGCGCCGTGACGATTCCCTTCACCAATACGGCCAACGGGCTCGGCAATATCAACAACCGCAATGTCAAAGGATTCGAACTGGCAGGGGAGGACCATGTCTTCCATCCGGCCGAAGCGGAAATCGCCTCGGACAACAAGTCGGTTGTCGTAAAGAGTGCGGCCGTTCCCGGACCGATTGCCGTCCGTTACAATTTCCACAATTATGCGGATGGTGACCTGGAGAACAGTTACGGCGTTCCGGTCCCTTGCTTCCGCTCCGACGACTGGGCGGAAGAGTAGGCTCAGATTCTCATTTCGTAGTCATGGGCATTGAGCTGATGGAGAATGTCCATGTGCATGTAATTGTCCCTTGATGCGGGAGCGGTGCCACTCAGGGCCGCTTCCGCAAATCGTGAAATCGTGTAGTAAGACTGCATCGGGATGTTCCTCGTCACGAGGTATTCGACAAGTCCGCTTCTCAGCGCGTCCAGATTCTGCTGAAGGTCGTCAAATCCGACGACATGGCGCTCCGGATCCGGGTGGGCCTCCAGGTAGGGCGCCATCAGATGGATACGGGAATTGGCCATGGTGATATGCCGGACATGCGGATGGGAGTGGAAGAAGGCATCCAGGATTTGCTCGGTTTCCTCCGGGGCGTCGGGATGGATGAATACCGTATGGACCTTGCAATGCGGGTAATGTTCAGAGATATAGCCCAGGAAACCCTTACGGCGGATTCGGTTCGGGTCGGCAAGCTGGCGCGGGTCGCGGATCAGACGGACCATCGCCAATTCTTTCACGTCCATCCTGTGGGTCAGCAGGTAGGCCCCGAGACGACCGGCTTCGTGCGGGTTGGCGCCATAGTACACGGTGTAATCGACCCCGTCCAGCTTCTGGTCAACGAAGGCGAGCGGAATACCCGCCTCCTTGAGCCGGAGGGCGAACTCCCGGAGCGCATCCGCAAATACGACATTGGTGATGACCCCGTCGGGCTTTTCTTCGAGAATCTTTTCTGCTTCGGCCTTGAAGGAGGCGACATCGTCCGAGTCATACAGATGCATCCGGAGGCTGATATCATGGCTACGGATACTTCTGGCACCATCCAGGAAGCCTTGGCAAGCGACATCCCAGTACTCGCCTCGTTCGAAACGGGGGATGAGGCATGCAAAGTTGGCCTTTTTGTGAGAGGCCAGCGAGGAAGCGATCGGGTTGGCCTTGTAGCCGAGGCGTTCGATGACCGCCTGGACCTTCTCCACAGTCTTTCGGGACACGCCGCCCCGGTGATAAATGACCCGGTCAACGGTCGCTCTGGCTACCCCCGCCTCGCGGGCGACGTCAAATATGGTCGGGATTGCTTTTTCCATATTGCAAAGGTGGAATTTTTTTGTGTTTTTTCAAAAAATCGTCTATCTTTGTATAGTATAGCGGGCGCGCGCCCGAGAAGAGAATATGACAGCAAAAGAACGAATTGAGTATGCACTTTCCATTTCGAGCGACACGAAGGTCTTCGAGATGGGGAGGGGAGCCTCGAAGAAGGCTCCGGAGGTTTTCAGACAGTGTTTTCCGGGCCGCAAAGCCCTTATCGTGGCCGATGTCCACACCTATCCGGCGCTGGGCGGAAAAGTCTTCGCGCTTTTCCGGGAGGCCGGCATTCCGGTGGAGAAACACATTATCATGGAAGAGGAGTTCCATGCCGAGTGGAAATATGTGGAACTTGTTGACAGTCTGCTCGATGCCCATCCGGACGCCGTTCTTGTCTCCGTCGGCTCCGGGGTCATCAACGACCTCTGTAAACTCAGCTCCCATCATCACAACCAGTCCTACCTTACCCTGCCGACGGCGGCTTCCGTGGACGGCTATTCTTCTTTCGGCGCGTCCATCACCTTCGAAGGAGCCAAGCAGACCTTCTCCTGCCCGGCTCCGCTGGCCATTGTCGCGGACATTGACGTGATAGCGGCTGCACCCAAGGAGATGACGGCCGCCGGCTATGCCGACCTGGCCGCGAAGGTCCCGGCCGGAGCCGAATGGATGGTGGCGGACTTTGTCGGAACGGCTCCGATCCACCCGGAGGCCTGGCATGTCCTGCAGGACTATCTGGACGACTTCCTTTCGAGGCCGACGGAGGTGGCCGCCAGAGATCCGGACGCCATCGCCGACATCTTCGAGGGCCTGACCCTCAGCGGTTTCGCCATGCAGGCGGCCCGTTCTTCTCGTCCCGCATCCTGCTGCGACCACCTGTTCAGCCACATCCTGGACATGACGGAACACCGTTACCATGGTAAACTCCAGTCCCATGGTTTTCAGGTTGCCATCGGCACGCTGACCATGTGCGCCGTCTTCGACGAACTCTTCAAGCTGGACTTGACGCAACTCGATGTCGATGCCTGCGTCAAAGCCTGGCCGACCCTCGACGAGGAGCAGCAGCGCGCGCTGAAAGAGTTCGAAGGCTTCCCGATTCCCCGGCTTGGCTATGACGAAATCACGAAGAAGTACGCACCGGCCGAGACGGTCCGGGAGCAGCTGACGAAACTCAAGGCGGAGTGGCCGTCCCTGAAGGATAAGCTCCAGGGGCAGGTTTATTCCTACGAGAAGATGAAAGGCCTGCTGAAAGCGGCCGGCGCCCCGTATGAGCCCGAGCAAATCGGCGTTACCCGCGCCCAACTCAAGACCATGTTCCCGAAAGTCCAGCTCATGCGCTTCCGCTACAATGTGCTGGACCTCGCCAAACGCGGCGGTTTCTACGATACGATTGTCGAACCCCTCTTCGCTCCCGGCGGTTGTTTTGAACTATGAAAACGAAGAAAAGCTTCCAGTACTGGCAATGGCGGGTCATCATCTGTTCGATGATCGGCTATTCCGTGTTCTATTTCGTCCGGAAGAACTTCGCCTTCGCCATGCCGGCCCTCGGGCAGGAGTATGGCATCACGGATACATCCTTCGGTGTTATCTTGACCCTTGTCGGCCTGGTGTACGGCGTCTCGAAGTTCCTGAACGGTTTCATCGCCGACCGCGCGAACGCCCGCTGGCACCTTGTCATCGGCCTCGGGGCCTGCGTCATCCTGAACTTCCTCTTCGGATGGAGTGCGGACATCAGCCATTGGATCACAGGGCAGGAGAGCGGTCCCGACTTTGTCAATGCCATGGTCGCGGTTATGGCGGTCCTGCTGGTACTCAACAATGTTTTCCAAGGCGCCGGCTTTGGTCCTTGCAACCGCCTGATGGTCCATTGGGTTCCGCCGAAGAAACTGGCCACGAAAATGTCCATCTGGAACATGTCCCATTCCATCGGCGCCGCCATCGTCTCCATCGTATGCGGCTCCATCGTCGCCTCCATGGGCTGGCGTTGGTGTTTCTGGATTCCGGCGGCCATCGGTGCCGGCGGCGTCGCCTTCATCATCCTGACGCTCCGTGACACGCCCTCCTCCGTCGGTCTTCCCGAACTGCCTGACACCAAGACCGAGCTGGACGATGACGATACAAAGGAAGGATACCGGAAGTTCGTGATGGACAAGGTGTTTAAGAATCCTGTCGTCTGGATTATCGCGACGACGGCCCTGATGCTCTATATCGTCCGTTTCGCCGTGCTGGACTGGGGCCCCAAATTCCTTCAGCAGGGTGAACAGCAACTTTCCCCGCAGCTGGCGGGATGGACCATCGGCATCTTCGAGATTGCCGGATGTCTCGGCATGCTCGCCGCCGGCTGGGTGACGGACCATTGGTTCCATTCCCGCGGCCAGCAGGTCTGCGTCATCGAGATGATCCTGACGGGCGTCTGCCTTCTGGCCATCCACTTCTTGCCCGCAGGGACCTCTCCGGTCGTGATGCTGGTGCTTCTGGCCCTGGCCGGGTTCTTCCTCTATGGTCCCCAGGCCCTTTTCGCCGTGATTTCAGGCAACCAGGTGACGAAGAAGGCCGCCTCGGCCGCCGCCGGCTTCATCGGCCTGTTCTCCTATTTGAGCACCCTGTTCACCGGCGCGGGCGTCGGTCTCCTTTCCGACCGCTTCGGCGACGCTTTCTGGGGAAATCTTTTCCTCATCATGGCCTTCATCGCCATCGGCGGAGGCCTCCTCATCGCCACCCTTTGGAATATCAAAGATGATGGATATGTCCATGAATGACCGTCTTCGGAAAATCCGTCATGTCGTCATGGACATGGACGGGACGATTTATCTCGGGAATCAGATTTTTCCTTTCACCCTGCCTTTTCTCAAGGGGTTGGATGAGAAGGGAATCGGCTATAGTTTTCTGACGAACAATCCGACCAAGTCTCCGGCGGATTATCTCCGGAAGCTCTCTGGGATGGGGATAGAAATCGGAGAAGACCAGATGCTGACGACCTCCAGGAGCATGGTCGAGTATCTCAAGCGGCATTTCCCGCTGGCCCGGCGGATATATGTGCTCGGGACGGAGAGCCTCCAGACGCTGCTGCGTCAATCCGGCTACACGCTGGTCGGGGAAGAGGAAAACCTTGCTCCGGACGTGCTGGTGGTCTCTTTTGACATGACTTTGACCTACCGGCGGCTCTGCAAGGCGGCCTGGTGGGCCCGGCAGGGGGTTCCGTATCTGGCCACCAATCCGGACTGGGTCTGTCCTACGGAGGAGGAGACGGTCCTGGTGGACTGCGGGTCTATCCAGGCCTGCATCGAGGCGGCGACCGGACGCAAGGCCGACAAGGTGCTCGGCAAGCCGGATCCGACGATGCTGCTGGAACTGGAGGCCAAGCTCGGCCTGGAGAAAGACGAGGTAGCGATGGTCGGGGACCGGGCCTATACCGACGTGGAGATGGCCAGAAGGGCCGGAGCGCTGCCTGTGCTGGTCCTTTCCGGCGAAACGACCCGTGAGATGCTTCCGGAGGTGTCGCGTCCCGGAGACCTTGTCGTCGCCGACCTGGAAGAATTCGGTAAATTATTGCTGAGCCATGAATAGCTGTGCTTTGACGGTCGTGCTGGCGCTTTCGTCATTCGGCCTCTCCGCCCAGCGGGCGGACCATCTGGGCCCCATGCAGGGCTTCCCCCGCGAGCAGCGCGGTTTCTCCTATCAGGGGATGGACATTGCCGGAAAGTACATGCTCAGCTGTCAGGACCGGGGGGCGGCGACGGTTTACAAGCTGTCCAGCAAGGACTTCAGGAAGGTCGGACAGTTCAAACTGGCTTCGTTCAACGAGGTGAACCATGCCAATGTCGTTACGTTCGGCGTGGAGAAATACGACCCGAAGGATCCGCTGCCGCTTGCTTACGTCAGCCAGTGCCACAAGAAACCCTACGAAGGGCGGAAAGACCTGCTTTTCGTGGAGCGGATTGCGCCGGACCTCCAGTCTTCGACCCTGGTCCAGACTATCTTTTATGAGGATACGGTCCAGGATTTCGGCTATGCGCTCCAGTGGGTCATCGACCGGAAAGGGAAGTTCCTCTACGGCTATGGCAATACCATCAACAATTCCGACCCGAAGAACTGCCACCGGATCATCAAATTCCGCCTTCCGGCCCTCTCGGAAGGGGATTTCGTGACGCTCCGGCGGGAGGACGCGCTGGAGGATTACCTGATCGAGGAGGTCTCCGGCTTCCGTTTCAATCCGATCGGCCAGGGCCTGTATGTCTTCAGGGACAAGCTCTATATGCCGACCGGCGTCGGCACGTCCAAACATCCTTCCATCCTCTATGTCTGGGACCTCAAGAAAAAGTCCATGGAAACCATGGACCTTTCAAATTGCACCACCGGCGAACTGGAGGATATCAGCCGCTTCCGCGGCCATTTCTGGCTCCAGGGCCAGGACGGTATCTTCCGCCTACGCTAGGGCTTCGGCGAGGATGGAAATCGGGTGCTTGACCGTGTAGCCGGTTGACATCTCAATCTGCCACTTACAGGTCTCGCAGTCGCAGGCGACAACGTCCGGATTGACGGCGCGGATCTGGTCGAAGAGGGGAGCTCCGATGGCCTGTGAGGCCTCGTAGTTCTCCTTTTTGAATCCGTATGTGCCCGAGATGCCGCAGCAGGCGCTGTCCAGCAGGGTGAATTCCACGCCAGGTATCATTTTCAGAAGGCGCTCCGAGAAGACGCCCCAGCCGAGTTTTTCCATGTGGCAGGGTGTATGGTAAGCGACTTTCAGATGGAAATCCGGCCGGAATTCGAGCTTGGCGCCGGCTTCCAGTTTCTCGAAGATGAGGCGGGTCGCCAGCTGGATGGAGTCGCGGACGGCGCTGTTGTCCACGCCCAGCAGGGACGGATACTCGTCCCGCATCGTGAAGGTGCAGGTGGAGGAAGTCGTGACGACTTTCAGCCCCTTCGCGACGGCTTTCTCGATAGTGGAAATGTTGTGCTTGGCATGTTTGGTGGCCTCCTTGGACATTCCGTTGACAATCATCGCGATGCCGCAGCATTTCTCTTTCTCCAGCAGCTGGACCCCGATGCCGAGGGCGTTCATCACCTTGACAAGGTCCTTTCCGAGCTGCGGATAGTTGTAATTGACATAGCAGCCGTGGAAATAGGCGACCTGTTCGGGGAAGGCGGCCTGGCTGCGGTGATGGCGTTTGAGCCAGCCTTCGAAACTCGTCGCGCTGTACTTCGGGAAGGTCCGGTGCCGGTCGATGGCGAGGGTAGCGTCCAGGACGGTCTTTGTCACGCCGAGTGAGGTCACGCCATTGACAATGGGGGCGAAAGGCCGGGCGAGCTTGCCCATGAAGTCGGTCGAGGCCAGGATCCGGTCGCGCAGTTTCGGTGCGCTGTGGTCATAGCGGATCCGTGCGGACTGGATGATGTCGGCGACATGGACCCCGGAAGGGCAGGCTACCTCGCAGCGCTTGCAGTTAAGGCAGTACTTCAGGGCCTGGTTGAAGAAATACGGGTCTTTCAGGCGCAGCCGTTCGCCGTCCGGGCCGGCCTGTTTCGGGCCGGGATAGAGGGGGTTCACCTGGACGACAGGGCAGTAGGCGGTACACACGGTACACTTCATGCACTCTTCAAAATTGTGCGCGCTGGTGGTATATTCTTGCAGTGTCATACGCTTCAGTCTTTTGCGATCGTTTCAGCCACGGCGAGGGCGCTGCGGAGAGCGAGGCCGCCGCCGATGCCCATGTCTTCTCTCGTTGCGCCGAGAATGGACCCGGCGACATACAGATTGCGGAGGGGCTTTCCGTCTTTGAGGGCCCTCAGCTCGGGGTCGGTCTTGACGCCGAAACGGAGGTAGGGCTGGTCTTTGGCGAAGTCCCGTTCATACCAGTCGTTCCGGTCCTCAAGCGCCTCTACATCCAGTCCAAAAAGCGGCTCCCAGACATGCTCAGGGTTGGATTCCAGGCCTTTGGAGAAGTAGCCGCCGGTGGCAAGGATGAAATGGTCGGCCGTGATGGGATGGCCCTGGAGATTGCGGGTTGTCAGGCCGGTGACGCGGTCCCCGTCCAGGGTGGCGGAGAGGACTTCGTCGCCCATCAGGTAGGTCCCGCCGAGGAGCTCATAGCGCCGGCGGAGGAGTTGCTGGGTCCGCACGCCGGGGACGGAAGGCGGCAGGGTGCCGACAAAGACGACCTTGGCGGGGATGTTGGCGCGGATTTTTCCGGGAACGGAAGCATCCTTGAGGCCGAAAACCTGCGGGAGGATGACCGTGTCTTCGTCCTTGAGCAGGATGCGCACTTCCTGTACGACTTTCTCCCAGACCTTGTCCATGACGCGGGCGATATGGACCGAACGCATCTCGCTGGGGGACAGGCGCAGGTGCTCCATCTCGTCGATGCGGATGAAACGGATGCGGCAGCTGGCCCCCGCTTTCTCCAGTCCTTCTGCGATGAAGGAGGAGAAGAAGTCGTGATAGCCCGTGAAATTGATGACGAGGGCGCGGCGGGGAAGCTGGCCTTCCGGGAAGATGCTGACGTCTTCCAGCGAGAGGACGGCGGGTCGGAACGTGCCCATGGGCATCAGCCTCGCTCCCTCCCGGTAATGGAGCCGGATGCCGGCCTCCTCAAAGAGGTCGATGGCCCGCTCGGGCGCCTCCTGCATGGATTCGAAACTGCCGGAGAAGAAATGCAGGGCGTTTTGCCCGGCGGAAATGATGGCGGTTTTCTTTCCCGCTTTCTGCAGGCTGATGCCGGCAGTCAGGCCGGCGAGTCCGCCGCCGATGATGACAGTATCCAGTTTCATACGCCCAGTACGTGTTTATAGACCCATTGTGTATATTCCGCTTCGCGGAGCGTATCGCCCCAGCCGATGGGGAAGTTGCCCTTCCAGCGCTCGTTGAGGAAGTCTTTCAGGTCCTCCCGTTCCCGCTCGACGCAGCCATGGGCTTTGGCCAGGAGGCCGGCGGCGCGGCAGGCGCAAAGCTCGCCCTGGCAGGTGCCCATGCCCATGCGGGTGCGGCGGCGAAGGTCCGTGAGGTTCGATACATCCAGACGCTCGATGGCGGCGTTGATTTCGCCGACGGAGACTTCCTCGCATTCGCATACGAGGGCACTGTCGTAGCGGTCGTTGTCCTTGAAGCGGGCGGCCCGGGTGCCGAGACGGCCCGTGGCGGCCTTCTGGACCGTTGTCGGAGCAGCCCAGATTGTGTCGGCGACTTCTTTATAAGATGGCTTCTCACTGCCGGGGAGCGGGGTCGTCGCGGTTTCGCACTGGCGGTTGACGCTGAGTTTCCGGCAGACGGCGTCTGTCGCCATCTCCGCCATCAGGCGGTAGGTCATGAGTTTGCCGCCGGTGATGGTGATGAAGCCTTTCAGGCCGTCGCGCTCTTCATGGTCCAGGCAGACGATGCCGCGGGAAATGTTGCGGCCGCTGGGGTCGTTGTCCGCGCTCACGAGCGGCCGGACGCCGGCGTAGGCCCTCAGGATCCGGGTGGAATTCAGGGCCGGGGCCAGTTTGGCGCCTTCGGTAATCAGCAGGTCCACCTCGTCCGGGGTGACATGGACGGTGTCGCACTCTTCGAAAGGGATGCGGGTGGAAGTCGTTCCGATGACGCAGACCGTGTCTCCAGGGACCAGGATGTCTGCATTGGCGGGTTTGCGGCAGCGGTTGATGACGACATTGTTGACCCGGTGAGCGAAGATCAGGAGGGCGCCTTTCGCCGGGAACATGCCGATCTTGACACCGGCCATCTCCGCAATCTTCTGTCCCCAGATCCCGCAGGCATTGACCGTGACGGGGGCGTAGTATTCGCCCTCTTCGTGGGTCTGGTGGTTATAGGTCCGGACACCTTTGATGGTGTCACCTTCCTTGATGAAACCCGTCACTTCGGTGTACAGAAGTACCTGGCCGCCATGGAGTTTCGCATCCAGCATGTTCGCGGCGCAGAGGCGGAAGGGGTCCACGCTGCCGTCCGGCACCTTGACGGCGCCGATGAGCTCGGGATTGACCGAAGGCTCCAGGCGGCGGGCCTCCGCCGGATCGATCCGCTCGGCCCGGATTCCGGCCTTGAGGCAGGAGGCGATGAAAGTCTCCTGGTAGGCGAGGTCGTCCTCCGGCAGGGTGATGAACAGGCCGTCCGTTTCCTCGACGCAGTGGGCGGCAATCCGGCGGAGGATCATGTTCTCCCGGATACATTCTTCCGCGGATTCCGCGTCGTTGACGGCATAGCGGGCGCCGGAGTGAAGGAGGCCGTGGTTGCGGCCCGTCGCCCCGGTCGCGATGTCGCTTCGCTCAATCAGCAGCGTCCTCAGGCCCCGCATCGCGCAGTCGCGCTGCGTGCCGGCCCCTGTGATGCCGCCGCCGATGATGATTACATCGAATTCATTGGGTTTCATGTCTTGCTTTGTGGTATAGTTACACAAAGGTAGACATTTTTTTGCGGATATACAATGCCTCAGAACGCCAGGCCGATGGAAGCGCCGGCATGGACCCTGCGCTGGTAGGGATTGACGACAATCTGGACTTCCAGCGGAATCGACAACTTGCCCGCAGAAAGCGTCTTGCTGTAGCCAAGGCCGATATGCACCGGCATGAAGCTCTTGCTATAATCCGTATAATACCCTTTCAGGACACTGGTGCCGAGGGTAAGGGAGGCCGCACCGCCGTCTTCGAATTCATGGTAGGTGCCGATTTCCAGGAAGGAGGAGAAGGTGAGGGGCCCCGTCGTCCCGTCCTCGTTCTCCCACCAGTCACCCCATACAAAGGTATACCAGCTGACATTCAGCGGAATGGCTGACCTCTCCTAACAAAGTCCGATTTCGTCCATGTGCGAAGAGGGGCCTCTCCGCCAGTCGAAATAATACTCCGGGTCACCGGCCGTATGGGAAAAATAGTCCAACAGGTGGATCGAGAAGTCGCCAAATGTGTACGACAGGTCCCAGTCGATTTCCTTATAGAGGCCGTCCGTGGAAAAGTATGAATTGTTTTCGAGGCGGAATCCGCCGAGATTGACCCCCACGTTGGGATTCAGGTGAAAACCGCAGAGCCGGTCGCCTCTCCAGATATAAGTGGACGAAAACAACAGGGAACCGTCCACGCTGACGGAAGGCTTTTCCGCAGAGAGGCCAAGCGGAAGAAGCAACAGGCTAAGAAAGAGGCTTATCTTTTTCATAAGGCAAATATACATTTTTCTTGTCATAAATAATCCTTATTTTTGTAAACATTAAAGCTTGATACTTTTGAAAAATCTGATTCTGTCCGTTCTGGTCCTTGTCGCGTGTCTGGGCGGCCGGGAGGAGCGCCGCTATGTCATTACGGCCTACGGCGCGAAATGCGATACGACCGCCGTTCAGACCGCGGCCATCCAGCGCGCCATCAATGCAGCGGCTCGCCGGGGCGGCACCGTGGTGATTCCTGCCGGCCTCTGGCGTTCGGAAACCTTGCATTTCAAGCCCAGGACCCATCTGTTGCTGGAAAAGGGGGCTGTGCTACAGGGTGTAGCGGTGGAAACGGCACTGGTCCATGCGGATGCCTGTGACGGTTTTTCCATCGCCGGGAGCGGCACGCTGGGAGGCGGCGTCGTCCTGTCCCGCTGCGCCCGGGTTTCAATTCGGGACTGCCAGGTGGATTGCCGGGGGGATCTGCTGACCCTGGAAGGAGAAAACCGGGAGGTGAGCGTCGAGGGCCTGAAAGGAAAGGCCCATACCGTACTCCGCTCGTCATCGTGGGCCAGTGAGGATGTGCTCATCCAGCGCTGTACGCTGTCCTGCCGGCGTTTCCGCGATATGATGGACGCGCCCAAAGATGGTGGTCCGGTCTTTCGGGAGAACAAATGGAAATATACCTATAATAAGGATGAGGCGCAGGTGAAGCCCTATGCGCTGGAAGATCCGCTGAGCTTTGCGGACGGGACGCCGGTCAAGACCGTTTGCGACTGGAAACGGCGGCGGAAGGAGATTCTGGACCTCTTCCAACAGGAAATGTATGGGTCCATGCCGAAGCCGCGGCGCTACTCTCTCGAGACGCTGGAAGAAGGTCCGGCGCTGGAAGGGAGGGCTTGGCGGCGGCAGGTCCGGATGTCTTTCCGTCCGGATGGTCCTTCGATTGACTGGCTCATTATGGCTCCCACTCGCTCAGATAGGCCCTCTCCGGCCATCTTAATGCTGAATTTTTATGGAAACCATACGACTACGGACGACCCCGAGGTGCTGCTTCCTTCCTCCTGGCTGGAGGACAATGAGCAATATGGCATTGTCCATCATCGCGCGACGGAACGGTCGCGGGGAATGTTTACCCCGGAGCGGAGTCGCGAGACGGTCTTCCCGATCCATGAGATGATTTCCCGTGGATATGCCTTTGTGACAGCCTGTTACGGGGATGTTACGCCCGATCCTGCCGATCCCTCCCTTCAAGCGACCCTGGCCCGTCCGGGCTCGCTGATTGCCTGGGCCTGGGCCATGAGCCGGGGGCTGGACATGCTGGAAGAGGATGCGTCCATCGATGAGGACCGGGTTGTCGTGACAGGATCTTCGCGCCTTGGCAAGGCGGCTCTTTTGGCCGGGGCTTTCGACGAGCGCTTCGCCATTGTGGCGCCGAACCAGACCGGGGGCGGGGGAGCGCCGCTCAGCAAGCGGAACTTCGGGGAGTATGTCGCCTCGGAAGTCGAGCATTTCCCGCACTGGTGGAGTCCGGCATATGCCAAGTATGCGGAAGCGGAGGCATCACAGCCCTTTGATCAGCATCTGCTGCTATCCTGTGTGGCGCCCCGGCCGCTGCTGGTGGAAGGATTCAATAATCCCTGGTTTGATACCTATGGCGAGTTTTTGGCACTGAAGGCTGCTTCTGTGGTGTGGCGTTTTCTCGGCGCAGAGGGGCTTCCCGCCGTTGCGTG
>JAEEGG010018887.1_pt1 | contig 13966 bp, 11 predicted proteins | sample 9134161 | NCBI WGS metagenome assembly JAEEGG01 (sample SAMN16246543, study PRJNA631951) | gut metagenome | biome: gut microbiome; feature: rumen; material: CR-attached | host: Bos | place: Iran: Karaj | collected 2018-10 | reverse complement strand
GCGCCAGCGCAAGAGGTATGATAAGTATGGCAATCCGTTTGATCATAGCGACACGAGGGTTGAATAGATTGTGGGTATCACGGTAGGCTTCCTGCCCTGGCCTACAGGGGTGCCGGCGCTGGGATAGTCCTCATAGTCATCGCTGTGCATATAAGGATTCCCGGGGTTCATGAGGTCGTGGTCGCGGACGATTTCGCGTACCCTCTTGTTCAGGGTGCTCCACCAGGTGGGGTCCTTGTAGATCAGTCCGTTCTCGGGGGTGACTTCCGACTTCCGCCTGACGCAGAAATCTATCTCGTCGCCGTACTCCTCCACGAGTATCTTGTGCAGGGCCTTGCTGTAGCCCGTGCTTATGTAGAGGTACCAGTTCTTCCAGACGTCAGGCACCGGCCTGGCATAGGAGTTGGTCCACTTGACTATCGCCTCCTGATACCTGGGCAAGCCGGCGCGGAAGAACTCGTTGGGCACGATCTTCATCACGATCACCTTCTGCTCCACTCCGTCCGGCAAGGCCTTGGCCCTCACGACTATGTCGGCCTTGAGCTCCCCGGCCTTGACCACGGAAGACAGGATCTGATAGTCTCCCGGCGTGGCTATTGAGTCCTTGATCTCGAGGGTGATGGCCCTGTCGTAATCGACGGGGATCCCGATCATCCTCAAGGGAATGTGGAGGTCCTTGTACTCCTCCGTCCAGCCCCTGAGCGAGAATGAATTCTCGATTCCGGTGAAGGAGACCGAACAGTCTTCCACCTTGAAAGTCTGGATATCGCTCTTTTCGCAGGACGCGAGGCAGGCCAGCGCCGCCGCGAAGATAACTGTCATATACCGTTTCATAGATCTTGATGCCTTCCGTAAGATAATTCGTCAGTGGGATATGGATAGGGCGTGAGCAACAGTCTGGGGTACCAGTCCTGATGCATGTTGAACTGCATGTGTATCTTGGGCATAATGCGCCTGGTGGCATAGTAGCCTATGCTTTCTCCGATGAATTCCTTGACATACTCGAGGAAGACCGTATCCAGGGTCATGGGGAATCCAAAGAAGGATGCTTCCACGTCCTGGATGCCCCTGTGGCTTCTTATCTCGCCCAGGATCTCCTTCACCTTTGCCTCGTCTCCTTTCTCCGCGGCCACTTCGGCGATGATCAGGTACATCTCTGATATCTTGACCATGGGGACCCTGTTCCTGTATTCCGGAGCATAGGAAGAGTTGTTGTAGTATTTGTACGGGCGGTACTGGTTGCCATAGAATTTGAACATGAGCGCGGGCCCCCGGATGTCTTCGGATGCCGAGATTGTCGCGGTATTGAAGAGCGTGAGGTCCGAAATGTTCTTGTCGACGATGATCGAGGACGCGCCGGTGGTCAGGGTGTTGAAGAGCATGGCGTCCGTCAGGCTCTGGAGGCCGCTGACCTCGAGGGCGAAAAGCTGCTCGGAGGAGAAGGTCCAGTCCACGACGTCATTGGAGGTGGCCTTGGTCATGGCCTCGGCGTCCACCCATTTTACGACGCCGGCGGCCGCAGTCTCATCTATCACTTCGCGCGCCTGTGCTGCGGCGGCATCCGGCTCGCCCCGGAACAGGAGCACCCTTGCCTTGAGCGCCTTCGCGGCGAAATAATTCATCCTCTTGTCCCTGGCGTCCCAGAAACCGTCGGCATTGGCGTTCGCCATGAATTCCGCGGAAGCGTTGCCGCGGACCGGATCTTCTTCGAGAAGCGAAATTGCCTCGTCCAGGTCCTTTTCCAGAAGGGTCAGGGTCTCCCTGTAGGTCTTCTGGGGAGTAGGTTCCTTGTCGTAGGTGGTCACGTACGGCACGGTGTATTTTTCGTAGTCGGCTTCCTTCAACTGGGCAAGGCCGAACATCCGCATGAGGTCGAAGTGTATGTATGCCCTGAGCGCCAGCAGCTCGCCCTTCATCAGGTTCCGCTCTATGCGGTCGGACACGATGTCCGGCTTTTCGTCAAGCTCATACAGCACCTTGTTGGCATTTGCAATAGAGAAATATCCCGCTCTCCACATCCCTTCCGTGAGGGGGGTCACGTAATTGCTGTTCCAGTCGTGATTCTGGATGGCGGTCAGCAGGGGGCTGGACTGCTGGGCATACGGGCCGTAAGCAAGGTCATTGACGTACCAGGTCCACATTTCGCCATATTCGTACTCGCTGCCCATACTGATATACACGCCGCAGAGCGCATCCTGGAATCCGCTTCTGGAGGAGAAGAGGGTGATGTCCGAGACCTGCGTGGACGAAGTGGCTTCCAGCCATTTATTGCAGGACTGAAGGCTTGCCAGGGCGATGGCCAAAAACGCCAGTTTCTTTATCGTCTTAATCATAATACTGTCAGAATGAAGCATTTACACTGAAGGAGAACTTCCTGGCGTAGGGGTAGGACGTACCTCTTTCGATGTCGATCGAGGAGAATGTGAAGATATCGTTGGTGTACAGGCTGAGCCTCAGGCGGCTCAGCTTGAGCCTGTGTATGAGACGTATCGGGAACTCGTAGTACAGGGTGGCGGAAGAGAGGTTCAGCACGTCGTTCTTCTGGACGAAACGGCTGGTGGCTTTGGTGACCGAGCCCCCGACTCCGGTCTGTGCCTTGAAGGGAGCGACGTCTCCCGCTTTGGCCCAGCGGCCGCTGAATACCCTCCTGTCCACGTTGTTCTCCAGCGTGGTGTTCTCGACCTTGTTCAGGAGCGTATTGTTGTAGAGGTAACCGCCGCCGTAGAAAGTGGCCGTGAGGCTGAATCCGAAGCCCTTGACTTCTCCGTTGACGCCGAAGTTGCCGTTGAACAGAGGGTCGGACGAGCCGCAGTTGACCAGGTCGGCCGGATTCCAGGAAGTCGTTATCCTGTTGTTCCTGTCCAGGAAAACCTCATTGCCCTGGTCGGAACTGATTCCCAGAGAGCGGACCGCCCAGATCGAGTGCAGGGGCATGCCGTCGTAGTATTGGATCACGGGTTCCGTGGCCCCGGATTCTTTCGCGCGCTCCTTCTGCTGGTCGTTATAGGCCTTGAGCACGTCGGAAATCTCCAGCACGCGGTTGTCGTTGACGGCGACCTTGCCGAACAGGCTGATGTAGGATGCGCCCTTGCGGTAGAAGGTCCAGCTCACGCTGGCCTCCAGGCCCTTGTTGCGGACCTTGCCGAGGTTGTCGTTTGTGGAATAGAATCCGGTGGACGGAAGTATGGTCCTGGAGAACACGAGGTTGCGGGTGTCCGCGATGTAGGCGTCCATGACCACGTTCAGCGAGCGCGTGCGGAAATCGACGCCCACGTTGTAGTCCATCTTCTCTTCCCAGCCGAGTTCCGGGTTGGCCATGTTCGCCAGGGCGGCACCGGTGAATCCGTTGTAGTATGCGGAAGAGTAGTAGGTATAGACCGGAAGCGCCACGTTGCTGGTGTAGTTCTGGTTTCCGGAGGAGCCCATGCTGGCCCTGAGCTTCAACTGCGTGATCCAGCGGACGTTATCCTTCATCCAGCGCTCGTTGTGGAGGTTCCAGGCAAGTCCGGCGCTCCAGAACAGGCCCCAGTGGTTCTTGGTGCCGAAGACGGAAGAGGCGCTGCCCTTGATGGTCGCGTCGGCCATATAGCGGTTGTCGTAGCTGTAGCCGGCGGTGGCGAGGGCACCGAGGGTCCTGTTCAGGCCGTCGCTGCCCGTAGGCACCATGTCCGTGGCGTACTGGCGCGCGAAGGTGATGCTCTTCATGTTGCTGTTCGGGAAGCCTTCCGTGTAGTTGACGATCTCCTCGTAATTGGTCTGGGAGATGCTCCAGTCGACCGTGGCGAAGATGTCGTGCTTGCCCGCCAGGTTGTGGTTGAGCTGCGCCGACACGTCCCCGGAATAGGTGGTGTGGCTGCCGTTCGACTGCTCGTAGCTGCCTCGCCTGAGGATTTCGTTGGTATCGTAGAAGTCAGTGTGCTGACCCGGCTTGAATTCGTCCGTACGGGTCTTCTGCGAATCGATTCCGAAACGGGCCACCAGGCGCAGGAACTTGAGGAACTGGTATTCCGCGTAGAAATTGTCGGAGATTGCCAGATACTGGCTGATGTCGGTGGTGCCTATCGTCGCATTGTACATCGGGTTTGTCACCAGGCTGAAGTTGGTGGAGACCCCGTTGTAGGTGAAATCTTTCATCTGCAGGACCTTCTTCAGCTTCCCTTCCTCGTCATAGGGCGTGAGGTAGGGGTTGAGGACCGCATATTCGTTGAAGTTGCCCCAGGGGGACTCGGAGCTGTTCATGTGCGAGATGCCCATGATGTTCCTGAAAGTCCACCCGCCGCGCCTGTAGGCCACGTTCACGTTGCCGGAGATGACGTCGCGGAAGGAGCCTTTCATTGCGCCCTGGGTGTCGTTGTAGGAGAAGGTCGCAAGGGTCTTGAGCTCCTTGGACCCAAGTTCGATGCTTATGGAATGCTTCTGGCCGATTCCGAGGCGCAGGGGCTTGGAGAGCCAGTAGGTATCCTGCCCTTCCTTGGCCTTCTTGAGCCTTTCGTTATAAAGTGCCTGCCGTGCGATCGTTTCGAAGGAATTGCCGTTCACGTAGTAGCCCTCGCGGTATTCCACGTCCAGTTTCTCCAGTGAATTACAGAGGTTGTAGCTCGTCAGGTCCGGGGCCTCGATGGAAAGGCTGCCGTTATAGGTGACGCGGCTCTTGTCGTTGGTGAGCGCCTTGGTCTCGATCACGATGACGCCGTTGGCGCCCTTCGAGCCGTAGATGGCCTTTGCGGAGGCGTCCTTGAGGATGGTGATGCTCTGGACGCGGTTCATGTCCATGTCGGTAACCTTCTCCAGCGTGGTCTCGAAGCCGTCGAGTATGAACAGCGGCTGGTTGGCCTTCGCGAGGAAGTTGCTCTTGAGGTTCGAGGTCTCCGCCGCAAGCGTGGAGGCTCCGCGGATCTGCATGGAAGCCATCACGTTGGGGTTGGAGCCGGCATCCAGGTTGTCCAGGATCAGCAGGGAAGGGTCAAGGTTTTTGAGCGACTCCACCACGTTGCTGTTGGACACGCGCTTGATGTCTTCGCTAGTCATCGACTGTACCGAACCGGTGAAGCTGTCCTTGCGGCGGGTGAAGATACCCGTCACGACGGATTCTTCCAGCACCTGGGTATCGGGCTCCAGATAGATCTTGAGGTCCTTCTTGATGTCGGCGACGCTGATTTCCTGCGTCTTGTAGCCCATCAATTCCACGGAGAGCACGGCATTCAGGGGAACCCTGTCCAGCTGGAACTCGCCGTTCACGTCGGTGGTGGAGACCAGCTTTAGCTTGCGGTTGATGACGACCACTCCAGGGAACGGTTCCCCGGTCTCGTCATACACGGTTCCCTTCACCTGACGGGTGTTCTGCGCCATGGCGGAAGGCGGGAACGCAGACAGAATCAGGATTAATGCCAGGAGTTTTGGGAATAATCCCTTATGTATCGACATAGAACACTACTTTATAACCTTGCGAATATAACGAATAAATTGGTAAAACAATAGTTTTAACCAATTCCACGGGGATTCTTATATTTGTAAAACCAACCCTGACCACGTATGAAACACACCCCTTTCCTTGCCTTGGCCGTCGCCGCTTTAGTTGCCGTTTGCCTTCTTTCCTGCGCCGTACCCGGCTCCGCCGGCAGCTCCCGGCAGAATGATGAAATGAGCGTAGAACGGATCTGGGACGAGGGCTACAGCGCATTCCCTTCCATCGTGCGCTACCGGGGAGCGATGTACGTGTGCTTCCGCGAAGGCGTGAGCCATATCTTCGACGAGAACGGGATAGCGGCCGGCAAGACCCGCATCCTGCGTTCCCGGGACGGCAGGCATTGGAAGAGCGTGGCGCTGCTTTCCAAAGAAGGGTACGACCTTCGCGACCCCAAGCTCTCCGTCACCCCCGACGGCCGCCTGATGGTGATGCAGGGCGGCTCCGTGTATGTGGACAAGAAGCTCGTGGACAGGGTTCCCCAGGTGTCCTTCAGCTCCGACGGCCGCCATTTCAGCGACCCCCGGCCGGTGGAGTATCCCGCGCAGGATGGCTCCGCCTGGTTCTGGAGGGTGACCTGGTACGATGGCACCGGCTACACCGTTTCGTACGGCAGCCCGGATGACGGTAAGCTGGAACTGCTCAGGACCGCCGACGGCCTGCTTTACGAAAAAATCACCGATATCCCGCTGGACGGTTTCCCCAACGAGACCACGGTCCGCTTCCTTCCGGACGGCAGGATGGCGATTCTGATCCGCCGCGAGAAGGGTGACAGGGGCGCATACATCGGAGTAAGCGGAGCGCCGTACACCGACTGGACCCTCACCCCGCTCGGATTCCATATAGGAGGCCCCGAGATGGCGGTGCTACCCGACGGGTCGCTGATCATAGGCGGCCGGGCATTTTACGAAGGGGGAGAGCCGAAGACCTGCCTGTGGAGGGGGAACTCCGACGGCCGGTTCGAATTATGGAAAACCCTCCCGTCCGGCGGGGACAACAGCTACCCGGGGTTCCTCGTGGAGGACGGCGAACTCAAGGTGGTGTACTATTCCTCCCACGAGCTCACCCGTCCCGACGGCCGCCCGAGGGCCGGAATCTATTTCGCAAGGATACCCCTATAGCCTCCCGACCTTCCTGATCCACAGTTTCGCCATCCGCCGGTGCCCCACCGGAGTCGGATGGATGCCGTCCCATATCCAGAAGGACGGCCGCGGCTGCTTTTCTATCAGTTCCCGGAACATCGTGTCGAAGGGGATGCAGACGGCGCCGAATTCCTTGCAGAGCTCGCGCACGGCGGCTGCCAGCGACTCCGTCATCTGCTCGCGCAGCGGGTATTCCGGGCTTTCGGCGAGCCCTCCCTGCTTTGCTATGAACGGCGTGCAAAGGACCAGCCGGACGTCCGGATTCTGCTCCCGCACCTGCTGCAACAGGCTTCTGTACAGCGACTTCCACGCCTCCACGTCGTAGCCTGCGTCCTTGTGCGTTTCCAGGTATGCGTGGATGTCATTGGTGCCTATCAGCACGGACAGCACGTCCGGATGCAGGTCCAGCACGTCCTCCTGCCAGCGGGCGGCGAGGTCGCAGAGCTTATTCCCGCTGAAGCCGCGGTTGAAGAACTGGTACTCCCTTTCCGGCTTGCGGCTCTGGTAGTGCGTGGCGATGAACAACACGTAGCTGTGGCCGTAGATATGGTTCATGTCCGTGGAACTGCGCTCCGCGGAGGTTCTCTTGTAGTTGTAGATGCATCCCCAGTTGCCGTCGGTGATGCTGTCGCCGATGATGACCACGCGCCTGCCCCCGTCGCCGGCGTTTGCGACAGTGCAGAGCAGCAGAAGAATGGGAAGGAGTAGTTTTTTCATAAGAGTCATCAATAAGGGAAGACGCAGAGGGCGTCCTTGTGCTCCCGCTCGATTTCGGTCCAGATGGCAGGCTTCTCCTCTCCTTCCTTGAGGGGGCCGGGGAAGAAGAATTCCTCTTCGTAATTATGCGCGACGGCGCGGTCTTTCTCGAGGGAAAGCGTCACGAAACCGATGTCTCCCCAATGGCCGGTGGACGGCACGCAGAGGCTCCGCAGGATAGTGCGGTCCCGGTAGTTGATGCGTATCCATCCGGTCCTCCAGAGGTGCAGGTGTCCGTAGATGAACCCCTTGCAGGAAGGGCTCTGTACCAATAGGTTACGTATGACCTTGAGCTCCTCTATCGGATGGTGGGCCATCACGAAAACGGGTTTGCCGGGGGTGCCCGCCGAGAGCTGCTCCTCCAGCCAGCGCACCTGCCCCTCGTCCAGCGCTCCCTCGGTGATCCAGGTCGTGGTGTCGTCGCCCTCCTGAAGGGAATCCAGCAGGAGGAAATCGGCGAGGGGAGTCTCCACCCTGTAGACAAAACGGTCCGGCAGTCCCGATTTGGCGGCGAGCTCCGGGAAGGCCTCGGCGAACTCCGCGCGGCGGTCGTGGTTGCCCATGGTCATTGTCAGCCGTATCCCGGCCTCCTCCAGCCTGTCCAGGTAGCGCTTGGCGGCGGCATACTCCTCCGGCTTGCCGGTCAGATAGGCTATGTCGCCGAGGCACAGGACGTTACGCGGCCTTGGGTTGAGGTCCAGGATCCGGTCCACGGTCCTGGCCAGGCACTTTTCCTGATTCCAGTCCGGGTGGACGTGCAGGTCCGATATGATGCACACCAGATTCTCGTCGAATCCGAATGGTTTCGCCGCCTTCTTCTTCCTGAAGGAGAAGTCATTCAGGACCTTCCCCGCCTTTTCTGCTGCGGAGGCTTCCAACGAAATGCCGAGGGCGCCGAGCGCGGCCAGGCTTTCCAAAAATACCCGTCTGTCCATGATATTCAGTTTGTCAAATATACGAATTATCCATTCATATTCCGTGCGTGTTATTCTCCTTCCCCGTATTGCAATTTTTTGTCTATATTGCAATTCAAAGCCCGCCAATATGAAAAAACTCCTCCTTTTCGTCGGCATCCTCGCCCTCGCCGGATGCGCTTCCGTAAACAACAACGAAATCACCCGCCCCGTCGTTTTCTCCAAGGACAGCGATTCCTGCCACTTCTACCGCATTCCCGCGATGACGCTCGACCGGCACGGGAACATCATCGCCGTCGTGGACAGGCGCTACGACAAGGATGCGGACATCGGCTACCGCGACGACATGATCGACCTCGGGATGAAGCGCAGCACCGACGGCGGACGTACCTGGAGCGAGCAGAAGATCATCGCCCGCGGCGGCGGAGACGCATCCCTGACCCTCACGAAGACGGGCAGGATAGTCTGCGTGATGGCCGATGCCACCAATCCGAAAAAAGGCTTCCGCAGGGGCCTCAGAAGGGCTTTCATCCTCACCAGTGACGACGGAGGCATCAGCTGGGACGCTCAGGAGCCGTTCGTGCTGCCGGACTCCCTGCATAGCATGTTCGCAACTTCGGGCAAGGGCATCTGCGATGCGGACGGCGACATCCTGCTGGCGGCGAGCGTGCTCAGGCAGGACTATCCCGACCCAATGCCCGTCCCCTGGCCCAGCGAGGTGCACCTTTTCTACTCGAAGGATGACGGGGAGACCTGGACCATGCAGCCGGAAGTGGCTAACGATCTGGCGAATGAATCCAAGCTCGCACTCCTGCCCGACGGGCGCCTGATCTTGAGTGCCCGCCGCTGGTCCTACGGCGAGAGGGGGCTCAACACCGCAGTCAAGGGCGAAGACGGCATCTGGCACTGGGAAGGGGCGCGCTCGACGAAGAGCCTGCTCTCGAACCCCTGCAACTGCGATATCCTGACATACGACAAGAAGCTGCTTCTGCACACCTACATCAGGGACAGGCAGACCCGCAGCGGCCTCGTCCTCGCGTGCAGCCTGGACGGCGGCGAATCCTGGGCGGACCTGCTCACCCTTGAGGATGGCCCGGCGGCATATTCCACGATGGTCCGCTTCCGTAACGGCGACGTGGGTGTCCTGTATGAAGCTGGCCTGGATGGCTCAAGGGATGAGGATGCCGGCCACGAGATAGTCTTCGCCCGCATCCCCCGCCGGCTCATTCGCCGGCCGCTCTGAGAAGCATTATCTTTCTGTACTCCGTCCTGGCGCGGTCCATCTGGTCGAGGAACTCGGGGCTGGTGTGAAGCGCGGTCACGCCTATGCTGGCGGCAAGGCGGCTGATGTCCACATCGCTCTGCCAGTGCGCGCCGTCTATGACGCGGCTCTCGCCGTATTCCCATCCGCGGGCGAACAGGCCGTCGGCGGCATCAGGATTGATCTCCGCCAGCAGCATGGCCACCGTCCATCCGCGCATCGTGTGCCCGGAAGGGTAGCTGCCTTCTCCGCGCAGGACCTCCTCTTCCTCCTCCCATAGCAGATGCTCGTTGAAGACCTCGAACGGCCTCCTGCGGTGGTAGAAGGCCTTCGGCTCGCTCCTCATCAAGTCCGTGGTAGTCAGGCTCTTGACCAGCAGTTTCCATATCTCCGGGGTCTCCCCGGCATTGACGGCGATGCCGAAGAACGGCACGAACTCGTTCACCAGCGCCTCGTAGGACCACACTGCGTCGCGCAGGGCCATGTCCGCCCGCGCCTTGACCTTCCTCTGCTCCTTGCCCCACATATAGCGCATCACGTCGTGGGCGAAGTGCTCGCTCATCGAGTCGGGCGGCGACGGGAGGCATTTGATGAGGTCGGGGAGCTGTTCCTTGCCGAGATAAGGCTGAACGGTGGTCTGCGCCAATGCGACGTTGCAGAACAACGCCAGCAGCGCAATGGGGAGGGAAAGCCGTATTCTCATATTCATAATCGTCTTAGTCGAGCTGGCGTACCGGGAAGGTGAAGAAGGTGTCGGGGAAGGGCTCGTCGCACAGGGTGAAGTGCCACCATTCGGTGTCCAGCGGGCGGAATCCGTGGCGCAGCATCACCTGCCGCAGGATCATCCTGTTGCGGAACTGCTCCACGCTGATCGAGCGGCCGCGGGGGCTGGAGGAATTGTCGCCGGTGTATTCGCCGGTATCGGGATTGCCGCAGAAGTCGGGGTGGCTCTCCGGCCCGAACCAGTCGAAGGTCCCGCCCATGTCCACCTCTTTCTCCGTCGCCATGTCGAAGAGCGTCAGGTCCACGGTGGAGCCGCGTGAATGCCCGCTGCGCGCCATTATGTACTCCTGCTCGAACAGCACGCCCTTGTCCAGGTCGGGGTAGAAGTAGGGCTTCATCAAAGTGTCGGGCACGTCGGCCGCCCAGCGCACGAAGTGGTCCACGCCCTTTTGCGGGCGGTAGGCGTCATAGACCTTGATACGGTAGCCCAGGGCCTTGAATTCGTCGCTCGCAGCGCGCAGGCTGTCGGCCGCCCGCCGGGTCATCAGCGCGACCGGCTGCAGGTAGCCGTCGATCCTCTCTCCCACGAAATTGTAGGTGCTGAAATAGCGGATTTCCAGAATAGCGTCGGGAACTGCGCTTGTCAGCGTGACGAACGCGCTGCTGTCCTCTTCCGCGGATTTCCTGCAACACCCGGTGCAGACAAGGCATAGGGTGACCGCCAGTATGAGTGCGGGGTTCTTCATGATGCACGAAGATAGTGAATATTCTTCGGAATTACCCGGCTTTCTGTTGCGTCGAATGCAATCGCTTGATATACAGGAGATTAAAGCAATCGACCGCTCTGAAAACAGAGCGGTCGAAATACATAAGGCGCAGAGAATCAGGGCTATCCATTCGACGCGCCACACGACGCCCCAACTTGCCCGGCCTGACGTTTGCCGGTCAAGTCCCAGGCGCGATCTGCCAGGTATGGACCGTGGCGACGCCATAAGACAAAACACCGGCAACACATAAGGGTATAATCCCGAAAATCTCTATCTTTGTAATCTTATGGATGAGTTGCTGAAAGACTTTACGCGGCAGGAATACAAAGAAGGCTTCGTGACCGAAGTCGAGCAGGAGTATGCCCCGAAGGGTCTTGACGAAGATATTATCAGATACATTTCAGCCAGGAAGGAAGAACCCGGCTGGCTGCTGGAATTCAGGCTGGACGCCTTCCGCAAGTGGAAGACGATGAAGCAGCCTTCCTGGGGGCATCTCAAGCTCCCGAAGATTGATTATCAGGACATTATCTACTGGGCCGCGCCGAAGAAGGACTCCGAGCGCCCCACTGAGATAGACCCCGCGCTGATGGAGACCTTCGACAAGCTCGGCATCCCCCTCAGGGAGCGCGAGGTGCTTGCCGGAGTGAAGGGCAAGGAGTCCCTGGTGGCCGTGGATGCGGTGTTCGACAGCGTGAGCGTCGCCACCACCTTCCGCAAGAACCTGGAGGACCTCGGCATCATCTTCTGCTCCTTCTCCGAGGCCGTGCGCAACCACCCGGACCTGGTCCGCAAGTATCTTGCGAGCGTGGTCCCGGCGGGCGACAATTTCTTTGCCGCGCTCAACTCCGCCGTGTTCTCCGACGGCTCCTTCTGCTACATCCCCAAGGGCGTGAAATGCCCTATGGACCTGTCCTCGTATTTCCGCATCAACGCCAGCGGCACCGGCCAGTTCGAGCGCACGCTCATCATCGCCGACGAGGGCTCGACCCTTTCCTATATGGAAGGCTGCACCGCTCCGATGCGCGACGAGAACCAGCTGCACGCGGCCGTGGTGGAGATAGTGGTGGAGAAGGATGCCGACGTCAGGTACAGCACCGTGCAGAACTGGTACCCCGGCGATTCGCAGGGCCGCGGCGGCATACTCAACCTCGTCACCAAGCGCGGCATCTGCAAGGGCAGCGGCTCGCACCTGAGCTGGACCCAGGTGGAGACCGGCTCCGCGGTGACCTGGAAATACCCCAGCACCATACTCAAGGGCGACTACAGCTCCTCCGAATTCTATTCCGTCGCGGTCACGAACAATATGCAGCAGGCCGACACCGGCACCAAGATGATCCACATCGGCCGCGGCACCTCCAGCCGCATCGTCTCCAAGGGCATCAGCGCCGGCCGCAGCCAGAACAGCTACCGCGGTCTCGTGCGGATGAATCCCGGTGCCGAGGGGGCCCGCAACTATTCGCAGTGCGACTCCCTGCTCATAGGCTCCGAGTGCGGTGCGCACACCTTCCCGGTCATCCGCAACACCTGCCCTTCGGCTATGGTGGAGCATGAGGCCACGACCTCCAAGATCAGCGAAGACCAACTGTTCTACTGCGCCCAGCGCGGCATCGACGCCGAAGACGCGGTAGGCCTCATAGTGGGCGGCTATGCCCGCGAGGTGCTTTCCCGCCTGCCCATGGAGTTCGCGGTGGAGGCTCAGAAACTCCTTTCCGTTTCACTTGAAGGATCCGTCGGATAATGAACGTTTACGATATCATATCGGCCGTGCTCGGCCTCACCACCGTGGTGCTTGCCGGAAGGAACAGCAAGTACAACTTCTGGGTGGGCTATGTCTATAACATTTTCCTCTTCCTGCTGTTCTGGCAGCAGCATCTCGTCGCGGCGATGGTGCTCCAGCCGGTGGCCTTCATGATCAATATGTACGGCCACTGGAGGTGGACGCATCCCAAGGAGGAGGAAACTAGCGCGGCTGACGGCAAGTCGCTGAAGGTCAGTTCGTTGTCTGCAAGGAACTGGGCCATTGCCTTCATCGGGGTGGTGTTCCTCGGCACTGTCTGGGCGCTCGTGCTGCAGAAGGAGACGCAGGACCCCGTGCCGTGGCTGGACTCCTATCTGCTGATGCTGACTTTCCTGGCGCAGTACCTTTCCGCGCAGAAGAAGTGGGAGTGCTGGATAGTCTGGCTCATCGTCAACATCGGCAACCTCACGATGTACCTGCTCAGCGGCCTGCACTTCATGCCTATAGTGAGCGCACTGTACATAGTGAACGGCATCTGGTCGCTGTACGGCTGGAAGAAGCGTTACGACAAGGGAGAATAAAAACATACAGTATATGAGCGATTTGCTTCTCGAAATAAAGGGCCTGCACGCAGGCATCGCCGGCAAGGAGATACTCAAGGGCATCGACCTGAACGTGCGACGCGGCGAGATCCACGCCGTGATGGGCCCGAACGGCGCCGGCAAGAGCACTCTTTCCGCTGTGCTGACCGGCAGGCCGGACTATCAGGTCACGGCCGGGACCGTCACCTTCGCCGGCCGGAACCTCCTGGAAATGGCGCCGGAAGAGCGCGCCTGGGCCGGGATGTTCATGAGTTTCCAGTATCCCGTGGAGATCCCCGGGGTGAGCATCACCAATTTCATGAAGGCCGCCATCAACGCCCGCCGCAAGGCGCAGGGCCTTCCCGAGATGAAGCCGGCGGAGTTCCTGAAGCTGATGAAGGAGAAGATGGCGCTCGTGCAGATGAAGGGCGAGTTCGCCCGCCGCGAGGTCAACGTGGGCTTCTCCGGCGGTGAGAAGAAGCGCAACGAGATTTTCCAGATGGCGATGCTGGAGCCGACCTTCAGCATCCTCGACGAGACCGACAGCGGGCTGGACGTGGATGCGCTCAAGATAGTGGCGGACGGGGTCAACAGTCTCCGCAGCCCGGAGCGTTCCGGGA
>JAEEGG010018882.1_pt1 | contig 13967 bp, 11 predicted proteins | sample 9134161 | NCBI WGS metagenome assembly JAEEGG01 (sample SAMN16246543, study PRJNA631951) | gut metagenome | biome: gut microbiome; feature: rumen; material: CR-attached | host: Bos | place: Iran: Karaj | collected 2018-10 | reverse complement strand
TCTGGCCACCACTCACGACTGATAAAGCCTGCTTTGCCTGCAAAGAACTTGCCATAGACACAGTTGCTCTCCGTGATAATCGGCCCTTTCCACTTCCATAACGGCCAGTCCCACCCGCCATCGGGCAACAGCACATAACGACAGTCGTCGGCCACCATCTCCTCAGCCGAAAAACCACGAATACCACTATCCAACAGCGGCAGGAAGCCTATCTCCTGGATCAGCTCCATCATCTGGGCACAATTGTATATCTCACGTTGCTTCATAAGTCAGCTTACGGCTCGTCGTTTGTTCCCTAACTTGCGCGCAAATTTTCTTAGGCTTTAATACCAGCCCATGAGTTGGCGGAGATAGGGGGTGAGTTCAGCGGCCATCTTTTCGTCCTGGTAGACGTTGGGGTGATAGTCGTTACCATAGAATTCTTCACCCGAAATGGGGGAGATGTCGAAGCGATATACTTCCTTGTCGCCTGATTTCTGAGCCTCAGCAGTCACCTCGTCGAGCAGTTGCTTGACCTCCTGCAACTCCTTGTTATAAAGCATAGAACCCGTCAGAAAGACAATTTTCGCCTTCGGATTATGGTCGCGCACCTGCTTCAGGAGCTTCTGATAGCCCTGCTTCAGCAAATCCAGGTCATAGTTGTTCGTCGAAGTGTCGTTGGTACCCAGGTTGATACAGATGACATCAGGCTGGTAGCGGCTATAGTCCCACTTCTCACCAAGAAACGTAGGCTGATTGCGGAAGTCGGGGTTCCAGGCATAACCTGTATATTCGTATTGCATGGGCATGCAAGAACCTGGCGACCCCGTCTTGGCCTCACCATAATTACGATAAGCACCAATGCCGCTACGGGCGACTACCCAGTGCTGAGCCTTCAGGTTACGGGCGGTTATCGAGGCGTAAGAGTAATAATGGTTCTCTGTCGCATAGTCGAAATGATCGTCCTTGTTAAGTCCCTCGTTGCCATAGCCACAGGTGATGGAATTGCCGATGAATTCGATCTTTCTTGACGGAAGGGCAGGCGCCTCAGCGAGCTGGCGACCCTCGTCGAGCACAAAACCCCAGAACTCTGGGAAGAGCTCATAACCCTCGATGGCATACATCAGACGGACGGTATGGCAACCATCGGGCAGAGCCGTAGCCAAGGTCATGACTGAGTCGCGCTCCCCACGGAAAGCCACCTTGAAGGGTTCGGCCTGGTCGATCTGTGCCACGAAGTAGCCACTCTGGGGCTTGGCCATCATCCTGAGCGATGTTCCTTCAAAAGCTGCCATAATCTGGATGCCAGGATAATTCCACGTAGGACGCTCTGGATTAGTGAAACTGATACGACCTGTATATCGGATATTCACATCAGTCGGACTGACGACTGTTCCCTTGATGGGAATCGTCTTAATGGCAGACACGCTATGGCTTACTATTGCCAACAAAGCGATAAAAAGACACTTTCTCATATCGTTTACATATACTTGTACGGTTCTATTATCTTATGATTGCTGTCCAGCCACCACCGCTGCTCAAATGTAGGTTCAGACGGTCATTGCTTGTGACAGTCTGAGTGGAATGCTTATAGTCAGTAGCATCCTTCTGGGCATTCACACCGTCAGCAAAGATATCGGCAGAATGTGTACCCTCACCGATGAAATCGAGAGAGATCGTAAGGTCACGCGGTGTCCAGTCTGTCATGGCAGCCACATACCACGTCGTACCTTTTCTACGGGCAATGACGATATATTCACCCAACTGGCCGTCGAGTGCTACAGTCTCATCGAAGGTCGTAGGAATCTGAGCGATGAAATCGGTACATTCCTGATTCTGCATATACTTCGTAGGGCTGTCGGCCATCATCTGCAGAGGTGCCTCGAAGGTGGTGTACATCGCCATCTGATGAACGCGCGTTCCCTGACTCATCGGGTGGCCATTGTTGCCAAAGAAGTTATCCTTCATCGCATTCATCATTGCGCCAGGCGTATAGTCCATCGGACCAGCGAGCATACGCAGATAAGGCGCTGTCACGTCGTAGCGGGGCTGGTTGTGGAGCGGACCATCACCTACACGGGGCTCCCACTTCGAGTTCTCCAGTCCCTTCACGCCTTCAAAATTGAAGATATTCGGATAGGCTCGCTGAATGCCGAAAGGCTTCAGGCCGTGATAGTCGAGGTAGAGATGATAACGGGCTGCACTCTCTGCAATCTTGTAGGCAGAGGCGATGACCTGCTGGTCGTCACGATCGAAGAAATCGACCTTGAAGCCCTTGATGCCCATATCGGCATAGTGCTTCATGACCTCATCTGTCACCTTGATATCATTCAGGGGGTTGCTGCCAATCAGGTTACGCCAGCTTGACCAAAGGATAATGCCTACGCCCTTCTCCTTACCATGAGCAATCACTCGGGGAAGGTCGATCTCAGGATTCAGGTCTTCCATCAGCGACTCTTTGCCGCTCCAACCCTCGTCGATGATGACATATTCGATCTTGTTCTTGGCTGCGAAGTCTATATAATATAAATAGGTGTTGGTGTTCATGCCTGAGGCGAAGTCGACACCTGTGATATTACAGTTGTTCCACCAGTCCCAAGCCACCTTTCCTGGATGAATCCACGAGGTGTCACTGATACGACAGGCAGGTGCCAGTCGCTGCGCCATATCGCAGTTGAGGATATCGGCATCGCGCTCAGTAATAACGACAGCCCTCCATGGCAGCAACTGACGGCCATCGAGCTTGGCGATATAGTCTGCACGCTTCGTGGGCACGAGATTCAGACGGTCGTAGCCTCCAATCTCCTGCTCTAGCGGATAAGGCGCAAACTCTGCCACCAACTTTTCACTTTTCACTTCTCCACTTTTCGCTTCTTTCACGAACATGCCCGGGTAGTTCTCAACGCCAGCATCCATCACGATAGCCTTCATGCCAGCGGGCAGACACACAGCCAACGGGGTGATGGCCAGTGAATCACAGAACATCTTAGACAACGGTGCCTCATCGTAATACGACTCGAACGAATAGCAGTAGCGCTCCCCTCCCCGATTGTCATTCACATAAGGCACAAATGCCTGATAGTCATCGGCAAAACAGAACTCAGCCGTCTCGTTGACCACCAATGAGGGCTTCGTGTTCGTACTAATCAGACGATAAGCGGCACCATCGTCGTAGGCACGCACCTCGATAGTAAACTTCTGGTTGGTATACATCAGCAACTGACCATAGGCGTCGCTGATCTCAGCCTTCTTATAGAACGGATTCCTGAAACTGCTCTCCACCCGATGCTTAGCGACCTTTCCCACCTGTCCGAGACCATAGGCTTTCTTCCCTTGGCGCAGTTGGATATCGATGACAGAAGGCTGGAGCACCGTCTGACCGTTATAGGATACCGACCACTTGACAGCCTCATCAGTATTCACGACGACCTTAACCTTGCCGTTAGGCGAACTCACTTCATAATTTCCTGCCATCGCACTGACTGCGATCAGGCTAAACAGACTTAATAACGTTGTCTTCATTGTCTAGGTGTATTATTTTTTATTGATTTTCTTGTTTCGCATGCAAAAATACGAAATATTTCTCAATTCTTGTTCCATAATTCTCAATTTATTTGTATCTTTGCCCCATAAACCAGTAATTATTCAAAATTATGACTGCAATCATTATTCTTATCGTTTTAGTAGTTCTCGTTGGAGGCTATTTCGTATCAACCCAGCGTTCACTGGTCAATCTCGATGAGTTATGTAAGAACGCCCTGAGCCAGATTGAGGTTCAGCTGAATTCCCGTTTCGACGCCGTCATCGCCCTCGCCAAGACGGCTGCCCAGTATGCCAAGCACGAGTCTGAGACCATTATCCAGGCTGTTCAGGCACGTGGTGGTAATCTCGGCAATGCCAACACGCCTGCTGCCATCAACGAGCAGAGCGACCTGCTCACTCAGATGATGGGCCGCCTGAACGTTGTGTTCGAGCGTTATCCTGAGCTGAAGGCCAGCGACTTATACAAGGAAGCACAGGAGGGTATGAAGCAGTATGAGGAGAATGTACGCATGTCGCGTATGATCTACAACGATACTGCTACGAAGATGAATCGTATGGTTCGCCAGTGGCCGTCGTCGATCGTGGCTTCGATGCTCCACTTCGATCAGAAGGAATATCTGAAAGTTGACAACGAAGAGAAGAAACAATATCCGAACCTTGATGAAGCATTCAAGAAGTAAGTGGGTCCTGTTGCTGATGCTGTTGGCATCAGCAACAAGTATGTCTGCCCGTCCCTATCTCCATTCGCTCGACATCCGTGTGGTGCTGAGCCATAACGGTGATGCCCACATTACAGAGACCCGAGTGATGGACATCGACTCTGAAGGCACGGAATGCTATATCGGACTGGGCAATATGGGAGGTAGCGAGGTTCGCGACCTACAGGTAACTGACGAGAACGGACTCGAATTCACCAATATCGGCGACTGGGACGTAGACCGCAGTCGTGACTGGAAGACAGGCAAATGCGGCATCGTCTACAAGCACAACGGCTATGAACTCTGCTGGGGACTTGGCGAGAGTGGCAGCCGTACCTACACGACACGTTATGTCATCACAAGCCTTGTCCACGCCTATCCCGATGCAGATGCCATCCGTCATGTGTTCATGGATCAGGACGTATCGCCCAAGCCCGACAAAGCCCGTCTCAGCATTGAAGCAGAAGACTCGACGCTGTTTTCCGAGGAGAACTGCGGTATCTGGGGATTCCGTTTCGGAGGCGAGCTGAGCTTCGAGGACGGAAAGATCATCGTCCACAACACAGAGCCCTTCGACTATCGTGGCGCCCTCTATATGATGGTACGCTTCGACAAAGGTATGTTTGAGCCGACGATTCAGGAAGACGACACCTTCGAGCATAAAAAGGAGCTGGCTTTCGAAGACAGCGACTATATCAGTGAAGACGAAGAATGGACTTGGGAGGACACACTGATACTCTTGGCTATGATTGTGGGCTTCTTCGTGGTACCTATTGTAGGGATAATCTGGTATTTTATATATGTCTGGCGCGCACGCAAGAAGGTCAACAAGAATCTGCTCTGGTATCGCGACATCCCCCTGAATGGAAATCTGCAGCAGGCCAACGACATGATCAACGCCTATAAGTATTTCGGCACCGACTATAACAATCTGCTCTCAGCTTGTATCCTGAAACTCATTAACATGGGTGCCATCAGCATCGAACAGAGGCTGAATAGCAAAGGTAAGACGGATCAGCTCTTTGTAATCCATGAGTTGAAGGACCAAGGCGACCAGCCTCTGCTGCTGCGCAAGATCCACAGCATGTTCAAGACGGCTGCTGGCGATGATACCGTACTCGAGCCCAAAGAGCTCAGGTCGTTTATGAGGAGCAGCAAGAACGAGAGCATCACCGACTCGTTCATCAACACGCTCCACACTAAGACGAGTATCTCCAACTATAAGGAGCGTCTTGACGACGTGCGCCAGGTGTTCGGACTGAAGAAGTTCCTCAAGGAGTTCTCGTTGCTCGACGAGCGCCATGTGAACGAGGTGTCGCTGTGGAAGGACTATATGATCTATGCCACCCTCTTCGGCATCGCCGATCAAGTGATCAAGGACATGAAGAAGATCAACCCCGAATACTTCAATATGGATCAGGTTGCCGCCCAGATGGCCAACGATCACACGCTGCCCATCATCTACTCTACCCTCCACTCAGGCACTTCGCGAGCCGTAGCCAACAAGGCAGCCCGTGAGGCCCGTGCCTCTGGTCGTGGCGGTCACTCCTCCTGGGGAGGCGGTGGCGGCGGCTTCTCCGGCGGCGGCTTCGGCGGTGGTGTGAGGTAAATTACAAGAGGGAAAACAAGAATTAAAAGTAGACAAAGATAAAATACGAATTCTTCGAAATTGTAAAAAAGACATCTATTGGGCATTCTTTCCGAATCACATTTATTTTTTCTTTGCGAATTAGACATAATATGGCTTCTCTCAGAATAGGGTAAACATCGCTTAGAGATGAAATCAGTGACACAAATAGCAAAATATTTATATTTATTGCAAAAAAACAAAAAATAATTTGGATATTACAAATAAAATATGTATATTTGCACCAACATCCCAAAGTGGTGGAATTGGTAGACACGCCAGATTTGGAATCTGGTATCCTAATAAGGATGTACGGGTTCGAGTCCCGTCTTTGATTATTCGTAAAAACTATATATTGAAAGAGGACTTTATTAAAGTCCTCTTTCTTGTTGCGCTTCTGAGTAAGAAAGATAAATTGTTAAAAAAGAAATTAATATAAGAGGTAAGACTTGATTGGGAGTTGATGTTGATAGTACAATAGTTGTTCTTCCTCATGGTATCAGTTCCTTTTATGTAAGACAGGAAATGAAAGATGTCTGGGACTGGACTCGGCTGCTTGTCATTAGTGAATATCTTCCCAAAGACAAATGGTCAGTGGATCGGGCTATGAACCGCAATAACACTATTATCGGACTTAGTGATTCGATGGTTGTTGTAGAGGCTGGACTCACTGGAGGTAGTATTGTCGCAGGACTCCGTACTTTGATCGATAGCAAACCACTTTTTGTACCTGAGTATTCTGAATATCCAGAATCTGCTCTTGGAAACCGTTTGTTGCTGGAAAAAGGAGCGAGAGGAATTAGACGTACCTGGCAAAATAATAGAGCCAATGTTATGGAATTATTGATGAGCCTATAATTCTACAGTTTTTTCGTTCATGTTAACGAAATCTAGGCCGACGGCACTACTTCGGGGTGGTTGAACGACAACAACAAATGCTTCTCTGACCTAAAGGTGCAGAGTGTGGCGTTGCAATCATCGACTACTACAAAACCATGACTTCCTTCTTTCTGCAGCATCCATTTTTGTGCGCAATGACACATCTTGATGTCGTATTATTTAATTCTGTTGTTATCCATAATCTTATAACTTATTATCGTTACTATTATCTCCATTTATTTGGCATTATCGATGGCAAAGATACACAGGCTCTCTCAAAGTTCCAAACATTACCAAAATTAATGAGATACTTTTTTTTATTTGGTTTTGTAGTTTGAAAGAAAATGCTTAATTTTGCAAGCAAAATACTAAAGGTTATATGAAGAATTTATCTGTTGAACAATTTGGACCAGTCAAGAAGGCAGAATTGGAATTACGTGATGTGAACTTATTTATTGGCGAGCAATCAATAGGTAAGAGTATATTGGCGAAACTAATAACGATATTAACAGATTATATTAGTTTATGTAGGTTAATTATAGGAGGACAGTTATCTTGGGAAGACCAATTGAAGGCTTATAATTTGCATATCTATAAAGATGATAGGTATAAGATAATCTATAATATGGAGGAGAAAGGTATTATTCTTCATTTAGAAATACGACCAGGCAGGCTTTCTTCTTCAATGCAAAAGAATGGGAAAAAGGTAACAAATAAGAAAAGTATAATGGCTGAGCTTATAAGGTTAAAGCCTATATATCATGATGAATTATGGTTAGATGCAATGAAGAAGGATAGTGAAAGTTCTGAAGAAGGGAATAATTCTCATTTAATGGAGTTAATGAATAACTCTTTATATATTCCAGCAGAACGTATCATATATTCTGTAATTGATAAACTGATGCCTGCAATTATACTTGCAAAATCAACAGTTCCATTGAATCTTTTGAAGTTTATGATAGATTTGGGGAATGCAAAGGGTACATACCCACAATATGATATACCTCTATTAGATATTTCATATTCTCATGAAAGTTCAGAAGATTACTTTGTCGTCAAAGAAAATAAAAAGAAATTCCCGTTAACATCGGCTTCTTCAGGTATACAATCTGCTCTACCTTTATTGTTAGTTTTACAATATGCCGTTAACAACCGGGAATATTCCTCTTTTGTCATTGAAGAACCTGAATGTAATTTGTTTCCAGAAAAGCAGGTTGAACTATTGAGGTATATTCTGTCAATAGTAAAAAGTGACAATCGAACTTTGACTATTACGACTCATAGCCCCTATCTATTATCGGCAATGAATAACTATTTGTATGCAGGGACTTTGGTAGAAGAATACGGAGATAATATTCGTGAATCGGTATCTAAGGTTCTGCCAGAATCTTATCAACTAAAGCCTGGCGAATGTTCTGTCTATTCATTAGGAGAATGTATTAATGGTGATGGTGTTTATTGTAAGTCATTGATAGACGAAGAGACAGGAATGATTGATTATAACACATTGGACGGTATCTCAGCAATGATGACCAATGAGTTTGACCAACTTGAAGATACGTTTATCCATATGAAAAGAAAGTCATAGTTTAATATGGATTTCAAGGCAATCTTGCAGTTAAAATTAAAGGATGCTTTTTGCGGTGAGCAGAAGCTTCAGAATATAGTGGATGATAAAGACCTATTGAACGAGTTGTTTGAGTGTGATAATCGTGGTAACCTATTTGTTTATGATGATGGAGACGTAGGTCACTCCGTTTATATTCAAAACACAAAAGGTATAGGACGTGATAAAATATTTATAGTGCAAAATCAAGATCATAAAGATGTCTTCTTATGGCATATTGATGGAGTTTTGTACAAAAAGAATAGTAAATGCGATTGTGCTTTGTTGACAGATATGGATATGAATTTTATTGAGTTCAAATCCAATGCAGAAAACAATAGTTACGCAGCAATACAAGATAATTATCAAAAAGCGAGCAATCAAATACTTCTTACGTTGAAAGATATTTCATGCAAATGTAATTCTGTTGGGGTTTCGTTAACAAATGTAGTAAAAGTTAAGGCTTTTGCTGTGTTTAATAGAAGTGTGCCTAGGAATGATGCATTACGAAAGAAGATTTCAGCAAAGTTTCTAAAGGACTCTGATGGCGTAAAATTGGTTTTTGATAACACAACTTCTATGCGTTAGATATGAAGTGTAGGATGTAATAGTATTGAATCTGTTCATGTTAAGAATTTGATATTTTTCTTACATAATACCAAGAACGTGTTAAAGAATTCGCGATTTCTTAACACGTTCTTGATTTCAAGTTAAGAATTTGTTCGAAAGCGAACATGAGAAGATGTATTAAAGAAAACGAAGTATAATCGTAGAATGGATACATATAAACAGGAAATAAAGGAGAAGAGTCGTAAACTAATATGGGAACATGCCGTAAGTAGTTTGACCTACAATAGGGTTGCCAACAGAGTGTTAGCCCCAGATTATATGCGCAATTTATGGCATTACTGCTATGATGATTGTCTTCGCCCTGCAATGCATAATAACATTCGCTATGATTTTCAATATTTTTTAGATTGGCAATCTTTTTCTGATATTACTTATCGAATAAAACGGCCAGAAGAACTGAAAGTTGCTTTCTTTTGTGGCCCAGAGCCAGAGAATGATGTTCAGCATTTGATTGAGTTGGGAGTCCGAATAGAAAACATGTATGCCTTTGAATATGATAAAAGCATTTTCAAAGTAGCCGTTGACTCTTTACAAACCACCTATCCACAATTGAAAATCTTTAGAGGCAATATTGAAAGTTTTACTGATACTTTTAGTACAACTTTTGATATTATCTATTTGGATTTTACAGGTTCGTTATTAACAGAATTCAAAACGGTATGTAAAATATTCGAAAATAATTCACTATCGGAACAAAGTGTTCTGATAGTGAATACTACTTATCCTGATAAAACGGATGAGAACATAGATTTTCTTGCTCGATATTTTTATGTCCAAGAGTGTTTTGAACGAAGTGCTCTTTATGGAGAAGATGAATGTGAAGACGAAGAAAAAGAATATAAAATAGTAGAGACCTGTCTTTCGTATGGTTTCTATACATCTGACGATTTAAAGAAACAAATCTCAGAGCATTTTGAAGATGCTTATGGAGCGTTTCAGACTCATTTCGTAAATAGTTATGCAGCAATGTTGAAGCCCATCATCTCAGTCCTAAACAATAAGATGCTGAAAGAAAGAGTATTTAACTTAAGTGAAAAAGATCTGAGGAATAGGGCTCAGGATTATTTGAACAACACATACGTTATTTTTGATCCGTCATTATGTGCTTGGGGAACATTTACTAATATAGTAAATGCATCACGATGGAAACAATTCTTAAATACTCCAGAGATGGGTATGGTTGTGAATCGGGGAGATGCGATACGCATTAAAGATATGTACATGAATAGTACTTATGATAATTTGCGTGAAGTTTTGTCAATTCCATTACAAATAGAGATTGACAGGATTATGGATAGTTTGATAGATAAAGGTGGAGGCTTGTTTTGTGATGTACCTATGCAGCATCTTTGGCTGGAGATGATGATTAATCAATTAGGATATCCTTACCATCAGAATTCAAGGAATATGAGACGCTATTGCTATAAGGCGAAAAAGCGCTCCATGTGTCTTGATATCTTAACTTTCGACCGTTGCCGTTCTCTTTATGATTGGTTGCCAATGATAGAATATTATGGTGTAGGCTTAAGTGTACTAGAGCGACAAATGATAACTCGAATGTGTATAGATGCTATCAATAAACACACTATTTGGGTTCTTCATCGGCAGTACTTTGGTTCAGCAATGGTTGGAGTTTATGAAAAAACATGGGGAAAACATTATTTTCCAATGGTTCGTAAAGAAATAAAGTAAATCGGAGATATGATGAAAAAGGTAATGTTTCTTGTGTTGGTTGCCCTGCTGATCGGTTGTAACGGCACGCTGACAGTGGATAATACGCCTATCGATAAGATTAATTTGGAGCGCTATCTGGGCAGTTGATATGAGATAGCTCGTTTCGATCACAGTTTCGAGGGGTATGGAGCAGACGAAGGCTACCTATGCGATGCGTGAAGATGGTATGATTGACGTGCTGAATACGGGCATCAAGAACGGCATCGTAGTCAACATTATTTCTTGGATATTTCAATATGCATCAATGAATATCCCTACAAGCCATTATATATAGATGATGTACGCACGCGCGCGAAAGAGAAGATCCCCTTTCTCTGCCAGTTCACTCTTCGTGGAGGTGCTGGTAGCTTGAGTGCTCAGCTTGATAACCTGAATGGTAGAACTCTTCTCGCCGATTGAGAGTATAGTATCCTTAAGTTTGGCGGAATGTCCTTTTGTCGGGATAAACCTAAATTTTCTGAGATAAATTTAGCTGGCATCTCCTTTTGACTGACAATTTCGTTTCTATTTTAAAGAACTAACGAGATAAACCGTATCTATTCGCCTGATTATCAGTCAGAAATAAACTAATAACCGAGAAACACGCTCTCGCAAATCAATTACAAAAAGACTTGGAAGTAAAAGATAAAAGACTTATATTTGCAGAGTTATTTTTAAAATATGTATGATTATGAACACGAAAAAGTTTATCACAACCATGCTAATGACATTATTTGTCTCAGTTTTATTCGCCAATGCTCAGACAAAAGACGAGATTGTAAGAACAAAGTACATCTTCGACAAGAAGATTCCTTCCTTTATTGACATTGAGCAGAAAGGTAACTCTGATGTCAAGGAAAAGGTTGATGGTAAAAGCTATTTGGAGCAACTTTTACAATTGAATAAGGAAACAACGGCTGTTTTGGCACAAACGTACAATGACAAAGTTGGTGGCTTTCATGAAATATTCAAGGAATTCTATAGAGGGATTGAAGTAGACGGTTCTAAATATATTTTGCATTATGGAAAAAATGGTAAAATATATAAAGCTAGTGGGTGTTTTTGGACTATTGAACAACTAAACACAAATCCAAGACTCAGTGAAAAAGAAGCACTAACATCTTCTTTAAGGCAAATCAATGCAAAAAAATATGCCTGGGAAGATGATAACAATGAAAGAAGAATTAAAGAAATTAAGGGTGATTCAACAGCAACTAATTACCCTAAGGGGCATTTAATAGTATATGTGAAAGATGATAAATCATACCTTGCCTACAAATTTGACATATCTACACTATCCCCAAGAAAAGACTATTGTGTGTATGTAGATGCAGAAAATGGACAAATAATTCACAAATACAATACAGTATGCGATGCTTCTTCCTATGTTGAGACACATTTTTCAGACTGGAAAACAATACAAACGTATTATAGTTCAAATTATTATAAATTAAGAGACTATACTAGGGGAAATGGTATTGAAACATATAAATATTCATCAGGGAATAATTCACAGGATTATAGCTCTACTGATAATACTTGGAGTAATATGTCATATAGTGACCGATATGCTTTTGATGTGCATTGGGGATCGGAAAAAGTTTACGATTTCTTTCTGAGCAAATTTGGAAGAAATAGCTATGACAGCATTGGAGGCAAAATAATTTCATACGTCAATGTAGATACTATTCAAAATGCAGAATGGCATCCTGCAGATCATACTATACACTATGGAGCACTTTCTTATGATGAAACTTGTGGCTACTATCCACCCTCAGTAACTCTTGATGTTGTCGCCCATGAAATTACCCATGGAGTTACTCAAATGTCTTGTGGATTGTTAAACTATGGTGAGAGTGGTGCAATCCACGAAGGTTTAAGTGATATTTTTGCCGTATGCGCTGAGAAATGGGTGAAACCAGAAAAGGGAGACAGTATATGGAAGATAGGAGAAAAAATATGCTGCATAAGAGATTTAAGTAATCCTGATTGTAAGTATTATCACGGAGAAAACTGGGAGAATACAAGTAACTTAAATGATGGTGATCGTGGCGGTGTTCATACAAATTGTACAGTACTTGGCTATTGGTTCTACTTACTAGTAAATGGAGGGACTGGCAGTAACGAGTCTGATATGTCAATACCTGTATTTGGAATTGGTTTAGATAATGCTATTGATATATGCTATCATACGTATCCATTAATGCCACAAAATTGCAATTTTTATTATTTCAGTGAAAGCACATGTGAAGCGGCCAGGGAATTAGGATATAGTAATGATATAATACAGCAGATTCGTAATGCATGGTTCGATGTTGGAGTTCTGCATGCAAGCGAAGTTCTATCCATTAATGGACCTAATAATGTCGGACTGTCTGCTACCTATTATGTGGAAAATCTACCGCAAGGCACTAGTGTTCAGTGGTGGCTTTCTGATAGCTACTACAATAATAAACAACTACAACATAATACTCCATTAACTAATCAATGTACAATAACTCCTGCATCTTGTTATGATATGGAGGATTCAAATCTTGCCGCAGTTATATGGCATAACACCTATGTCAATGGGAGCCTTGAGCCATCAATTGCAGGAACTGTCTGGAAAAATAATATCTATGCAACCAAAACAGGTGTTTTTACTGGTACATATTATAATGGTCAGACAACAAAGAATATTAATTTGCCAAATCCTTTATACGTCCTTCCAAATATTACTGTAACTATAACCTCCCCATGTCTTAAAGAAACAACAGTTTCATATAGTGGCAGTTTTTCACCTTCAACGTGGCTACATAATGGCAGTGCAGGGACACTTATGGTTAGTGTCCCAACTTCAGGGACTCTTATTATCCAAATGGCCCATAGCAATGGTACTACCCATTATTTGCCTATTATTATTACTACCGATACTCACCAATTGTCTATTGGTATTTCTGACGGACAATTAGAAATATCGATAATCTCAGAAACTGAAGATAATACTACTGAAGAAATAGATAATAATAATCCTAAATCTGAGTTGGAATGGAAATTGGAGGTATTTAATGCCACGACAGGTGAAGTTGTTTTTTCACATGATGCAAAAGGTAACTCATTTGTTATAAATACTACAGGATGGAGGCCTGGCGTATATATTGTTCGTGTAACCATTGGTGATGAGGTTCTAAGTGAGAAAGTCGTGGTCAAATAAGTATTTATGAAAGCGCTATTATTATGTATTTTAATGTTCACATGGTTTATATTAACGTCATGTGATGGATTGGTATATGTGGATAATCCTGTAGAGAAA
>JAEEGG010018877.1_pt1 | contig 13969 bp, 10 predicted proteins | sample 9134161 | NCBI WGS metagenome assembly JAEEGG01 (sample SAMN16246543, study PRJNA631951) | gut metagenome | biome: gut microbiome; feature: rumen; material: CR-attached | host: Bos | place: Iran: Karaj | collected 2018-10 | reverse complement strand
CAAGGACTGCCAACAGGTGGAGGCTGGTAATCTTACCAGTAGTGAGACACTCAAGCATATTGCCGAACAAGCCAAAGCCGACTACGTGTTGCTGCAGACGAAGCCCAACCAGTTGGAGATCGGTATGGGAGCCCTCGACCGTCTGGTTCGCGTGGCGTTTGATGCCGATGCAGCGATGGTGTATGCCGACCACTTCGACATCATCGAGGGCGAGCGTAAGCCCCACCCCGTGATCGACTATCAGTTGGGTAGTATCCGCGACGACTTCGACTTCGGCTCGCTGATCCTTGTGAAGACGTCGTTACTGCAGGCCTTTGCCGCACAGGCCGAGGAGCACCCCTATCAGCATGCGGGACTCTATGCCCTGCGACTCTTCCTGAGCCGTAACGGACGTATCTTCCACATCAACGAAAAACTCTACACGGAGGAAGAAACCGACACCCGTGCCTCTGGCGTGAAGCAGTTTGATTACGTGAACCCACGAAACCGTGAGGTACAGATCGAGATGGAACAGGCTGCAACAGCCCATCTGGCAGAGATCGGTGCCAAGATCGACCCCTCGTATTATTGGAGACCTGACTTCAACGAACAGGAGTTTGATGTCGAGGCCTCTGTCGTGATTCCCGTATATAATCGTGAGAAGACCATCTGCGATGCTGTGAACAGCGCCCTCGGTCAGAAGACGAACTTCAAATATAATGTCATCGTGGTGGATAATCACTCAACAGACCGTACGACGGAGTTGTTGAAAGGTATCCATGACGAGCGACTGATCCATATCATCCCGGAGCGTACCGACTTAGGCATCGGCGGTTGCTGGAACATGGCGATTAACGATGACCGTTGCGGACGCTTTGCCGTACAGCTCGACTCCGATGACCTCTACTCCTCACCCAAGACGCTGCAGCAGGTGGTGGATGCCTTCCATAAGCAGAACGCGGCAATGGTGATTGGCAGCTACCGGATGTGCGACTTCGATCTGAACACCCTGCCGCCTGGACTGATCGACCACGCAGAGTGGACCGATGAGAACGGCCCCAACAATGCCCTGCGCATCAATGGTCTGGGGGCACCCCGTGCCTTCTTCACCCCCTTGCTGCGACAGATCGGATTCCCCAACACCTCGTATGGTGAGGACTATGCGCTGGGACTGATCTTCTCGCGCCATTACCGCATCGGACGTATCTTCACAGAGCTCTATCTGTGTCGCCGATGGGGAGGCAACAGCGATGCTGCCCTCAGCATCGACAAGATCAACGCCAACAACCTCTATAAAGACCAACTGCGCACGCTTGAGATCCTGGCACGCCAGCAGATGCTGCAGGGACGTCAGGAGCTGATGGTGGATTCGCCTTTGCAGCGCTTCTTCAACCGTCAGTTGGAGAAATGGGACGATGCCCGAAGCCGCTACCGGGAACTGCGTAACGTGAAGACCCGTGAGTTGTCTGTCGGCTCCTCCACCATGCAGGTACAATGGAATCCCGCCCGCATCGTCTCTACAGGAGCCAGCATCGACAAGCAGGCGGTGGCAGCACGGCCCTGTTTCCTCTGCGAACAGAACCGTCCGAAGGAGCAGGTGAAGAAGAACATCGACAATCAGTACGACCTGCTGGTGAACCCCTTCCCCATCCTGCCTATCCACTTCACCATCCCAAGTGTGAAGCACGAGCCGCAGCAGATCCACTCCAGCTATGGACAGATCCATAAGCTGCTGGAGGAGTATCCCGAGATGCTGGTGTTCTATAATGGTCCGAAATGTGGTGCGTCTGCACCCGATCATGCCCATTTCCAGGCAGGCACCAGCGGCGTGTTGCCCATCCAGTTGTCATGGCAGCGACTGAGTCGGAACATGACAACCATCGTGAGTCTCAACGATCACGAGGACATCTCGGTTATTGAAGAGTATCCTTGTCCTGCCCTGCTGATCCGAAGCCGTTCTCAGTATGGTGACGAGCAGCTGTTCCTAAGACTGTATGAAGCTCTGCCGATGCAGGCCGACGATACTGAGCCTATGATGAACATCGTGAGCTGGCGCCATGATGACGATTTCCTGTCGGTGGTCTTCCCACGAAGGAAACACCGTCCAGACTGCTATTATGCCACAGGCAGCGACCAGTATCTCATCAGTCCGGGTGCCCTCGACATGTCAGGGCTCTTTATTACGCCAAGACAGGAAGACTTTGAGCGTCTGACACCAGAGATAGCACTTGACATACTCAATGAGGTGTCGCTCACCAAGGAACAGTTCCAGGAGGTTGTCCAGAAGCTCAAGGAGTCGAGTGCCGTCAGGGCATTCAATGCTCCTTTTGCCTCACGCCTGTCGAAAGAGCCCGAGGTGAATGTAGGCATCGTTTCGGCAGAGAAGATCTCATTCACGCTCAACAGCCCGTATATTGCCAAGGGTGAGGTGATCACTGGTGAGCAGACGGTGGAGTTCTCCGAGGGTGGTATCTTGTGGCGCGGTACACAGTATCGCGAACTCAACTTCACCCCTCAGGCTCCCGATGCCTCGTTCTCACTCCACGATGTCACCATCGGCGTGAACTTCCATTGGGAGCGCAAGGAGACACAAGTCTTCGAGGGGACGCTTCACCTGGTGGTAGAGGCGGATAAGATTGTAGCCATCAACGAGCTGCCGGTAGAGAAATACCTGACGAGTGTGATCTCCAGCGAGATGTCGGCCACCTCGTCATTAGAGTTCCTGAAGGCCCATGCCGTCATCTCCCGTTCGTGGCTCCTCGCCCAGATGGAGAAGCGCCAGCAGCGCGAGAACGGCAGCGACGGTTTCTTCTCCTTCATCAAGAAAGACGATGAGATCATCCGCTGGTACGACCGGGAGGATCATACCATCTTCGATGTCTGCGCCGATGACCACTGTCAGCGTTATCAGGGTATCACCAAGGCCAGCAACGCCCATGTGGTAGAGGCCATCAGCGCCACCCGTGGACAGATCCTCACCTATGATGATGAGATCTGCGATGCCCGCTTCTCGAAATGCTGTGGCGGTGAGACTGAGGAGTTCCAGTATTGTTGGGAAGACACGCCCAAACCGTATCTCGTGAGTTTCCACGATCCGTACTGCAACACCAGCGACAAGCATATCCTCTCGCAGGTGCTCAACGACTTCGACCAGGAGACGCCCGACTTCTACCGTTGGAAGGTGGAATATACAAAGGCTGAGCTCTCTGAGCTTGTGAACCGTAAGCTGAAAGACGACTTCGGCGAGATTATCGATCTCATTCCCGTGGCCCGAGGCAAGAGCGGACGTATCTGGAAACTGAAGATTGTGGGTACAAAGAAGACCCTGACCATCGGCAAGGAACTCGAGATCCGTCGCGCCCTCAGCGAGACCCACCTCTACAGCTCTGCCTTCGATGTCGTGAAAGAGGGCGACAAGTTTGTCCTGAACGGCAAGGGCTGGGGCCACGGTGTCGGTCTCTGTCAGATAGGAGCTGCCGTCATGGGCGAGCAGGGAAAGACCTACGACGAGATCCTCCTTTTCTATTATCGTAATGCACAAATCAAACGCCTTTATGAATAAAAAATCTCCATGGGCCTGGGTGCCCACCCTTTATTTCGCAGAAGGTCTCCCCTATGTGGCTGTGATGACCATCTCACTCATTATGTATAAACGGCTTGGCCTGAGCAACACAGACATTACGCTCTACACCTCGTGGCTCTATCTGCCATGGGTCATCAAGCCATTATGGAGTCCGTTTATCGACATCATCAAGACCAAGCGCTGGTGGATTGTCACCATGCAGCTGCTCATTGGTGCCGCCTTAGGCGGTGTGGCCTTTACTATTCCTGCCCCTTATTGGCTGCAGGGCTCCCTGGCCTTCTTCTGGCTGATGGCCTTCTCTAGTGCCACCCACGATATCGCTGCCGACGGGTTCTATATGCTCGGACTTGAGGAGCACGATCAGGCCTATTTCGTGGGCATCCGTTCCACGTTCTACCGTATCGCCACGATTGTGGGACAGGGTCTGCTGGTAATGCTGGCCGGTAACCTCGAGGTGGTGACACGCAACATCAAATACTCGTGGAGTATCATGTTCTACGGTATGGCAGGACTCTTCATCGCCTTCTGGCTCTGGCACCACTACATCTTGCCTCGTCCCTCTGAGGACAAGGGTTTAGAGAAGATGAACGGTCAGCAGATCCTACAGGAATTCTGGCATACGCTGAAGACATTCGTCCAGAAGCCTCAGGTGTGGGCAGGCATCTGCTTCATGCTGTTCTACCGCATGCCGGAGGGACTGTTGGCAAAGGTCAGCGCGCTGTTCCTGATTGACACCACAGCCCAAGGCGGACTCGGGCTCTCACCAGCGGAATACGGACTCGTTCAGGGCACGGTAGGTGTCATCGGCCTGACGTTAGGCGGTATTCTGGGTGGTATCGTGGCCAGTCGGGATGGTCTGAAGCGTTGGCTATGGCCCATGGTGATGGCTATCACCCTGCCCGACCTCGTGTATGTGTATCTCTCCTATGCCTTGCCCACCAATCTCCTTATCGTCAATGTCTGCGTCTTCATCGAGCAGTTCGGCTATGGCTTCGGCTTCTCGGCCTACATGCTCTACCTTATATATTATAGTCAGGGTGAGCACAAGACGGCACACTATGCACTCTGTACCGCTTTCATGGCACTCTCGATGATGATACCCGGACTTTTCGCCGGAGCTCTCCAGGAGGCAGTCGGCTATCCCGTCTTCTTCCTCATCGTGGTGGCAGCCTGCAGTATGACCTATATCGTGACGGCCTTGTTGAAGATCGACCCCGAATTCGGAAAGAAGAAATAAGAATAGGGAAAATCCTACGCATGAATAGGAGAATTCTTTTGCTACGGCGGAGAATTCTCCTTATCTTTGCACCAGAAATCAATTTTAAAACGTTACGATTATGAAGAAGTTTATATTTTACGCATTCGCAATGATGACCACACTGTTCACCCTGACCAGTTGTGAGGACGAAAGGATAGCAAACACCCTCGAGGGAACCTGGAGTGGAAACATGTATATCTCAACCAGATATGACGGAAGAGTATATGATGCCACTTACACAGAAGTGACCTTCCTGAAGAACCCCTACGCCTATTCTAGTGGAGAAGGCTACTGGGTGGACTACTACAGCGATGCCCCTTGGGACTACGTGGCAAACCACATCGAGTGGAGCGTTGATTATGGAACGATCAATGTGTATTTCGTTGAAGAAGGCACATCTATCAGGATCCGGGACTACTACTTGAACAACGACCGCTTCTATGGTACCATCAACGACAATGGCAAACCCGTTGATTTCGAGTTGTATCGTATCTCTGGTAGAAATTGGAGCAATTACAACTGGGGGTATGACAGCTGGTATATTGGCACCCGCAGTGTAGATGACGCAGACAGCGCGAAGAAAGAGAAGCCCGTCCGCTTCGTCAGAGAGAAATAGGAACGAATAATCCCCGCCAGGTTGGCGGGGATTGTTGTTCTTATATACCAGCTCCATCAGTAAATCCAGCATCTACAGCCTTCGACTGCAGAATTCTGGAGTTTGGCGGCACACTATGCGTCAGCCAGATATTACCACCGATGGTAGAGTGATGGCCTATCGTGATGCGCCCTAAGATAGAGGCATTCGAATAGACGGTCACATAATCCTCTATAATCGGGTGACGAGGCACGTTCAGCATATTACCCTGCTCATCATACTTGAAGCTCTTGGCACCCAGCGTCACACCCTGATACAGCGTCACGTGGTTGCCTATGATCGTTGTCTCACCAATCACCACACCAGTACCATGATCTATTGCGAAATACTCGCCGATCTGGGCACCTGGATGAATATCGATACCCGTCTTGGAGTGAGCCTGCTCTGTGATGATACGAGGAATCACAGGCACCTGCAGCTCGTGGAGCTTGTGGGCTATGCGATAATGCGTCATCGCATTCATACAGGGATAGCAGAAGATCACCTCACCATAGTTGGGTGCAGCAGGATCGTTGTCAAACAACGCCTGCACATCGGTATAGAGCAAACGCTTGATCTCAGGCAGCGTAGCGACAAACTCAAGTGCCAACCGCTCTGCCTCCGTATAGACCTGTTCCTTCGTCTGATTTATGACACACTCCTCACAGAACTGGAGACCGTGGGCTATCTGTTTGGTCAGCAAGTTAACCAACTCCTCCATATACACCCCGATATAATAGGCGCGTATCGTCTCATCGGGCTGACGCTTATTGAAATAGTCGGGAAAGATGATGCGCTTGGCCAGCGATATGATCTCCTTCACCTGATCAACAGAGGGCAACGGAGCCTCTACGGCAGGCATCATACCCACCTCCTTATCAGACAGTTTCGACAGCTGCGCCACATTCTGGCGTATCACATCATTCACCTGTTTCTTGTCCATCATAACAGTCACATATTAGTTTTCTTGGGTGCAAAGTTACGAAAATTCAAGAAATAGCCAAATAAATTTGGACAAAAAGATGCTCAGAACGAAAACTCGATCTCCTCGTCTTCCCAGGTAGTGTCGATACTGATGCTGATCTGATGCTGTTCCGTGGGGTTGAACAAGCTGCCCCTGCAGGTGGTGATACAATTGCGACGGATGGGGATATCGCTGATCTCACGCTCTGTCAGAATCTCCACCTCTCCACCTGTGGTCTTATAGGTGGTTACCATGACCTTCAGCTGGTCGCTGTCGGCTCTTGGAATCGTGTAGATCTCAAAACTCTCCTCCTCATGATGCAAAGGGTACCACTGCTGCTGCTTCGATTTCACCACACCTATACCTGTTGTAGCATCGAAGGTGCCTGAACCTCCTTCATAATAGAATCGGATGCTGTCTGCCTGTTCCGGCAGTTCGTCGTTGAACACGAACCTTACCTTCGACACGATTCTTTTCAGCTCAAGCTCGCAATCCACTTCCTCCTCTCCTACCACCAAACTATCGGCATAGAGGAAGGTATCTGTGAAACCTGTCCCGTTCGTAAAGCCAATCTTATGCAGATTCGTAGAGGTGGGATTACCCTTGGCACTATGGGCCAATGCCACGAGATAATAGCGACCTTCTGCCAACTTGAACCTCACTGTCCCGAATTCTCCGTCGCCCAGTTGCTGTACCTCCTGTCTGATACGCATCCCTGCCTCATCGTAAACAATGAAGTTCAGTCTTGTACACACAGGTTCCCCCTCCGCTCTGGTTTGCGCCATACTAAACGGCTGCTGCTCATAGCTCATCACCTGAACCACCACATTAGCCTCAGCGTCATCAGGCTCGTCAGAACCATTGATAACCATTTTCTCACACGAAGCAGCCAGAAGCCAACTTCCTAACACCATCATTGCCAAAACAGCGAAATGCTTGTTCTTCATCTTGATATAATTTAAGTTCAACAAAAAAATTGAATTATCGTATGCAAAATTAAAACGATTCAAGCAAAACTCATCAAGAGTAGTCATTATTTTACAAATCCTTAACATATATTTCTTCTTGTACTATCGTAAATTGTAGTACCTTTGCGCCGTTATTTTTTAGGATATGTGGAAAAATAACTGGACTTTAAGAGAAGGATGGTCTATGCCGTCGTGCTGACTATCATCATGGGACTGACACGTCAGAATACTGGTGGCACGTGGCTCAACGATATGCTGTCGTTCTGGCCTTTTGTGCTTATCTATGTGTATATCGACGTGATTTTGGGTGTCATCATCCTGCGCCGTCTAAAAAACTTCAAGAGCTGGAAGCGTGACATGCCCTTCCTGCTAAACCATCTGGGCTTGTTTCTCGCCCTCACCATCGTGAGCGCCTGGCACTTTGGGGACTCATCGTGTGTTTCGTTCTGCTGCAGATGTGTTGGTGGGGCATCAATTACCCGCCTTCAGCCCAAGGCTCAAGTGTGCATACCTATAATTCTTAGAAACTGAGCGGACAGCCTACTCCTCAAACACGTAGCCGAATCCTGTACGACTGACGATGTTCTGAGCATAGGCGCCCAGTTTCTTGCGCAGACGGGTGATATTGACATCAACGGTACGATCGGTGACAATAACGCCCGTCCATACTGTATCCATCAGATACTGACGGGAGAGCACCTTACCACTGTTGGCAAGAAGCAGGTGAAGCAGGGCAAACTCTGTGGGGGTAAGGCTCACAGGATTGCCATCAACAGTGACCGTCTTCTTGTCAATGTTCAGGATCAAGTCCTTATAATTGAGCATGTGCCTGCCCAGACGGGCTTCCACCACATTCATCACATAGTCGCCTATCTTCTCGCAGTCGGCTAGGATATCATTGTAATGTGTGCCTGTAGCGTAGGATATCTGATGTATATCCCCCGCCATACTCTCTCCCCTGAGCTGGTCGCGAAGATCATTGATATCCTTTTCGATAGCTTGGGAGTCAGCAAGCGAAAGGTCTTTGCGACGACCACTCACCACGACAATCATCTGTACCACAGCCTCATTCACCAGTCTGAGCATGTCACGCAGCTTGGCGTATTGCTCAGCCGTGAAGTCCTCCTTGTTCTCACGCAGACGGCTCACCGTACGGGCGATCTTGTAACAGGCATCACCGACAGACTCCAGTTCACCAATCTGACGGAGCATCACGCGCATCTTTTCCTTCGTATCATCCGACAGGTGTTCATTACCCACCTGCTCCAGGAAGTTCGCTATCTCTATCTCCATATTGTCGGCTATGGACTCATAGTGCTCGATACGTGCAAACTGGCTTTCAAACTCCTTCTTGTTCTTCTCGTCGATGATGGCACACACCATACCAAACATACGATGCATGCGTTCAGCGAAGTGAACAACCTCTTTCTGAGCCTGAAGGATAGCTATTTCCGGCGTCTGTATCACACCACCACTGATAAAGTGCAAGGTGGTAGGCAACTTGGCCGCAGCCTTGTTTTCCGGCAATAGCCTGCAGACAATCTGCTCCATCTGGGGAATCAAGCCAATAAGCAGGGCTGTGTTGAGCACGTTGAAACAGGTGTGGAACATGGCAAGCACAACTGGAATCCGCTCTGGATTCGCCGTCATGGAAGGGTTGTAACCCACGATACTGCAAACCATATCTACAAAGGGATAGAACACGGCGAGCACCCAAACCACACCAAACACGTTGAACAGCAGATGAGCCAGCGCAGCCCTTCGAGCCCCTATTCCAGCACCAAGCGCCGCCAGATTAGCCGTTGCCGTCGTGCCGATATTCTCACCCATCACCAAGGCAATACCCATATAGATAGGTAATACACCTGTAGAACAGAGCAGGATGGTGATGGCCATCACTGCTGCCGACGATTGCACCACACATGTGATCAGGGTTCCTGCAGCCAAGAATGTCAGGATGGTGAGATAACTGCCCGTATCAAACGAGGCAAAGAAGTTGACCACATCAGGATTATGAGCCAGATCCATCTCGCGCCCCACGCTACTCAGCATCACCAGCGACCAGAACAGGAACGCCACTCCGAAAAGGAAATCGCCTGCCACACGGTGACGCTTCTTATAAATAAGTACCATACCGATGAGGAAGGCTGGGAAAATAACAGCAGTCAGGTCAACATTATAGCCTAGGGACATGATCCATGCCGTGAGGGTGGTGCCGATATTAGCACCCATAATCACTGATATGGCCTGTGCCAGCGAGAGAAGTCCTGCTGAGACAAACGACACTGTCATCACCGTTGTCGCTGATGACGACTGCACGGCACAAGTCACCATCGTGCCTGTCAGCATACCCATCAGTCGGTTGCCTGTCATACGTGCTAATATGTGTCTTAAACTTGGTCCTGCCATTTTCTGCAAGGCGTCGCTCATGGTCTTCATACCGTAAATCAGTAGTGCTAACGAGCCTAGCAATCTGAAAAATAATTCAATCTTCATAGTCTTTTTAATTTATAATTACGGCGCAAATATACAAAAACATGCCCAAACATGCAAGAAAAAGGCAGTTACAATTTGGTTACAATTAAAAAAATAGTGACGAAACGAGTCGTTACAGGCTATGCGCTTCGTCTTGCCAGATAATGCGGATGTATTCTTCATAGGGGATGAAGCGTCCACCCATCGAACGAAGGTGGGGTGTTTCAAACTGACAGTCGATGAGCCGTCCTCCCAGACGCTCAAAGGTACGAGCCAGATGGATGAGTGCCAGTTTCGAGGCATTTGGCTCCAGCGAGAACATGCTCTCACCAAAAAACGAAGTCCCCAAGTTGACACCATAAAGGCCACCCACCAGACGCTCACCATCCCACACCTCTACACTGGAGGCAAAACCCTGACGATGCAATTCGGTATAAGCCTCGATGATGTCAGGCCCCAGCCAGGCTCCCTCTTCCTCATTACGGTTCCGGGCTGTGGCACAACCTTTTATTACCCCGGCAAAGTCCTCGTTAAAGGAGAGACGATAGCAATTCTGTTTGATCAGTTGCCGCATGGAGTGGCTGACATGAATCTCATGGGGGAAGATAACAAAGCGCTGCAGCGGACAGAACCACATGGGTTCCTCGCTCCGGAAAGGATACCATGGGAAGAAACCGTTGGAATAAGCGAATATCAATCTGTCAACAGACAAATCGCCCCCCACTGCTATAAACCCGTCTTCTTCACCCAGATGAGGATCAGGAAACCAGATATCTTCATCTAATTGATATACTGCCATATAAGTCAGGGGATGAAGATTTGTCCGTCCTTGACGGATATGGTAACTTGACCACCTTTTTTCAGGCTGCCAAAGAGAATCTCACGCATCAACAGGGGTTTCAGTCGCTGGGCGATGATACGATCCATCTCGCGGGCTCCGTATTCGCGGGTAAAGCCCTCGTTAAGCAACAGACAGAAAGCCTCGTCGCTGAGTGTCATCTCTACCTGCTTTGCCGTTAGTTTCTCCTGCAACTCACCCAGTTTTTTCTTCAGTATCAGTGTGGCCATCTCATGATCCATATCGTTAAAGACCACCGTTCCCGACAGCCGGTTGATAAACTCAGGTTTAAAGGTCTTCTTCACCTGCTTCAGCATCGCCTCACCACGCGACACCTTACTTGTAAAGCCTATGTTCGCCTGTGCAGCAAACTGAGCGCCCGCATTCGAGGTCATGATAAGGATCACATTACGGAAATCAGCCTTGCGCCCCTTGTTATCCGTCAGACGGGCATAATCCATCACCTGCAGCAAAATGTTATAGATGTCTTGATGAGCCTTTTCTATCTCGTCAAGCAGCAGTACGCAATTAGGTGTCTTACGGATAGCATCCGTCAACAGTCCACCATCCTCATAGCCCACATAGCCTGCAGGCGAGCCAATCAGCTTTGCTACTGTATGCTTCTCTGTATATTCACTCATGTCGAAACGCAGCAGTTCGATGCCAAGTTCCTTTGCCAATACACGTGCCACCTCAGTCTTACCTACACCAGTTGGTCCTACGAACAACAACGAGGCGAGTGGCTTGTTATCATCGAGCAATCCAGCTTTCGACAACTGAACGGATTCCACCACCTGCCGGATGGCCTCATCCTGACCGTAGATCTTCGACAACAGTCGTGGCGCAAGGGTCTCCAGCTCTTGATTGTCATCGTCTTCTTTCAACGCCATAGCATCCACCTTACAGGTCTTTGCCAGAACATCGGCAATATCCGCCTTCGAGACATTTCTTACCTCTGCCCTCTCACCTCTTATCTCTAGACTCGCCCCCGCCTCATCGATCAGGTCGATAGCCTTGTCAGGCAGGTAACGGTCGTTCACAAACTTATAACTTGCGTCCACAGCAAAGTTGAGTGCAGCCTCATCGTATGCAACCTGATGGAACGTCTCATATTGTTCTTTCAGCTGTTGCAGAATATGCTTTGCTTCCTCAGGTGACGGCTCTGGAATATCTATCTGCTGGAATCGTCTTACGAGCCCTTTGGAGCGCGAGAAGTGACGGTTATATTCCTCGTAGGTCGTTGAGCCGATAAACCGGATAGTCCCAGCTTCCAGATAAGGCTTCAGCATGTTCGAGGCATCCATTGCGCCCTCACCTGTTGCACCAGCGCCTACCAATGTATGAATCTCGTCGATATACACAATATTCTTGTCGCTCTCCTCTTGGATGCCATCCATGATCTGCTTGATGCGATTCTCAAAGTCGCCACGATACTGAGTACCTGCCAACAGCGTTCCGATGTCAAGCTGATAAATTCTACTGCCTTTCAGTCGTTCAGGCACCTTGCCCTCCTCTATCATGCGTGCCAGTCCCCATACGAGGGCAGTCTTTCCCACACCAGGCTCACCCACATGCAGTGGATTATTTTTGTCGCGCCGGCACAACACCTGTATCGTTCTGGTGAGTTCCTGCTCACGGCCTATTAACGGGTTATGGCGCTGATAGAGTTCGTTCATGCAGGTCACCAGCCGTCGCCAGGCAGCCTCATGCTTCCCATCGTCTGAGACTTCCCCCAGCTGGTCGTCAAACTCATACATGCCTATCAGTTCGCTCATAAAGTCGCTCTCCCTATCACCCAGTGCCGTTTTCATCAGATAGCAGGCCCACGACTCTTTCAGCTTCAGCATGCCCATCACCAGGTGAGGCAGGTCGAGTGCCTTGGCACTGCTGTTCACCACCTGTTGGCAGGCCAGCTCCAGCAATTGCTGCATCTGTGCCGATGCCTCAGGCTCGTAGGTCTGTCCGTCTGGCACGATCTCTATATCATCCAGTTTCTCCGCCAGACGATCCGCCATCCTGTCGGTCGAACAGTATAGACTCAGCGCACTGTCGAAATTATTATCATCCAATAGCACATATAACAAGTGTTCAGGCATCACAAACTCATGCCTGTATTCCTTGCAGCACTTCATGGTGTCGCTCAGCACGCTGACTGCACGTTCGGTTTGTTTTATCTCAGCCATATCATCAGTCTTTTTCGGGTTCAATAGTCAGTCGAAGGGGAAATCCAGCCTCACGTGCCATGTTTGTGGCTTTACGTACCTTCGACACTGCCACATCGTAACTATAGATGCCCACAACCGCCTTGTCGGAGTGGTGCACCTGTAGCATCAGCGTCTCTGCCTCTGCCTGACTCTTAAAGAATACCTGTATCAGTATCATCACCACAAATTCCATCGTGGTGAAGTCATCATTATAGATTGTCACTTTATAGCGTCGCGGCTCCATGAGATCCACCCGCTGCCGTTCTCTAGTAGCTGATTGTTCTTTTGCCATAACTTACAATATAATTCAGTCATCCGCAGGCCACCAGCATCATAGGAATTAACGTATATAAGATCTTTTTCATTCCGTTTTCTCCATTTGTCTGATAAGTTCGACGTTGGCTTGTAGTTTTATACCGCTGCAAAATTAGAAAAAATATACGAGAAAAGCAAGAAGAATTTGATATAATGCATCATTTCTCATTTCTATTTCGTATCTTTGCCCCAAATAAAGCAACTTAGTATAAATATGGTAGTAAACGCATTATTGATGAATCTCGCAGACAATGTAGTTACAACAGTCACCGAGATTGCCAAAGGAGATGATGTCTGCTTCATGAAAGGCAGTGAGCACATGATTTTGAAAGCAGAAGAGGACATCCCGTACTGTCATAAGGTCGCATTAGAGGACATTGGCAGGGGCAGTGATGTTATCAAATACGGTGAAAGCCTCGGCCACACCGTTGCAGATATCAGCAAGGGATGCTGGGTAAACGATCATAACCTTAAAAGTGAACTGCGAGATTATGACAGCGAGTTGGCTGGTGATGACTGGCAGATGTGTGCCGAGCAGTCTGAAGGCAACCCAGATCAAGCCTCTTTCCAGTTCTGGGGCTACCGACGCTCAGAGGGCCGGCCAGGCATCCGCAACCATATCCTGATATTGCCCACATGTGTCTGTGCCAGCGAAAGCTGCCGTATCGTGGCAAGCCAGATACGAGGAGCGGTTAACATCGTCTTCAACACTGGCTGCTCTGATGTGCAGGCAAACACCGATATGAGTCAG
>JAEEGG010018875.1_pt1 | contig 13970 bp, 9 predicted proteins | sample 9134161 | NCBI WGS metagenome assembly JAEEGG01 (sample SAMN16246543, study PRJNA631951) | gut metagenome | biome: gut microbiome; feature: rumen; material: CR-attached | host: Bos | place: Iran: Karaj | collected 2018-10 | reverse complement strand
GGCTGCATTTCCATCGAGGGCAAACTGAATGCTACGAGCGGCGGCATCACGATCGACGGCAAGGGAACGGCCACGGTGCCGCGCGAACGGATCTTCGGGCCGCTCGCCGGGTTTGCGATGTCCGCCAACGTCTCAGCCGTCGTGAATCAGGACGCGAGCGACAGCTATGTTATGGCATGGCAGAAGGTCTCCTTGTTCGGCAACGACTACACCATCGGGTTCAAGAGCACGTTCGAGGGGGATGTGACCCTGCTCGGTTCCACTGACCTGCTCAAGGTGGAAAACCGCAATCTGCGTTTGCTCAAGGGTGTTTCGGCGAAAGGCATCTCCGTCGCGGAGCCCCTGCGCGGCGCGTCGCCGTCGGCGAGCGAGAAATACATCGTCTCCGAAGCCGGGGTGACCTTTTTCCAGGTTTCCTTCAGCGTCTCCGCCGACTCGCCCTACGCGTCGATCACCTACGATGGCGTGGAGTACACGCAGGCGGCGATCGCGGAAAACCTGCATCAAAACATGCAGATCGTGAACGAACTTTCCGGCGTGAACGGGAAAACCGGGGAAAGCTGGGTCACCATCGCCGTGAACAACGCCGGCCTCGGCGAATGGACGATCAACGCCTACGGCGATGAAAAATCCATTTTCGGCGCGTACACGTTCTCCGACGCCGTGACGAAGCCGTCCATCAGCACGGTCGAAGTCGGCGAGGGAAAACGCACCGCGACCATCAACTACTCATTGGGCGACCTGTCGGCGGCGGGAAACGCGACCATTTCCATCTTCCGCGCGGATAGCGAATCCACCGAATACACGGGTGCGAAGATCGCCGAATTTGCAGTCACTGAAGCAACAGGCGTCTTCGAGTATGCGCCTGACGACGACCTGCCGGGCGGGAGCTATTCGTTCTATCTCCTGGTGACGAGCGATAAACTGGCCCCCTCGTACAGCGATATGAGCGAGGCATGCGAGTTCATCACCGTCGACACCGAAGCTCCGGACCAGATTCAGACCGTCAGCAGCGAATGGAAGACGACCGGGACAATTGTCACATGGGATGAATCATGGGATAATCAGGGCGTTGCGGGCTATAAGATCCGCTATGCGGTCGGCGACGAGGATATGGCGGAAATTGACGTGAAGACCAACACGTTCACATTCGATAAGGTCCCGAACGGTACCTATGATTTCCAGGTCGCCGCCTACGACAAGGCGGGGAATCTGTCCGCGTGGAGCGAACAGCAGTCGTGTCTGGTTCTTACTGTCGCAAATGCGAAGTACAAGGACGTCACGCTGACCGATGGCCTCGAACTTGCCGAGTACGAAAGCGCGTTCAGTATCACCGGGGGTGGTTTCGCGGTCACGGCCGCGGCAAACTCACTCATTTCCGGTTCCGCACTCACGGACGCCGGGATCGCCGGCATCGTGGAAGACACCGCCGTCAACGGAACGGTCGCGCTTTACGATGGCGCGGAAGGATATAACCTCACTGTCAACGGTGAGCTGACAATCGGCGGTGCGCAACCTGAACCTGAAGCCGACGCCACGCAGAATCTCCAGCCGGAAGACGGAGAAGGCGGCGGTGAAGGTGACGGAGATCTCGGCGGCGAAGGCAGCGGGGATGGAACGGAGTCCCCCGCCGAGACCCCTGCGCAGGACGAAGCGGCCGAAGTCAAAAAGGGCGCGTTTGCGGATGGCATTACGGTCAAAGACGGCGGTGTGCTGGTCATCGAGGCGGACAGCGAAGTGCGGAACATCACGGTCGAGGCAGGCGGTTCGCTCGCGCTGAAAGACGATGCCGTGTACGACCATGTTTCGATCGCGTACGGCGCAGGGCTTTCCTTCGTCGGCGGCAACAGCAGCATCTACCGGCTGACCGGGGACATCTGGACGGCAGGCACGCTCGGGACTTATCGCACGATCTCCGGCGGCGGCCACAAGATCCATTTCGAGCAGTACAAGCAGACGGATGAACTCGTGGTTTCTGAGCTTTATTCTCACGACGACATTGCATTCCTGCCCGACCTGGACAAGCTCTCCGGAAAAGTACTGGACATCGTGATCGACTCGACCGTGTACGGACAATTCAAGATCGCCGACAAGGCTACATATTTCGAGGGCACGATCACGGTCACCGACCATGCCAGCGGCGTTTCCGCCGAAGTCGGCTTCGACCAGTACACGCTGGTCGGCAAAGCGCTGTGCAAGTTCCGGAAAGATGAAAACAACGTGCTGTATCTGACAACGGAACGCGCCGAGATCAGCGCACCCACGGTCACCGTGGAGAACGCCAACAGCGACCAGCACGAATCCGCCACCATCAATGTGACTCCGTCGGATGATTCCGGTTTGTCGAAAAAGTTCTCCTACCGCTATTCGGCGAGCGCCGACATGTCGGACGCCATTGTCGTCGAGGGGGATGAGGGGCTCTTCACGGGCACCACGGCTCTCCTCCTCAACAAGGACGACCTCGTCAACAACGGGACCTATTACGTTCAGGCGTGCGTGGAGAACATTTACGGCGTGACGAGTCCGTGGAGCGAAGCGGCGAGCTTCACCGCAGTTCAGATGGTCCGTCCTGACGCCCCCGCAACACTGACGGTATCGGGTGCGACGGACAAGCAGAACACTGGCATCACGTTTACCGCGACCGGCGTGGACAACTCGAATTATACGGTCCGCGAGTATCGTTTCCGCTACGCCGACAACCCGGAGATGACAGACGCTGTCGTGATCACTACCGGCCAGCAGCTTCTCAACTACACCACCATCAGGAAGTCCGACATCGAGGACGGCACGGATTACTACGTTCAGGCGGGAGTGAAGCACGGCAACGTCTGGAGCTACTGGAGCGATACGGTTGTCTTCAACACGCAGGGGTGGGATTACGACGATATCACGATCGGCCCGGAACCGGACGGCGACTTCAACCTCTTCAGTCTGAACGGCAAGCGCGCGAAGAACGTTACGGTCATTGATGGCGGCTATTTCTTCGGCGGCGGCGATGTGGACGGGCTGACGGTCGAGGCGGGCGGATTCTTCCGCGACGACGGCGCCACTGTCACCAACGCGGTCATCAACGGCGGCGAGTACTGGCTGAGCGAGGGAAGCGTTACTGATCTCGTCGTCAACTCCGGTGAATTGTCCTTGAGGGACGGGACGCTCAATGGCGCGACTATCGGCGTAAACGCAAGCATGGACCTCAGCAGTCAGTATATGCCGACTATCACCGGCACGATTCTGATCCAGGGGACGATGACGGTCTACTACTACCATCCGGGAGTTTCGACAGACGCTTCGTTCGTCTTCGACCTCGGCGCGCACGAGGCCGATAAAAACAAGATGTTTATCGACTACACCTTGCCGCTCCTTGGAACGCGGACCTTCACCGTGAAACTCGACGATACGCCGGAAGAAGGCGACTACCGCATTTCCTATACCCCCAGTTCCGGCGAACTCTACATTCACCTCGCGGCGAACGACGGAACTGACCTCGGCCTCATGGGGTTCGGCATGGATGCCATTGCGTATAACGGCCTGTATTATTCGCTCGTCGATCAGAAAGGAGTCGCGTACCTGCATGTCTCCGACAATCAGGACCCGCCGTTCATCGGCGCCGTGAAGCTCTCCAAAAACGGCGTCGTCTACGACTCCGACAGCGGATACGTCGAGCTTGCGGTCTCCGCTTCGAGCGAGTGCGATCACGTGCTGGTCGGAGAAAACGGACAGGTGTCTTCGATCACAGTCGGTAACGGAGGCTCGGTCGATGTCAACGGCATCGTCTTCGGTGCGACGATCGAAAACGGTGGCCAGCTGACGCTTAAAGAGGGCGGTCGCGCATTGTCCAATACCATCACGGTCAACGCCGGTGGCAATGTCACCATTGAGGGCGGCAAGGTCGATCTCGGCGCGGCGTTCCACCTCGCCGGCGGCACGATCACGGTCAATGGCGTTCTGGAGGGCTGGGAAGACGATTCCGGAGAGGAATGGGGCGCGACCCGTCACTGGTTCGTCTACGACCTTGACAAGCTCTCTGCGGCGCCGTCCGGCGTGATGGTCTCCGACTATGCCATGCTGCAGTGCAATCCGGAGTTCACCGCCAACGTCTCGACCAAGCAGGCGAAAGGCGAATACAAGCTGCTCGGAAATGCAGCGGGATTCACTCGCTATGTTTCCATCAGCTACGAAGGCGACAACGACTGGCCGGAATACCTGTACGTCGGGAATGAATGCACCATCAACGGCACGAAGTATGCGCTCGCGGTCAAGAACAATATCCTGACGCTCACGGTCGGCGGCGGTTCGGGCGGCGGTTCGGGCGGCGGTACGGAGCAGGAGAAACCGGAGCCAAAGCCAGACAACGGCACAGAGAACGGGTCCGTCTTCGACAATGACGGCAACGTCAAGGAGAATTTCGCGGAGTCCGCCGGAACTGCGATCAAAGAGGGTGCAGGTTCTGTCCAAATGGACGAAACAGCCCTCGGTCAAACGGTCGATGGCACGGTTTACGACAATTTCGTCGGGTTCAACGATCCGATCGATTACGCGAAGATCAGCCTGGAGAAAGCCGCGAATCTGAGCTTTTTCCTGGATGCTTCGGGCGCGGTGAAGTTCACCATCTACAAGCTCAACGAAAAGACCGGAAAGAAAACCACGCTGAAATCTCTCCAGTCGACCACGCTCAAAAAAGGCGGAAACGACAAGTCCACGAAACAGATTCTGGTCGAGGCGGGCGATTATTACATCTCCATGCAGTCGACGAATGCAAAGAAAAAGGATGCGGCGGCGTTCTACAATGTCAGACTTAACGAAACCGGCGACAAGCCGAGCTACTTCTATGCCGACGGCGACAACGGCGACAACAAGTATCTGTACGACAAGAAGCAGAAAGACGTGTGGAATTCCAATGTACTTGATGCCGATGCGCTCGTCATCGACAGCAGTTTCCTCGAAGCAGGAAAACATGCCATCCAGATCGACACGGATGCCGAGACGGTAGTGGAACACGACGGCTTCACCAACTTCGTCGGCTTCGGCGATGCCATGGACTTCAGAAAGATTGAACTGAAATCTACTGCCAAGCTCAGCTTTGACCTTGCCAAGACCACCGGCGGCGCGGCCAAGCTCGTCGTCTACACGGTGAACGACAGCGGGAAGATGGCGGTCGCCAGCAGCAAACTGACGGTCTCTGCCAAGGCGACCGCCCCCAACGGCAGTGTGAAGAATCAGGTCGTGCTCCGGAAGGGGGTGTATTACATCGCGGTGCAGTCCACGGACGCGAAGAAGGGCAAGGAAGCGTATTACAACGTGAGCCTCAACGCGAAAAGCGAATTCTATGCGGATGGCGACCTCGGCAAAAATAACTTCAACAGCAAGACCAAAAAAGTCGCTGATGTTGTCAGGGAAGACGAAAACGCCGTGGCACTGATCCAGGGGAACCCGCTGCAGATCGATGGTGTGATCGACGGAGATGCCCCGGTCGAATACAAAGATGCCGGGGATAATGTCTACACCAACTTCGTCGGGACTGGGGATGATAGCGACATCGTGAGAATTGATGCCGTTGCAGGGACGAAAGTATCCCTGACGGTTACAGCCACGGATGCCGTCAGCCTCGTAGTCTACGGCCTCCAGAAAAACGGCACGTTGAAAGCTCTCAAGACGGTCAAGAGCAAGAACAACGTCGCTGAGTTGAACGATTTCGAGCTGAAAGCGAAATCTGCGCCCGGCGGCCAGTTCTTCCTCGGTGTGACCTCGACGAACGCGAAGAAAGGTTCCAAAGCGTATTATAGTGTGGATGTTGTCAGCGTGTCCGAAGATCTTCCTCTCTCCGCCTCGGAAGCATCTGCCCTTGCCATGCCGGAAACGGACAGCCTCGGCATTTCGGATGCCCTGAGCTTCGGCGATGCCCTCGCGAATGCTTCCGCGTCCTCGCTTGCGGTGCTCGACGACAAGGCCGGGTGGACAAACATCGCAAGCTTGGCGTAAAGCGGCCAACTCAAAACAGCAAACAACTCAAATACGAGTTTTTTAGCGATTTATCGTGATTCAATCTTGACAAATCGGCTATATCGTGCTATCTTTATAGCAGTTTTGTCGAAGAACGAGGTAAAGATGGCTTGCAAAACAGACAGAATCCTTCAGGGCGACCAACTCATTACGGTCAAGGAGGCCGCTCGTAGGCATATAACGCGCTCGACGCTTGCGTATCAGTGCAAGCGTGGTCGGTTGGTGCGTCTGTGCAGGGGTGTGTATGCACCGGCCAACGCCATCGGATCTCCATATCCAGACCTGGAACAAGTCGTAAAAAAAGAGCCATTTGCCGTTGTCTGTCTGCTTTCTGCGCTTCAAATCCATGAAATGACAACGCAATCCCCCACGGCGCTGTGGATTGCCCTGCCGCAGGGACGTCACCTTCACAAAATGAATACCAGCCCTATCGTTTGTATTCATCTATCCGAGCAAATTCATAGTCGTGGAATTGTGGAAAAAGAAATTTACGGTTTTAAAATCAAAATATATTCCCCGGCAAGAACGGTTGCAGACTGCTTCAAATTCCGCAATAAAATCGGTATCAACATCGCCATGGAAGCACTGCGTGATGGATATCGGAAAAAGCTATTTACAATTCCAGAGATTACGGAAGAAGCGGAATTTTGTCATGTTGGACGAATCATAACCCCTTATATAGAGAGTCTATTTGCATGAGTAATCCAAATCCTGTCAACTTCGCAGCATCGGCATATGCGAAACTAAAGAACATAGCCCATGCACAGAATAAGAACTTTATGCATCTCCTTACGCGTTATGCGATTGAGCGCTTTCTTTATAGACCGCACCCGGCTTTTCAGAACGGCTTCGACCTGCGTGACATCATGCCTGTTTGCTCCGGTCACGACGATCGATAACGGGACACCATGCTCGTCGACCAGAGTGTGACGTTTGCTTCCATTTTTTTCCCCGATCCGTGGGGTTATGTCCCACGGATTCCTGAGCTGTCGGAGCCTTTGTCATACATCCGTCGATGCTTTGCCACCGCCACGCAATCCCTTCCATCTCATCATATTCAGCCAGCCCCTTCTTCCAAAGCTTCAGGAACAATCCTTCCTTCGCCCACTTCTGGAAATACCGATGGACACTGCTGGAACTGCCGTATTCCTTCGGCAAGGCTTTCCATTGGATTCCTGTACGGAGAACAAATACGATTCCCTCAAAAGCGTTACGATAATCCATTGGCTTTCGTCCGGCTCCGCGTCTTCTCTGATAGGTCTTGTTCGGATCCCGCCTGGGTTTCGTAATCAGCGGTTCCACTTTCGACCAGAATTCATCGGTGATTTCCCAAGATTTTTGCGCCATGTCTGCCTCCTGCTGGTTGGATGCAGATAATATAGCATCATTTTTGAGAAATTCAAGCTCTATTTAGGGATAAGTTCTAAAAAAGAAAAGAATCGCCCCCGGAACCATCGCTGGCTCCGGAGGCTGATTGTAGATAGACTTTTTCTTTGTCTTTTATCTGATTGTCAAATCATTTGAACTGGTACCAGTCGAGCTGGGCAGTGCTTTCCACCGGCTTGGGTCCATCGGCCTGCTGGTTGCCGCCGAAACCGCCGCCGAAACCGCCCTGCGGGCGCTGGCCGCCGCCGAAACCGCCAAAGCCGCCCTGGCCCCCTTGACCGCCCTGCCCCTGACGACGCGGACGCTGACCGCCCTGGCCCTGTCCGCCCTGGCCCTGGCGCTGAGGACGCTGGCCTTGACCGAAACCGCTCTGCGGAGCGCCGCCGGCGGCAGCCACGGTGACAACGTCAGAGTCATTGAAGAGCGCCGTGGTCACGGGTTCGCCCGCGACCTTGAAGACGAAGAAGAGGTAATCCACAACACCGTCGACCGGCTTGTCGAGCTTGAAGTTGAGTTCCTTCCAGGCACCGTCGGTGTTGGCAAGTTTCACGGTCGCGAGCAGGTCGCCGTCAGGCGCACCCTTGCGGATTTCGATGGCGGTGTTGCCGTCCTTGGCGCTGTACTTGAGCGTGCCGCCGGTCGGCTTTCTGGAGAAGTCAACGCCGGAAACGCGAATCCAGCTGTTGTTCTGCATACCGGCGAGGACGGTTTCCTTGTTGGGGCCCATCGTGCTCTTCAGCGGGGGCAGCTGCTGGACTTTCGCTTCTTCTTCCGTGAGGATTTTGCCAGACTTACTCATCGTGACGAAGCGGCATTTCTGAGTCGGATCGACGTTCTTGAGCTGCTTCGGACCGTGTTCGGTCTCGACGACCTTCTTGATCGTTCCGTCTTCGTTGTAGAACAGCTCGTCGAGGTTCACGCTGCGGGAGTTGGTCTTATTCCGGAGGTTGTTCGCGATGGCAAGTTTGCGGTCGTGGTAAGCGATGTACCAGTGCCCCTTGTACTCGATGATGGAGGCGTGGTTGTTGTTGCCGAGGTTCTGCTTCGGATTGTCGAGAACGTTGCCCTTGTACTCGAACGGCCCGGTCGGGGAGTCGCCCATCAGGTAGCCGATGGCGCCGCTGCCGGGCATCTCCGCGGTCGGGTTGAAATTGGTGCTGTAGGAGAAGTAGTATTTGCCTTTGTATTTGTGCATGTAGGAGGCTTCGAAGAAACGCGGCACGGTGAGGTGGATCGCTTCCGGATGGAGACTGACCATGTCCTTGTTGAGTTCAATGATGCGGGCCTGACTGTCGCCGTTGCCGCCGTAATACACGAAAGCGCGACCGTCGTCATCGACGAATCCGGCGGGGTCGAAGAGCCAGGCGGAACGGTAGTTTGAAACATTCCCGGCGATGAGGGTCTTTCCCAGCGGCTCGGTGTAGGGGCCTTCCGGCTTGTCAGCCACGGCGACGCCGATGGAGGAAGCGCCGTCCGGGAAGTAGAGGTAGACCTTGCCGTCGCGGATCGCGGTGCCGGGGGCATAGCAGCGTCCGGCCCACGGGGCATCCGTCTTGTCCTGTCCGTACGGGCCTTTGCCTCTGCCGACGGAGAAGACCAGACCGTGGTCGGTCCAGTTCTGGAGGTCGTCAGTGGAGACCAGTTCATAGTCGACGAGGTCATAACCGCCCTGATTGGCCTGGTCATGACTGCAAATGATGTAGATGCGGTCATTGAACACAAACGCGTTCGGGTCAGCCGTGTAGATGTGGCTGATGACGGGCTGGTCTGCTTTCACGACGCCGATGCCGCACACGAGTGTGCAGAGAACCGTGAACATCGCTTTCAGAGTTTTGTGGGACATAGGTTGACTCCTTGGGAGTGTTTTGCCATCAGCCATTGTAGACGTCTGGCGGATGATTGGGATTTTTATCCGGCTTGAGGATAAAAAAGCAGTTGGTCTGCTTTCCTTTTGATACTATACTTGTTTATCCCGTATTTTTCAAGCAAAAAGCAGACATGAATGTGTTTTTTATTCCCCTGCGGGTTCAATACCCCGCTGCTTGCGGCGAATCCGCATAGAGAACGTTTTTGCGTCCGGCTCGTTTCCGAGCCGTGTACGGTCGGGCGTGATACCGTGAGGCTTGCCTCGCGGATAGCCTGACAGGAAGCAAAAACTTTATTCGGCAACTTGGCGAGATTTCATTCGGCAACTTGGCAGGATTCAATTCCCATTCTTCTCCCACTTCGCGATGGCCTCAAGGAACCTCGGCACGACGGCATGGAGCTTCACGGGACCGATGCCGGGGAGGCCTTCCGCCTCGGCCAGGGATTTAGGCCGGATTGATGCAAGACCGCGAAGAGCCCGGTCGGTCATGACGTGGATTTCCCTGCTATTGGCGTGACAGGCGCGATATCCGCTGCTGTCACGGGACATATTCCCGCAACCGGGAGAGAAACAGTTCGGCGGCGGCGGAGAAAACCTGGTATTTCTTCCAGACAACGTCCAGGCCGGATTCCAGTCGAGGTTCGAGCGGACGGAACACCAGATCGCTATGAACTGTCACGTTCAGAAGTTTGTCCAGCGTGACTGCCACGCCGAGACCGCTTTTGACCAGAAGCGCCGCATTGTAGATCAGATTGTAGGTGGCGACGATATTCAGTTTCTTGTAGTTGCCCGCGAACCAGTCGATACACGGATTTTTCACGGGGCTGCTCTGCGCCACCTGACGGGAAAAGATGAGCGGATAGCCCAGCAGGTCGTCCTTCGTAATCCGCTTTTTCTTCGCGAGCGGACAATCCCGCCTCATCGCGATCCCCCAGACATCCTTTTCCGGCAGGTTCAGGGCATTATATTTCGCGATATCCACAGGCTGGATCAGGATGCCGAAATCAAGCATTCCTTTGTCGAGGCGGTCCATGACATCCTCGGCATTGCCGCTGTAAATATGAAAATGCACGTCAGGATAATCCATGCGGATTTCACGGATAACTGCGGCGATCCTGTTCATGGCATCGGTCTCTCCGCTCCCGATATAAACGTCTCCGGCGATGTTTTCCCCCATGGAACTGAATTCGGCTTCAGTCTTGCCGACAAGATCAAGAATCTCGCTTGCGCGTTTGCGCAGAAGGATTCCCTCCGGCGTCAGGACCACATGATGGGCTCCACGCACAAACAACTTCTGACCGAGCTCGTCCTCCAGATCCATCAGCTGGCGCGACAAGGTCGGCTGGGTCACATGCAGGGATTGTGCGGCGGCTGTAATGGAACCTTCGCGCGCAACAGCCAGGAAATAATGCAGGACTCGTGTTTCAAGCATAATCGATTTTCTCCTTCCGTGTTTCGAGTAATATAGCACATGTTCTATGCTTTTCAAGCATGGAGTGATATAAAATATAAGTATTTGCTATTCTGTTGGACGGCGTGTATATTATTTGCAGACCACAACGGAGAACCTGAAAATGGACGAAACAAACAAAGATTTCCTGATGCGCCGGAATCTGACGGATGCCGGATTTCCCGACTCGGAGATAGCGAAAATCATTTCCCTGCTCGAAGATGGACGGGAAACCGCGGTACATCGGATTCTGGCACAACAGCGTACCGTTTTATTAAACACGGTTCATGAGAATCAGAAACGGATCGACTGTCTGGATTATCTGGTTTATGACATGAACAGCACCTCAAAGCCGGGTCGTCCGGCGAAAGGAAAACTCAACATGAAGAAAATCATCCCGACCGCCCTCGCCATGCTCTGCCTGCTCGGAACGGCATGCACCACCACAACAACTGAAATGGAGAAAACAAACATGAACGGCATCTCGCAGGATACCCGCGTCTTCGAAATCAATCCCGAAATCAAAGCCCACGATGTTCAGTTCAAAAACCGTTTCGGCATCACGCTCGCCGGGCATCTTTATCTGCCGAAAGGTTTTAATTCTTCCAAGAAATATCCGGCGATTGCGGTCAGCGGTCCGTTCGGCGCGGTAAAGGAACAGTCCTCCGGTCTCTATGCCCAGAAAATGGCGGAATACGGATTTGTAACCGTGGCATTCGATCCGTCGTTTACGGGCGAAAGCAGCGGAGAACCCCGCAATGTTGCCTCCCCCGATCTCAATACCGAAGACTTCAGCGCCGCGGTCGATTATCTCGTCACGCGCGATTTCGTCGACCCGGAACGCGTCGGCATCCTCGGCATCTGCGGCTGGGGCGGACTGGCGATCAACGCGGCTTCGGCCGATCCGCGCATCAAGGCGACAGTGGCGTCCACAATGTACGATATGACCCGTGTGATCGCCAACGGCTACGACGACAAGGAAGACAGCGCCGAAAAGCGGGATGAGAAACGTGCCTCTCTTGCAGCTCAGAGGACTAAGGATTTCAAGCAGGGCTTCTACGACCATGCGCCGTTCAATCTCAAACCGGAAGAATTGACCGATGACACGCCTCAGTTCCTCAAGGATTACACGATGTACTACATGACGGAACGCGGATTCCATCCCCGTTCGGTCAACTCGGCGATCGGCTGGAATATGACCTCGGCGATTCCTTTCCTGAATACGAAGCTCCTTGCTTATGCGGGCGAAATCAAGACCCCGGTCCTGCTCATCCACGGCGAAAAAGCCCACAGCCGGTATTTCAGCGAAGGAGCGTTCAGGAAGCTGAAGGGCGGCAACAAGGAACTCTTCATCGTCCCCGGCGCGAATCATACCGACCTCTACGACCAGATCGATATCATCCCGTTCGATAAACTCAACAATTTCTTCACGAAGAACCTGAAATAAGGAAACCGCACCATGAACAAACTGCTTGCAGGAGGACTCATCATGTTCAGCATTTTTACCGGATGTTCGCAGGGAAGCGCCCCTGTGGAAAACCCCGTTGCCGTCGAATCTGGCAAGGCCGCGGTCGTCTACTTCTCATGGAGCCCGGACGGCAACACGCGGTTTGCCGCCGAAACCATTGCCGCGAAGCTCGGCGCCAAGACTTTTGAAATCAAGGCTGAGAAACCGTACAGCAACGACTACAGCACCTGCTGCGACGAGGCAAAACCGGAGTGTACCGGAAAACAGCTTCGCGCGATCCTGCCGATCGACGGCCTTGATGCATCGCAGTATGATGTAATCTTCGTCGGCACGCCAAACTGGTGGGGGACCATGGCTCCGCCCGTGCGAACCTGGGTGACGCAGAACGCCACCGCACTCGAAGGCAAGACCGTATGCGTATTCCAGACCAACGGCGGAGGCGGGATGCAGCGCGTCGGCAAGGAGTTTGCCGAACTCGTTCCGAACTCAAATGTGCTTCCTGCACAGGCGTTCTCCGGCAGTTCCATCCGCAGGAACGTGGCGGCGCTGGAGAAATTCGTTACCGACCGTGTCAGGATGAAATAATCGGAAGACATCACATGGACCGCAGGGATTTCATCAAGGGCTCGTTGATGACCGTCGCCGCCGTCACACTTGGCGGTGCACTCGGAACGCTGGCCGCAGATACCAAAACCGACGAAGGGAAAGCGAAAAAAATGAAGATACTGGTCATCACGGGGAGTCCGCGCAAGGGCGGCAATTCCAGCACACTGGCGGATTCATTCGCGAAGGGTGCTACGGAGGCCGGACACGAGGTCGTCCGCTTCGATGCGGCGTTCAAGGATGTACATCCGTGTACAGGCTGCAATTCGTGCGCCATGAATGGCCCGTGCGTCTTCAAGGACGATTTCGAGTTCGTCCGGAAGCATATCGTGGATGCCGATCTGGTCGTCTTCGCCACGCCGATGTATTATTTCGGCATTTCGGCGCAGATCAAGACTGTAATAGACCGTTTCTACGCGATCAACGGCAAAATCCATGTGCCGAAGCAGGCCGTCCTTCTCATGACCTACGCTAACACCGCCGCATCGGAGGCCGTGCCGATCAAGTCGCACTACGAAGTCCTGCTGAAGTATCTCGGCTGGACGGATGCCGGACAGATCATCGCTCCGGGCGTGTGGCCAGTCGGAGCAATCAAGAGTACAAAATACCCGGACGAAGCCTACAAACTGGGCAAGTCGGTCAAGGCAAAAGCCTGAACACATATACCCCAAAGGAATCTACCAAATTATGAAAAAAGTCCTCATCATCTCCGCTTCGCCCCGCAAGAACGGCAATTCCGATCTGCTCTGCGATGAATTCGCCCGTGGAGCGAAGGAAGCCGGGCACGAGGTGGAGAAAATCCGTCTGGCGGAAAAGAACGTCGGTTACTGCAGCGGGTGCTATGCCTGCCAGAAGCTGAAAAAGTGCGTCAAAAACGACGATGCAAACGAGATCGTGAACAAGATGCTCGATGCGGACGTGATCGTGCTGGCGACCCCGGTCTACTTCTATTCGATGGACGCCCAGCTCAAAGCGCTGATCGACCGGTCCGTGTCCCGCTGGGATGACTTCGGCAAGTTCTCCGGCACCGAGTTCTGGCTGGTCGCCACGATGGCTGACACGAACCGGGACATGATGTCGGCGACGCTGGAAGGGATCCGCGGATTCATGCGAGACTGCATGGAAGGCTCCGTCGAACGCGGCGTCCTGCTCGGATGCGGCGCATACGAGAAAGGCGAAGTCCGCAATCTCCCGGT
>JAEEGG010018874.1_pt1 | contig 13971 bp, 11 predicted proteins | sample 9134161 | NCBI WGS metagenome assembly JAEEGG01 (sample SAMN16246543, study PRJNA631951) | gut metagenome | biome: gut microbiome; feature: rumen; material: CR-attached | host: Bos | place: Iran: Karaj | collected 2018-10 | reverse complement strand
TTATGAGGAATATACTTATAGCCGTGGCACTGTTGGGCGGAATGCTCACAGGCTGCAATACTAAAAAAGCAAAAGAGGAGAATATGAATACACTGACATTGACACAGGAGTGGGACAAAGTGTTCCCACTGAGCGAGAAGGTGAACCACAAGAAGGTGACGTTTGAGACTCAGTACGGGCTGACGCTGGCGGCTGACCTCTACACACCTAAGGATGCCAAGGGCAAGCTGGCGGCTATAGCCGTGAGCGGTCCGTTTGGCGCTACTAAGGAGCAGTCGAGTGGTCTCTATGCCATGAAGATGGCAGAGCGTGGCTTCGTGGCACTGGCCTTCGACCCTTCATATACTGGCGAGAGCAGCGGCGAACCACGTCGTACGGCATCACCCGACATCAACACCGAGGACTTTATGGCTGCCGTGGATTTCCTCTCCAAACAAGATGATGTGGATGCAGAGAAGATAGGCATCATAGGTATCTGCGGATGGGGCGGCATAGCACTGAACGCTGCCGCTGCCGACACTCGCATCAAGGCCACCGTAGCATCTACTATGTATGATATGACACGAGTAAGCGGCAACGACTATAACGACGCCTTCGACGTGGAGGAGGCCCGCCATAAGAATCGTGAGAATCTCTCCAAGCAGCGTCTTGCCGACCCTAACGCGATGGCAGGCGGCGTGCTGGACACTGTGCCGCCACAAGCGCCAAACTTCGTGCATGACTATTATGACTACTACAAGACCCCACGCGGCTACCACAAGCGTTCAGGAAACTCTAACGACGGATGGCGCGTGATTGGTACGCAGGCGTATGCCAACAGCCGTTTCCTGTATTATATCAACGAGATACGCTCTGCCGTACTCGTGATGCACGGTGAGAAGGCCCACTCACGCTATTTCGGTGAGGCGGCATACAAATACATGGTGGAGGGCAAGGCTGAAGGCTATAACTTCATAGGCAAGCCTAATCCTAATCCAGAGAACAAGCAGTTGCTCATAATACCTGATGCTTCTCACTGCGACCTTTACGACGGCGGCTACGAGGAGAAGGCAGGCAAGGGACAGCCGAAGAATATGATACCTTGGGACACGCTGGCGGAGTTTTTCAAGAAAAATCTGAAATAGTAATATGATTATTGTGAATCTCAACAAGTTGCATTATCTTACACAACTTATTCACAATAAAATCATAGACTATGAAAGAAAAAGTATTACAAGCCATGCGCGAGGCTGGCAAGCCGATTTCGGCAGGCGACGTTGCAAAAATCCTGAACGCTGACCGCAAGGAAGTGGACAAGGCTTTCGCCGAACTCAAGAAAGAGGGCGCGATAGTGTCGCCAGTGCGTTGCAAGTGGCAGCCAGCGTAATTCTTATTAGACGTAACTATTTATGAGAAAAGCATTTGCGCTTGTGTTTTCGCTCGTTGTCGGGTGTGTGTGCAGTGTGTCGTCAAAAACCGACATACGCTCCGACGGACGGGCGGCTTTCGTTGTGCCCGACGGATTCAAGTGCCATGGCGATGAGGTCGGCGTCGATGCCGATGGCGTGCCTGTCATCTTGTTCCATATCGACGGTGTCGATGACATAGAAATAATCCTTCGCTCCAACAACGAGAACACTCCTGGCTTAGAAAGCTTCGAGGCCGACTGGGAAATGTGGCGCGACCCTAAGACTCAGATTTACGAGACCGGCATTGTGAGTTCCGGAGTCTATAAAGTCAACGGCAACGACTGCTATTACCGTGTTCTCGGCTATAACTCGCACGGCATTGTTTTCTACTGGCATTACTATGTGCTGTGCGACGTGGTCAGGCACAGGAAGTGCATCATTTCGACCTGCCTCAGCGAAAAGTCCGCTCCATCCTATTTGACAAAGCTTGTGGAGTCGGTGCGTTTCGACAAGCGCTCGGTGACTCGCTTCAAGCCTTTTGCCACGTTCAGCCGTCCGCCCAGGTGCTGCTCTGTGAAAAAAGCCTTCGGGCTGGACTTCTCCTACGGCGGATATGTGTTTCAAGGCAACCTCTATCCTCTGCACGACGGCAGATGGGTGGTTCTGTCGCGCTGGTGCATAGACGAGGAAGGTACCATCTACACGACTAACAAGGACGGCGAGGAAGTTCCGGCGGCGTCGCAGTACAAAGACCCTTTCGGCGGCAGCAAGTATCCGGTCATTCCTGCCGACTCGGTCTATTTCTGGACACGCAACTATGGCGGTCAGGCGATAAGGTTCTATTCGTCGGCTGGCGGCAAGGATTTCAAGGACACGGTGAACTTCGAGTGTCCTCTGCAGGCAGTGGATGCCGACATTAAGACGCGTCGCATCCTGTGCCGCACCAATCCGTCGGACCAGATATGGAGCGAGCCGGAAAATGACGATGAGAAGGAGTGGAAACGTCCGTATGTCTCTGTCGAAGGCTGGATTGACGAGGAGTGGGTGTGTGCCAACCTGCTGACTACTTGTCCGTGATGCTTTTGGCTTTTTTGCTGATTTCTCCGTTCCGGTAATGTGAAAAAAATGTTTTTCGGCAGAAAAAAATACGGAAATTTTTCCTTAATCATTTATATAATTGTACTTTTGCGAGTAATTGACGTGGAATAAACAACGTAACAAACATAAAACTAATTAATTAAAAAGAACTATGTCAAAAGTAACCGTAGTAGGTGCAGGAAACGTAGGCGCAACAGTGGCGAACTGCGTAGCACAAAAGGACATCGTAAATGAAGTGGTATTGCTGGACATCAAGGAAGGTGTTTCAGAAGGCAAGGCTCTCGATATGTGGGAGACTGCTCCTATCAATTACTATGGAACAAGAATCACAGGTGTGACAAACAACTATGAGGCAACAAAGGACTCTGACGTTGTAGTTATCACATCAGGTGTGCCTCGTAAGCCAGGCATGAGCCGCGAGGACCTCATCGGCATCAACGCTGGTATCGTTAAGTCAGTGACTGAGAGCGTAGTGAAATACTCTCCAAACGCTAAGATAATCATCGTTTCTAACCCTCTCGACGCAATGTGCTACTGCGCATACGTTACAGCTAAGCTCCCTGCTTCTCACGTATTCGGTATGGCAGGTGTGCTCGACGTTGCGAGATACAAGGCATTCATCGCTACAGAGCTCAACGTGAATCCAAAGGACATCAACGCTCTTCTGCTTGGCGGCCACGGCGATTCAATGGTTCCAATGCCACGTTTCACTTCTGTAGGCGGTATCCCTGTTACTGAGCTTATCCCAGAGGCAAGACTGAACGAGATCATCGAGCGCACAAAGGTAGGCGGCGGCGAGATCGTCAAGCTGCTCGGCACATCAGCATGGTACGCTCCAGGCGCAGCAGCTGCTGCTATGGTTGAGGCTATCATCACCGACGCTAAGAGAATCATGCCAGTTTGCGCAATGCTCAACGGCGAGTACGGCCACAAGGACCTTTACCTCGGCGTTCCAGTAGTTCTGGGCAAGGGCGGTGTTGAGAAGGTTGTTGACCTCAAGCTCAACGCTGACGAGCAGAAGCAGCTTGATGCGTCAGCATCTGCTGTCAAGGCTACTGTCGAGAACCTCAAGGCAATGAATCTTTAATAAATCTTTTTCATATTGTAGGAAGCGGCTGGGCTGTTTGAAGTCCAGCTGCTTTTTTTCGCTTTACTTTGTGATTAAAAAAATTTTCCTACATTTGCATTCGCTAAAGCGTGATGCGGTGGCTTCTCATCGCATAAATCAAGCGGATGTGGCGAAATTGGTAGACGCGCTAGACTTAGGATCTAGTGCCGTGAGGCTTGTAGGTTCGAGTCCTATCATCCGCACATGAGATATTAATGACCCGTATATATGCACAATATATGCGGGTTTTCTTTTTGGAGAATGAAGGATTTCAACGACAACAGCGACGCCCGAATGGCATGGATGTTTGTGGAGCACACCGGCAGAAACGTTTTTCTGACTGGTCGTGCCGGCACAGGCAAGACGACATTCCTGAAGTATGTGATGGAGCATACCGGCAAGCGCGTCATCGTGACTGCGCCTACAGGCGTGGCTGCCATAAACGCTGGCGGCATGACGCTGCACTCGTTCTTCCAGCTGTCGCTCGGACCTCTCGTGCCGGAAGCCATCAGGGAAAGCGACTACACTCACCGGTTCAACAAGAATAAGATAAGCATAATAAAGACTCTTGACCTTCTGGTCATCGACGAGATAAGCATGGTGCGTGCCGATGTGCTGGACGCTGTGGACTTGGTGCTAAGGCGATTCCGAAGGCATGACTTGCCGTTCGGAGGTGTGCAGCTGCTCCTCATAGGCGACATGCAGCAGCTTCCGCCCGTGGTGAAGGACGACGAGCATTCGCTTCTGGCGCTGCACTACAAGTCGCCGTTCTTCTTTTGCAGCAAGGCTCTGCAGCAGACCGACATGACGTGCATCGAGCTTAAGAAAATATACCGCCAGCAGGACGAGGAGTTCATCAGCCTGCTGAATGCCGTGAGGGACAATAAGGTGGATGAGGCTGTGCTGCGGAAACTTAACTCAAGAGTCGATGAAAAGGCGCAAAATGACGACGGCACCATAACTCTGTGCACTCACAACGCTTCGGCTAACAAGATAAACGAGGAGAAGCTCCGTGAGCTGAAAGGCGAGGAATTCATGTTTGAGGCGAAGATAGACGGCGTTTTCAACGAGTCTTTGTATCCTGTTGAAAAGGACCTTGTTCTGAAGGAAGGCGCGCAGGTGATGTTCTGCAAAAACGACACTGTGAAGCACGAGTTCTTCAACGGCAAGGTCGGCGTGGTGGAAAGCATTGATGGAAAGGAGATTTTGGTGCGTTGCATAGAGGACGGCGAATTAGTCAGCGTGCCGGTCATGACGTGGGACAATGTGAAATACACTTTGGACCAGAACACCGGCAAGATAACCGAGAACAAGGAAGGCTCGTTCTCGCAGTACCCTTTGCGGCTGGCGTGGGCGATAACCATACACAAGAGCCAGGGCTTGACTTTCGACAAGGTGCTGATAGAGGCCGACCGCGCCTTCTCGCACGGACAGGTCTATGTGGCGCTATCGAGGTGCAGGACTCTGGAAGGCATCAGCCTCCTGAAGCCGATACCGCAGTCGTCGCTCATAACCGACGGCGAGGTGTCCGAATTCACCGAGCATGTGGAGAACAATCAGCCCGATGAAAAGGCTCTTGACAGGGCAGTGGGCAACTACAAGAGAGATGTGCTGAAGCGTGCGTTCGACTTTACCTATGCGGCGGTTTTCTTCGATAAAATCAGATATATCCACGAGCGAAATGCCGGCGCTATACCGTCGCAGGTTGTTGCTGTGCTGGAAGATGCGAGAGGCCGTTTTAGCGACGAGATTTTCAAAGTGTCGGTGCGCTTCAGCAATGTCATCGACGCCAAGTTCGCTAATGATGTGAACGCGGAAAAGGATGATGAATTCAGCCAGAAGATAAAGAACGGAGCGGAGTATTTCCTGAAAAAAGCGGATGAAATCGTGAGCCCGGTCGTTGTCATGGACTTGGAGTTCGACAACAAGGCGGTGAACGAGAGCCTTGCGTCATATTCCGCCGAATTGAACGAGCGTTTCGCCGAGAGCCGCGCCATGATGGAAGTCTGCCGAAACGACTTCGACGCAGCCGAAGTCATCAAGGCGCAGAACAAGGTCAGACTGAGCGAGGTAAAAGTACAAGCGAAGAAAAAAGCCGTTGGAAACGAGCTGTTCCAGTTGCTCGACGAATGGCGCGAACGTGTGGCTGACGAGAACAACACCATCAAGTCCGCTGTCATGAACACAGCCAAGCTCCTGGAACTCTCGGAGAAGAAACCGAACGAGGTGAAGGAGCTGAAGAAACTGCTCTCGCCTCCGAAGTTGAAGAAGTACGGCGCCGAAATCCTGTCAATCATAAACAAGTATTCAGGCAACAGCACAATCCTTGATTTGGAGGAGATAAACGATGCGGCTTCATCCACCTACGAACAGACATCCTGAAGGTGCGGATGGCGTTGTGCGCAATAGACCGATAAAAAAGAGCGGAACTTTCGATGGTTCCGCTCTTTTCTTATGATGAAATCGCTCCTTTTTACTTGATGTTGTAGATGCCCTTCCATCCGGCAGCGGCGCGATAGGCTTGCACCTTGCCTTCTGGAACAGACAGCGCGCACTTGTATGTGCTGCGAGGGTCGAACACGCTGCCGTCGCATTTCGCAGGAGCGGCGCCCATAGCCTTTATGCTTATGAGAGAAATGCATCCTCCGAAACACTCCGAGTTGAGAGTCTTCAGCGTGGCAGGGAATGTGATGCTTTTGATGGCTGAGCAGTTGTAGAATGCCTTCTCGCCTATCTCCACGATGGCTGGGAATGAAACCTCTGCGAGCGCCGTGCATCCGTAGAATGCGTTGTTTCTTACGACAGAAGTCGCGTTGGAAAGCGACACTTTCTTCAGCGCTGTGCAGTCCTTGAACGCGCCTTCAGGTATCAGTTTTATGGATTCAGGGAAAGAAATCTCGGTCAGTGCGGTGCAGTTCACGAACGAGAAATCGCCCAAATATCCGATGGAAGCGGGAATATTTATGCCTGTCATCTTGTAGCATCCGTAGAATGCGTAGGTCGCTATCTCCTTCACTGACTCCGGTATGCTGACCGACGCCTTTCCCTCAGGGCAGCGCAGCAGTCTTGTCATGTTCTTGTTGTAGAGCACGCCGCCTTCGCTCGAATACATGTTGCACAGCGTGTCAACAGCGATTGAGGTCAGGTCCTTACATCCGTCCACAGAGTGTATGTCGAAGTCGTTCGTCGTGGCAGGCAGCGATAGCGCGGTCAGCGACGAGCATCCTTTGAACGCCTTGTCCGCGATTTTCTCCAATGAATCCGGGAGATTCACGCTGAGCATTGTGGTGCAGTCTTCGAAAACAGACTCGTTTATCTCGTTTATGCCGTTAGGCAGTTTTATGGTCTGCAGTCCGGAGCAGCCTTTGAACGCTCCTTCGCCTATGGTCTTCACGCTTTCCGGTATAGTTACGCTTCTCACTCTCGAGCAGTTTCTGAACGCGTCCTTCGATATTCCTATCACGCTGTAGGTCTTGCCCATCTGCGTCACTTTCTCTGGTATCACGATGCTCTCGGCGTACTCGTTAGCCACCACGTCGTAGGAGTTGCCGCTGAAAGTCACTTCGGCTGTCAGGTTGCCTTCCGACACGATGTTGTAGTAGATAATCTTGCCTTTGTTCAGCACCTTGAACTGGTGCGCGCTGGCAGCTGTCGAGGCCGCAGCCACAGCCAGCAGTAAAAGAAGTTTTCTCATGTTATGTTGGTTTTTGTGTTTATGTCAATCTCACATAGCAATGACAATGCCACGCGGCGCAAAGGTAACGAAAAAAAAGCCAATGGATTGTTTGTCATTTGCTGCTGTGTTTTTGCGGTTGGATGTAGAGACGGAGCGTGCTCCGTCTGTACGATTTGTGGGTGCGGTTGTAGAGACGCGATTAATCGCGTCTGTACGGATTTGATTTTTTGCGGTTGCTGTAGAGACGTGGCATGCCGCGTCTATACGATTCATTTGTGGGCGATTAGACGGTGCACGCACCGTCTCTACGGGAAATATGCAGATTATTAATAAAATCGTTATCTTCGTGAAATCATAACACGAAAAAAGGAAAACTTATGTTACCACCATTTTTAAAGGCAGGCGACACAGTGTCGATAGTATCGCCTTCGGGAGCTATAGACCCGGAATACATAGACGGCGCGGCGGCAGTGCTCGAAAGCTGGGGACTGAAGGTCAAGATAATGTCTCACGCCAAAGGCAAGTGCGGCAGATTCGCCGGCACCAAGGAAGAAAGAGCCGAGGACCTGCAGGCTGCCATCGACGACCCGGAGACCAAGGCTGTGCTCTGTTCCAGAGGCGGATACGGACTTGTGCAGATAGTTGACCAGATAGACATAACAGCCTTCGAGAACAACCCGAAATGGCTGATAGGATTCTCCGATATAACGGTGCTGCACAACCTCTGCTCGACGATAGACACAGCGTCGCTTCACTCAATAATGGCGAAGCACCTGACCACGCTGCCTGCCGATTCCGAGCCAGTGACGGCGCTGAAGAAAACCCTCTTCGGCGACTTGCAGACCTACAAGACCGAGCCTAACGCGCTGAACAGGACTGGCGACGCCGACGGCCGTCTGATAGGCGGAAACCTCTCGCTGATATACGCTCTGCGCGGCACGATGTACGACATAGACACATTCTCGGAGCCAGCGATACTCTTCATCGAGGACGTGGGCGAGAAGCCTTATCAGGTGGACAGAATGATAAACAACCTGCGCCTGAGCGGAGTGCTTGAGAACCTGAAGGGACTCGTCGTAGGTCAGTTCTCCGACTACGAGGAAGACGAGTCCATGGGCAAGACCGTTTATGAGCTGATAAAGGAAGCCGTCGAGGAATACGACTATCCGGTGGCGTTCGGTTTCCCTGCCGGACATGTGGAGCAGAACATGCCGCTGATGATAGGCGCGCGCGCCGAGCTGAGTGTCAAAGAGGACGGCGTGACACTGAACTTCAACTGCAAGCAGCCAAAGACAAAGCGTCTATAAACAAGATTATAAAGCATTTAGAAAAAGACAAAGATTTTGTTTCTTCGGAAATAAAGCATATATTTGCACAACAAGAATGAAGGAAACGAGAGGATTCTGCCTGACCGGCTGAGTTCTCTCATTATTTTAGTACCATTAAAATAAAAGAGAATTTTATGGCAGCAGTTTACATGACCAAGGAAGGTCAACAGAAGAAGTTGGACGAGCTTAACCACTTGGAGAACGTAGAGCGTCCAAGAATTATTCAACAGATAGCTGACGCGAGAGACAAGGGCGACCTGTCGGAGAACGCCGAGTATGACGCGGCTAAGGAAGAGCAGGGAATGATAGAGTCGAAGATAGCCGAGCTGAAGACTCTGCTTGCTAACGTTAGAATAATAGACGAGAGCAAGGTGGACACAAGCTCTGTGCAGCTGCTGACGACTGTCACTATAAAGAACGTGAAGAACGGAGCCACTATGAAATACACCATAGTGACCGAGAACGAGGCTAACCTCAAGGAGCATAAAATCTCGTCGGCTACTCCTATTGCCAAGGGACTCATCGGCAAGAAAAAGGGCGAGATAGCTGAAATATCGGCTCCTAACGGAAAGATGGAGTTCGAGATTGTTGACATAACAATGGAATAAGCAATATGGCTACTATATTCACAAAAATCGCAAAGGGCGAGATACCAAGCTACAAGATAGCTGAGGACGAGAACTACTACGCATTCCTCGACATTTCGCCTCTCAAGGAAGGCCACACTCTGGTCATACCTAAGAACACAGAGAACGACTACATCTTCGACCTTGATGATGAGACATACAACGGTCTGGTGGCGTTCGCCAAGCGTGTTGCCAAGGCTATCAAGAAGGCGGTTCCTTGCAAGCGTGTCGGCGTGGCAGTGCTGGGAATGGAAGTTCCTCACACACACATTCACCTTGTGCCTCTGGAGTCGGAAGGCGACATGCTCTTCAACAAGGAGAAACTGAAACTTTCTGACGAGAGAATGAAAGAAATAGCCAAGGCGATAGCAGATCAGTTTGAATAGGAAAATTGCAAAAATATTGTAACTTTAAACCGCATTTCGGGGATTCCTTCGGATGCGGTTTTTTTATGTAAATATGTAAACAAAAGAATAAGAAGGTATGAGCATTTTAATAAGCATTGGCTTGTTCCTGTTAGGACTTGTGGTGATAGTCAAGGGCGCAGACTGGATGACTGACGGCGCGGCTGCGATAGCCAAGAGGTATGGCATCTCCACAATGGTGATAGGCATGACGATAGTGGCGATAGGCAGCAGTGCGCCGGAGTTTGTTGTTAGTGCGCTTGCGGCATTCGAAGGCAACACCGACATGGCGATAGGAAACGTCGTGGGCAGCAACATATTCAACATACTGGTGATAATGGGAGCGACGGCGTTTGTCAGTCCGGTTGTGTCCAGCAAGGGCAATATACGTTACGACTTGCCTTTCGTGATTCTCTCCAGCCTGGCGATACTCTTCGCCGCGTTCGACTCCATCTTCACTCCAGACGCAGTCAATGAGATAAGCCGTTCCGAAGGATTGCTCATGCTCTGCCTTTTCTCCATTTACATAAGCTATACGATTACTATAGCCAAGAAGTCGGACAACGTGCAGCCGGCGAGCGGCGCAACTCAGCCGGAGGCAAAAGCTGCGGAGGTGAAGCCGCTGTGGAAATGTGTGTTGCTTGTCGTGGTCGGACTTGCCATGCTGCTTTTCGGCGGCGACTGGCTGGTCGATGGCGCATCGGGCATAGCCATCGCTTTGGGCGTGAGCCAGTCTGTGGTGGCGCTCACGATAGTCAGTATGGGAACGTCGGCTCCGGAGCTGGCGTCATCGATAATGGCGGCAAGGAAAGGCGACACGGACATGGCGCTCGGAAATGTTGTCGGCAGTGTGATTTTCAATGTGTTCTTTGTTTTGGGTGTCGCGGCGGTCATCAATCCGCTGGCGCTGGGCAACATATCGCTCATGGACATCATTACGCTGCTACTCTCGTCGGTGCTTCTGTGGGCGTTCTGCAAGACTCATTCGTCATTGGGCAGAGTCGAGGGATTGATTATGATAATAATCCAGATCATATACTATGTGTTGCTTATATGGCAAGCTTGATAATTTTTTAGACAGGGGAAATATATGTTAGTTAAGACTTTTGGAGCGGCAGTACAAGGCATAAATGCGATAGTTGTCACTATAGAAGTGAACGTTTCGAACGGAGTGAAGTTCTTCCTTGTAGGTCTGCCTGACGACGCAGTGAAGGAGAGTCATGAGAGAATAGTCTCAGCATTGGATCATAACGGGTTGAGGCTGCCGCATAAGCAGACGATAATAAACATGGCTCCCGCCGACATCAAGAAGGAAGGCTCGGCCTACGACCTGCCCATAGCCATAGGAATGCTTGCCGCAAACGGCGTTGTGAATGCCGATGAAATCGGGAAATACATCATAATGGGAGAGCTGTCGCTCGACGGCACTCTGCGTCCGATAAAGGGCGTGCTGCCGATAGCCATCAAGGCGCGCGAGGAGAAGTTCAAGGGCATAATCCTGCCGAAGGAGAACAGCCGTGAGGCGGCTATCGTGAACGATGTCGAGGTCTATGGCGTGGAGAATATCAAGGAGGTCGTGGGATTCCTGAACGGCGAGACGACTCTTGAACAGACTGTGGTGAACACTCGCGAGGAGTTTTTCGGCAGTCTGAATCACTTTGACTTGGACTTCTCCGACGTGAAAGGTCAGGAGAATGTGAAGAGAGCGATAGAGGTGGCGGCAGCCGGCGGACACAACATAATCATGGTGGGTCCTCCCGGAGCCGGAAAGTCGATGATGGCGAAGCGAGTGCCGACCATCCTCCCGCCGATGACGCTGAACGAGGCGCTCGAGACGACCAAGATTCATTCTGTGGCAGGCTCGATGAAGGGCGATGCCTCGTTGCTCAATGTTCGTCCTTTCCGCAGTCCGCACCACACGATTTCGGACGTGGCGCTTGTGGGCGGAGGCTCTTATCCTCAGCCAGGCGAGATTTCCCTCGCTCATAACGGCGTGCTTTTTCTCGACGAGCTGCCGGAGTTCAAGAGAACAGTGCTCGAGGTTATGCGTCAGCCGTTGGAGGACCGCAAAATTTCCATCTCGCGCAGCAAGTTCTCTGTTGAGTATCCGGCGAGTTTCATGCTCGTGGCGGCTATGAATCCGTGTCCGTGCGGATACCACAACGACCCGTATCATGAGTGCGTGTGCTCGCCTTCACAGGTGCAGAGATACCTCAGCCGCATAAGCGGTCCGCTGCTCGACCGTATCGATATACAGATAGAAATCGTGCCTGTGCCTTTCGCCAAGCTGGCGGAGCAGCAGCCGGGCGAGCCGAGCGAGGTCATACGCCAGCGTGTCATCAAGGCGCGTGAGATACAAACAAGGCGTTTCAAGGATTATGCAGGAGTGCATTGCAATGCGCAGATGACGTCGCGCATGATGCATGAGTTCGCCGAGCCCGATGAGGCTGGATTCAAACTGCTGAAGACGGCGATGACAAGGCTTAGCTTGTCAGCCCGTGCTTACGACCGCATAATAAAAGTGTCGCGTACGATAGCCGATCTCGAAGGCGCAGAAAATATCGAGGCGCACCATATAGCTGAGGCGATAACATACAGAAATCTTGACCGCGACAACTGGGCGGAGTAAAAAAACGGCGATAAAATGGGAAGAATATACAAGAATATAATTCATCCGTTCCTGAGCAGGTGCATGAAGAAAAAGGCTTTCACCACTAACCTTTACTTAGGACTGCAGCTGGAGGCGAAGACGGAAGACCTGATGGCTGACGAGCTGTTCAGAATCTCGTTGGCGTATCAAGGCGGTCTGTATATGCTGCCGAAGGACGATGAAAAGGCAAGATATTACTGCTTGGAGGCAGCAAAGAAGGGTCATGCGGTGGCGCAGCTGAGTGCTGGCATGTGGATGAAAGACGATAAAGAAGCCGCGATGAAATGGACGAGACTGGCAGCCGAGAATGGCGAGGCGCAGGCGTTGTACATAGTGTCGGAAAGTTGCGATGATGCGGCAGAACGGCTGTCGTTGCTTAGAAAGTCGGCAGAGAAGGGATATGAGCTGGCATGCACACGTTTGGCGGAGATGTACAGAAACGGCGAGGCTGGCGTGGTGGCGGACTCTGCGATAGCTAAATTCTGGGCGTTTGAGGGCAGAGCCGGAAGTGTGGAAGGCGGCAAACTCTTCAAACAGTTAGTCAGCAAAGACGATTTCAACGGCGAAAAGATAAACGCATCCAAGATAATAAAGGCTGCCGCCGAGGCTGGCGAGCCGCACGCTATATTTGAGCACGGCAACTCTTTCATAAGCACTAATGAAAACAAGGCCGCCGAACAATGGCAAAAGGCAGTGAAAGCCGGAAGCCATTATGCGATGTGCAATTATGGAAGATTCCTAAGCAAGAAAAACGACGATGAAAAGGCTGCGGAGTTATTCCGAAAGGCAGCAGAATGGGGCATTGAGGAAGGAATGTTCAATTTGTCGAAAATGTATTTCGAGGGCGTTGGCGTGGAAAAAGACTCGATGAAAGCATGGGAGTGGAACGAGAAAGCGCTCAACTTGGGCTTTGTGCCGTCAAGGCATCTTCTGGCGGTTATGCTCATGAACGGCATAGGCAAAGACGAACTGAAGCGAGGAAAATTCTATCTGGAGCTCGCTGCAGAAGACGGCTATGGCCCGGCAGTGAAATTAAAGGCGGAAAAAGAACAAGAGCGCCGATGAAATGGCGCTCTTGGATTTATAAACGAAAGGCTCTTCTGCTATTTCTTGTCGTTGCTTGATGGATATGTCAATCGGTTTTGCGTCATGTGGTTGATGTACTGCTGTATGATGGCTTTCATCTTCGTTTCCACCATTTCGCGTTTCTTCGCGTCAGTCTTGTCGAGCAGGTTGTTCTGCAGGTAGATGTCAGTCACGAAGTTATAGACAGCCTTGGTGTCTTTGCCGTCGAACTGGTACATCAGACTATCCTGGAAGAACTGGAACGTCTGGTCGTAGTGGTTTATGGCGTAGTGGCTGGTGTAAGTTGAATCCAGCAGGTCGTGTCCGAAGGCGAGGTAAGGCTCGTCGTAGTTCAGGTAGCCCAGCACTGTCGGCATGACGTCGATTTGCTCGGCAATCTCAGGCAGGCGTCCCTTGAGGTCGCCGTTCGGAGTGTAGAATATGATAGGCACTTTGAAGTTGCCGGCGTCGTTGGTGTACTCCTTGCGTGTGAGCGCGTTTGTGTGGTCGGCGGTTATAACGAACAGCGTGTTGTTGAACCAAGGCTGCTTCTTTGCGTTGTCGAAGAACTTTCTCAAAGCATTGTCGGAATATCTGATGCACTTGTGCAGCGGGTGTATGCCGTCTT
>JAEEGG010018873.1_pt1 | contig 13971 bp, 9 predicted proteins | sample 9134161 | NCBI WGS metagenome assembly JAEEGG01 (sample SAMN16246543, study PRJNA631951) | gut metagenome | biome: gut microbiome; feature: rumen; material: CR-attached | host: Bos | place: Iran: Karaj | collected 2018-10 | reverse complement strand
CGTCTTCACAGATAAAGGCCAGTCGGTCGACATCGGGGTCTACCACAATACCCAGATCATAGTGTCCTGTGCTCATCTCGTCCATGATGCCTTGGAGATTCTTCTCCAGCGGCTCTGGATTATGAGCGAAATCACCTGTGGGCTCACTATTCAAAATCTTATATTCTACGCCCAATCGTTCGAGCAGTTTGGGCAGAATAATACCTCCCACGCTATTGATAGCGTCTACACACACTTTGAAATGGGCGTTACGCACGGCATCCTCATCCACCAGGTCAAGAGCCATCACGTCGTCCACGTGCCAATCATCTGCCTCGTCGCAGTTGATATAGTGGCCCAAGGCGTCAACATCGGCATATTCAAAATCCTCTTCCTCGGCAATCTTAAGTACCTCGGCACCGTCAGCAGCTGTGAGGAACTCGCCTTCGCGGTTCAGCAGTTTCAACGCATTCCACTGCCTGGGGTTATGACTAGCTGTGATGATGATACCGCCATCAGCACCCAGATTCCGGACAGTAAGTTCAGTGGTAGGTGTTGTGGCCAGGCCGATGTTCACGACATCGTAGCCCATTCCCATGAGTGTTCCACACACAACGCTGTCGACCATAACACCAGAGATACGGGCATCACGGCCAACCACAATCGTAGGACGGTTGTGGTTGAAGTCTGCATGCTGACCGTTTCCACCATTACGGCGCATAAACGTTGCATAAGCTGTTGTAAACTTGACAATATCTAGTGGGTTCAAGGTATCACCCGTGTGGCCTCCGATAGTACCTCGGATTCCAGAAATAGATTTAATCAGCGTCATATTCTATTTATTAAATGTTTTGCGTAGATACAAAAATGCGTAAGAACGAGCAATGACTCAATCCTTACGCTCTCTTATTTCTTACCTCCCCCGCTCGTACGTAATCTCATAGAGACAGGGATAGACGTATTGGGTAGCACTCGACTGTCCGCTATCGTGTGGCACGATGAGTTTCACCTTTGCGATTTTCTCGTTAGCAGTCGGTCGTCCAACCTTAATATAAGGTAGTGGAACCAGCCATCCCGTGGGCACAGAAGTGCCATATACGCTGCTCATCACGCCCGACACAAACGAGGCCGTAAACGATCCGCTACTGTTCGTCACAGTCATCTTGTCTACAAAATTCAGCGACGAGCTCTGCACATTGTTTGAAAGCTGAAGCGAGTCTGTCAACAGGTTCGTCTCATAGAAACGGCAAAGCACTTCTGCTGTCTCACCTATCTGAATAGCGTTACCGCATCCTTTACGCTGGATTTGCATATATACGCCCGTGTTATCAAAGAGCACATACTCATTTTTGAGAGTATCGGTCACGTTTCCCTTTGCCTTGAAGTCGTCTTCAGAGATGACATTGATCCCCTCTCGCTTAATATAATCGCTGATAGCAGCCCTCTCTTTTTTCTTCTGGTCGGCATAAGTCTCGTGGTCGTTACAACTCGTAAAAGCCATCCCAACCATAAGAACCAACAATATAAATGATAATTTCTTCATACTCAATTATTCAATAATGCTGCAAAAATACGAAAAAAAAGTAGAACTCAAACGATTATTACATTATTTTAATTCTTTTTCGAAATGTATGATAGCCTGATACACGATTTTCTCCGCTTCTTCCATACTACAGTACAGCCGTCCTCCAGATGCATTCAGGTGTCCTCCGCCATTAAAGTACTGCTGAGCCACCTCCGTACACGAGAACTCATCCACCGAGCGCAGGCTCACCCATATCAGGTTATCCTTCTCCGAGTCCTCTCGCAACGAGATTGACAGTTTTGTTCCTTTTATCTGTAGCGGCATGTTTACCAGTCCTTCCGCATCGCCTTTGATGAAGTGGAAGCGCTTCTGTTCCTCTCGTGTCAGCGTGTAGTAGGCTGCATGATATTCCGGGAATACGCGCAACTTCTCGTAGAGCACAAAACCCGTCAGCCGCATCCGCCATTCGCTATAGTTATTGTACACATTCCGGTATATCTTGTCCTTGTTGATGCGTTTAGTCAGCAACTGGCTGATGATGAAATAGATCTCGGGCCGGGTGCTGTTGAAGGTGAAGCCGCCCGTATCGGTCATCATACCGCAATAGATAGGCACCGCACATTTTCTGGTCATCAGCTCAAAACCGCCCAACTGCCAAATCACACGGAACACCACCTCGCAAGTAGAGCTCAGCTCCGGGTATGAGATGCTCAGCACAGTATCGATATCCGGATTTGGATGATGGTCGATGAGAATCTTTTTCGCGGGCGAAGCCTCCAGCATCTTCGACATCTCCTCGCCCGTGCGGCTGTAGGTATTAAAGTCCAGGCAGAACACCAGATCGGCGGTCTTCAGCATCAGCTCCACCGTTTCCTTATGCTTGTCACACCTCACAACCTTGTCACTATTCGGCAGCCATTGGAGGAAGTCAGGATACATGTCGGGGACAACCACAACGGGGTCCTTGCCCTGCTGGCGCACATACTCCGCCATCGCCAGACACGAGCCCAGCGCGTCGCCATCTGCATTCTGATGACAACACATAATAATACTGTCTGAAGCCGCTATCTCAGATCTCAAGGTAGCGGCTTCAGCCTCAGTCAGCAGATTAATATCCATTAAAACAGCTTGTTAGGATAAACACCCTCGTCGACAAGCTTCTGAATGCGGTCTACCGTAGCCTGACGGTCGGCGGCATAGGTCACGCCAAACCACTTGCTGGTTGTATCGAGAACCTCCACGGTGGCGGTTCCGTCGTTGATCAGCTTGTTCACCATCAACGGGATAAAGAACTCGGCCTTCAGGTTCTCCATATTCTTCGGGTCACTCAGGAACTCCTTGAAATACTCCTCGCTGTACTCGAAGTAGTCGGGTGTGAAGCCCCACATATTCATCGACACAGGCACGTTCTCCTCCAGTGGCTGCCACTCACCCTGCTCATCCTTAAAGCAGATGGGACCGTCGGCAGGCACGCGCATAATCTCGGTACGCTCAACTACATCGGTCAGATGGCGCTTCTCGTCGTAGGCACAAACGCCACGAGCCACACTTCCGTTCTCGCTCAGCGTGTTGCAGCAGCGGAAACCCACCATCGCATACTGGTTCTTAGCTCCTTCAGGTAGGTCGGCAAGGTATTTGCCAATAGCCATAAACGCGTCACGGCCGTAGAAGTCGTCACAGTTAATCACGCAGAACGGCTCCTTGATCACGTCCTTACCCATCAGGACGGCATGGTTGGTGCCCCACGGCTTCACACGTCCCTCAGGGCATGCAAATCCCTCGGGCAGATTGTCCAAAGCCTGGAAGCACAACTCACACGGAATCATATTCTCATATTTTGAAAGTATCTGTGTGCGGAACTGCTCCTCAAAGTCCTTGCGAATCACCCAAACAATCTTGCCGAAGCCAGCCTGAATGGCATCATAGATAGAATAATCCATAATCGTCTCGCCATTAGGACCCAGTCCGTCAAGCTGTTTCAAACCACCGTAACGGCTGCCCATACCGGCTGCCAAAAGAAATAATGTAGGTTTCATAATATCTGTGTTTTTTAAGTTGTTATAGCAATTTGTTTGTACTCCTCAACTGCTCCTTTCATCTTCTGAAATGCAAAGATACAAATAAATTCCGAATTACAAACAGCCCATCAAAGTTTTTTCGTTCTTTCCCGCCTTTTGTGCTTTACATCCGCTGATTCATCACGCTAAACTGATAAGCAGAAGTTTGACCGCACAATTCTCCTTTCTCCCCCTTGAAGTCCTCATCAATGACGAGTCGCATAAGAAAGTGTTTCCGTGTTTACAATTCTATTCAATCCATATATTGAGAATCAACACACTTAAACCACAACACCCTCACAGTCTGTTGGCTTGCAACCAATACACCATCATTCGTATCTCAAATGGCAAGTATTCTTGAGGACATCATTAGCCTCATAGAAGGCTACTTTAGCATCATAGAGTGCATCTCTAGATTCCTAAAGGGAACCTTTAGTTATTAAAAAACTACTCTAATCAATCTGTAGACAATTTACCCCCTCCATTATCTGTATGGAAAAGGGAACTTACAATGAGGCTATTATATAATTTGCTCCATGAAAAACTCACAATCAGAACGGATAACCAATGGCGAAGTGCAAGGTCTGATTGTCCTTGAACTTTTTGATATTGAAGAAACCACTCTTTCCCGTATCGTAAGGTACGTGCAGGCCGACGCCCCAGTCGAGACGGAGGATGAGGAAGTCGAGGTCGTAGCGCAGACCGATACCTGTACCTACTGCCAGCTGACCCAAGAACTTGCCGGGACGGAAGGTAAAGTCACGAAGGTATTGCCGGACTTCCTTGTCGTCGTATTTGCTCTCGAGCATCCACACATTGCCTGCATCGAGAAAGACGGCTCCATAGACATTGCCGAAGAGACGCGGACGGTATTCAAGGTTGGCCACCAGCTTCACATCGCCATTCTGCACTAGATAGGAATACTGGGTGGAGAGTTCCTCAACGTAGAACTTGCCCGGGCCGACACTACGGATGGGGAAGGCACGCAGGCTGTTGGCACCTCCCACATAGAACACCTCGGAGAAAGGTGCCGCCACACTGTTACCATAAGAATAGATGACGCCGGCATTGGCATGGGCGACCAGCTGGTCGTGGGCATTGAGCTGCCATGTCTTAGTGAAATCGGTCTCCAGCCGCAGGAACTGTGAGTATTCGTTTTTGAACATCTTCTTGCCCGGCTCATTCCATTTCTTACCACCAGCCAGCATGGCCAGCGACACCAAGTTGCCTGACTCGGAAAGTGTGGTCTCCCACCGCAGGGGATGGAGGGTTCCGGCAGGACTGGTATAGACATAAGAATAGCGCATCTGGGGGATGAACACGTCGCTCATGGTGGTCATCAGATAGGGATTATCGACAAGGATAGAGTCGAAATCTGCCGTTTGATTGTTCATGAACTGATATTTCAGCGTGAGGGGGCTGAACTCATGGCGGCTATTGACCGACGACTGCCACCGATAGGTCCACTCGCCAGAGACGATGTGCATCTTGTAGAATCCCGGGCGGCTGACAATGTCGGTAGAGGCCTTCGCCAGTGTGGTGGGTGTGCTAACGCGATGACGGAACACGGGCCGCCCGTTTTTATCGCGACGGATGCGGCTGCTATTATAGAACGGAGCCACGATACGTGGGAACTCGATGGACGCATCGGCACCATACTCGTACGAGTTCATGTCTTTTCCACGGTTGTGGGTCTGCCATTCATAAGAGCCGTGCAGGTTGATGTCGAACTTCTCGCCGCCCCGGAAAGCATTGCGTTTGGTGAGACCCACCTTCAGCTCGGGTCCCATGCGGCCGAGGGTACGGTTCTTGAAGTTTGTCTCGATGTAGAAGTCGTAAGGCTTGTCGAGCACACAGTTAAGCTGTAAGTCCAATGTATCGCAAGCAGCAGAGGTATCGCGGGGTGTAAATGTAAAGTCGGTCATGCTGAACAGTCCCATGGCATTGAGGTTGTTCATGGTCTCGAGATAGGCATCGTGGCTATAGAGCTGACGAGAACGCAGACGCATGCCGCCAAGGACAACACGGGGACGGAGCTTGGGATTCTTACCATTAAAACGGATGGTAAGTGTTCGGCGCTGAAGGCTGTCGGTCAACTGTTCCATGAATGACTTGCGAATGTCCATGGTCACCTTGCCCATATACCACTTATGAGTAGCCAACTGAGGCACATCGTCGGCCATCTGCAGGCGCAGTTGCACCTTACCGGGCACCGCCAGGGTGTCGGCAAGGTAGGAAGCATAGCCTGGCTGATAGTAATAATAGCCGTTGTTGCGGAGGAGCGAGGCCACTCGCGTACGCTCGGCATCGAGCGAAGCCACGGTGAAAGGACTGCCCTGACGGATTTTTGCCTCGTCGGCTGTAGCTCGTATCAGGCTGTCGGCCTCTTGGGGAAATCCCACGTACGCTACGGTATCGAGCGTGAAGAGGTGGCCCATATCGACAGTATAGCCTATCTTTCCTTTCTTCGGATTCTTCTGCGGCACGTTCTCGTAGCTCACCTGATTGTGGAAGTAGCCATAGTTGCGCAACAACGAGTGGGCCACCGACGCGCGCAGGGCGGGATTGACCTGACTCATGAGCACGGGAGGTTTGCCGAAGGCCTTGGTCATCCACTGTCCGAACTTCGACTCTGAATCCTGGAAAGCATTCCACACCCACAGTCCGTAGGGAAACGGCGTGCGGTAGTAGCTGCTACCAAAAAGTGCACCATTGGGCTTGGTGGCAAGCGCCGCCTCTACTTCCTCCTGCGCCAGAATGAAGTTGTCGTTCTTCTCGTAGTTACGATAATCTATCTTGGTCAGCCCGATAAACAGCTGATCACCATCGGGCACATGCTCGGTGGTGGAGCAGGATGCCAGCAGAATGACACATATTATAATATATAAGTTTCTCAAACTATACTCCTCACTATAATAATTGATTCAAATTATTTTTCATCATATACGTTAGATTCTGATTCTTTTGCCATGAAAGCATTTACAGTCGTAGTGAACTCCCGAAGCGACAACGCATCGTCAAAACACCAATCTATTATTCATGCCTGATGGTTTTAGTGGTATCGCCAGGGACAGACATCATCATGCTACCACGGCGCAAGGAATCGGTACGCATCGGCAAGGTAACTTTCTCGCCCTTGAGACTGAAGATATCCTTGAAGTGCTGCAACGAACGGCGCCAGATGAAACCGCCACCATACTCCTGCGTGTAGCCGTCGAGCCAGTCGTAGGCATTGTTCTCGAAGAACAGTGTGACATACTTGTTGGCGGTGTCGTCGAGACGGTATTCGAGCGACACATTGTCGAAGAACGAGTCGTTGCGGTCGAGATAGTCGGCACCTGTAGATACCTTTCCGCCCACCGTGATCTTAAGCCGGTTGTTCCACAGGCGCTTGGCAAACTTGAACGAGTAGTCCATGTGGGTGTTGCCGGTGGCATCGGTCGAGTTGTCGAGACCGAACGAGAGGTCGAGCGTACGCAGGGCATTGCCTGTGAGATTGTTGATCTCACTGTTCAGAAACGAGCTCAGCGCACTGTTCATCGAGAAAGCATTGGTGTTGCCATCCGCCAGATACATGCCTGTGGTGAGTAGCGAGACGGCCAGTTTGCCACGTTGCTCCTTGCTCATAGCCATCAACTCGTTGTGCAAAGAGAGGTCCTCTGGTGCGTCGAGGGTAAACTCAAGTCCCATGTCGTTAAGCGTCTTGGTAATGATGACACCGCAATTGAATGCCACCGAACGGCCTACTCCACTGGTACCGGACACCGTCGCCTTGGTCTGCTCCATAGCTGTGATGTTGAGCGTGGGGTTCATCACGTCGCCTGTAAACTCCAGATAGCTGCCATCCTGGATGGTAAAGGTCTTCAGCGGGATGATGGGCAGTGAGTATTTCATCTCGCCATTGCTCAGCGTGTACTTTCCGTTAAGGCGCAGATGGTCGGCAGGATTGTAGCGCATGCGCAGGCTGCCGCCACCCATGAGATCAATGTAGTTGCTATGGTCGGCATTGAGATAAGCCATCACGTGAGCTCCCTTGGAGATATCGATGGTCATGTCCATCTTGAAACCGTTGAGAGCCGGGCGCACGATGGCCTCTTCGATGCTGTCGCTGAGGTTGGTGAACTTCACCAGTTCGTCAAGCTGGTTATCTGTAGTCAACGGCGTGTCGCGCAGGATGTAGCCGACATCAGACGTTCCAAGCACATCGAGTTTGCCACGCATATCCAAATTGTCAAGCGGGCCGTTCATACGTCCATAGAAGTTGACAAACGCCTTACCGTATGCCACTGATTGATAAGTCTCCTTCGCATCGATAAGCTGATAGTTCTCCGCCTTCATGCGCACGTCCATCGTCATGCGGTCGAGATTGGAGAAGTCGATGTTGCCGTAAATGTTCAGCGGATTGTTGTTATGTCCGAATATCTCGAAATTCTCGAGCAACAGACGGCTTCCCACGATACGTACCGGATCGTTGGCAAATCGGAGGCGCATGCCATAGGGTTCGCTCACCAGATAGCCCCCATCAAGGAACACCTCACCGTCTATCTTCGGACGTTTCAACGAACCCTTCACAGCCAACGTTCCCTCAGCAAAGCCCTGCAGTCCGAACAACTGGTCGGGAATGAATCCGTTAACCATCGACAAAGGCATACGCTCGAGTTGCAACTCCGCATCGAGAAGGCCGTCACCCTCGCCGCTGTAGGTTCCTCTTAAAAGGCCTATCTCCTCACCGTCCTGCATAAGGATTCCATCGACATAGTGGGAGCCATCCTCTTTCGGCATATACACGAACTCTGTGCTCAGATTGCCCATGGGACAGTTCTCGTAGGTGAGATTGTCAACAGACAAGTCGCTGGAAACAGACAACTCGTCGGTCGTCTTGATGACATGGAAGTCGCCATTGGCCACACCCGTCAGCTTCGGAGCATAGGGAAGCACCGACAGCATCTTCGCCAAATCAAAACGATGGAGACTGAGTGTGAGGTCCTGAAGTGCCTCGAGGTTATCATCATTACTGTAAACCTGCACGCCCTCGCCATTGTCGCCACGCAAACTGAGGTTTGCCGACACACGCTGGTCGTTACTCAAGAAGATATAATGGTCTTTGTTGACGGTAAACTTCTTATATCCGAGCACCGGATCCATACCCGCGAACTGGAATCTCAACCCACCAGGCTCCATGGTCGCCGCCATACCCAAGCCCACGCCCAACTTGCCCTTATCGTCGAAAAGACGTGCGGTGAGGTTGGTGCCACGGTCCTCAAGTGAGCCCTCGAACAAAGCATTGAAGGTGTATTGCGGGTTACGCTCGTTGTTGCGAATCTGCCCATGATAGGTGATATGGTCCTGATCGGACTTCAGGGCCAGCCGGATGGTGTCGAGCTGGACGCCTGCCGCAATCAGAGAATCAATGCGGACTGTACCGTTCAAACCAGCTACTGGCGATGATGTCATGTCCATATCAACGTTTTTCATGCCGTAACCCATACGGGCCAACATCTTAGCAATGAAATTATTCTTGCCACTGGTAAGCCGTATGCGAGCCTCGGGCAGTTGCTCACGAAGCTGCACAAAATCGATGACGCGCTCGTTCATCTGATTCTTCATCTCGGCAGCAATGACATTTCCTGCTTTCATAAGTTGCTCGTAGCCGCCACGAGCCGTCATATTCAGGTGGAAATCGCCACAATCGACAATAGCCCGGGTGGTATCGCGGCGCGTAAGAATGTCGAGCTCAATATCCTCGGGACGGAATCTCTCACCGCGGTTATAGACGGTGATGTCGCTCACATAACCTTGTACCTTATAATAGTCACGCTGATTTGTAGCTACGTCGATGTGTCCGCACAATCCCAAATCAAACGGCTCGTGAGTGAATCCGAGTTTATGAAGATCTGCCTTGACGACATCGGCTGCAACAGTGGCACGTATATTCTTCGTATTGAGCAGCGCATCAACGGTGACATCACCGTCGAGCAGACCGTTATGGCTAATCACATGGGCACGGCCACGACCGTTGCTGACTCGCGCATCGGCTGTCATTCCGTCCAGGGAATAGCCTGCATACTTGAACTTTCCAATCCGCGCTTTAGCATTCATACGGGTCTTGGGCGACATCGGATCGAAACCCTGTCCGTCGATGTCGATATCGGCAGTAAGCGGATTGAGGCCCATTCCGGGCAGATAATGCTGCAACGGCATCGCCTGGGTCTTCACGCGGGCCTGATACTTCATTCGATTGGCATCGAGGGTGCCTTTCAAGTGCATACTTCCCCCACCCTCGCGGGCTGTCAGGTCGGCAGCATAACTGTTGCCGTCAACCTTCACATTTCCGTTCAACGCGGTAGGAGGCAACCGTAGCTGCTTCTGCATATCCTTGTCAAGGAGAGCCTTCACAAAATCAATATTCTGGGTCTTTGCGTCAATATCAACATCTGCCTTCAGCCGCTTCAGGTCGCTGAGGTTCTCAACATGACCTGTCGCACGTGCATGGAAAGCTCCTGGAAGATTGAGATTTAGGCCGGCAAACTGCATGCGGTCCATGTTTCCACGCGCCACACCGTCGATGCTCAGTTGCTGATTCGGCCAACGACGTTTGAATTCCTGAGGCATATCACCCATGAAACGCATCAGGTCTTGCTTGCCCAGTTTGGCGTGAATGGTACCGTTCAGCTGGCCCGGAGTCGTTGCCGAGAAAGTGTTCAGATCCATATCGAGGTCCATCTGCACCTCGCTCTCGGGCGTACGGAGTTTCATGCCGGGAATACGCAGTCGCTGGTCGTCCATCGACACGTGACCGCTCAAATCGTCAATCTGAAATCCGCTCTTCTCCTTCATCGACGCATGGCGCAGCTGCAGGTCTAGTTTCGGTTCTTGATAGGTAAGCGAGTCTATGCCAAGCGAGACGTCTGTCAAATCCAGATGGTTGTAGTCGAGACCTTTCTGCCGTGGCTCGAAACGGTTGTCGTACTTCACGCTGCTCTCCTTCAAATCAAGTTTGCCAACCTGATAATGGCCGGAACCGAGGTCGAACGAGCCGTTGCTTACTTCAGCCTGCCCCAGATGAGCCTGCACTTGCAGGGTATCACCGGGCATATGAACGGTTACATCCGTGTTTTTTACCTTCAATTGGTCTGCCAAGATGCGCCAGCGGTTATCACTCTTCGTCGTGTCTGGCGGTACCGTGTCGCTCAAAGCCACATCAACGCGTGCATCGCTAATCTCGGCATGATCGAGTTTCAGCAGTTCCTGTTTCAGGTCGATACCATGGCTTTCGAGACGAAGCTGCCCTACTGTGCCTTTCACCCGTGCAGATTTAACAAAATTAGTGGTATTGAACTTGACATCATGGAGTTCCAATGCTTCGATGTGCACCTGTTTCTTCAATAATGGAAGAAACTGCACATCAACCTTCACACGGCCTACATCGGCCACCGTGTCGCGCACCTGCGGCAACGAGTCGTTCTGCTGGATGACCTTCACATCCTCTACACTGAGGTCCAGCGGGAAGCGCAACCGCACCTTTCCCACCGAGATGTCCATGCCTGTTTGCTTGGAGGCATAGGCCGATGCCTGCTTTACTGCCCAGTTTTGTACAGGTGGGAAGTAAAGCAATGCCGTGCAAGCGGCGAAGAGCAACAGAGGCGTAAGCACCGCAATGCCGCCCCACTTCAGCATTTTCCTCATTGTTCTCGGAGCTGTGTTCTATTTGTGCAAAAATAATTGTTTTCCACGAAACAGCCAAAAAAACGAGGGAAAACCCTTGTGTTTTGTATGAAAAAAGGGCGTTTACCCCATGGTACACACCTTCGTTAGCACCGCTAGAACAGCCTTATGGGGTAAAGTAGAACCAATTGTTGACTAATGAATCCATTGTAACAGCTCGTCTGCTGCTGCAATGAGCTCACTCCACACCAAAACAATGCCACAAAGGATCGTCGGGCAATGGTGCGGTGACACAGATAATCTCTTTGGAGACGGGGTGTACAAACTCCATCTTGCGCGATAACAGGGAGATGCTTCCATCGGGATTGCTGCGACGCGCTCCATATTTTAAGTCGCCTTTAATAGGACATCCAATAGCTGCTAACTGGCAGCGAATCTGATGATGACGACCTGTTAACAAGTTGACTTCCAGCAAATAATAGCGGTCCGACTGGCCAATGACACGATACTTCAAAACGGCTTTTTTGGACTGAGGCCGCTCACAAGTATAAGCATACGACTTATTCTGCTTCTCATTGCGCACCAACCAATGCTCCAGCGTTCCCTCTGCCTGCGACGGCTTATTCTGAACAATGGCCCAATAGGTTTTATGAACGTCTCCGTTACGGAACATGTCATTCAGGCGTGGCAATGCCTTCGACGTGCGGGCAAAACACACCAAACCACTCACTGGTCGGTCCAACCGATGAACGACGCCTAAAAACACATTGCCTGGCTTCTGGTATTTCTCCTTAATATAGGCCTTTACCGTATCCGATAGCGGTTCGTCGCCAGTTTTGTCACCCTGCACAATCTCACCACTGCGCTTCGACACAATTATAATATGGTTGTCCTCGTAGATGACTTGCATAAATGAGAGTTTGGTATTAAAAAAATAGGAGTTAAATGCTAAGTGGTTGGGAGATAAACAGCTGGGAGTTAAGACATATGCCAATCATAATAGTTGTGCTGGCTGTATTTTGTCTTAACTCCCTAACTCCTTTAACTCCTTATTCTAAAAAAAAGGAAATTACATATTCATACCACCGTCGACCTGAATCACCTGTCCGGTAACATAGCTCGACATATCGCTTGCGAGGAATGTAGCCACATTGGCGATGTCCTCAACAGTTCCACCACGGCGCAATGGAATCTTCTGAATCCACTCCTTGCGGATATCATCGGGCAGAGCCTGAGTCATGGCAGTATCGATAAAGCCAGGTGCGATTGCATTGGCGCGAATACCACGGCTGCCAATCTCCTGACCGATACTCTTGGCAAGTGCAATAAGGCCTGCCTTTGAGGCTGCATAGTTGCATTGGCCTGCATTACCATGAACGCCAACCACTGATGCCATATTGATGATAGAACCACTACGCTGGCGCATCATGATAGGTGTGCAGGCATGAATAAAGTTGAATGCCGACTTCAGGTTGACGGCAATCACAGCATCCCACTGCTGCTCAGTCATACGCATCATCAGACCATCCTTGGTGATTCCGGCATTATTCACCAGAATATCTATGGAACCGAAGTCGGCCTTGATCTGGTTGACCACCTCTTCTGTCTGAGCAAAATCAGCTGCATTAGAGGCATATCCCTTGGCTTTCACACCTTTGGCAGCAATCTCTGCCTCAGTGGCCTGACCATTCTCATCGATAACAAGATCTGTAAAAGCAACGTTTGCTCCTTCTTCGGCAAACTTCAGTGCGATAGCTTTTCCGATACCGCGGGCTGCACCTGTGACCAGGGCAGTCTTACCTGTTAATAATCCCATGTTAAAATATGATTTAATTTGAAATGATTTATCTTACTTGATGGTATTCTTTCCCAAAGCACCATACACAACCTGCGCGACCATCGGTTTGCTGGTCTCTTCGGTCAGACCGTGTCCCAGTCGGCCGAATATATATGGAACTTCCAATCCTTTTACACAATAGTGTGTAATGTCTGCCACTAATTCAACATTCTCGATACCAAACTCTCCGTCAGCCTTGCCATCAGCATAGATCTTACGGAAAAGCTCAATCTCGTCTTCGTCGAACTTCTTGCGAACCTGCTCCACTCTCCAAATGTTACGGAAAAACTCGGCACGCAAGTTTCCGTTTCGTACAACTGTCTCCTTGATCATTTTCAAGTGGGTATAGATGAGTTCGATAATCTTATCCTGCGGACGGATCTTCTTTGCGGCGACCTCGTCCAACTTATCAGAAAGACGCTCCAACTCCGACTCAATGACTGCATAGTAAACTTCTTCCTTATTCTTAAAATAAGTATAGAGCGTCCGCCTGCCCTTACCAGAGGCTACAGCGATATCATTCATTGTTGTATTCTCCAAACCTTTCTTGGCGAACAGCTGTCTTGCTACGTCTACAAGTTTTTGTCTCGTCTTAGATATTGACATTGCAAATCCTCCCTTATTATTCTTGCACATTATATATCTGTGTGCAAAAGTAGGGTTTTTCTTTGAAATAGCCAAACTTTTCTTACATATTTCACAAAAAGTAGCATAAATATTTGGAGATAACGGAAAAAAGTAGTACCTTTGCACACGCAAATCAGATGAGGCTCTCAGAGCGGATTCATCTGGGTTGCCTGCATATCGCGGAGTGGAGCAGTTGGTAGCTCGCCAGGCTCATAACCTGGAGGTCGCATGTTCGAGTCCTGCCTCCGCAACTACAAAAATCGCAAGATATGATTTTCATA
>JAEEGG010018870.1_pt1 | contig 13971 bp, 10 predicted proteins | sample 9134161 | NCBI WGS metagenome assembly JAEEGG01 (sample SAMN16246543, study PRJNA631951) | gut metagenome | biome: gut microbiome; feature: rumen; material: CR-attached | host: Bos | place: Iran: Karaj | collected 2018-10 | reverse complement strand
AACCAGAATACGAAGAATGCCAGGGCAAGGAGCAGCAGCAAGACAGGGATCCTGATCCATAGGCATCCGATGAAAAGGAAGGCTAGGGCGGCAAGGACTGCCAGGAACAGCCAAAGGCCGATAATCGTCCCCTTTGAATCCTTGTCTATGATTATCCTCCTAAGCCTCATATACTTACAGTAAATCGAACAATGCCAGGTAGATGGCGCCGAATGGCATGGCCATCAAAGTGCTGTCGAACCTGTCCAGCAGACCACCGTGTCCCGGAATGATATTCCCAGAATCCTTCACGCCGTAAACGCGCTTCCACTGGGATTCGAACAGGTCTCCGTAAACCGCTGAAACCGCCATCACCATGGCCAGGATCAGGCAGTGGACAAGTGGGAATTTCAGTATCTTGACTTCATACAGGACGAATGCTGACAGAACTGCGCTTATGAATCCTCCGATGAAGCCTACCCATGTCTTTTTAGGTGAAACGGATGGGAAAAGCTTTTTCGGGAATCGCTTTCCGAGGGACAATCCGAAAGTGAAGGCGCCTACGTCCGAGCACCATATGATTATGAAGAAGCAGAGCAGCAGGTCTCCGCTGAAATTGCCGGCCTTGTCAAAGGCTATCAAGTTGCCTAGGGCTATCGGCACCGCGATGTACAGAAGTCCCGTATAGATGTTGGAGAATTTGCCGTACTCCTCCTTGTCTTTGACATAGAGAGAGTTGATCATTACGATGAACACCGGGACCATCGCAAGTGCAACATATCTCATCGGTATCCTGTACGCTGAAGCGGCGAACATTATCGCAAACAGGAAGATGGCCGCTATGATTGCGAGTACCTTCGAGAAGGTATAGCTGTTGCCCATCGTGATCTTGTAGAACTCGAGCAGCATCACGGACATGATGAATATCATCAGTCCCGCAAACAAGAACTTGTTGAACATCAGGCAGGCCAGCATCACGAGGATGAAGACCACACCCGATATTGCCCTGACGGTTACGTTATTCATCCTTGTCTTCTTTAACAGCCTCTCTTTCAACTGCCTCATTCTCGGCAGCCTTGACCTTCGGACCGAACACAGCCTCCAGGTCCTCAGCAAATATGACTTCCTTCTCCAGCAGCAGTTCCGCTATCTTGGTGAAGCCTTCCCTGTTGTCCAGCAGGAGTTTCATGGTCCGGTCGTGTACGTCCTGCACGAGATCCTTGACCTCCTGGTCCATCACTTCAGCCGTCTTCTCGCTGTATGGTTTGGTGAGGTCGTAGCCCCTTGCACCGGTAGAGTCGTAGAAAGAAAGGTTGCCTACCTTCTCGCTCATTCCATAATACTGGACCATGCCGTAGGCTATGTTCGTGAGCCTTTCAAGGTCGTTCAGTGCTCCGGTCGCAGGCTCACCGTTGATGATCTCTTCGGCGACCCTTCCGCCCATGAGGCAGCACATCTGCTGGATCATGTAGGTCTTCGGGAGCATCTTCCTTTCGTCCGGGAGGTACCAGGTGATACCAAGGGCGTCTCCTCTCGGTATTATGCTGACTTTGAACACATCCTGTCCGTATGGCAGCAACCAGCCCACGACAGCGTGTCCTGCCTCGTGATATGCCGTAGTCCTTTTTTCCACCGGAGTCATGATGGTGGAGTTCTTCCTCTCCAGCCCGCCCACGATCCTGTCGACGGCATCGAGGAAGTCCTGCCTGTCTATTTCGGCCTTGTTCTTCCTCGCTGCTGTTAGCGCAGCTTCGTTGCAGACATTGGCTATGTCGGCACCTGAGAAGCCAGGGGTGTGCTTCGCCATGAAGGTAACGTCGAAATCCTTAGCAATCTTTAGACCTTTCATGTGGACTTGGAATATCTCCTCCCTCTCCTTGAGTTCAGGAAGCTCTACATGGATCTGACGGTCAAAACGGCCGGCGCGCATCAAGGCCTTGTCCAGGATATCGGCCCTGTTGGTCGCAGCGAGTATGATAACTCCGGAATTGGTATCGAAGCCATCCATCTCGGTAAGAAGCTGGTTCAGAGTGTTCTCACGCTCGTCATTGGAAGAAAATCCCACGTTCTTGCCCCTCGCGCGGCCTACTGCGTCGATCTCGTCGATGAACACGATGCACGGTGCCTTTTCCTTTGCCTGGCGGAAGAGGTCACGCACGCGGGATGCACCCACGCCGACGAACATCTCCACGAAATCGGAGCCGGAAATGGAGAAGAACGGAACGTTGGCTTCTCCTGCGACTGCCTTGGCCAGCAAGGTCTTTCCTGTACCCGGAGGCCCCACAAGCAGGGCTCCCTTAGGAATCTTTCCACCCAGTGACGTGTATTTCTGAGGATTCTTCAGGAAATCTACGATCTCCATAACCTCTTCCTTGGCCCCGTAGAGTCCGGCCACATCCTTGAAAGTGACGTTAACCTTGGTCTTGTCCGCCAGTTTTCCGGTAGATTTTCCGACATTGAAAATGCCTCCGCCTCCGGCGCCGGCTCCACCGCCGCCACCCATGCCTTTGTTGAATCCACGGAACATCCACACCCACATCAGGATGAGAAGGACCGGGAAAATGATCCATTCTATGATGTCAACCCACATCTTGGAGTCATTTTCCATCAACACCTTGAACTGGTTGTCGGCTGGAAGTTCGGAATTGAGTGCTCCGAATTCCTTCTCGGCGTCGAACTTGTCGGAGACGAGGAAGATGAAATGCGGAGAACTTGAAGGTACCTTTCCTCCGAACTTGTCAGCATACTTGTTCAGGCGGTCGGGACGGATAGTGATGTCTCCCTTGAAGTCATTCCTGACATATCGGATCTCCTTGACATCACCGTCCCTGATCATCGACTGGACTTCCGCCCACTCGACTTTCTGCGGGTTGGCTCCCGTGTTGTTGAAGAGCAGCCAGCCTATCAGCAGGATAAACACTATGTAGAGCCAGGAAAAATTGAATCTCACCGGCTTCCGGGTATTCTCAGCCATCTTTCTGCGTCTTTTTTGATTTAGGGCGGTCTTTGTATTCCTTGCGAGGAGCGTCGGCCCAGAGATCTTCCAGCCTGTAGAACTGCCGGTATTCGGTGAGGAATATATGGGCGACTATATCACCGTAGTCGATGATGATCCAGAAGTTGTTTTCCATTCCCTGGGTGCGGAGAGGCCTTCGGCCAAGCTCCTTCATCTTCTCGATAACATTGTCGGCGATTGCGTTGACGTTGGTGGTAGAGTCTCCGTTGCAGATCATGAAATAGTCGGCAATTGCGGTCCCTAGAGGTCTCAGGTCGATTCCTGTGACGCACTGAGCTTTCTTGTCCAGCATAGCATCGGCCATTACCCTAAGATCGTGTGTAATCATATCGATATTCTTTTATATTTTTGCACATTGATTCAATCAACAAATATAATAATTTAGCGGCAATTTCCGAACCAATGGACAATCTGGTTTCAATTCAGTGGCTCGAAGAGACGGAATCCACTCAGGACGTGCTCAGGAACGGTATTCCTTCATATGACAATCTGTCAGTGGTTGCGGCCAGGTTGCAGACAGCAGGACGCGGACAGCGCGGAAACCGGTGGTTCTCAGGAAAAGGAGAGAATCTTACCTTCTCCATCCTCCTTAAGTTCGGTAACAGCGGAGGTTTCCCTTCCCTGCCGGTATCCGGCCAGTTCTCAATCTCTGAAGCCATATCATGCGGCATTTGCGACTACCTTGCGTCAAAAGGGATAGATTCCCGCATAAAGTGGCCGAATGACATCTACGTACGCAACCGGAAGATCTGCGGGATGCTCATCGAGAACTCGCTCGCAGGAAGCGACATCTCATCAAGCGTCGTCGGCATAGGGTTGAATGTCAACCAGAGGGTTTTTCCTCCCCAGCTGGTCAATCCGACGTCGATGTCCCTCCTGACCGGAAATGAATATCTCCTCGAAGAGGAACTCATCATCCTGACCGGATTCCTTTTCCCTGGAGGTATACTGCCGGACCGCAGGGATGACTACCTCAGCCGGCTGTACCGTATCGGAGAGTTCCATGAATACACTGACTGTTCGGACGGAAGTGTTTTCGAGGGGAAGATTACAGGTGTGACAAAGGACGGACTGCTTCAGGTAGAAAACAGAAAAGGCGAACTTAAAGAGTTCGCCTTCAAAGAGATAAATTATATTATCTAAATTCTTAATTGGGCTATTGCAGCCGCCGGGTCTTCTGCCTTGAAGACAGAACTGCCGGCAACGAGCATAGTAGCTCCCGCATCGATCAGCGCACGTGAATTTGCCGCGGAGACTCCCCCGTCGACCTCTATGTCCTTGGATATTCCCCGTGAAGTCATCTCATTCCTGAGAGCAGATATCCTGTCAAGGGAGCCTTCGATGAACTGCTGTCCTCCGAAGCCGGCGAAGACGGACATTATCAGGAAGAAATCCGCATCCTCGATGTATGGGAAGAGGCTCTCGACAGGGATGTCCGGATTGATCGCCAATCCCGCCTGGCAACCGCAGTCCTTGACCATGGCAAGGATATCGGAAGGGTTCTTGCCTTCCCGCAGTGCGGCTTCGAGATGGAAACTGATAAGGCCGGCACCCGCCTTGGCGAACCTCTCCACGTACTTGTCCGGATTGATGATCATGAGATGGACATCCATAGGGACGGTGACCACCTTGGCCATTGCCTCCACCAGCGGGAATCCGAATGAGATGTTGGGCACGAAGGTGCCGTCCATGACGTCCACGTGGAGCAGGTCGGCATTTTCGTTTACAAAATCCAGATCTTTCCTGAGGTTCAGGAAATCACCGGCGAGTATGGAAGGAGCAATCTTCAGCATGGTCTATTCAAAATTGGTCACGACATCGGCAAGATGCTTGGTAAACTTGTCCAGGGAAGCCAGCTCGAGTTTCTCTCCTGGAGCGTGGACGCCACGCAGGGTCGGCCCGAAGGAAATCATGTCGAGGTCTCCGAACTTCTCTCCGAAGAGTCCGCATTCCAGACCAGCGTGTATGGCCTTGACCTCAGGGTCGCATCCGAAGAGTTTCCTGTATGAATCTACGCATACCTTGAGGATGTTGGAATTGAGGTTAGGTTTCCATCCAGGATACTCGGAGGCGTGTACGACCTCTGCACCGGCAAGGAGGAAACAGGCTTCAACCTTGTCCGCCATCATCTTCCGCTGCGAAGTGATGGAGCTTCTCTGGCTCGTGACCACTTCGATCAAGCCGCGCTTCTGCATCCTGACAGCAGCCAGGTTGCTGGAAGTCTCCACCAGTCCATCGATGTCCTGGCTCATGGTTTCCACGCCGTGAGGGCATGCCAGAAGGGCGCTGATGAGCCTGCGTGCCACGTCATTGTCCATTGGTTTCTCAGTGCAGCGGAACTTTCCTGCAGTGAACAGAACGTCCGGATCCGAAACGAAATATTCCTTGCGGACCGAATCGCCGAAATCCTTGAAGCGGGCTACCGTTGCAGACGGGTCGGGGACGGCCACGATGGCTTCGCATTCACGGGCTATCGCATTCGGTTTGTTCCCACCCTTGAACATGACCAGCTGCATGCCGGATTGCTTCTCTGAATACAGGAAACGGGCCATCAGCTGAATCGTGTTGACACGTCCCTTGTTGATATCGTCGCCGCTATGTCCGCCGATGGCATTGCCGATGTCCAGTTTCACAGGTTTGAAACCGGGATGGAAGTCTTCCTGGGTATATTTGAAACAAGCACGGGTGTCTATTCCTCCGGCGCATCCTATGAACATCTGGCCTTCGTCCTCAGAATCCAGGTTGATCAATGTCCTGCCAGTGAAAAAGCCGCTTTCCATCCCGAATGCTCCGTCCATTCCGGTCTCTTCCGAGATCGTGAATACGCATTCTATCCTTCCCATCGGGAGGTCGCTTTCAAGCAAAGCCAGCATTGCGGCGATACCGATACCATCATCCGCACCGAGAGTGGTATCCTTGGCGATCATCCAGCCGTCTTCCACGCAATACTCGATCGGATCCTTCAGGAAATCGTGGCTGGTACCGCTTCTCTTTTCGCATACCATGTCCTGGTGCCCCTGGAGTACAAGCGTTGGAACGCTCTCCTTCCCGGCCGAAGCTTCCTTTACAATGCAGACGTTGCCGATCTTGTCGGTCCTGCATTCCAGATTCCTGTCCTTGGCGAATTGCTGCAGATACGCAGTCATCGGTTCCTCGTGACCCGATTCCCTCGGGATACGGGTGATCTCCTTGAAGATTTCAAGTACTTTTTCAGAATTCATATGATACCTGTCTTTCCAGTATTATCTGGCTACAGGCACAAGCATCTTTTCAATATCAGTGACGTATTGCCTGAACAACTTGTCAGTAGCCATCAGGTCAGACACTGTCGTGCATGCGTGCAGCACTGTAGCGTGGTCTTTTCCTCCAAGTTCCATACCAATCGTGGACAGCGAACATCCGCCTATCAGGTTGCGGCTCATGTACATGGCTATCTGCCTTGCCTGGACGATCTGCCTCTTCCTGGACTTGGACAGAAGGGTCTCGCGGGTGATGTTGAAATACTCGCAAACAACATCCTGGACCTTGTCGATGGTCACTTCGTTCTGTTCTTCGCTGACGATGTTGCCGGTGACGTGCTCGGCGAGTTCGCGTGTGATCTCCTCGTGGCAAAGGGTGGCATTGGCTATCAAGGATATGAGAGCGCCCTCCAGTTCGCGGAAATTGGAACGTATCTTAGTGGCGAGGAGGTCGAGGACATCTTCACTGACCGTAACTCCCTCTCGTTCGCACCTGGACTTGAGCATGGCGAGCCTGGTCTCGTGGTCGGGTTTCCTCAACTCGACAGAGAGACCCCATTTGAACCTGGAAAGAAGCCTTTCTTCGAAGTTCATCAGGTCTACCGGAGCCCTGTCAGATGTGAACACCAGTTGTTTGCCGGACTGATGGAGATGATTGAATATGTTGAAGAAAGCGTTCTGCGAAGCGGGACCGATCAGTTCCTGGATATCGTCCACGATGAGGACATCGATCCGCATGTAGAACGCCATGAAGTCGGTCAGCTTGTTCTGGACGTTCACCGCATTCACGTATTGTGTGCGGAATTCATTGCCGGTGACATAGAGCACCACCAGGTCGGGATAGGCATCGTGTATAGCGATTCCTATGGCCTGTGCGAGATGGGTTTTCCCAAGACCTGGGCCACCGAAGATGAACAATGGATTGAAAGGAGTCTTCCCCGGAGCGTCGGAAATGCTTACGCCGGCGTGGAACCCCATCTTGTTGCACTCCCCCTTGACGAGGTTGTCGAAGCAATACGCTGGATTGAGCCTAGGATTGATCTTCACCTTCTGGATGCCCGGGAATACGAACGGTCCTGGATTGCCCGATGGCTGGAAGGTATTGATCATCACAGGTTTGTTCTCAGGAATGTTGCTGTGTGACGCGGTGAATACCATCGCAGCTTCCTTCTTGACCGGATGTACTCTGTAAAGAAGCTTGGCGTCCGGGCCGATAACTCTCCGGAGAGTCATCTTGATGATCGGAAGGTACGCTTCCTCAAGATAGCTCCTGAAAAAATCGGTCGGTACTTCAACAGTCAGGGTGGAGCCCTCGAGAGATACCGGAACGATGGTCTTGAACCATACGTTGAACTGCTTCGGATCTACGTTTTGCTCGAAGATACGAAGACATTCGTCCCATACTGAAATATGTCTTTCCAGTTCTGTCATTCCGGTCTTTGAAAGTGAAGTTGCAGGGAGATGGTGTCCCCTCGCTTTAGCTAATGCAAAATTGGGGGAAAATTAATTCATAAAAAAACTTTTTTAGTATTGTTTTTGATTTTTATTTTCCTTATATAAAAGTTCAAAGCCAGGATTGTTCTTATTTGTTAACTTATTATATTACAATTACTTACAATAGTATATATCCATAAGTATCGTAGAAGCCAATAGTTACAATTTATAATAATTCAAAATTAGGATATAAACGATTTATCCCCTGTACAACATGCTGCAAAAGGGGAAAATCCAATTATTTGATTCGTGAAAATTCGCCGTTTTCTATCTTTACGAGGAAAGAATCCGGGAAGGATTTCTTGAGCTTTTCAAAAGCTGTGGAAGCGGTGGATAGATCGTCGGAAAATCCTATCACATATTTATAATATTTACCGGCCGGATATTTCTTGAAAGGATTGCCTTTGAAGAAGGGATCGGAGGATGGCAGGACCTTGGATGTCACAAGCACCTGCGTACCGTATGTGATGGAATTCCCGGATTCGGGAACGGTCTCCTCGGCGGGAACATCTTCTTCCTCTACCGGAGTCTTGGCTTCAGTGGCTGAAGCGGTGCCTCCGTCATAATCTTTCTTGTACCTCTTGAAAGCATCGAACAGGTCGGAGGCGATCTTGTCCCTCCCCTGTTCCGTGATCAGTGCTTCCCTGTCCCCGTCGTTGGACATGAAACCGCATTCCACCAGCACCGCGGGCATAGCAGTGCGCCAGAGGACATAGAAAGGATCCTGGGATATCCCCCGGCTCCTGCGTATCGCTCCCCCCTTCATCTCCTGGTCCACGTATTGTGCGAACTTGAAACTCTGCTCCAGATGCGCGTTCTGCATCAGGTTCATGAATATGTACGATTCGGGGTCGTTCGGATCGAAGCCCTCGTATTTCGTGGTGTAGTCGTCCTCCAGCTTTATTACGGAGTTCTCCCTGCGTACGACGTCCATGTTTCCTGCGTAGAGGTCCCTGTTCCTGCTGGTATATTGGCCGAGGATGTGGACGGAATACCCGTTCGGACCGCCTTTCTTACCTTCCACCGAATTTACATGGATGGAAATGAACAGGTTGGCCTTGTTCCGGTTGGCGATGTCCGCCCTTCCCTGCAGTTCAACGAACTTGTCCGTGCTCCTGGTCATGATGACCTTGACGTCCGGATAACTGGAGCGGATCTTTTCGGCAAGCCTTTTGGATATGTCTAGGACGACGGTCTTTTCCATCGTCTTGCCGCTCGGACTGATGCACCCTGCATCCTTTCCTCCGTGACCCGGGTCGATTACCACGGTGGACAGCTTCAGTGCAGTGCCGGAATTCTGCCCGAAGCAGGCAAAACCCGTCGCTGAAAGCGCACAAAGCGCGAGTACGGCAAGAAAATTGCGAAGGTTAACCAAAATAGTAGTATATTTGTTGCTTGCAAATTTAGAAAAAAATTGCATTTAAGAAAGCACACCAGCAGCATTATCCTGGCAGCGGCAATCGTCAGCATCGGAGGCTTCTCGATGTTCGCCCAGGATTCGATCAGGGACAGAAGGCTCGGAAGGCCCTCGGTCGTTGATCGTGCTGTTGCTTCCGTAAAAGGCCAATTACCTGACACTCAGCTTGTCTCTTCCCCTGCAGCCAGTGAAAGGACGATTCCCCAGCTACCCGATACGACACGCGTCGGTGCCGACACGTCGACCGTCCGTGATTCCGCGACCATGGCCAGAGATTCCATCAGGCTGGCGGATTCCACGGCAAGGGCGGACTCGCTCGAGATGCTGAGGAAAAGTTCCGTGTCCAGGCCTGCTTTCTCCGGGGCGAAGGATTCGGTCCGCCAGGACTTCTCAAACGGCCAGCGCAAGATGTACTACTGGGGAGACGTTAAGGTCTCTTACGAGAACCTTCAGTTGACGGCTGATTACATGGAATACGACATGGCGACAGGTATCGTATTCGCAAGGGGCACGTATGACTCCCTGAACCATACATGGAAAGGCCAGCCGGTAATGACCCAGGGCAGCCAGACCTTCAACATGGAAGAGGTCCGTTACAACTTCAACACCCGCAAGGCCAGGATCACCAACATGATCACCCGCGAGGACGAAGGAATCCTCCATGGCCGGAACATCAAGATGATGCCGGACAAGTCCATCAACATAACCCAGGGTAAATATACCGTATGCGACTTGGAGCATCCCCACTACTACATGAAACTCTCTTCTGCCAAGGTTGTGACCAAGCCTTCCCGGAAGACAGTGTTCGGACCTGCCCATCTGGTCGTGGAGGATGTGGACCTTCCGTTCATAGGCATTCCGTTCGGATTCATTCCGGAACGACCTGAGCGGGCGACCGGTTTCCTGATGCCTTCATTCGGAGAAGAAACCGCGCGAGGATTCTATTTCAGGGACGCTGGAATGTATTTCGTCATCGGCGATTATTTCGACTTGTCCCTGACCGGTGACTATTATACCCTCGGTTCATGGGCTGCGGACCTGAATTCCAGGTATATGGTCAAGTACAGGTTCTCCGGAAACCTCTCCCTCAATTATTCTGTCGACCAGACCGGTGAGCGCGGAAGTACCGATTTCTTCCAGACAAAGAACTTCGGTGTCAGGTGGTCCCATCAGCAGGATCCCAAGGCCCATCCGGGGACTTCTTTCTCCGCATCCGTCAACTTCTCCAGCCCTTCGAACAGCAGGTACAACTCAAGGAGCGTCTCAGAGGCACTGCAGAACCAGATATCCTCTTCTGTTTCATATTCGAAGAACTGGAACGGAAAGTTCAACCTCTCCGTCAATGCCCTGCACAGCCAGAATTCGCGCGACAGTTCATATTCCTTCACCCTTCCTAACATCACCTTCTCGGTGACCAGGTTCTATCCTTTCAAGCTCAAGAACCGCATCGGAAAGGAGAGGTTCTATGAGAAGTTCTCCCTGGCGTACAACACCTCCATCCAGAACAAGATCAATTTCAAGGCTTCCGAGTTCGGAGAGCCAGGCTTCTTCGACAAGTTCCAGAACGGAATGGCCCACAATTTCACGATAGGCCTGCCTGATTTCACCTTGTTGAAGTATTTCAACGTGACGCCGTCCGTGAACTACGGAATGAACTGGTTCTTCAGGCAGAACAATGTTTATTTCGATCCGGAGACGAACAGCGTGGTTACGGAGCAGGGCAAGCAGTTCGCGGCATTCGGTGCAACCCACAATTACTCCGGGTCGGTCTCCATGAGTACGCGAGTGTACGGAATGTACAACTTCGGCAAATACCACAGACTGCAGGCGATAAGGCACGTTATCTCACCTAGCATGAGCCTGAACCTCAGCCCTGACAAGGGCAAGGCCTTCAATGGATGGCGTACGCTCAATTACGTAGATACGCTCGGAAACGAGAAATCCTACGACTACAACATCTATGCGGGCCAGCTGGGTTCGGTACCCGGCAAGGGTAAGTCGGCTACGATGTCCCTGTCCCTGGGTAACAACCTTGAAGCGAAGGTCAGGGATATGAATGATACCACCGGGAACGGAACCAAGAAGATCAAGCTGCTCGACCAGATGAACATTTCCACCGGATACAACTTCCTGGCGGACTCGCTTAAGATGAACAACGTCAGTGTGTCGATGTCTACCTCTATATTCGGCAAGCTCGGAATCAACGGTAACCTGAACTTCGACCCTTACGCCATCGACGAACGCGGAAGGAAGATCAACAAATACAACATCGTCCAGACCGGCCACCCGCTGAGGCTTACGAACTTCAGTGCGTCCATGTCCTATACTTTGTCAGGCAAGGGTACTGTCAAGGGCAATGATGGTTCCAAGAAATCCGGAGGTGGCGATTCTGGTTCCAGCCCTGCAGATTACTACCGCAGGATCTACAACCATCCGATCACTAACGAGTACATCCCTGGCGGATGGTTGTACTACACCAATCCGAATGTTCCTTGGAGCATCAACCTGAACTATTCCCTGTCGATGTCGCGGTCGTACAACTGGACGAACAACCAGAGGGTCCGCAAGGATAATTACACACAGACGCTGGGTGTTTCAGGCAACTTGCAGCTGACACCGAAGATGTCATTGCAGGCACAGTCAGGATGGGATTTCGTGGCAATGAAGATGACGACGTCCCAGGTATCGTTCCGATACGACCTCCACTGTTTCAACATCCAGGTTTCCTGGGTCCCTACCGGAATGTACCAGTCATATTCCTTCCTGATTTCGGCAAACGCTGCGGCTCTCGCGGACCTGCTCCGGTTCAAGAAGAGCACCAGCTACTGGGACAATTAGTTTTTGCAGATACCATATTTATTCCTATATTTGCACGTCTTCCGCAATACCTTACATTTTCGGGAAGGCATTCAGCATTATGACATACAGTTTATTCGAACTCACCAAGATGAGCAGAGAGCAGCTTGAAGGCATTGCTCAGGAACATCAGATCAAGAACATCAAGAAGCTTAACGACGAGGATCTCTCTTTCGCAATACTTGACGCCCAGGCTATGGCGGAATCTCTCAAACCTATCGAAAGGCCTAAGGCCAAGCGCGGAAGACCGCGCAAGACCGAACAGCCTGCCCAGAAGAAGGAAACCAAACCAGAAGAGCCTGTAAAGGAAAAGCAGGAGGAGAAGGTGCCTGCCTCCAAGACTCCGGCCAAGCGGACGACAAAGACAAAGAAACAGGATGCCAAGGCTGAAGAGGCATCCAAGACCGAACAAACCCAGGCGGAAGAACCTGTAAAGAAACCGGCAGCCAAGAGGGGCCGCAAACCGAAGACCGCGAGCATGGCGGAAGAGAAGCCTGCTGCCACCGCAGAACCTGCCGTGGCCAAGTCGGAGCCGGAACCGGCACAGCCGGTCCAGCAGGAAAAACCTCAGGACAATCCTGCGGAGAAGCCAGTCAGCGGGAAGGAATTCATACACCAGCTCTTCGATGACTTGAAGGACGACCCTGCCGCACAGGCTGACAATGGCCAGAGGAACGGCAAGAAGCAGAAAAACAAGTTCAACGGCCAGAATCCTAACCAGCAGAAGCAGAATTTCCAGAACGGGAACCAGAGACCGAAGGCTCCGGAGATTGAATTCGAGGGTACTGTCGAAGCGACCGGAGTACTTGAGATCATGCCTGACGGCTATGGCTTCCTCCGCTCTTCAGACTACAACTACCTGAACTCCCCTGACGACATCTACGTCAGCCAGGGACAGATAAAGAACAACGCACTCAAGTCGGGTGACACCGTGACCGGAGAAATCCGGCCTCCTAAGGAGGGAGACAAGTACTTCCCTCTCGTCAGGATCAAGTATATCAACGGGCGTACGCCGGACTACATCCGCGACAGGGTACCGTTCGATTTCCTGACTCCTCTCTTCCCTGACGAGAAATTCAACCTCCTCGGCCATGGTCACCAGAACGATGTATCCTGCAGGATAGTCGATATGTTCACCCCAATCGGAAAGGGCCAGCGCGGCCTTATCGTGTCCCAGCCAAAGACGGGTAAGACCATGCTCCTCAAGTCCATCGCCAATGCGATCGCCGACAACCATCCGGAAGTCTATGAGATTGTACTCCTGATCGACGAACGTCCGGAAGAGGTCACCGACATGAGCCGAAGCGTGAAAGCCGAAGTCGTCGCATCCACATTCGACGAGCCTGCGGAAAGGCATGTCAAGGTTGCCAACATGGTCCTTGAGAAGGCCAGGAGACTTGTGGAATGCGGACATGACGTGGTGATACTCCTTGATTCAATAACAAGGCTCGCGCGTGCGTACAACACTGTTCAGCCAGCATCGGGAAAGGTTCTGACAGGTGGAGTGGATGCCAATGCGCTCCAGAAGCCGAAGAGGTTCTTCGGAGCTGCCAGGAATATCGAAGGCGGAGGTTCGCTTACCATCCTTGCGACAGCTCTGACCGAGACCGGTTCCAAGATGGATGACGTTATTTTCGAGGAATTCAAGGGTACCGGCAACATGGAACTCCAGCTGGACCGCACCCTCGCCAACAGGCGTATCTTCCCTGCAGTAAACGTCGTATTGTCCAGTACAAGGCGTGATGATCTGCTTTACAGCCGCGATGTGGCCAACAGGATCTGGATTCTGCGCAAGCTCCTTGCCGATATGAATCCTACCGAAGCCATGAACTTCATGCTTCAGCTGATGGATGAATACAAGACCAATACGGACTTGCTGGACAATATGAACAAGGTCTCCCCTCGCGAAGCGAAGTATTACGACACCTTCTAGTACTGGTCCCAGGACTTTATCTGGATATCATCCAGGT
>JAEEGG010018869.1_pt1 | contig 13972 bp, 9 predicted proteins | sample 9134161 | NCBI WGS metagenome assembly JAEEGG01 (sample SAMN16246543, study PRJNA631951) | gut metagenome | biome: gut microbiome; feature: rumen; material: CR-attached | host: Bos | place: Iran: Karaj | collected 2018-10 | reverse complement strand
AAGCGCAATAATATTCTCAAGACCGAGGAGACCAAGATTTTCTGGGGTCACGACTATCTGATTACGGTGGGCAACTCGCACTATGTGGTGCAAGACCTGTTCAATCTGGCCAAATTGGACAAGACGGAGCTGGAAGAGGATGACCTGCGCGGCACCAGCGACATTATCCTCTACAAAGTGCTGGAGAGGATGATGAAGGAGACCTTCCTATTGGTAGAATTGATGGGCAGTGAGATTGAGAACATCAACCACGAGTTGTTCAGCCGGAAGCCCGAAAAGATCATCGAACAGATCTCGCGCGTGAGGAAAAACATCATCCAGTTGAACACCATGTTCAAGCCGCAACTGCGACTCTTCCACCAATTCGAATCGGGCGACATCCGCGGCTTTGCTGAAGATATGGAAGACTACTGGGGCAACATCCTCGACTTCTACCAGAAGATGTGGGATATGGTGGACGACTACGGCGAATTGGTCGCTGGCCTGTCGAGCACCTTCGACTCGTTGATGGCCAACAAGACCAACGAAATCATGCGCATCCTCACCATCATCTCGACCATCGTACTACCTCTTACCTTCATCACGGGCCTTTACGGCATGAATGTGGCCCTGCCGCTGGATAGCCATCCTTACGCTTTCGGCATCATCCTTTGCATTTGCGCCGTGCTGCTGATTATTCTGCTCATCTGGTTTATCAGGAAACGATGGATTTAGGGAACTGAAAGTTGAAAACTGAAAACTGAAAGTTTATTATGACAAAGAAAATTGCGGTTTTTCCAGGTTCTTTTGACCCCTTCACCAAGGGACACGAGGATATTGTACGCCGGGCGCTACCGCTGTTCGACGAACTCTATATCGCTTTTGGACGCAATGTGGCCAAAGAGCGTCTGTTCGACGTGACCGCGCAAATGCAGTCGGTGGCCCGCGTGTTCGCCGATGAGCCGAAAGTGAAAGTCATTGAATACCAAGGACTCACCTGCGACTTTTGTCACAACATCGGAGCCCAATACATTGTACGCGGACTACGCAACGCCTTAGATTTTCAGTACGAGAGCGAGATGGCGGCCATCAACAAAGAGTTAGCTCCGGACATTGAGACGCTGTTTATCCTCACCAACCCGCGTTGGGCTCACCTCTCCTCTTCAACCGTGAGAGAATTATACAAACACTGCGGTCCATATCAGAACTTCCTACCTTCGAACGAATGCGAAAAGTAATCCTCTGTTGCATATTGTCCCTGCTGTTTGCGCTTCCGTTGTCAAACAGGGCCAGCGCACAGAAAGTCAACGACATCGTCATTGAGGGAACCGCTGAGTTTGCCAAAGGAGAAGATATACGACTGGTCATTTTTGACGACCTGCTCACCTATACCCCAAAAACCGTTGCCACCGCTAAAATATCCAAGGCTGGCAAGTTCTCTTTGAAATACAAAGCCACACAAATAACTTTGGCTCAATTGGTTATAAGAACCTCCAAAGCCGAATTTTTCCTTGTGCCTGGCCGCAGTTACTATTTCGACATCTCCATGGACGAGCAGCTATTCCAACTGCTTGACCCTGAATATTATGGAGGCGTACTCCATCTAAAGCCGTCCGTCATTGACACCAACGACCTCAACTACAAAATCTTCCGTTTCGCCAACTTCTACAACCGCATAACCGACTATTTCCAAGACGAACTGCTTTATCGCCCCAGTCGCGACATACTCGACACCATTGAGAGGGAAGTCGCCCAGCGCTTCGGTTTGCGCTACCAACCCGACAACTTCTACCTCTCATACATCTACTACAGCGTCGCCTCGACCGACCTGATGATCAACCAGAAATACCCCAAACAGCTGTACGAGAAGTATTTCGACAACGAATACCTCCTGTACGACAACCCTGCCTATATGAACTTCTTCAATGGTTTTTACGACCAATACCTGCTAAACTCGCACTTCATCAACCAAGGCATTTTAGGCAAATACATCAACGACCAGCCCGACTATCTGGCCCTTTTCAACGAGGTGGGTCGCGACCCGTTACTGGTAAACGAGCGCATCAGAGAGTTGGTCATCATCAAAAACTTAGGACAATTCTATGATAATGAGGAATTTGACCAAAGAAACATCCTTCAAATCCTCGATTACATACAGCAAAGCACCCGCTTCCCCGCGCACAAGAAAATCATCGACAATGTGAAGAACCAAATTTTCCGTATGCGCAGCGGCACCGACTTCCCGTACGTCAACTTCAAAGAGGCCAGTGGCGCCAATTTCAACCTGAAAAAACTTCAGGGCAAGTGGGTTTATTTGCAGATCTTCAACAGCTCGTGCGAGGACTGCATTCGCAATATGCTCATCCTCAAAAAGCTGCAAGAGACCTATCCTGACAAGTTGGCCATTGTTAGCCTGTCGGTCGATTTTGACGAGAGCAAGTTCGTCCAGTTTGTCAGTCGCTACGGCGAACAATTCCCGTGGTCGTTCATCCATTTCAACGACCAGTACGAATGGCTTGCTAACCTAGAGATTGGCAATCTGCCCGACAACCTGCTTATCAGTCCCAATGGCAAACTGATGCAACGCTACGCTCCCGATGCCGACCGCGACTTGCCACGAATGCTGCAGCAAATGTTCCCGGAAGAGGAAATTGACAATAACCCGATGTTTAGAAAAGTGGAAAACTGAGAACGGAGAACGGAGAGATGAGAGATAAGAGATAAGAGGAAATTCAAAGAACAAAGAACAGAGAACAAATAATTCATAACATTTTAAACTCAACCCTATGAAAATACTCTTTACTTTTTTTGCAGCTATGTTGCTATTTTCGGCCGTTTCGGCACAAACTATCACTTTAAAGTTTGTCGGCAAAGACGGCGACAACCAAGAAGTTCCTTTTGACCGTGTTACCATTAAGAATGTCACCCGAGCATGGACAGAGACCCTCACATGGCCTGACGACACCGTGCTGACAATGACTCCTACGGGCATCAAGCATTTTGCTTCAGACAACTGCTTTGCTTTGTCGCAAAACAATCCCAACCCGTTTGAAGGCACCACATACACCAGTCTGGCCGTAGCCGAAAACGGAACGATGAATGTTGAGATTACCGACCTTACAGGCCGCCTTATCACAAAACAATCGCTAACTTCCATCCAACCCGGCAACCACCAACTGCGTGTCACCTTAGCCACCCCGGGCATCTATTTCCTGACTGCCCGCATGAACGGCCAAACCTCATCGATAAAAATGGTGAACAGCGGCCGCAGCGGCTCCAACACCGTAGCCTTTGTCGGCTCGAATAACCCCAGCGCCACCATGAAGGGCATCACCAACCGCCCCTTCCAAGTGGGTGACATGATGGAATACACAGGCTACACCAAAGCAAAAGTTGCAGAAGCCGCAAGTGCTCCCGTACGGCAAGCGCTAACCGAATCGCAGACCATTACCTTACAATTCGGCATCACCTTGGGTGCCGACAGTCTGCCCTGCCCTAGCACTCCCACCGTTACCGACATTGACGGCAACGAGTACTCAACCGTGGTCATCGGCTACCAATGCTGGATGAGAGAAAACATGAAAACCACACGTTTTGCTAACGGTGACAGCATCAATTTTGCCGACACACTCAGTTGCACCCAAGCCCTCCGTTATTTCCCCAACGGTGATGCTGGACTCTTAAAAACCTACGGATATCTGTATAACTGGCCGGCAGCCTCACATAACAGCACCACGGGCAGCGAAGAAAATCCATCTGGCTTACAGGGCATTTGCCCCGACGGCTGGCATGTTCCCAGCAGACTCGAAGTACAGCAAATGTTTGATGTTCTGCATAGTACGAAGAGATTCCAGTGCGATGCACATAACAACGAATATCCTGAAAACCTGATTGCCAAATCCATTGCTGACACCACCGGCTGGACAGAATATACCTCAGTATGCTCTGTAGGTTATGAGCAATCCGCAAACAATGCCACAGGCTTCACAGCCCGTCCCGCAGGACAACTCAAAGGTGATGACTGGAATCAGTACAGATATTTCTCGGAATTTGCCTACTTCTGGACCTGCTACACATGGGCAGACGATCAGAAAGCAGAAGCCTTCCACCTCAATTATTCAGGTAAAATGCTATATACCAGCAATCAGAAATACGACTACGGTTTCTCAGTACGCTGCGTTAGAGACTAACAAATGAAAAAACGAATCCTTGTCACACTGGCTCTTGTATTGGCGACGGCCACTATCGCATTGGTGGTGGCCATCTTCAAGCTATACGTCGAGGCCGAGAAGGTGCAACGCAGCATATTTGTCAGCGAAGTGCTCTCGGCAGGCGATGATATTGTGAACAAGATAGATGCGGTATTGAAAGGCGACACCCTGCCTTCACCGCCCGTAGCCGACGTCAAGTCTGCCAAGGATTCCTCCTCTGTTATCTTCCAGAAGTTCGCCAAGAAGTTCCTACTCGACTCGGCCTCCACCAAGCCTGTCGGCGTGGTCAAATCGACCATCACCTACAAGGGCAGCAACGCCATCATCTCTGAGTTTGACACCATCTACTTTGATGCCACCTACAAGAACGGCGACCGCTTCCTGCCCACCAAATGGGAAACCGACCTTGACGCCACCATCCAGTTCAAGGAGACGCACAAGAACCCCAACAAGTCGGACACGCGAATTATCCCGGGCAACTACATCGAGATGGACAGCAACTCGCGCGCCCTACTCAACCGCGAATTTCTGCATCGCATCATCAAGGAATCGCTCGTTGAACAGAGCATCACCACCGACTTTGACTTTGCCCTGCTCAATATTCTCACCTCTGAATTTGTGGTGCCGCCGGCTGAATATTCCGAGGAGACCGTGCTCAAGAGCGAATATGTCTTCACTTTGAAGTACAACGAGAAGTTCAGTGCGCCCCACTACCTCATCCTCTATTTTCCCGCCGAGCGTGGCGTTTTCTTCCAGAGGATGAGCGTGATAGCCATTCTCATCATCGTCTTCCTGCTGACCATTCTCATCATCAGCGGCACGACATTGGGCCGCCTGTACAGGCAGAAAAAAATCACCGATGTCAAGAACGACTTTGTCAACAACATCACCCACGAATTCAAGACGCCCATCTCCACCATATCGCTGGCATGCGAGGCGCTGAGCGACGAGAACATCACCGATGCGGGCTTCCGCAAGACCTACATCTCCATCATTCAAGATGAGAACAACCGCCTGAAGAAGATGGTGAACGACATTTTGCAGCTGGCGCAACTCAACAAGGGGCAGTTGGCCATCAAGCTGGAACGTATTGATGTTCATAAGATTATACAGCATGTTGCCGATGCGGTTTCGCTGCAAATTTCGTCCAACGACGGCACACTCCGCCTTCTGCTCGACGCCGAGAATCCCATCATTCTCGCCGACCCGTCGCACATCGAAAATGTCATCATCAACCTGACCGAAAATGCCATCAAATACTCACCCACAAAACCGGAAATAGAGATTCGCACTTTTTCCGACAAAAAGCACCTCACTATTTCCATCAAGGACAACGGAATCGGCATTTCAAAGAAAGACCAGAAGAAGATTTTCAACGAATTTTACCGTGTTTCCAAGGGAAACATACACGATAACAAAGGTTATGGACTGGGACTTGGATATGTGAAAAAAATTGTATTTTTACACGGTGGATTTATTACCGTGGAAAGCGAGCTCAAACACGGCAGCACTTTCACGATTCACTTACCATTAAAAAAATAGCATTATGGAAAATAAAATCAGAATCCTACTCGCCGAAGACGATGTCAATTTGGGCAAAGTTCTCACCGAATACCTTACCGCCAAGGGCTATGTGGTAGCCCATGCCAACAATGGAGAGGTGGCCTACGAGATGTTCTGCGCACATGATTTCGACATCTGCCTTATTGACGTGATGATGCCCCTGAAAGACGGCTTCACCTTGGCGAAAGAGATACGCAAGCTGGACAAGCACATTCCTATCATCTTCCTGACTGCCAAGAGCTTGCAAGAAGACATGATTGAAGGTCTCTCGATTGGCGGCGACGATTACATCACGAAGCCTTTCTCGATGGAGGTACTGCTGGCACGCCTGCAGGCACTGATTCGTCGGACCATGCCCGAAAGCGGTGAGCCAGCCCAAACCACCTTCCAGATGGGAAGTATCGTTTTCGACTCCAATAAACAATCGCTGACTTACGCCAACGGCAAAGAGGTGAAACTCACCACACGCGAGGTCGAATTGCTGGTGATGCTGCTCAACAAAAAGAACGAACTGCTGGAGCGCGGCTACGTGCTCAAGAAAATCTGGGGCGACGACAGCTACTACAATGCCCGCAGCATGGACGTTTACATCACCAAACTGCGCAAGCATTTCAAGGACGACCCGTCGGTACAGATCATCAACATTCACGGCAAAGGATTCAAAATCGTCCTCTAACCACGATTAGCGGCTATTTTAGCGCCTTCAAGACGCCTTTTAGCTGCACTTTTCGTTGAACAAAAACACCTATTCATTGATACAACATCGGCATTGGTTGAAAAACTTCTGCCGATGTTCTTATTATATGGTGATAATCACTATATTTGCAAACTTTAAAAAAATAGGCTTTTATTACATAAAAGCACTTGAAAATTAGATATTTATCATTGATTATTGCAAACACAAAAATCGTTCTGATATGACGAAACTCACCACAAAGGCCGGAAGCATTTTGCTCATATTTTGCATTCTGACCGCTTGTACACTTCCAACGGCTCACGCACAAGACAGCATCCACGTGGATTTGAAGAAGACCATTGAGATTGCGCTGGTTGGAAGTCCTACCATACGCATTGCCGACAGAACCATCGAATCGAAGAAATACTACAAGAAGGAGCAGATTGCGGCTCTCTTCCCCGATGTGTCGCTGTCTGCTGCTTACCAAAGAACGCTGAAAAAGCAAAAGATGGCTATGGAAATGGGGGGTAACCTCATGGAGATTGAGGTAGGTATGTACAACAACTACTCAGCTAGTGCCAGCTTGTCGTTGCCATTGGTAGTGCCTGCCTTATGGAACAATGTCAAGCTGTCGCAACAGGATGTGGAGTTGGCCATCGAGTCGGCCCGCTCATCGCGCATTGCCACCATCAACGAAGTGAAGAAAGCTTACTACTCGCTGCTGCTGGCGAAGGAGTCGTACCGCGTGCTGAAGCTCAACTACGACAACGCTGCCTACAACAACAAGACCGTGACCGACAAGTACAACCAGGGCATGGCCTCCGAATTCGACAAGGTGCGTGCCGATGTAAACCTCAAGACGCAGGAGCCCAACCTCTCCTCTGCCAAACGTGCTATCGACTTGGCAACCATGATGTTGAAAGTCATCATCGGCGTTGACATTAACGAGCCGATGATTTTTGACGGTTCCTTGGCCGACTACGAGAACGAAGTCATCAACTACCAATCAAACAACATTGAGAACCTCTCACTCGGCAACAACTCCGACATCAAGCAATTGGAAATCAACCAAGAGAAGTTAGAGACGAGCATGAAGCTCATCAAATCGGCCAGCTGCCCCAACCTGGTGCTGAGCGGCAGTTACCAATACATGACCATGAACAACGACTTCGACTTTGCCAACTATCACTGGTTTCCCTACTCGGTAGTGGGCCTGTCGCTGCGTGTACCCATCACATCATGGGCAGCCACCTCCTTCCAAATCAAGGAGATGAAGCTCTCGATGGCCAACCTGCAGGACCAGAAGGAATATGTGGAGAACAACCTGCGTGTCAGCGTCAAGAACAGCGTTGCCAACATCAACAATGCTGTTGACGAACTGGCCTCCAACAAAGAGACGATGCTGCAAGCCGAGAAGGCTTACGACATTGTGCAAAAGCAGTACGAAGTGGGCATGGCCACCTGGCTGGACCTCAATTCGGCCGAGCTGACCATGACACAAGCCCGTCTGCTCTACAGCCAATCCATATACAACTACCTGACCGCCAGATCAGAACTGGACGCTGTCTTAGGTTCAAACGAAATTCGATAATTAAACAATCCAAAATAATAAAGAAAAACAACCATGAAGAAGATTCTTTCATCGATGATGTTGGTTGCCACCCTCATACTGGCAGTCTCCTGTACACAGAAAAAGGATGAAACGGGCGTTCAGACGGCCCAGAAAATGAAAATCAAGGTGGCACAAGTCACCAAACAGGAAGTGGAACAGTTGTACGAATACACGGCCATTGTGGAAGCCGAAGCGGTTAACAACATTGCCCCGCTTACAGGCGGCCGTATTGACAAGATATACGTTGAAGTGGGCAATTACGTAAAGAAAGGACAGCTGCTAGTCCAAATGAACGCAGCCAACCTGAAGCAGACCAAGGCACAACTCGACAACTTGGAGACCAACTTCAAGCGTATGGACGAGCTGTACAAAGTAGGCGGCGTCACCAAATCGGATTGGGATGCGATGAAGACCAACCTGGAAGTGACACGCACATCCTACGAGAACCTGCTGGAGAACACTCAATTGCTCAGTCCTCTGAACGGCGTTGTGACGGCTCGTAACTACGATAGCGGCGACCTTTTCGGCGGCCTGCCTGTAGTGCAAGTGCAGCAAATCAACCCTGTGAAGATGAAGATCAATGTTTCGGAAGCTTTATATACAAAAGTCAAAGTGGGACAAACCGTTAAGATCGCCATCGACACCTACGAAGGTCAGGAGTTCCAGGGCAAGGTAAGCTTGATTTACCCCACCATCGACGGAGTAACCCACACCTTCCCCGTAGAAATCCAGTTGCCCAATGCCAACTACAAAGTGCGCCCTGGCATGTATGCCCGCGTCACCATCAACTTCGGCACCTACAATCACATCGTCGTTCCCGACGAATCCATCTTCAGACAGCAGGGTTCCGGCAACCGCTATGTGTATGTGTATGAAGACGGTAAAGTCACTTTCAAGGAAGTATTCCTCGGCCGCCACATCGGCAAAGCTTACGAACTGCTCAACACCGACATCCAAGACAGCTCGTATGTGGCCATCACAGGTCTGACAAGACTGAAAGACGGACTGGAAGTGGACGTTGAAAAATAATCTTTACCTGACTAATGATTAAACTAAAAAGCAGAGTATTATGAGTTTATATCAAAAAGCAGTAAACCGGCCCATCATGACGGGCTTGGTATATATAGCCGTCATCATCATCGGTATCTTCTCCATGATTAAATTGCCTGTGGACCTGTTTCCCCACTTCGACAGCAATACCATCATGGTTTTGACGGTGTATGGCGGTGCCAGTGCCGAAGATATAGAAGACAACGTATCAAAGCCTATTGAAAACGTGCTCAACACGTTGAGCGACTTGAAGCACATCACTTCCAACTCAAAAGAGAACTATTCCATTGTCTATCTGGAATTTGAGTATGGTGTAGATATTGAGCAAAAGACCAACGATGTGCGCGACAAACTGGACATGGTCAAGTCGGCCCTGCCCGACGGCGCCAATGCGCCCTACCTGTTCAAGTTCAGTGCCGATGATATGCCCATCGTGATGCTGACGGTCAAGTCGGACCAGAGCACCCAGGCGCTATACAAGATTTTGGACGACAAAGTAGCCTCTCCGTTGAGCCGTATTAGCGGTGTAGGTACCGTTTCCATTTCAGGTGCCCCGCAACGTGAGATTCAGGTTTATTGCGACCCCTACAAATTGGAAGGTTACAACCTGACCATCGAAGGTATTGCCAATATCCTTGGCGCCGAAAACCGCAACGTCTCTTTGGGTATCATGGATATCGGCTCGAAGACCTACTCGATGCGTGTGGATGGCGAGTTTAGCAGTGCCGATGAGATGGAGAACATTGTCGTTGGCAGCTACAACAACAAGAACATCTACCTTCGCGACGTGGCCACTGTGAAAGACACCTTGCAGGAGCGCATGCAGGAATCATACACCGACGGCAGTCGCAGTGCGCTGGTCATCATCCAGAAGCAGAGCGGTGCCAACACCGTAGAAATTGCCAACAAGGTAAGAGAGCAGATGCCCATCATCGAGAAGACGCTGCCCGCCGACTTGCAGATGGAGCTGCTTGTGGACAACTCCGAAAACATCACCAACACCATCGACAGCTTGGAGGAAACCATCCTCATCATCTTGTTGCTGGTGGTGATTGTTGTGTTGTTCTTCCTTGGCCGCTGGAGAGCCACCCTCATCATCGCAGTAGTGGTACCCGTATCTCTGGTAGCCGCATTCATCTACCTGTTGGCTACAGGCAACACACTGAACATCATTTCATTGTCATCACTCTCCATTGCCATCGGCTTGGTAGTTGACGACTCCATTGTGGTTTTGGAAAATATCACCACCCACATCGAGAGAGGCTCAAATCCCAAGTCGGCAGCCGTGTTTGCCACCAGTGAGGTGTCACTGTCCATTATTGCCTCCACGCTGGTTATCGTGGCTGTATTCTTACCGCTCACCTTCCTGACCGGTATGGCTGGTATCCTCTTCAAACAATTGGGCTGGACTGTCACCATCGTCATTCTGATCTCATTGGCTGCGGCCATGACGCTGACGCCTATGCTGTGCTCGCTCATGTTGAAGAAGAATCCCAAGAAGAGCAAGTGGTTCGCTGCCGTTTACGCTCCCGTTGAACGTTTCCTTGACAAGCTCGACAATGGCTATGGCAAGATCCTCAACTGGTGCGTTAGCCATCGTAAGACAGTGGTATTCACCGCTTTCGCCATCTTTGCAGCCAGCATGCTGCTGCTGAAAGTGATACCCACCGAGTTCTTCCCCGCACAAGATAACGCCCGTTTGAGCAGTACTGTCAAGTTGCCACAAGGCACGCGTATTGAAACCACCAAAGCGCTGGGCGAAGAGCTGGTGCGCGAAATCCGCGAGAAATACCCCGACGAAATCAAGTCGGTTAACTATTCGGTAGGCCAGCCCGACGAGGACAACACCTTCAGCTTGATGCGCGACAACGGTACCAACCTGCTGTCGTTCAACATCCGTCTGGTAAAGAAGACCGAACGTAAGAAGTTCATCACCGAGATTGCCGACGGTATTCGTGACATCATGCGCCAACATATTGAGATTAACTCATTTACCGTAACTACTGGCCAAGGCAGTATGGGTGGACAGTCGACCGTGGACATTGAGTTGTACTGCTACGATTTCAACACCACCGACCAGTTTGCCGCCGACCTGGCAGCACGCATGCGCAATGTGGAAGGATGCTCGGAAGTGCTCATCAGTCGTGACGAGTACACCCCCGAACTGGAGGTGGTTCTCGACCGCCAGAAATTGGCCGAGAACGGACTTAACTCGACCACAGCGGCCAGCTATGTGCGCAACCGTTTCAACGGCTACACGGCTTCCTACTTCCGTGAAGACGGCGACGAGTACAACATCCGCGTCCGCTACGCTCCCGAATTCCGCAACGATGTGCAAGCCATCGAGAACATCCTGATGTACAACTCACAAGGCAAAGGCATCCGCGTGGGCGACATCGGCAAAGTGGAAGAGACCTTCACCCCGCCCACCATCGTACGTAAGGACCGCGAGCGTATGGTCAAAGTATCGTGCGTTGTAAGTAAAGACGGCGCACTGAGCGACCTGGTGGCCGCCGCACAACATGAACTCGACCAAATGGACATCCCCGCCGCCCTCGACTATAAGATTGGCGGTACCTGGGAAGACCAACAGGATTCATTTAGCGACATCTTCACCTTGATTGCTTTGATTGTCATTCTGGTATATATTGTGATGGCAGCGCAGTTCGAATCGTTCACCTACCCGTTTGTCATCATGTTCTCCATCCCATTCGCCTTGACCGGTGTATTCATCGGCTTGGCCCTCACCCACACCGCGTTAGGTATTATGGCGCTGATTGGAGCCATGATGTTGATTGGTATTGTGGTGAAGAACGGTATCGTGCTCATCGACTACGCCAGCTTGTGCCGCGAAAGAGGTATGAGCATCAGAGAATCTGTTGTTACTGCAGGTAAATCGCGTCTCCGTCCTATCCTCATGACCACCCTGACAACCGTCTTCGGTATGATTCCTTTGGCCATCGACAAGGGCGAAGGTGCCGAAATGTGGAACGCCATGGGTATGACCGTTGCTTGGGGTTTGTCGGTATCCACGCTGGTAACACTGTTGCTTATCCCCATTTTGTACAGCCTCTTTGCCGACTTTGGCAACCGCCGTCGTCAGCGCAAACTGCACAAACAGGAAGTAATTGACGCCAAAGAGGCCGTTGTGGCTGAATAAAGAAGAGTATCATGAAAGAGATAAAAGACTTTTTGAACCGCCTGCTGGTCAACAACAACCGAGAATGGTTCAACGCACATAAGGACGAATACCTGTATGTTCAGGATAAGTTCAACAAGTTCTCGCTGGAGTTGATGGCCCGCACGGCGCAGTTCGACGAGTCGGTGGCAGGACTGCAGCTTAAAGACTGCACCTACCGAATTTACCGCGACATACGGTTTTCATTGGACAAGAGTCCCTACAAGACGCACTTCGGCTGCTTCATCTGTCCTGGCGGCAAAAAGTCGGGCAATGCCGGCTACTACTTCCATGTGGAAGCTGAAGAGTCGGAGTATTTGGGCCACGACCTGCTTGCCTGCGGCATCTACAACCCCACTCCTGCCTTCACCAAGGCCATTCGCGAGGAGATAGACCTCAACGGCAAGGAGTTCGACAAGGCCGTGAAGAAGGCGAAGAACTTCTCTCTTGACCCGCAGGACATGCTTGCCCGCGTGCCCAACGGCTATTCAAAAGACCATCCCTACGCCGACTATCTCAGAATGAAGACCTTCTGTCTGCTGGCATCCCTGCCCAAAGATATCCTCTACGGCCCCAACCTGATGGATTACGTGGTTAAGCAGTTCCGCTCGGCCAAGCAGTACAACGACCTGCTGAACAAAGTACAGGATTATTGCCGATAATCGCAGCAACCTCTTCCTACACCCAATCAAAATAGGCACCGTACTTCTCCCGAAACTCCTTTTCTTTTTCGGGCTGCAAACGGCGTTGCTCATCAATATAGCCGTCACTCAGGAGACGGCTGAAGAAGTCAAACTCATCGACGCCTGCCATTTGGGCGGCTTCGTACATTTCGCGAGGGGTAAAAATTCTTTGTATTGTTTTCATATATTGGGACATTAAAAGCGTGAACTTATACCTTACAATACGCTATCTGGGTGTCGGCCCCATCTGCCCATACCATAAAGCAAAGTCCACGCCAAGCGTGAAAATCGCTTTATTCTGGGCATATAAAATTTCCGACATTTGATAGCTAGAATAAAAGCAATTTTATATTTTTTGATGATTAATAAAATTTTTAAGTCGCTTTTCTTGTATAAGTCTTTTTGTTTTAGTTAATACCCAATTAATTGTCAGAAATAGCCGCTAATGGTGACTATTACCTTGCAAAAATACATCTTTTTAGATATAAATCGCATTATTCTTTGCAATAAATAAAAAAGGATAACATTTATCCGCACGCTGCCTTTTGCAAATGCTTTTTTTCTATCTTTGTGCAACAAAAACAAACCATTATGCTTACCACCACTATCAACGGCATTACTTTCAAAAACCCCATTATCGCCGCTTCCGGCACTTTCGGTTTCGGCGAAGAATACAACAACCTGTACGATGTTTCCCTGCTGGGAGGCATCAGTTCCAAAGGTCTCACCCTCAAACCACGCGAAGGCAATGCAGGACAGCGCATCCATGAAATTAAGGGTGGCATTATGAACAGTGTCGGCTTGCAAAATCCTGGAGTTAAGCATTTTATCGAGCACGAGCTGCCCGCTATGCGCCAATTCGACACGGTCATTTTGGCCAACTTGGGCGGCGGCTGTCTGGATGACTATCTGCAAGGCATTGAACTGCTGAACAAGGCGCCTGTAGATTTCATCGAGCTGAACATCTCCTGCCCTAATGTCAAAAGTGGTGGCATGGCTTTCGGTATCAAATCTAAAGTG
>JAEEGG010018867.1_pt1 | contig 13973 bp, 12 predicted proteins | sample 9134161 | NCBI WGS metagenome assembly JAEEGG01 (sample SAMN16246543, study PRJNA631951) | gut metagenome | biome: gut microbiome; feature: rumen; material: CR-attached | host: Bos | place: Iran: Karaj | collected 2018-10 | reverse complement strand
CCGACCGACTAGCTTCTACCGGTTCTCACTACCGGTCAAATATATATTCTGAGCCCCCGGCAGGGATATTGTCGCGAGGGGTAGGCCCTCATTGTTTGCACTCCTACCGAGCCCGCGCGGGCTAAACAATCGGGGACGATTTTTTCGAAGGGTTGGAAGAGGTCGCGAGCGACCTCAGGAACGGACTTCGACAAAATCGTACCAACCTTTTAACCCTTCGCGCTTCCCCTCCCGCCCCGGCGCAGCCCAGGTAGGTCCTCGGCGCCAAAAATGCCAAAATCGGCGCCGGAAAGAGAAAAAATCAGCAATTCCGCGCCAAAAACACGGAATTCGGCGCCAGAGAGGGGAAAAACCAGTCAATCAGCGCCGAAAACGCCAAAAATGGCGCCGCGGCGCCAAAACTTCGTACTACTATGCGGATTTTCCCGCAGAGTAGTACCAACTTTCTGCCAATTTACCCCGAGGAGCGTGGTCTCCCTGTCGAAACTCAGCAGGGAGACCACAAAAACAGCCCAAAACGTAGTCTCCCTGTCGAATTCAAGCAGGGAAACGATGAAAGAATCCACTCAAAAAAAGAAAAGTTTGTAATTCATTGGGAAAATCACTATCTTCGCTGCGATTAACGATTAGTTTGGCAAAAAATATAAACACATATTATTATGAAACTGTACAACATCATTAAAGTGGCAGCGCTTGCAGCGCTTGTAGTAGTGGGCGCAACATCCTGCCAGTCAAAGAAAAAGAAAGCAGCAGAAGAAGCAGCAGCAAAGGCAGCAGCCGAAGAGGCAGCCCGCCAGAAAGCAGCTGAGGAAGAGGCAGCAAGGCTCGCAGCCCGTACCTTCGAACTTAGCGAAGATGTTACTCTCGCAGCCAGCGAGACCGTAGCAGAGGGCGCCGAGGCTTATCGCCAGGCTCTCGAGGAAGCTAAGAAGGGTACCGCTTACGGCGCTACCAGCTTCGCAGTTCCTACCGCAGGTCTTCTCTATGCAGACGAGCAGTGCGGTCTTACAGCAGACGCTAAGGAGACCCTCCAGGAGTTCCTCAATGTATGGTGTGCTTCTGACAAGAAGTCCGTCATCCTTATCGAGGCCTACTCTAACGACGGAACTAAGGCAGCTCCCGAAGGATGCAGCAAGGCAGACTACAACGCCGCTATCGCAGTTGAGCGTGCAAACCTCGTAAAGGCTTGGCTCTTCGCAAAGCAGGTCCCTGCCAAGAACGTCAAGGTAGCCGAGAATCCTCGCAAGGCAGACGGCGACCAGAAACGCGTAAACGTCTCCATCCAGTAAAAGTGGAGTACCGAACACTTACAGACAATGAGATCCGGGACCTTGAGTCCCGGATTCTTTTTGAAGATAACCACCTGCTCGTTGTAAACAAGAAGGTCGGGGAGATAGTGCAGGGAGACAAAACCGGAGACGAATGTCTCGCGGAGACTCTCAAAGCATATATCGCCGGCCGTGACGGAAAGCCCGGGAAAGTATTTATGGGCGTTCCTCACCGCCTCGACCGTCCGGTCAGCGGAGTGTGTGTCTTTGCAAAAACATCGAAGGCGCTCGAGCGCCTGTGCGAAGCGCTCCGCACTTCCCAGATGCATAAAACATACTGGGCTCTCTGCTGCTCTAAGCCCGCAGCCCTCGAAGGTCACCTCGAAGACTGGCTTATCAGAAACGAAAAGCAGAACAAATCGTACATAGTCCCCGCAGGACGCACCGGGGCTAAACTGGCCAAACTAAACTATAAATACCTTCGCAGCACCGACCGTTATCACCTCCTTGAGGTAGAACTCCTGACAGGCCGCCATCACCAGATAAGGTGTCAGCTAAGTCATCTCGGCTGCCCTATCAAGGGAGATCTTAAGTACGGAGCCCCGCGCTCCAATCCCGACGGAGGAATCTGCCTCCACGCCCGGAGCATCACTTTCACTCATCCGGTGAAAAAGGAGCCCCTTACCATCACGGCCGAAGTCCCCTACTCCTGGAAAGGAGTCGCCCCTGAAGCGAATTCCTGACATCTCCCATATACTCGCTGGGTCTCTGTCTCATAATCATCTTGAACGCGGAATTGAAAGTAGGAAGTGTGTTGAAGCCCGAGAACTTCGCCACCTCCTCAACCTTCATATACGGGTCCTTCTTCATCAGATCGGAAGCATAGATGACTCTGTAATAATTAAGCAGCCAGCGAAAGTTGTGGCCCGAACAGATATTTATTGTTTTAGAAAGGAACGTACGCGCGCAGAACAGATGCTTTGCCATCTGCCCAATGTTGTAGTCCCCGTCCAACCACGGTCTCTTCTCTTCCATCAGTCCGAGCACTCTTGAGTAAAGCTTAGTCATCTGAGGCGAATCGTCTTCGATGTAAGACAGGTCCGGAGAAACAGGGCGGGAGGGAACGGGAGACTTTCGGCGGCGAAAAATAGCGAACAGGTTCATAGTTTCAATTGTTGGTCACAGAGGCAAATATATCAAAAAAATCCCGCCACAATACCTTGTAGCGGGACTTTAAAAGATATTTGTGATGAAAAAATCCTAAAATTATTTTTTTCGTCCACCTTTGATTGACTCGAAGCCTTTTCCATATACACCCGTTACAGATGACACAGAAAGGAATGCATTCGGGTCGATTCTTTTGATTTCGCGTAAAAGTACATTAAGATCGTACTTACGGGTGATAACCATCAGAACCTCCGTATTTTCCTTCGTGTACCAGCCTTTTCCGTCCAGAACGGTAACACCTCTGTGGAGAGTTTCGGTAATCATATCCGCAATCTCGCGGTAGTGTTTGGACAGAACGAAGAGCTGAACGCTCTGGCGGGAACCCTGGATAGTAAGGTCAAGGACGGTAGAAACCAGAGAAATCAGGACGAAACCGTAGACTACCGTAGTTATCTTCTCAACGAAGGGAATCAGGTTGCCTTCTGAATCGAAAGAGGGAACGAGCAGCGAAGAAAGGATGATTACGGCATCCGTAATAAGTACCATCCTTCCAGGAGAGACGTTACGGTATTTATTAACTACGAGAGCGATAATATCCGTTCCGCCCGTACTGCCTCCCTGAGACATAGTAAGACCTATACCGAAACCGACCAGGATAGCGCCCATAATGGTGCTCATCAGCTTACCGTTGGCCAGGGCTATCTGCTCGATAAACACAGTCGGAATAATATCCTGGAAAACGTTGAGTCCGACCGAAGCGATTAAAATCGCGTAGACGGTCTTCACTCCGAAGTTACGGCCCAGAGTCAGCAATGCGATAATGAGCAAAATCACATTGAGAGCAAAATAGGTATAACCCATCTTGATCATTCCGTGGGTCGCGTACTGGATAATCGAAGCGATACCGGTAACACCGCCGCCTACGAGATGATTGGGCACCAGGAAGATGCTCCAACCCAGGACATAGCAGAGGATACCGAAGGTAATGAGTCCGTACTCCTTTACCCCTATGAAAAACTTTTTGGTATTAAGATTCATTCTTTTTGTTTTTTTTCAGGATGGACTTCTTCGCATCCTTGACTCCTCCCTTGATTTCCTCAAAGCCCTCTCCATATACGCTCTTGGTAGAGGATACGGACATAAAGGCGCGGGGATCGAGAGCCTTGATTTCCCTCATCAGCGAAGAGAATTCTCCGCGGTTGATAAGGATCAGCAAAACATTTTTATCCTTCTTGGTGTACCATCCCTGGGCTTTCAGAACAGTCACTCCCCTTTCCATCCTATTGATGATGTGGTCTGCAATTTCCTTGTACTTCTCAGAAAACACCATCAGCTGGAAGGTAGATTTATGTCCTCCGACTATATTGTCTATCAGCAGGTTGAAAATAACGATTTCAACGACACCGTAGGTAGCGTCGGTAAAGGTCTTATCGGGAAGGAAAAGAAGCAGGGCTACCGTAATGAGGTCAGTGATCAGGAACACTACACTGAGCTGTACCGGGTAGTACTTATTGATCATAATCGCAACGATATCCGTTCCTCCGGTACTGCCTCCAAAGCGGATGACCAGACCGAGTCCCGTAGCCTCGAGCGTACCGGCAATAACCGGAACAAGCAGGGCATCTTTGACATAGAAGAACTGGTCAGGGGCACACTGCAGCCAGGGAACGCTGGCGATAATCTGCATCGCCACCGTGGACATCAGGATAGCGTAGATAGTCTTGAATCCGAAGCCGATTCCCATCGCAAAGACGGCGATGACGATGAGCAGGATGTTGATTCCCATATAGGTGAACTGAGCGGGAATCAAACCTCCTGTCGCATACTGGATGATGGTCGAAAGACCCATCATTCCTCCAGCCGACATACCCCAGGGAATCATAAAACCTTCCCACGCCCAGCCGAAGATAAAGCAGGCCAGGGTGATAACCAGATACTCGTGGATAGTAATAAGTACCTTAGACTTCTTCATTACTTGACAACGATATTGATAATTCTGCCGGGGACAACTATCACCTTGATGATAGAGAGTCCTTCGACATATTTTGCGGTCTGAGGGAGTTCCCTCACCGCAGCCTCAACCTCGGCAGGAGTCGCGCTCTTAGGCATATCTACCGTGAAGCGCATCTTGCCGTTGAACTGGACGGGGTAAGTTACGCTGTCCTCAATAGTGTAGGCCTCAACATACTCGGGGAACGAAGCGTCACAGACGCTGGTTGAATGTCCAAGGGCCTCCCAAAGCTCTTCCGCCATATGGGGAGCAAAGGGTGCGAGGAGGATGACCAGCGGCTCGAGCACCTCGCGTTTGTGACACTCGCCCAGGTCGGACAGAGCGATCATAAACGCACTGATGTTGGTATTATAGGACATAGCCTCTATATCCTCCTGCTCCTTCCCTATCAGTTTATGAAGGGCCTTGAGCTCGGCGGGCGAAGCCTTCTCGTCTGTAACTATCCACTGGTCGCGATCCCAGAACAGCCTCCAGAATTTCTTGAGGAAGCGGTTTACGCCGTCTATTCCCTTAGTATCCCAGGGCTTGCTCTGCTCGATAGGGCCGAGGAACATCTCGTAAAGACGGAGAGTGTCTGCACCGTAAATCTCGCAGATGTCGTCCGGATTGACGACATTGAACATACTCTTGCTCATCTTCTCGACCGCCCAGCCGCAGATATACTCGCCGTTTTCGAGCACGAACTCGGCATCCGCAAACTCTGGCCTCCATGCCTTGAAGGCCTCGAGATCGAGGCGATCGTTCCTTACGATATTGATATCGACGTGGATCTCGGTTGTCTCATACTGATCCTTAAGGCCGGCTGAAACGAACTTATTGGTCCCGACTATACGGTATACGAAGTTCGAGCGGCCCTGGATCATTCCCTGGTTCACGAGCTTGGCAAACGGCTCATCGCAGCAGACATAGCCAAGGTCGAAGAGGAACTTGTTCCAGAAGCGGGAGTAGATGAGGTGGCCGGTTGCGTGTTCCGTACCGCCTACGTAAAGGTCTACATTGCGCCAGTACTCGTTTGCCTTGCGGCCTACCAGCGCCTCGCCGTTGTGGGGATCCATATAGCGCAGGTAGTATGCCGACGAACCGGCGAAGCCTGGCATGGTCGAAGTCTCGAGCGGGTAGCCCTTGTATGTCCAGTCCTTCGCGCGGGCAAGCGGCGGTTCGCCATTGTCCGACGGCTTGAACGACTCTATTTCGGGCAGGGTCAGCGGCAGGTCGGCTTCGTCCACGGGGGTCGCGATCCCGTCTTTGTAATAGATCGGGAACGGCTCGCCCCAATAGCGCTGGCGGCTGAAGATAGCATCGCGCAGGCGGTAGTTGGTCTTCCTGCGGCCAATCCCGTTCGCCTCGGCATAGTCCTTCGCCGCTTCGATCGCCTCGCGAACGTCCATCCCGTCGAGGAAACCGCTGTTACACATCTTACCCTCCTTCGCATCGAACGACTGCTCGGAAACATCGCAGCCCTCGATGATCGGAACGATCGGCAGGCCGAACTTTTTGGCGAACGCGTAGTCGCGGCTGTCGTGGGCCGGAACGGCCATAATCGCGCCCGTACCATAACCGGCGAGCACATATTCGCTGATCCAGATCGGGACCTTCTCACCCGTAAGCGGGTTGATTCCGTAGGAGCCGGCAAACACGCCCGTGACCGACTTCGTCTCGGCGATACGCTCCCTTTCGGTTTTCTTGCGCACCTCCTTGACATAGGCGGCCACCGCTTCTTTCTGGGAGGCGGCGGTCAGCTGGTCGACCAGCTCGCTCTCGGGCGCCAGGACCATAAAGGTGACGCCGAAGATCGTATCCACCCTCGTAGTAAAGATGGTGACCGGGAGTTCGCGTCCGTCGCAGACCGTATTGAAAACGACCTCCGTTCCCTCGGACTTGCCGATCCAGTTGCGCTGCATCTCCTTGAGGGAGTCTGTCCACGCAAGGCTGTCCAAGCTCTCGAGCAGGCGGCCGGCATAGGCCGAAACGCGCAGCTGCCACTGCTTCATCTTCTTCTGCTCCACCGGGAAACCACCGCGCACGCTCAGGCCGTCCTTGACTTCGTCATTTGCCAGAACGGTCCCAAGGCCTTCGCACCAGTTTACGGATGTCTCGCCCAGATAGGCTATTCTCCAGCGCATAAGGATGTCTGACTTCTCCTTCTCGGAAGCCGCAGCCCACATTTCGGGCGTCACATCCTCATAGCCGGTAGTCTCCAGTTTCGCGATCAATTCTTCGATCGGACGGGCCTTGTTCGCTGCCGGGTCGAACCAGCTGCCGAACATCTTAAGGAAGGCCCACTGCGTCCACTTGTAATACTCGGGATCGCAGGTTTTCACTTCGCGCGACCAGTCGTAGCAGAAACCTATACGGTCCAGCTGCTCGCGGTAGCGCGCAATGTTTTTCATAGTGGTGACTTCAGGGTGTTGACCGGTCTGGATTGCGTACTGCTCGGCGGGAAGGCCGAAAGCATCGTAACCCATCGGGTGGAGCACATTGAAGCCTTTGAGACGCTTATAGCGGGAAAAGATGTCGCTGGCGATGTAACCCAGGGGATGTCCTACGTGGAGACCGGCTCCGGAAGGATATGGAAACATATCCAGGACATAGTATTTAGGTTTGTCGCTTTCCTCGGATACTTTATACGTCCCCTCGGAGCGCCATCTTTCCTGCCATTTGCGCTCTATCTTCTTAAAATCGTAATCCATTACTAACTAACGGGAGTTATTTGATAACAAGTACGTATGCGTCTTTAGGACAGAACTTCTTGCACTTTACTTCGTCCAGAGTCTCGAGAGCCTCTTTCTGGCAATCTGTAGGGTTGATTGCAACTGCGGTAAGACCATTGGTGAAGGGGATGGTGACTACTTTGTAGCCGGCTTTCTCAGCCCTCTTGACCTGAGCGGCAGCGTTGGCTTCGACCTTAAAGGCGCCGATAAGGACATAGTACTTGTTCTCGAGAACGGCTTTCTTGCAGACGGGGCCGGTGAAGATGCGGACGGCCTTCTTGGGAGCGGCCTTGGGCTTAGCTTCGCAAGCAGGCTTCGCCTCGCAGGCGGGTTTGGCCTCGCAAGCGGGTTTGGCTTCGCAGGCAGGTTTCTCTGCGCAAGCGGGCTTTGCCTCACACGGCTTCTCTACGGGAGCGGGCTCGACTACGGGCTGAGCCTCACAGGTCTTCTCCTCGCAGGTCTTCTCCTCGCAAGCCTTTTCGCAGCTCTTTTCAATTTCGCCGCAGGCTTTTTCCACCTCAGCGCAAGCCTTTGCGAGCTCGCAGCATGCCTTTTCAACTTCTTTGCAGGACTTGCCGCAATCCTTTACACATGAATCGCAAGGCATCTGCTGTTTGCAGCAAAGAGAATCGGGGCAGCAGAGGGTATCTCCGCAGCAGAGGGTATCTGCATTGCAGCAAGGGGCTTCCTCAGCCTCTGCGACTAGTTCAGCCTCGTCCATTTCCTGGATCTGAGATGAGGTGGGACGTCCGGCGATTGAACGGATGAAGTCGCAGCCGGATACGGTGATGGCGAGGGCTGCGATCATTGCGATGGTAGTAATCTTTTTCATATGTTAAATTGTTATGAATAATCTACAACCTACAAATTTAGCAAGTTTGCCGACAAAATAAAATACCTATATTTGTACTATGAAGAAAACGATCAAGCTCGAAGGTGTCGACCCGGTAGGACTTTACGGTGTCGGAAACAAAATCCTCGAAGAATTCTGCTCTTATTTTCCCTCATTGAAGGTAGTCGCAAGAGGCGACGAATTGATTCTGGACGGCAAACCTGCCGACATTGAAGAGTTTAATCAGAAACTCGGAGCGCTGATCGAAAAACGCCACCGCAAGATGAATCTTACTATCTACGACGTAGAAGACATCTTCGACGGCGAGACTTCTCCCGAGAGCTTCCGTCTCAGCGGCGAAGCTATCATAGTCCACAATACAGAAGGAAAGCCTATCCGAGCCCGAAACGCCCGCCAGCAGGAACTCGTAAAGGCTTATTTCGACAATGACCTTATCTTCGCCCTCGGCCCTGCCGGAACCGGTAAGACCTATATCGCCATAGCCCTGGCAGTCCGCGCTCTGAAAAACCGCGAAATCAGGCGCATCATCCTTACCCGCCCCGCGGTCGAAGCCGGCGAGCGCCTGGGATTCCTGCCCGGAGACCTTAAGGAAAAGCTTGATCCGTATCTCCAGCCGCTGTACGATGCCCTGGGAGATATGATCCCGCCGAAGAAACTGCAGGAGTTTATGCAGGACGGTACTATCCAGATCGCTCCCCTCGCCTATATGCGCGGCCGTACCCTGGACAGGGCCTGCGTCATTCTCGACGAAGCCCAGAACACCAATATGGGCCAGCTCAAGATGTTCCTCACCCGAATGGGATGCGAAGCTAAGTTCATCGTCACCGGCGACACCTCACAAATCGACCTTCCCAACCGCGAAGACAGCGGACTTGAGAAGGCCGTTGAGAGACTCTCAAAAATAAAAGGTGTCGCAACCATCACCTTCGGAAACGAAGATATAGTGCGACACCCTCTGGTCGGAAAGATCGTTACTGCCTTGCAGCCTTAACGATTGCGTCGTATTTGTCGTACTTCTCTTTGTACACCTCGTCATCGTATGAGAAACGATAGCAGGCGTTCTTGAGGTACTCGCTGACTGCGACTTTGATGTTGTCGTCCTTTGTTACCTCGAAGGCCTTCTCGAACGGCTCAACGCAGCTCTTAAGGGCTTTCTCGAACTCGGCCATAATCTTGTCGTACTTCTTGTAGTCCATCTCGGCTGCCGCTGCATCCTGCAGATCGACGGCTTTGTTGTACCAGTACTGACCCTCGCCGATGTAACCGAACTCGTACTCAGGGTTGATTTCCGCGCACTGCCTGTAGGCCTTGATAGCGTTCTCCTCGTCATTGAGCTGGAGGTAGATATTACCCTCAACATAGTACAGGGAAGCATTTTCAGGCTCGTTGGCTTTTGCGGCGCTGATGAGCTCGAACAGACGGTCTGTATTTCCGCCGGATGAGAGATAGTAGTTGATAAGGCCTACGAGAACGCTCTGGCTCTGAGGGAACTTCATAAAGGCTTCCTCAAGATAAGCCTGACGCTTTACCTGGTCGCCCTCTTTGTCGGCGATGTCGGCAAGTTTCGCATAAGCGTCTCCTTCCTCACCGTAGTAACCGATCTCGACACTCTTCTCGAGGAACTGCTTTGCGCGTTCGTTCTGTCCGAGCATCCAGGCGGTAAGGCCGGTGTTGTAGATAGCGCTGGTGTCTACTACTGCGTAAGGCTCCTGCTGAGAAACTTCAGCTGCCTTCTCGAAATAGTAAGAAGCCTTCTCGAGGTTGCCGAAAGTATAGGCGTTGTAAGCCTCATCTACGAGCTTACCTTCGATAAGACGCAGACCTTCGGTGATTTCCTTGGTCTTCTTTGCTTTGACATCCAGTTCGTGGGCCTTGGCATAGGCCTCGGCACCCTTCTCGAGAGCATCGGGAACGATAGGTTTTGTAATCACGATGAACTGGAGGACATCGGCTGAGTTGTAGTAATAGTCACGGGTAGCATAGGTTTCCTTAATCATCTGCTGACCGTTTACCTCAACATTCTCTACCGAGACCGGTTTGTCGTCTGCCAGAAGAAGGGCGAGATCAGCCCTGCTGGCTCCGATCCAACCGTTTCCGGAAGGGGCGTTGTAAGCGTCTATATACGCCTTGCCGAGTTTAGTCCATGTTGCGAGTTTTGCTCCCTTTTTCGCATCCTGCGATTCAGCTACTGCCTTGTCGACTGCTTTCTGGGCTGCCGAGATCGACTTGACCTGCTGCTGGGCAAAGGCCGTCTGCAGCGAAGCAAGAAGTGCGAGAGCTAAAAAGATTCGTTTCATAAGCTTTATTTTTAGTGTTGATTATTCTTCAACTGTTGTTTGTGTTTCTTCTTCCTCTTCTTCGTGGGCTACCACCGAGACTGCTGCAATACTGTCTCCCTCGCGGATGTTGATCAGCTTGACGCCCTGTGTTGCGCGGCCGCAAAGTCTGATGTCTGTAACTGCCATCCTGATGGTGAGGCCCGATTTAGTGATGATCATCAGATCGTTCTCCTCAGTAACGTTCTTGATAGCTACAAGGGCTCCGGTCTTTTCGGTGATATTCATCGTCCTGACACCCTTTGCTCCTCTGTTCGTATGACGGTAATCGTCTCCGAAGGAACGTTTTCCAAAACCATTCTCGCTGACAACCAGCACTGTGTGATTCTGAGCGTCTTCAGCCGAAGTGTCGCGGCTGATTGCGCCGATCACTACATCGCCTTCCGCAAGATTGATGCCACGTACACCCATCGAGGCCCTTCCGAGCGGGCGTGCGTCTTCTTCGTCGAAGCGTACGCAGTAGCCTGCACGGCCGGCGATCATAATCTCATCCGTACCGTTTGTAAGGAGGGCATCGAGAAGACCGTCGTCTTCCTTGAAGTTGATTGCGATGATACCTTTATTGCGGCTGCGGGCGTTTGCGAACTCGGTGAGGCAGGTTCTCTTGATGATACCCTGACGGGTGACGAGAACTACGAAATGAGAGTCTGTATACTCCCTACTCTCGATCTTCGCTGCGTTCAGATAGGTCTTGATCTTGTCGTCCTGCTCAATAGCGAGGAGGTTCTGAACCGCACGGCCCTTAGAGGTACGGGTACCCTCGGGGATTTCGTAGACCTTGAGCCTGTAGCAGATACCCTTCTCGGTAAAGAAGAGCATAGTGCTGTGCATATTCGCAACGTAGAGGTGTTCGATAAAGTCTTCGTCGCGGGTGGCGCTGGCTTTCTTGCCGACTCCGCCGCGTGACTGGACGTGGAACTCGTTGAGAGAAGTTCTCTTGATGTAGCCGAAGTGTGAGATAGTAATCACTACGTCTTCGTCTGCATAGAAGTCTTCCGGGTTGAATTCCTCGGCGCTGAGAGTAATCTCGGTACGGCGGGGATCTCCATACTTCTCCTTAAGGGCGATAGACTCGGCCTTTACGATAGCGAGCTGCTCCTCAACACTTCCGAGGATCTGTTCGCAACGGGCGATGAATTCCTGAAGCTTGTCAAACTCTTCCTGGAGCTTGTCTTTCTCCAGGCCGGTGAGCTGACGAAGACGCATATCTACGATAGCGGAAGCCTGCTCGTCTGTAAAGCCGAAGCGGGCCATAAGTTCTGCCTTAGCGTCCTCGACAGTCTTAGAGTGACGGATAATCGCAACTACTTCGTCGATTACGTCGATAGCCTTGAGGAGACCCTCTACTATATGAGCTCTCTTACGGGCTTTCTCGAGTTCGAAGCGGGTCCTGCGGACTACGACTTCGTGTCTGAAGTCTACGAAGACCTTGATCATATCCTTGAGGGACAGGGTCCTCGGACGGCCTTCCACCAGGGCTACGTTATTGAAAGCGAAGCTGGACTGGAGAGGGGTAAATTTGTAGAGAGTATTGAGGACTACGTTTGCGTTGGCGTCCTTCTTTACTATGAACTCGATCCTGATTCCCTCGCGGTTTGTAAGCTCGCGGATATCCGAGATACCTTCGATCTTCTTGTCGCGGATCATCTCGCCGATACGGGCGATCATCTCGGCTTTGTTGACCATATACGGGATCTCGGTAACAACGATTACCTGATGTCCGCGGTCGTCTTCCTCGATTTCGGCCTTAGCGCGGAGGACGACCCTACCGCGACCGGTAGTATAGGCATCTACGATACCCTGACGGCCCATAACGATACCGCCCGTAGGGAAATCGGGGCCTTTGATGTGTTCCATCAGGCCTTCTACATCGATATCGGGGTTATCGATATAAGCGCAGATAGCGTCACAACACTCCGAAAGGTTATGGGGCGCCATATTGGTAGCCATACCGACCGCGATACCGGCCGAGCCGTTTAGCAGCAGCAGAGGGGCCTTAGTCGGGAGGACAGTAGGCTCCCAGATAGTATCATCAAAATTGAGGGTGAAATCTACGGTATCCTTATCAAGATCCGCAAGCACTTCCTCTGCAAGCTTTGCAAGCTTAGCCTCGGTATATCGCATAGCCGCGACAGGGTCGCCGTCCATGCTGCCGAAGTTACCCTGACCGCTTACCAGCGGATAGCGCTGGTTCCAGTCCTGGGCCAGACGGGCCATGGCGTCGTAGACGCTGCTGTCTCCGTGGGGGTGGAACTTACCGAGGACCTCACCTACGATACGGGCAGACTTTTTAGTCTGGCCGCCGTAGGACAGTCCGAGGCCGTCCATTCCAAAGAGCACGCGGCGCTGGACCGGCTTAAGGCCGTCGCGGGCGTCCGGCAGAGCACGCGAGACGATAACGGACATCGAGTAGTCGATGTAGGCCGTTCTCATTTCGTGATCAATCTCTACTGGCTCGATAATTCCGTGCACTTTTTCTACTTCTTCGTTCTCCATATTTTTCTAAAAAAATCTTCTGTTTTCCAGGTTTTGTATAAACATACAAATTTAGCAAAAATTCTTGGGGAAAACAACCTATTTTTCCTATTTTTGTTACGTATGCAGACCCTGGTTTCGCAAGAGCTTTTGAAGATAATCTCATACGCCCGCGACGAGGCTATGAGAACGGGAGACTACTCCATCACTACGGACCATCTCCTGCTCGGAATCCTGCGCCATTCAGACAATGACGCCTGCGCCTCCCTGAAGGCCCTGGGAGTAGATCTGGCGGAGCTCAAGACTACTATCGAAGGCAGTATTTTCCGCCCCTCCGGAATAGCCTACCACGAAGCTGACAAACTCAGTTTCTCGCGCAGCGCCCAGAACACCCTCAACCTCTGCATCATCGAGGCTACTATGTCCGGAGCGGACAAGATTTTCGCTACCCATCTCCTGCTCGCTATCGCCGCCTCTTCGGGCAGCGTAGGACTGGGCTACCTTAAGTCTCTGGGCCTTGATCACTCCGTCCTTTCGGAATATCTCAGAAAGAACGGGCTGCTGGCAGCGAAGAGCGTAGAGGCGGAAGAGAATGCGGCAGTCGCCCAGCCAATGAGTATACTCCGCATCATCTCCTCCCCCGACAAAATAGCGAGTTAGCCCGATTTTTGCTATATTTGCGGGAGTATGGCCGCAAGCGACAGAATACCAGAATACTTAACCGGAAGTCATCAGCTGACAAGCACCGTAGTCTTTACGGCGCTCTTTTCGTTGGTCTTCACGCTTCTTATTTCGCCCTATCTGCGCTATGTCTGGTTCCGGCTCGGCTTCGCATCTCCTCAGGCCCTGCTGACCCTTGTCTTTATGAGTTTCAGCCTCATCATCCTCGCCGTCTCGAAGATGCTGATGTTTGCTTACTGTAAAAAACACTTCCTTACTTTTTTACAGTACATATTCTGGTGTATTGGAGAGGCGATTCTGATTTCTTTGGCGTACGCCGTATTCACCCTCCAGGGAATAGATGCCACCATCATCCCTAAACACGATATAAGTTTCGTAAGACTCTTCGTTTCGGGGATGGGCTTTTGCGTCATCAGCCTCGGCGTCCCTTATCTTCTGTCATCTTTTTTCTTCGCAGTCGAAGACAAAAAC
>JAEEGG010018865.1_pt1 | contig 13974 bp, 12 predicted proteins | sample 9134161 | NCBI WGS metagenome assembly JAEEGG01 (sample SAMN16246543, study PRJNA631951) | gut metagenome | biome: gut microbiome; feature: rumen; material: CR-attached | host: Bos | place: Iran: Karaj | collected 2018-10 | reverse complement strand
TGATGAAGTTCTGACGCTCCATCGTGTTCTTACCCATATAGTACTCCAGAAGCTTCTGTACCTGGTCATTCTTGTGGAGTGTTACCTGTTCCAGACGCATGTCAGGTCCGATGAAACCGGCAAATTCCTCAGGACTGATCTCTCCAAGACCCTTGAAGCGGGTAATCTCTGGATCAGGTCCCAGTTCCTGAATAGCCTTCTGACGTTCCTCTTCACTATAGCAGTAACGGGTGAGGAAGTCGGATTTTTTAGGTGATGGGTGTTGGGTGTTAGATGTTGAGGGTTGGAGTTTGGCGTCTTCAGCTTCCAGCATCTTCTTGTTCTTTATCTTCGTGCGCTTGTTACGAACACGGAACAGAGGAGTCTGCAGGACATAGACATGTCCCTTCTTGATGAGCTCTGGGAAGAACTGCAGGAAGAAGGTGATGATGAGCAAGCGGATATGCATGCCATCGACATCGGCATCGGTAGCCACTATTACCTTATTATAACGTAGGGTGTCGAGGCCTTCCTCAATGTCGAGGGCAGCCTGTAGCAGATTGAACTCCTCATTCTCGTAAACGACCTTCTTGGTGAGTCCGAAGCAGTTGAGGGGTTTACCTCGCAACGAGAACACCGCCTGCGTATTGACATCACGACTCTTGGTGATAGAACCACTGGCTGAGTCACCCTCGGTAATGAAGATGCACGACTCTTCCTTGCGATCGTTCTTGACATCAGAGAAGTGGATGCGACAGTCGCGCAACTTACGGTTGTGGAGATTGGCCTTCTTGGCACGCTCACGAGCCAGTTTGGTAACGCCAGCCATTGCCTTGCGTTCACGTTCCGTCTCCTTGATTTTACCCTCGATGACCTCAGCAACATCCTGATGGATATGCAGGTAGTTGTCGACCTGTTGTTTGATGAAGTCACCTACATATTTATTGATGGTATCACCATCGGGAGCCATCTGCGTAGAACCCAGCTTGATCTTCGTCTGACTCTCAAAGACAGGTTCCTCCACATTGATGGCGATAGCTGCAACGATACCCGTACGGATGTCGCCATACTCGTATTTGCCAAAGAACTCCTTGATGGTCTTGGCGATATGCTCCTTGAAAGCACTCTGGTGGGTACCACCCTGAGTGGTATGCTGGCCATTGACGAACGAGTAGTACTCCTCACCATACTGGTTGGAGTGCGTAAAGGCCACCTCGATGTCCTCGCCCTTCAGATGGATGATAGGATAGAGCGGGTCGTTGGTCATGCGGTCCTTCAGCAGGTCCTCCAGTCCATGACGGCTGAGGATGCGACGACCATTATACATAATGGCCAAACCAGTATTCAGGTAGGTATAGTTACGCAACATATTCTCCACGATGTCATCGTGGAAAGAATAATCCTTGAACAGCGTATTGTCTGGCTCAAAATAGATATAAGTACCATTCTCGTCCTGCGTATTCTCCGTATTGTCCGCCTGCAGGATACCACGCTCAAAGGTGGCGCGACGCACCTTACCATCGCGATAGCTGGCAACCTCGAAGTGCGTACTCAGCGCATTGACGGCCTTCACACCCACACCATTCAGACCTACCGACTTCTTAAAAGCCTTCGAATCGTACTTACCACCCGTGTTCAAGACGCTAACAGCCTCGATGAGCTTACCCTGAGGGATGCCTCGTCCATAGTCGCGAACGGAGACACGCAGGTTGTCCTCGATGGTTATTTCCAGGCGATCGCCAGCCTTCATCTTAAATTCGTCGATGGAGTTGTCGATGACCTCCTTCAGCAACACGTAGATACCGTCTTCTGGCAAAGAGCCATCGCCCAAGCGTCCGATATACATACCAGGACGGGTACGGACGTGCTCCATGTCACTGAGGTGACGTATATTGTCATCATTGTACTCTACGGGAGACTCTCCCCCCAACCCCTCCCTGTGAGGGAGGGGAGTAGTTACTCCAATATTATCTATTTTATCCATATCTTTTGATTTCTATATTCTTCTGTAATCACTCCCCTCCCTCACAGGGATGGGCAAGGGGAGAGTCTATAGAGTTTTCTTGTAACATCTTCTGCGTTTATGTTGTATATGCTCCAGATACTGCCACTGCGACTGCACCTTCTCGTTGGTTTCCATCTCGACATTCGTCTCGCCCCACTTGAAACCATATTTCTGGTAGATAGGTATGAGGTCATAGAACAGCAGGGCATTGGCACCTTTCTGCTGATATTCAGGCAGAATGCCTATGAGCATCAGGTCGAGACACTCTGCCTTGTGGAATTTCAAGGCTCGCATGCAATGCCACCAGCCAAAGGGCCACAGGCGTCCGTTCTTACACTTCTGCAAGGCACGTGTCATGTTGGTAATCGAGATGCCCACACCAATGACCTCGTGGTTGGGCGTATTCCAGTCTTCAATCAGACAAAGCATATCCATGTCGAGCATCGGGAAATACATCTTCAGATACTCGTCAATCTGACGTTCCGTCATCTGCGAATAGCCATAGAGATGACCAAACGACTTGTTGACTACATCGAGCACCTTGCGACCATACTGTTCCTTGCCGAACACCTGGCTACGCTTGGGGTGCATGGGGTGCAGGTTATAGCGCTTCATCACCATTTCAGCCACCTTGCGGAACTTCTCTGGCATGCCCTTTTCAGGGACGATGAGCTTATACTCCACATAGTCGTTGTCCTTGACGAAGCCACCCAACTGCTCGATATGCTGAGGATAGTAAGGATAATTATAGATAGTAGCCATCGTGCCCAACTGGTCGAAGCCCTCAATGAGCATTCCCTCTGGGTCCATATCCGTAAATCCCAGAGGACCGATCATTTCTGTCATTCCCTTCTCACGGCCCCACTGTTCAACAGCATCAAAGAGCGCCTTCGACACCTCCAAATCGTCGATAAAATCGACCCAGCCGAAGCGTACACTCATGCTCTCCCAGCGCTCATTGGCACGATGATTGATAATGGCAGCAATGCGTCCTACGACCTTTCCGTCGCGATAGGCCAGGAAATACTCAGCCTCGCAAAACTCAAAGGCAGCATTTTTGTCCTTACTCAACGTATGGATTTCATCGCTGTACAAATTGGGAGCATCATACTCGTTACCTCGATACAAGTCATAATGAAGCTGGATGAAAGCATCAAGTTCCTTCCTGTTGGTGACCTTTCTAATCTCTACTGGTGACATTTGCTATACTCTCTTATTAACTTTCTTGCAAAGGTAACGAAAAAGCAGGAAATCCCCAAAATATTTAACCAATTTTACGGCAAATAAATAGACTGTGCTCTCCATTGGCCCTGGTTGTAGCAAAGATATAGACGTCGCCACCATCTTTCAACTTCAGCTTTTTTCGCAGTTGTTCAACTGACAACGGGAAGTTACGAACAGCGATATTGGCCTTTTCTATACCTGACAAAGCCTCTTTCAGTTCTCGCTTATTCATCGACGAGACAGTCATAATCTGGAAACCACGCCCAGGAAAACCATCGATTTCATCAGCAGAAAGGAACAGATGCGAGTTGACTGCCACTTGTCGGACAGCAAAACGCTCCTCAAGCACATCGAAGCAACCTGCCTTCATGATGCTGGCATTGGGTTCGTAAAGAAACCTCACGTCAGAAGAGAGAAGGCTTCTCGCATTCAGTCCGAAGGCGTCGGACTCGCAGTCCGAAGGCGTCAGACTCACAGTCCGAAGGCTTCGGACTATTGGGAAGACGTTATCGTTGTTGACACAATAGAGGTTGATTGTTTCCGACTGATCAGGAGTCAACACCAGCACCAACTCTTTGCACTCATTGTTGACACTGATGATATGGACTTCACTAACGCACTCCAAATCAGTGACTGCCTTACGCCAGTCGAGCATGGGCGACAGCTTCAGAATGACCCGACGAGATTTACTTAGAAGCTGGGGTAGTAGTTCCAAAACGTTGGGACTGCAATCAGCGATGTCGTAGGTCCGTGCCCCATGCTCGTCTCTACGTGCTGGGTCAAGGTATATGACGTCTGCGTGGTCGAGCTGCGTTGTTAAGTACGTTGCTGCGGTGCAGCAACATACAGAACACGCCAAGCCAAGCGTGCGGAAGTTTTCCGTTGAAATGGCGCATAATTGTTCGTTTTGTTCTACATAGACGCGCTCTTTAAAGCCTTGCGACATCCAGTAGAAATCGACACCAAAACCACCCGTCAAGTCCACGTATTTGTCACCTTGACCAGCCAACTGTGCCTTATAGCGTGCCGTCTGCTCACTGGAGCATTGTTCCATATTCAGATGAGGAGGATAAACGATGGCGTCATGAGCAGCCCACGAAGGCAATTTCCGTCGTGCTGTCTGTCTGCCAACAATCTGCTGCAAGGCCTGCTGAAGGTCTACTTCCGTATCCTTCACGCCCTGCAATGCCAGCTTTCTAACATCCCCGTCAGCATGCTGACGGATATAGTGCCACGTCTTCTCATTGATAAACATGCTACAAAAGTACAAAATTTTTCTTAATTATCAATTATCAATTATCAATTATCAATTTTTTATAGTATCTTTGCATGGTATTAATAGAAAAGAATATGAAAATAGCATTAATCGGCTACGGCAAGATGGGCAAGATGATAGAGCAGATAGCCCTCAGTCGTGGTCATGAGATTGTGAGTATTATCGACATCGACAACCAGCAGGACTTCGAGAGCGAGGCCTTCAAGAGTGCTGATGTCGCTATAGAGTTTACTGCACCACAGGCTGCCTACGGCAACTATCTGAAAGCATGGGCTGCAGGAGTAAAGGTCGTTTCTGGTTCTACTGGCTGGATGAAAGAACATGGTGACGAGGTGCGTCGTATGTGTTCAGAAGAGGGCAAGACGCTCTTCTGGGCTTCGAACTTCTCCATTGGTGTCGCCATCTTCTCAGCAGTCAACAAGTATCTGGCAAAGATTATGAACCAGTTCCCACAGTATGACGTAGAAATGGAGGAGACTCATCACGTGCATAAGCTCGACCACCCCAGTGGCACTGCTATCACGTTGGCTGAGGGTATTCTGGAGAATATCGATCGCAAGGAGTCTTGGGCTGAGGATACCACAGACCCCAAGTTGTTGCGTATAGACCACATCCGTCGTGGCGAGGTGGCTGGCATCCATACTGTCCGCTACGACTCGGAGGCAGACATCATCACCATTACCCATGATGCCCACTCGCGTCAGGGCTTTGCACTTGGTGCCGTGCTGGCAGCAGAGTACACCAAGGAGCATCAGGGACTGCTGACCATCAGCGATATGTTTAAGTTCTAACGAAACTAGTTCAACAAGAGAAACTAGTATTTCTAGATTATGGAGAAGAGAGAAAAGAAAAAGCTGAATATGAAAGTGCAGTGGGCAAAGTTCATCTGCGTATTAGTGCTCTACCTGCTGTTCCTCTTATGGGTAGAATCATGGCTGGGCCTCATCGTAGTACCTTTCATCTATGATGTCTATATCTCGAAGAAGATTAACTGGCAATGGTGGAAGGATGCAGAAGGTCCTGTCCGTTGGGTGATGTCGTGGGTTGATGCCCTCGTCTTTGCCCTTGTAGCGGTATATTTCATCAACCTTTTCTTCTTCCAGAACTACGTGATTCCATCGAGTTCTTTGGAGAAGTCTCTCTTGACGGGTGACTACCTCTTCGTATCGAAGGTGAGCTATGGTCCGCGTATTCCTGAGACTCCACTGACGATGCCATTGACTCAACACACGATGCCTATCTTCCAATGTAAGTCGTATATCGAATGGCCTCATTGGGACTATCGTCGCGTCAAGGGTTTGGGCAAGATTCAACTGAACGACATCGTCGTCTTCAACTTCCCTGCTGGCGACACCATCTGCTCTGCCTTCAACTATCAGGCATATGACTACTATCAGTTGTGTTATCAGATAGGCTATCAAGCTTATCCCCAACGTCCAAATCCTGATTCGCTGAGTCAGGAACAGTTGCCACTCTATTTCAACACCATCTATCAAGCAGGCAAGCAAACTATCGAAGCCAATCCACAGGAGTATGGACTCATTGATACGCGTCCCACAGATCGTCGTGAGAACTATGTGAAACGCTGTGTAGGTCTGCCTGGACAGACGTTGCAAATTAAAGATCGCGTCATCTATATCAATGGCAAGGCCAATAAGGAGCCTGACAATGTGCAATACACTTATTACGTCAAGCTAAAGCGCCATTTCACCGATGAAGAAATGCAGGAGTGGGGCATCACGATGGAGGAGTTGAAGGACCTCAACAACTATGGCTACATGCCAATGACCAACAGTACAGTTGCAGCCCTGAAGAAACGTCCGGACATCGTGGAGAGTATTACGCTGAACAAGGATGCCAGCGACTTAGACACCTATCCACTGAATGGCAACATGCACTGGACACGCGACAACTATGGTCCCATCTGGATTCCTGCCAAGGGAGAAAGCATCGACCTGACACTGAAGAACCTTCCCATCTATGAACGCCCCATCCGAACCTATGAGGGTAACAAGTTGGAAGTGAAGAACGGCAAGATATACATCAACGATCAGGAGACTACCAAGTACACCTTCAAGATGGACTACTACTGGATGCAGGGTGACAATCGTCACAACTCACTCGACTCCCGCTACTGGGGTTTCGTACCTGAAGACCATATTGTAGGTAAGCCCATCTTCATCTGGTGGAGCTCAGACCCAGACAGAGGAGGTTTGGGTGGTATCCGCTGGAATCGACTGTTCCGCTTTGTTGATGATATCAAGTAGAGGTAAGAGGGATGATGTAAGAAGTAAGAGATGAGAAAATGGCTGAAGAACGTGATGGTACTGGCATCAGCTTTTGCACTGATGCTAGCCTTCCGTACTCTGGCCTTTTCCATTCATAGCGTCAACGGAAACGGTTTGGATCCCCTCTTCCATCATGGCGACCAGGTGTTGGTGAATCGTTGCAGCTATGGTCTGCGCATTGAGGGGAATGGGCTGCTACCCTATAGTCGTTTGCTACGCTGTCCTATCAAACGTGGCGACATTGTAGCCTTCACAGTACCCAGCGATTCCGTCACAGGGATATGCATTGCTCGCTGCAAGGCAGTACCTGGTGATACCATCAATACGCATAAAGGACTGATGGTTGTACCAGGACTGAAGACTTGTGCGAAGACGGACTACTACTGGTTAGAGGCTGTCAACAAGGAGAACCCTGCAGACTCGCGCCACCTGGGATTTATTCCCGAGAGTAGCATTATCGGAGAAGTCATCACTGTATTGTATAATCGTCATAACATCAGACTGCAATGAGTACGGCACTGCTTCAGACAACCTATTTCGGACCCATACAGTGGTATCAGAAACTGTATCGATACGACCACTGTCTGATAGAGCAGTACGACACCTACCAAAAGCAGACCTACCGCAATCGTTGCATCATTGCTACTGCTAATGGACTGCAAGCACTGACAGTTCCTGTAGAACATGAAACATTAAACATTAAACATGAAACACTAAAAGTCAAGGACCTGCGTATCAGCGACCATAACAACTGGCGCCGTATCCATTGGAATGCTTTACAAAGTGCCTATAGCGAAAGCCCTTTCTTTGACTACTATGCTGATGATATCCATCCTTTCTTCGAGAAGAAATATGAATTCCTCATCGATTTCAACGAGGCAATCCGTCAGAAAGTGTGCGAGTTGCTGGATATTCACCCTGATGTCAGCTATACATCAGACTTCAGACTTCAGACATCAGAAATCACCGACTTCCGCGAAGTCATCCATGCCAAACATCCACAACCAGACAAGGACTTCGCGCCTCAACGTTATTGGCAGGTCTTTGAGGGAAAGCACGGCTTTCAGGCCAACCTCTCGATACTCGACCTTCTCTTCAATATGGGACCAGAATCTATTTTTTATCTATAAACCCTATTTATTCATTTTAAATTCAAAAACAGTATGAAGAAAATTAGTTTGAAAGTGGCTGTATGCCTCCTCGCAGGAAGCTTCCTGTTCAGTTCATGTTTTGTTGGTCAGTATGGCCTCTGGAACAAGTACATCAACTGGCAGAATCACATGTCAAGCAGCAAGTTCCTCAATGCCATCGTAGGTTTCTTCCTGGTTCCTATCGTTGGTGGTATTTGCCAGCTCGTTGACATCCTGGTACTCAACACCATCGAGTTCTGGTCTGGCAGCAACCCCATGGCTTCCAACATCGGTAAGACCCAGCAGGTAATGGGTAAGGATGGTCGCTACTATGCTGTTACCACGCTGAAGAACGGCTACGAGGTAAAGGCTCCTACTGGCGAGATTACCTATTTCATCCACGACGATGCTAACGACTCTTGGTCTATTGAGCAGGACGGCGTTAAGAAGGAGATCTTCCGTTTCAATGCTGATGGTACTATCCAGGCTAACGTCAATGGCGAGAGCAAGAACTTCACCCTCAACGAGGCTGGTGTTAACGAAGCTCGCATGGCTTCCTACAGCTCTTTCTATGCTATGAACTAAGGAATCATTATTCCCAACACTCTATCTCGTCTTCTATCTCAGGCAACTGTCTGCGATGGAAGACGGGTTCTTTGATGCCCTTTCGCTTCTGTTGGCGATAGTCTTCAAGCAGACGGAAAGCATAACGTCCAAGAAGCATAATGGCTATGAGGTTGCAAGCAGTAAGGAAAGCCATAAAGAAGTCGACAATGTTCCACACCAGTTCAAAGCTGGCTAAAGCACCAAACATCACCATTACTCCTGCCGAACAGATGCGGTAGACTGTCATCACCTTCGTATTGGATGTGATAAAGCGGATATTGGCTTCTCCGTAATAGTAGTTACCGATGATGCTGGAGAAAGCGAAAAGGAGAATGGCCACAGCAATGAATATAGGACCTACGGCACCTATCTCTGATTGCAAAGCTGTCTGTGTGAGTGCAATACCGTTTAGCTCAGGTGCCTTGTAGAGTCCGCTAATCAAGATGATAAAGGCTGTACACGAGCATACCAACAAAGTATCCGTAAAGACACCCAGTGCCTGGATGAGACCCTGCTTGACAGGATGCGTTACACTTGCTGTTGCCGCCACATTAGGAGCACTACCCTCTCCTGCTTCGTTAGAGAACAGTCCTCGTTTGACGCCATTCATGATAGTTGCACCAATACCGCCACCCGCTATCTGCTCAATGCCAAAGGCATCTTCTACAATAATTTTGAACACATAGGGTATCAAGCCGATATTCATGATGATGATGACGATAGCCAGTAGCAGATAACCAATAGCCATCACGGGAACCAGTACGGCACTAACTTGTGCAATTCGCTGGATACCTCCGAAAACTATGAACAGGGCGAGTGTTGCCAAAAAGAGACCAACCCATAGCGGTGAAAAGCCAAAGGCCTCTTGCATGGCTCCACAGATGGTATTGGCTTGTATGGAGTTGTTGGAAAGGCCAAACTGCAGAGTGATAAGAATGGCAAAGGTGATCGCCATCCAACGTTGCTTCAGGCCTTTTTGTATATAGTAAGCTGGACCGCCAATAAAAGAGTCTTTAGCTTTCTTTTTATATAGCTGGGCCAATGTCGATTCCACAAAGGCCGTTGCTGAGCCGATGAGGGCGATGAGCCACATCCAGAAAACGGCACCAGGGCCACCAATGGCAATGGCTGATGCGACACCTGCCAGGTTGCCTGTTCCCACACGCGTAGCCACACTGACAGCAAAAGCTTGGAATGATGAGATATGCTTACTGGTCTCTCCTCTCTCGTGCTCCTTCACTTGTTCTTCTACCGTGTTGACTGCCGAATCTGTCAGCAGTCGGAACATTTCGCCCACCATGCGGAACTGTACAAAACGTGTCTTGATGGTAAACCAAAATCCACAGCCTACCAATGCTACTATAAGTACATAGCCCCAGATGGCATCATTTACGATTGTTATCTGTTCATTTAATTCCATAGACTTTATATTTTACTCGCGTACGCGTACCTTATTATTACATTGTGGGCATACACCCTTTACAACATATTCCGCTTCTTCCATTTTAAAACCAGTGGGAAGCGGCACAGCAGGAATGTGCACATCCTTCAAACAGAAGGTACGATGACAATAACGACAGGTAAGATGAACATGCCCATAACACTGACGAGTGTCATCAAGATGACAGACACAGTATTTCTGTGAACCAGAACCATCGTCGATATCGTGCAACAGATGGGCATCAGACAGTAATGTCAACGTGCGGAAAATGGTAGAACGGTCAACAGTAGGCAATGCTGCCTCAAGGTCTGCCAGACTAAAGGCATCGCTAAAACTGTGGCGCACTTTACGCCAGATAAGCAACCGCACGGCAGTAACGCGTATACCAGCATTATCAAGGACTTGTTCGTCAGAAATGTCGAGATGCATCGTAATTTTTTTAGTTTCGTCTGCAAAGTTACGAAAAAAAAATCGTACCTTTGCAACATAAGACTGATAATATTATGACACAAGAAGAAAAAACAAAGCTTGAAGAGCGTATCGTTGACGTCTTGAAAACCGTCTATGACCCAGAGATACCTGTCAATATCTATGACCTGGGAATGATCTACAAGATTGACGTACAACAGGACGGTTCAGTGGATATGGATATGACATTCACTGCCCCTAACTGTCCTGCTGCAGACTATATTCTTGAAGATGTACGTACAAAAGTGGAAAGCGTTGATGGCATCACGACAGCTAATGTCAACCTCGTCTTTGAGCCAGCTTGGGACCAGAGCATGATGAGCGAAGAAGCACGCGTAGAATTAGGGTTTGACTAAGTCGTTATACCGTTATCACGTTATATCGTTATTACGAAGAATATGAAAAATATCTATTTCCTTTCCGATGCCCACCTGGGGTCGCTGGCAGTACCACACCAACGCACTCAAGAGCGCAGACTGGTACGCTTCCTCGACTCCATCAAGGAGAAGGCTGCCGCCATCTATCTGCTGGGGGATATGTTCGACTTCTGGTACGAATACAAATACGTGGTACCCAAAGGCTTTACCCGTTTTCTGGGTAAGCTGTCAGAGTTGACTGATATGGGTGTTGAGGTGCACTACTTTACAGGGAACCACGACATCTGGGCGTATGAGTATCTGGAAAAGGAGTGTGGCGTCATTTTGCATAAGAAACCAGAGACCACGGAGATTTATGGTCACGAATTCTTCTTGGCTCATGGCGACGGAATGGGCGATCCCAACAAATCATTCAAGGTGATTCGCGCCATCTTCCATAACAAGGTGTGCCAATGGCTCTTCTCTGGTCTCCATCCACGCTGGGGCATCAGTTTCGGACTGACATGGGCCAAGCATAGCTATATCAAGCATAAGGAAAAGGACGAGCCGACCTATCTTGGTGAGGACAAGGAACATCTGGTGCTTTATGCCAAGAAGTATATTGAGAGTCATCCGAATATAGACTATTTCATTTTCGGTCATCGCCACATAGAACTGGATATCAAGTTAGCGCGCAACAGCCGACTCATCATTCTTGGCGACTGGATTAGCCAATTCACCTATGCGGTATATGATGGTGAACACATGTTCCTTGAAGAATACGTGGAGGGTGAGAGCCAGCCATAAGAGAGGTGAGAAGTAAGATGTAAGATGTAAGAAGTTAGTAGTTAGATGTTATGAAAAAGATAGTTACTTTTGGAGAACTGTTGCTGAGGTTCTCAAAGCCTGGACAGTTGCGATTGACGCAGGGCGACCTGTTTACCAGTAAGTATGGTGGTAGTGAGGCAAATGTCGCTGTATCACTGGCTACACAGGGAGAAAATGTTACGTATATTACCCGTCTGCCCGATACCCCTGTAGGTCATGCAGGGGCAATGTGCCTGGCACAACTTGGAGTGGATACCAGTCAGGTGCTCTATGGCGGACAGCGTATTGGAACCTACTATTTCGAACCTGCTGCAGGTATGCGTGCCGCCAAGGTTATCTATGACCGTTCTGGTTCTGCTTATTACGATTTGAAACCTGGTATGATTCCCTGGCGCGAGATACTTAAGGACTGTGACTATTTCCATGTGTCAGGCATCACAGCGGCTATCTCACCTCAAGCTGCTGAGGCAACCTTCGAGGCACTCGACATTGCTGATGAACTGGGGGTTACCATCTGTTTCGACATCAACTACCGCAAGAACCTGTGGAAATACGAGGGTGCTGAACCTCGCAAAACGCTGAGCACGATGCTATCACGTTGTGATATGATGTTTGGCGACGCCATTGAGTTCGATTGGCTGTCTCAACACCCTCAGCCCCCCTTTACTGCTACTGATTCCAACTTCCAGATGCAGATGAAGGAGTATGGTGAATGGTTTGACGAGTTACATGCACAATATCCACGTCTCAAACACTGGATGATGGGTATGCGCAATATTGTCAGCTCCAATCATCACACGCTGACAGCCCTACTTTGGACAGAAGGAAAACTCCTGCAGGCACCTATTATGGATATTCCTGATGTGGTAGACCCAGTAGGTGTGGGTGATGCTTTCATGGGAGGATGGTTACATGCTATCAGCCTCTTCCCTGAAGATAAACAGAAGCAGTTGAACTACTCGTTGGCTGCAGCGGCATTGAAGAACACCATTCCTGGCGACTTCAACCTATCTACAGAAGAAGAGATACTGGACGTAATGGAAGGACGCCACAACCTCTCGACACTTTACAAGACTTTCGAATAATACTATCGAACAGGACAAACAATAAAAGCGAGGCTCCAGGCCCCGCTTTTATACTTATGTGTAAACGGCAAAACCGTTTACAACAGATTCATCGTATCGGTAGCAATCATCAGTTCCTCATCAGTAGGAATGACAACGACCTTCACCTTAGAGTCGTCTGCAGAGATAACTACCTCCTCGCCACGGACATTGTTCTTCTGATCGTCGAACTTCACACCCAGGAACTCCAAACCCTTGCAAACCTCTGAGCGCATGCTAATTTGGTTTTCACCAACACCAGCAGTGAAGACGATGACATCAACACCACCCATAGCGGCAGCATAAGCACCGATATACTTCTTGATGCGATAGAAATACATCTCCTGAGCCAGCACAGCACGAGGCTCACCAGCCTTGGCAGCATTCTCTACGTCACGCATATCAGAAGAACCACCAGTGATACCAGCGACACCACTCTTCTTGTTGAGCAGGTTCGACATTCCATCGGCATCCAGACCCAGTTTCTTCTCCAGGAAGGTTACAGCACCACCATCGATATCACCAGAACGAGTACCCATGACAAGACCCTCCAACGGAGTAAGACCCATAGAGGTGTCGATGCACTTACCATCCTTCACTGCAGCGATAGAACCACCATTACCGATGTGGCAAGTAATCATCTTTGTACCCTCAGCCTTCATGCCCAGGAACTCCAGTGCACGAGCTGATACATAACGATGAGAGGTTCCGTGGAAGCCATAGCGACGCACACCATATTTCTCGTACAACTCGTAAGGAATAGCGTACATATAAGCCTTAGCAGGCATGGTCTGATGGAAAGCGGTATCGAACACGCCCACCTGAGGCAGACCAGGCATCAGCTCCTTTACGGCATTCACACCCTTCAGGTTTGCTGGGTTGTGCAGCGGAGCCAAATCAGAACACTCCTCGAAGGCCTTAAGCACCTCGTCAGTAAGAACCACCGACTTATTGAACTTCTCACCACCATGCACCATACGGTGACCTACGGCATCAATCTCGTCGAGACTCTTGATGACACCAATCTCAGGGTCTGTCAGCAACGAGAAGATGAACTTCACACCTTCTGTATGTTCAGGGATGTCGTGCATGATCTGCTTCTTATCACCATTGGCCAACTTCACCTTCACAAAGGCACCGTCCAAGCCTACGCGCTCAGCACCACCACTGGTCATCACACTCTTATCGTCCATGTTGTACAGAGCATACTTGATAGACGATGAGCCACAATTCAAAACTAATATCTTCATAATATCCGACCCCCTCCCAA
>JAEEGG010018862.1_pt1 | contig 13975 bp, 9 predicted proteins | sample 9134161 | NCBI WGS metagenome assembly JAEEGG01 (sample SAMN16246543, study PRJNA631951) | gut metagenome | biome: gut microbiome; feature: rumen; material: CR-attached | host: Bos | place: Iran: Karaj | collected 2018-10 | reverse complement strand
TTCTGGAATCCGCTGGTATCGGTAGCAGGCGGCTTCTACACCATCTGGCACAACATCCACAACACAAGGCAGTTGTATAAAGCCAAGAAATAACTACTTTTGCAGTGATGCAATTCACGGATAAGGTTAAGGAGTTCATCAGCAGCAACGCGCTACTGAAGGACGGCGCACACGTAATCGTGGGCCTGAGCGGAGGTGCCGACAGTACCGCCCTGCTCATGGTATTGCTCCGCCTTGGTTACCGCTGCACGGCTGTCCACTGCAACTTCCACCTGCGCGGAACCGAGAGCGACCGTGACCAGCAGTTCGTAACAGAGCTGTGCAAAAAGGCCGGAGTCGAACTGATTATCTGCAGTTACGACACCAAGGCATACGCAGCAGAGCACGGAATATCCATAGAGATGGCCGCCCGTGAACTGCGTTACGATGATTTTGAGCGGATCATGAACGATACCGGGGCCGATGCCATCTGCATAGCCCACCACCGCGACGACTCCGTAGAGACCGTCCTGTTAAACCTCATCCGCGGCACCGGAATCAAAGGACTGACCGGCATCAAACCCCGCAACGGCCACATCATCCGCCCGCTGCTGTGCGTATCCCGTCAGGAGATTGAGGATTGGCTCCATAAGGAAGACCAGCCCTACATCACCGACAGCACCAACCTTGAAACCGATTACACCCGCAACAAGATCCGTCTTCAACTGCTGCCCCTGATGCGCACCATCAACCCCGATGCCGACAACGCCATCGCCACGACAGCCGCCCACCTGCAGGAATCATACGCCATCTACCGTAATACAGTTGACAACGCCCTGGGCACCATAGTCACAAAGGCCGATAACGGATTTGCAATTGACATCCCGCAACTGGTCAAACTGCCCTCCGTCAGCGCATTCCTGTTTGAGATCCTCTCACCCTTAGGGTTCAATAGCGCCCAGATTAATGACGTGGCAGTATCAGCCCATGCCCAGCCCGGACTCAGTTTCCGCTCAGCCACTCATGAAATCATCAAAGGACGCAATGAGTTCTGTGTCCGTGAGCTTTCATCAGACAGGTTTGAGCCTATTGTAATGGAAATTCAGCCCGGCAACTCGGTTATGCTGCCCGATGGCCGAACCTTAAGCATCAGCACAGTTCCTGCCGAAACACCCATATCCAAAAATCCTGACATTGCCACATTTGACGCATCCCTTCTAATGGGAGGCAGTCTTACCATACGCCCCTGGGCCGCAGGTGACTCATTCATTCCTTTCGGCATGAAGGGACGCAAACTTGTGAGTGATTTTCTTACCGACATCAAAATCAGCCCCGCAGAACGCAAAAACCGCCTTGTAGTATCTTTTAACAAAGATATCATCTGGGTATTGGGGTACCGCAGCGACAACCGCTACAGGGTTACTGCACAGACTGCTACACAACTCGTCCTGAGCCTTATTTAAGCCAAATAGGTACAATTTTTCAACAATTCGTAATATTAATCTAAATAAATATTACGTTATATTTATAAATTGTTAACTTTGCGCCGCAATAGTACTAAAAGGGACCAATAGATGGACTATAATTCGAAATATCTCAATTTCATTCAACCTAATTTTTTACAAATCATTTTATTTATGAAACAGAAACTGTTTGGAGCAGCCTCTCTGGTTGCATTCATTCTGTTTGGAGCATCATGCTCAAAGCAGGAACAGTCAGAGTTCAATCTTGACTCTGTTAAGCAGGAGGTAACAATCTCCGCTACAGTAACTTACAGCACTGGCGTTGATGTAAACGCCACCAGCTACTCAATCATCAACTCCAAGCCCGCCGCAGGCAGGAAGGTATTCATTGAGGTTCCCTATGCACAGTATGGAAACGCTGCTGCCGTAGGTAACAAGATTTTTGAGACAGTAACCGATGAGGCTGGTAAGTTCAGCATCACAATCCCCACAAAGAGCACCGGTATCAACGCCACCATCCGCATGGAAGAGTTCACCGATGTTTACCGCACTTATGAGAAGATGGGTGCCGACGGCAAACCCGTATTCAAGTCAGAACTCCGCAACTATTCATTCTCTGTTGCAGCCAACGCTCTTATGCCCGGAGCATTCAGATTCCCCGAGGAGATCGTTTATGCAAGTGAGAAGATTGACGTTGACCAGTTCGCAAATGAGGTAACAATGACCGGTAAGGTTAATCTGGCTTATGAGACAGGTTTCCGCAAGGGTGCCTTCAAGGCTGCCGACAAGGCTACCGTAGAGTTCACCGTAATCTATGACTACGGCACAACCGCCGCTCTTGAGCTCAAGTTCGGTACAGTAACCGATGCACAGGGTAACTACTCAATCACCCTGCCTGTCAAGTCACTTGCTGACGGTTTCCACATCACAGGCCTCAAGGTTCTGGGTATTGGCGACAGCCAATTCACACACTTTGACTCAGACACAACCTCTGTTAAGGTATACGGTGCATATGAGCTGATGAACTTTGGTAACACTGCAGGTGTAGGCGGTCTCAACTTCGCCAACATCATTGACGGTGTAACATACAATCTGGGTGCACAGAACCTTCTGTTCACACCTTATTACAATGCAAGCATAACCGATGCCGATCAGGCCCAGCCCGATAACTGGGATGACAATCTGGTAGGTTGGGCTGCAGGTATGCCCGGTTTTGACGAGTCATATTCAAAGACCGCAACCCTTACAGGTAAGATTTACATGCCTTATCTGACATCATTCGGTGAGGGTGCTTACCGCAACGAGTCTCAGACCATCGTTCTGACCGCTGCAGCTCCTTACAACACCGGACTTACCGTTATCACTGACGCTCAGGGTAACTTCAGCGTTGACATTCCCGTTCAGGATGACAATGCCCTCAACTTTGGAGTTAAATTGGCCGAAGAGGTTCAGCCTTTCGAGTTCATTGATTCCAAGGGTAAGAAGACAGTTCTCCGCGAGGGTAAATACAACGGCAAGACACAGATCAAGAAGGATGATGCACAGTGGTTTGAACTTGGCGACTTCTATTTCAAGTACAATCCTGCCGTAGCAGAGAGTCCCGACGAGTGGAACGCCAACCTGATTGGCTGGTACAGGAGTTCAATCTTTGACAAGCCCGTACAGGTTAAGGGTAAGATCCTCTTTGCCGTTGAAAGTTCATACGGTATTGGTGAGTACGTAGCCCAGACACGCATTGTCAATGTTCACGATGGCACCAACAACCGTGATTTCGCCATCAAGACCAAGGCCGGTGGTGCTTATGACTTCATGATTCCTCTGCAGGATGAGAATGACCAGCCCAATATCGCCATTACTTCCGATGAGTATTATACTAATGAGTATGTACACTATCCCAAGTACAACGATGACGGCACCAAACTGTTGGCCGGTAACTACACAATCTACAAGACTGTTTATGACAGCAAGGATGACAAGGAGGCATGGAACAATCTGGGTACCCAGTACATGTACATCGATGATACTGACCTTGATCACGCCACTTCAACCTACAATGACAACCTCGCAGGCTGGTATGTTAAGGCAGATGGCAACGATGTAGTTTACACAAACAGCACCAAGGCTACAGGTAAGGCTCTCAAGGCTGAGGAGACCGGCTTCCTGACCGGTGAGTACAAGCCCGCCAAGGGACAGCTTGTAATACTTACCGTTTACACTGAGGACGTTGCTGTTCTTGCCAACAACAGCGGTGTATTCTCATTCAACGTTCCTCTCAAGAACACTGGTGATGAAACCAACGTCACAGTTTCTGCAGCAGCCATTGACGTTGAAAACTTCAAGCACTATAAGGACGCTTCAGGCAAGACTCAGATTCTTGAAGGCCAGTACACAGGAGAAAGCATAGTTGAAACCGGTTCCGCATGGAATGACTTGGGAACCGTATACTACAAGTTCGCTCCTAAAGCAGGTTTTGCAATGTGGAACAACTACGCCAAGTACATTGCCGGTTGGGCATACAAGAAGGGTTTCAATCTGACACAGGCCGTTACCGGTTCAGCAATGCTGGCTGTTGAGGACGGTTTCCGCGTAGGTCACTACGCTGTTGCCAAGAATCTTCCCGTAAAGATTACCGTAAACGGCGTAACCTATGTTGCTCCCACCAACAACGAGGGCAACTGGACAATCAACGTGCTGATGCAGTTTGCTGACGATGAGTACGTAGCAAATTGGGACAACAGCAGCTTTGACATTGAAGACCTTGGTCTCACATTCACTCACTACCGTAACCCCGGATCAGACGCTACCATGGAACTTGAGGGCGACTATGTCTTTAATGGTGATGTCAATCCTTCAAGCAAGTGGTATGAGAAGGGAACCCGTTATTACATCTTTGATGCTGACGGCACACCCAAGAACTGGGAAACCGACCTTTGCGGCTGGGCCGTTTGGGCTGCTGATGAGAAGACCACTCTTACAATTGAGGGTATCATCAAGAAAGCCGGCGAAGTTTGGAAGTCAGGTTCTGCTCAGGAGACTTGGGTAAATGCAGCCAACGCTCTTGCTGACATATCTGTACTTGGCAACACATACAAAGTTGCCACCAACGCCAGCGGTAAGTTCTCTATCCAGATAAAGGTTAAGGAACAGCCCGATGACCTGACAATTACAGTTGCACCCGATGATATCACCGAGAATGCTTTCCAGCACTGGACTGACCAGTTAGACAACGGCTCCAAGAAGGCCGTAGGCGGAACATTCAAGCGCGTTACCTCACCTTCATCTGTTAACACAAAGCTCATCACCAAGACCGGTTCAACAACCAAGTATGAGTTCAAGCCGTCAGCCAAGATGTATTTCAAGCCCACCGATGGTTCTCTTACCGGATGGGGCTCATACGATTGGTCAGGCAAGTATGACGACGAGGAATAATTTGTCATTCTAACTATAACTTTAAAACGATTAGTTATGACAATAAAGAAAATAACAGCTCTACTGATGTTGTCAGTGCTCCCTCTGGGAGTTCTGACAGCTCAGGACGAGAAAGATTACCTGCCCAAGGCCGGTGATCTGGCAATAGGAATTGACATGCAGCCCGTGTACACCTTCTTTGGCAATCTGGCCAACGGTGATGCCGGTAACACACTGGGTCAGTTCGGAGGTGAAGATCCTCTTGGAATAACAGGTCTGTCAATCATAGGTAAATATATGCTTGACAACACAACTGCTCTGCGTTTCAACGTAGGCTTAGATAAAACTGTCAGCAACAATTACACATATCAGATTGATAATGAAGCACGTTTCATCAACCCTCTTTCAGAGGCTAAAGTTGAAGACCTCAACCATCGCAACCGCGCATTCTATTCAATCGCTGCAGGTATAGAGTTCCGTAAAGGAAAAGACCGTATCCAGGGCTTCTATGGTGCCGACCTCATTGTAGGCATTGAAAAAGACCACTATACCTTCAGTTATGGTAACGCTGTAACAGATGTCAACCAGATTCCCGCACGCACCAACTATAACGGATTAGGCGTTGGAGTTAACAATGTAGGTTACTGGACAAGGACATATGCTACCGAGTCTTATCAGAACTCTATTGTTGCCGGTGTTGCCGGTAAGCTGGGCGTTGAGTACTTCATTGTTCCCAAACTGTCATTCGGTGGTGAGATGTCCCTCCTGATTGCAAAGCGTTTTGACAGAGGCTCATACAACAAGTCAGAGGGTTACAACCCCACTTCAGCTCAAGTTGAGACACATACTGAACTTATTGCTCCCTCTTCAAATGCTTTCCATATCGGAACAGAGAACCTGGGCGGTAAGCTCTTCATGATGTTCTACTTCTGATCAGGAATAAGTCTAAATGCGAAAGCGGACCGTCTTCTTGAAGGCGGCCCGCTTTTGTTTTATTGGGCAGTTTGCAGTATCTTTGCCAGCCTATGACAAAGAACAGCGAATATACGGTTCCAAAACAGGTTTTGCAGAGGCGTTTCCTGCTTCGCTCAGTACTGTTCGTGTCCCTGTTCTCGATGCTGTTCATGTCATTGTACCAGCCGTCGTTCGCCTATTCGACAACGTGGTTCGGGTTCCACTCATGGAAACAGGCCGGTGTCACCGCCTTCTTTTACGCCGTAGCCATTTCAACTCTTATCGTAAGCAAACTGCTCCTGTATCACTTCAGCCGCAACCACAGCGTAAGCGGCCGTCGTATGATAGTCTGGCACCTTATAGAATTCCTGGCAATCGCGACCGAATATTACATCTTTACGGTCTCTTTCAAACTGGGTTCCGTCGAGATACCGCAGCTGCTGTTCAGGATACCTTTATGCGTTGCGCTGATACTTGCCATCCCCTACTCCATAATCTGGTTCTACGCCCAGTATAAAGCCAAGAAGGAGGAACTGGAACTCTTCAAGATAACCCATAAGCGTGAGATAATGGAGTCCGATCACCGGCTCATCCAGTTCCGTGACAGCCAAGGTAAGCACAAGATGTCACTTAGTGAAGATTCCATCTTCTACATTGAATCGCAGGACAACTACGTTCAGATTTTCTATGACCTGGAGGGCAAGCTTTCAAGCTATCTGCTCAGATGCAGCACCCAGAGAATTGAGGAGGATCTGGTGGGAACATCGATAGTAAGATGCCGCCGCTCATTCCTAGTGAACACTTCCAAGATTGTCCGTTACGGAAAAGAAAAAGGCCATTTCACCGTAACTTTGGATCATCCGTCGGGAAAAACCATCACGGTTACCCCCGCCTATTACCGCACAATCCTTACACAGCTTGACCGCCGTTCGCTCTGATTCGTCCGATGAAATCAGCGTTTTTTGTCGTTCTCTTTAAAAAATACGGCAAACAGCGCCGCCACGGCCACCATGTATCCGGCAAACACGAGCCATGCCGAACTCCAGTCCGGCATTGAATTCATGAATACATAACGGTCCATTACCGCCCCGGCTCCCATCATTCCGATGGTTGCACCCACTCCGTTTGACATCATCATAAAGAGTCCCTGAGCACTGGCGCGAATGCTCTTGTCTACATTCTGCTCCACGTACAGAGAACCTGCTATATTAAAGAAATCAAAAGCGATTCCATACAGTATGCAGCTCAATATGAACAACAGCACGCCCGGCATATCGGGAGTGCCTATACCGAACAGGCCGAACCTGAGTACCCATGCAATCATGGACATGAGCAGCACCTTCTTTATTCCGAACCGTTTCATGCAGAAAGGAACAAGCAGGAAGCAGAGTGTCTCCGATATCTGCGACAGTGAAAGCAGAGCGTTCGAGTTCTTGACTGCAAACGTATCGGCCATAGCGGAATTGGACGAGAATGAACTCAGGAATGTGTTGGCATAACCGTTGGTAATCTGAAGGGCCGAACCCATCAGAATGCAGAACACAAAGAATACGGCCATGTGTCTTTGACCGAACAAACGGAACGCACTGATTCCGAAAGCCTCGGCCACACTGCGCTCAGCACGTTTTCCACCGGTGGGACACTCGGGCAGAGTAAGTGAGTAAATACACAGTATCAGTGAAATAACACCCGACATAATGAGCTGTGTATATGAGTCCTGCATCTGGACACCACCTATTTTAATAAAGTTGACGGCCAGCATGCTGCATATAAAGCCCACTGTTCCGAACAGACGGATAGGCGGATAATCCTTGACCGGATCCCCTCCCGCACGGGTTATTATACTGTATGAAACCGAATTGGTCAACGCCACGGTGGGCATGAAGAACAGTATGCTCAAAGCGTAAAGAGGATATAAAGAATCAAACATAACCTGGTCTGTACCAAGGCAATAGATTCCCGCCGACAACATAAGGGCGCCTGCCAGCAGATGACAGACGGCGAGCAGACGCTGAGCCTGTATGTACCGGTCAGCAATGATTCCCACAAGTGCGGGCATAAAAAGCGAAACTATACCGTTGGTAGCAAAAAACCACTTGATCTGGCTGCCCAATCCGGCCTGGGCCAGATACCTTCCTATCGATATAAGATACGCGCCCCAGACTGCATACTCCAGAAAAACCAGAGTTATCAACCGAAACTTGAGTTTTCCACCGATGTTATTTGAAAACCTGTTCATAACTTTTCCCATAATCGGACGCTAAGATAGCACTTAATCGTGAAACATATGGTATCTTTGTATCTAAAGAACGGGTAAAAGACCGCGCTTAAGGGAATGAGAAAAATTCTTACAATTGTTATGGCTGTTATGGGACTATTAAGTGCCATAACTGTCCCTGCTTATTCCCAAACCCGATTCATTTCCGAGAACCTTCTCAAGGTCAAGGACACCTACGTAAAACGCATCCTCCCCATCATTGAATCCGACAGTGTCTATGCAGACGCCGACTACACCGAGGTTCACTTCAAGCAGAATGATGCCAGCCTGGACATCTTCCACATGAACAACCGTCTGGCCCTGCGACACCTGGACAAAATGATTGATTCACTGGGCATTGACAACATCACAGCCATTGAGATTGTATCACAGGCCTCACCTGACGGTATCCTTTCACGCAACGTCTGGCTGTCCGAACACCGCTCGGAAGTCATGATCAAATACATACTCTTAGCCTTCCCTGAACTGGAAAGCAAGATATCGGTAAACACCGTTACAGAGTCATGGGAGAACCTGGCAATGTACGTTGCGCAAGACCCTTATTTGTCCGATGGAATCAGGAAAAAAATCATCGGAATCATCGATTCAGAGACTCTGACGGTAGGACAGAAAAAGGCAAAACTCAAGACAGAATTGGGCCGTGAATCCAAGGTGGGTGACGTGTACCAATACCTCCTCACTACCTACTACGCAGTCATCAGGAATTCGGGTGTGTACATCCTCCACAACATGGAGCCCGCCACAGTAGAACCCCTTCAGCCTGCCGTTGAAGAGACTGCTCCGGTACTTCAGGATACCTTACCCGTAATTGAGAAGGAGCCGGAACCCGAACCCGAGCCGCCCGTACGCAAACGTCCGGTTCTGGCAGTAAAGACAAATCTTCCGTACTACGGATTCTACCGCAAGGATCTGGGATGGGCTCCTATCTACAACGTTGAGGCGGAACTCTATCCTACCGAGGAAGGCCGCTGGACTTTCCTGGGTGAGTATGAATTCCCATGGCATCTTTCCAAGACCAGTCATGAGTGTTTCCAGATCTTGAACCTCCAGCTGGAGGCCCGCCGATACTTCAAAAAAGCATCCAACCACTCCGGACATTATCTCTCAGCCTACGCGGGAGTCAACCTGTTCGATATCTGTTTTGACGGTTACACCGGTCACGGTTATCAGGGTGAAGGTTTCGGCGGCGGACTTGGTTACGGTTACGTCCTCCCGTTGGGCAAGAAGTCAGATACCCGATGGAAACTGGAATTTTTCCTCAAAGGCGGTGTATACGTAACTCTATACGACCCGTATGATGCGGGTAACCCGTTCTCCGGAAAATACTACTATGACTGGTATGACGCACCTGAACTGTTCATACGCCGAAACATGATATTCCGCTGGTTCGGACCTACCGGAGCCGGTGTGTCGCTCAGTTATGACCTGTTCCGGAAAAAGGTAAGAGACAAATAAAAGTCCCCTATCCACCGCAAATTTAACCCTCTATCATATGAAAAAACTTTGCCTGATTCTGATTTCCTTATCAATGTCTGTGTCACTGATGGCACAAAAGGATGAGATAATCAAAACCGGTTGGAACTTCGGTCCCCTGCCCGTCGTAGGATTTGACTCCGACCTGGGTTTCCAATACGGACTCTGCTGCGACATATTCAACTACGGCGACGGAACCAACTATCCGCAATACGACTATAAGATCAACGTTGAGGCATCGACCTATACCAAAGGTTCAAGCGTGCTGCGTACATACGGAGATTTCAAGCACCTGATTCCCGACGGCAAACTTTTCTTCGACGTAACATATTTCAACGCACCCAAGTTCGGATTCTACGGATTCAACGGCTATGCCCAGGAATACGACCCCAATCTGATTTTCTGGAACTCAGGTACCGCCTATAATCCGGATGCCAAGACCGGCTACAATTATATGTCACGCAACCAGTTCCGCGCCTTGGTCAGCGTGCGCAAAACCATAAGCGGAAATCTTAGTGCTGCTGCTGGTCTGGCATTCTATCATATCTCAACCGGCGATCTGAAACTGAAGGATTACAACGGTCAGCAGACGCTGTATGATATATACTCGCTGGCAGGACTTATCCGTCCCAACGAGAAGGACGGAGGCAACGTAACACAGTTGCGCGCAGGCCTGATATACGACTCCCGCAATCATGACAGCGACCCGACAAAAGGTGAGAATATCGAGCTCTCATTGGTCTACGCTCCCGACCTGATTGACGGTAACGGATACAGCAACCTGGGATTGCATTTCAGCCTCTCGCAGTTTTTGCCCGTTTTCACCGAAAGATTGACGTTTGCATACCGCGCAATGCTGCAGACCAACCTTTGGGGCGAGATACCTTACTACTTCACGAACAACATCAACAGCATGTTTTTCCGCAAGATGTACACCGAAGGTCTGGGCGGCAACGCATCGGTAAGAGGACTGAACCGCAACGGAGTTCTGAGCAACGGATTCTTCATGCTGAACGCCGAATTGCGCTGGCGTATTTATGACTTCAAGTTCATCAACCAGAACTGGCAGATAGCTACAAACCCGTTCTTTGATATGGGTCAGATCATTCAGCCTTATCGCCTTGAAGAGCAGAAAAATGCGGGCCTTTACAGCGGCGGAGAGAAAAATCCCCATTTCACCGCCGGTTTAGGAATCAAGCTCGTCATGAACCATAATATGATAGTTTCATTCGAGGGCGGCAAGCCGTTTGACAAGAATGACGGAACCGGACTTTGGACAAACATAGGCTTTAATTACCTGTTCTGATCCAAATGTCCCTAAGCCGCCTATTTGCAATAGTCCTTATAACTGCGCTCATACCCCTGGGCGTCAAGGGTGCCGATGCCGATGACTCCACCGCCAAGCAAGGCTGGTCGGTAAATCCCGTTCCGGCCATGGCATATGACTCGGACTTTGGTGTTATGGTAGGCGGGTTCCTGGACATCAACTATTACGGCGGCCTTTATCCCAACTACAAACACCGCTTCTGTCTGGAGGCGCTGGCATACTCCAAACATGCCAGTTTTTACATGTTCCAATATGACTCCAAGTATCTTATTCCCGGGTTGAGGACATCGGCCAAACTCTATTATGACGATAATCCCCTGTACTGGTTTTACGGATACAACGGCGCGGTACATGACTATAACCCCAAACTGAACGCCAACCATGACAACGGAATAGCCTATTACAGTTATAACCGGCGCTACCTCAATGCCAGACTGGAGTTGGGAGGTCCAGTACTGCCCTTTCTGGACTGGACAGCAAAACTCTCATACTGGCATTACTGGATATCGGAACTGAACTGGCCCGGATATGACTCCGGCAACACACTGTTCCGCTGGTACAGGCAACAGGGATTGATTGAAGAGTCCGAGTCACACGGCGGCGACATTCTGGAGTATCAGTTCGGACTTAAGGTCGATACCCGCGACATTGAGGCAACCCCTACCCGCGGAGTCTATGCCGATGTCAATATGGCATGGGCACCCGATATCTTCAAGACCGGATATGACTATCTGAAACTGGCCGCAAGGTTCCGCCACTACGTGAGCCTGGGCATTGACCGTATAGTATTTGCCTACAGTATGGCCTATCAGGGAGTATTTGCCGGCTACCAGCCTTTCTATACCCAGTCATACATTATTCACTTCAAGCCGTCAGACGGACTTGGAGGCGCCACCACCCTCCGGGGAGTTCTCTACAACAGGGTTATGGGCAATGACTATCTGTGGGGTAATTTTGAACTGCGCACCCGCGTTATTGACGCAAACATATTCAAACGCAGGATATTTGGAGTTATCACTCCGTTCTTTGATGCCGGAGCCATACTTGAGCCTTTCCGTTTTGAGAGTCAGGTCCGGGCCCTGGCCGCCCGTGACAATGTGTCAGCCGAATCTTTTGACCGGTACCGCTCGTCACTTGAGGACAAAGTCCGTGAACTGCACATGAGCGCCGGCATAAGCATGCAGGCTGTCATAGATTACAATTTCATCCCGTCAGTGACCTTTGGCATACCTTTTGATAAAAGAGATGGTAAATACGGTCTTTACATGACCCTTGATTATATCTTTTGATTATGACTGAAAAAACACCGGTCCTGCTGCTCACCGGTTATCTGGGCAGCGGTAAGACAACCCTTCTGAACCGCATACTGAGCAACAGCAAGGGAATCAAGTTCGCTGTAATAGTAAATGACATAGGCGAGGTCAATATCGACGCCAGCCTCATCCAGCAGGGAGGCGTGGTAGGAATGAATGATGACAGCCTGGTTGCCCTTCAGAACGGCTGCATATGCTGCACCCTCAAGATGGATCTTGTACAGCAACTTCATGACATTATTGCCACTCACCGTTTTGACTATATCGTCATCGAGGCCAGCGGCATCTGCGAGCCCGGCCCCATTGCACAGACCATTGACTCCATCCCCCGTATGGAAGCCAAATACAACAAGGAAGGCATTCCCCAGCTGGACTGCATAGTAACCGTGGTCGATGCCCTGCGCATACGTGACGAATTCGGTTGCGGCGATGACCTTGTAAAGAAGAATATAGGTGAAGAGGATCTTGAGAACCTGGTTATCCAGCAGATAGAGTTCTGCAACATAGTACTGCTCAACAAGGCATCCGAGGTAAGTGCCGAGGAACTGCTGCGCATCCGCAAGGTGGTTCGTGCCCTGCAGCCCCGCGCCCGCATACTTGAGTGTGACTACGGAGACATTGAGCTTGAGAACATACTCAACACCGGAATGTTTGACTTTGAAAAGGTCGCCACCAGCGCCACCTGGATCCAGGAGATCGAGAAACGTGGTGATGAACTTGAAGATGAGCATGAGCATCATCACCACCACGATGATGATGACGATGACGACGACGATCATGATGAGCATGATGAGCATGAGCATCATCACCATCATGATCATGAGCACCACCATCATCATCATGACCATGAGGGCGGTGAGGTCGAGGAATACGGCATCGGCACCTATGTATATTACGCGCGCAAGCCAATGGACCTGAACCGTTTTGACTGGTTCGTCTCCAAGAAGTGGCCCAAGGGCGTTATCCGCACCAAGGGAATGTGCTACTTCACCGATGAGTTTGACATATGCTACCTCTTTGAGCAGGCCGGCAAACAGATGTCACTCAAGAATGCCGGACAGTGGTACGCCACAATGCCCGAGAACCAACTGGCCAACATGCTCCGTTCCGACCCCACCCTGGCCGCCGACTGGGACGAGACCTACGGTGACCGAATGCAGAAGCTTGTCTTCATCGGCCAGAACCTGGATAAGGCCTACATCAAGAAAGAACTGGACGCCTGCTTAACGGATTAAAAAAAAGACCGGCTCTTTCGAGTCGGTCTTTTTTTGATCTTGCTTCTCTTACTTCTTTGAAGCGAGAGCCTGAGCTACGTCAACGGCGCAAGCAACTGAGCAACCTACCATCGGGTTGTTACCGATGCCCAGGAAACCCATCATCTCAACGTGTGCGGGAACTGAAGATGAACCTGCAAACTGAGCGTCAGAGTGCATACGACCCATGGTGTCGGTCATACCGTATGAAGCGGGACCTGCGGCCATGTTATCGGGATGCAGGGTACGGCCTGTACCACCACCTGATGCTACTGAGAAATAAGGCTTGCCGGCCAGAACACGCTCCTTCTTGTAAGTACCTGCAACGGGGTGCTGGAAACGTGTGGGGTTGGTTGAGTTACCAGTGATTGATACGTCAACACCCTCCTTCCACATGATGGCTACGCCCTCACGAACGTCGTCGGCACCGTAGCACTTAACCTTGGCACGGGGACCGTCGCTGTAAGGAATGGTCTTAACCACCTTGAGCTTACCGGTATAGTAGTCAAACTTGGTCTGAACATATG
>JAEEGG010018859.1_pt1 | contig 13978 bp, 9 predicted proteins | sample 9134161 | NCBI WGS metagenome assembly JAEEGG01 (sample SAMN16246543, study PRJNA631951) | gut metagenome | biome: gut microbiome; feature: rumen; material: CR-attached | host: Bos | place: Iran: Karaj | collected 2018-10 | reverse complement strand
AAGATTCCACAACCGCAACTACAACTCTGCGACCTCAGCGAGGAGGTGGAAGCCTGTCGCCCCTTCCTCGAAAACCTGTGTACGCAGGCGCACGTCCATATTAACTTCCGTTTGACCGACGAAGCCGTACCCGTTCATCTTGATACCGTCCTGTTCCAGCAGGTGCTTATCAACATCGTCAAGAATGCTGTAGAGAGTATCGGAACGACACAAGGACTTGTCACCCTTGAGGTCACCACGCCAGCTACGCTCACCATCACCGACAATGGTCATGGCATCCCGCCGGCTATAGCGAAGAATCTCTTCACTCCGTTTTTCTCTACCAAGCCCCAAGGTCAGGGACTTGGCCTTCTGCTCATTAGTGACATTCTTACTTCTCATCACTGCACTTTCAATCTTCTTACAGATCCAGAAGACCATCTCACTCGCTTTACCATCCATTTTCCCATACAGAAAACTCAAAAATGAAAGGATTTCTAAATAATCGGAAAATGATTTGCGCATTTGCAACAAATGCAACACCAGCGGTTTTACGGGGGGGAGAGGTTTGTAAAGAAAAACTCAGCTTAGACACCCTGCTATACCTGCTGCACACTTGCAGGGAGAGTGTGCAAAAACGAGCACGGAAGGAAACCGTGTCCGTCCGTTGCTAAGAACTGCATCGGAAGAACACGGATGAGTACGGAAAATTACCGTGTCCCATCCGTGTCCGTCCGTTGCTAAGAACTGCATCGGAAGAACACGGAAGAGCACGGAATATAACCGTGTCCCGCCAGTAGGTGTGGGGCTGATGGTGCCCGTAGGCGCTCCCCGCCCCTGTAATGGGAGGGGCGGGGGTGGGGTGTTGGCTGCCCTCAATGTAATAACTAACCTGCGCTCCTTCAAGCCCTTAGGACATTACTGACCCCACCCCTGCCCCTCCCCTGAAAGGGGAGGGGAGTGCCTACGGGCATCCTCAGGGCAGGTCAACTGCTATATGATTGCCTAATCTTTTGACTAATCGTTGCCTATGAGCACACGCTGTCCGTTTCTCAGATACACTCCCTTGCGCAGCATGCCCTGGCGAGCCACTCGGCGGCCCTGCAGGTCGTAAAGGGTGTTGAGGTTGGCGGGTTGGCCCGTCTCTGCGTCACTGATGCCTGTAGTATTGGCGAAGGTGGCCTTGACGGTGACGTCGGAGGCAGGCATGTCGAACACTCGGTCGTCGCTGACAAAGACTTCGTTGTCTTGGCTGTCGGTCACTGTGAGTGTCTGCAGCTGGTAGCTGGCCTGTGGGCTAACTGTAATGGTGATGGGCGAACCCTCTGTGGCTGTGGCAGGCGTGGCCGTGATGGAGCCACCCTCGGCGGGCAAGCATTTCACGTTGAATAGCTGGTCCCAGAGGGCATAGAGGTCGAGGTCGTCCATGAGCGTCACTGTGGCCTCGTCTTCGTAGTATTCGCCGGTGCCGTCATCATTGGTGGTCCATCCTCCGAACTCAAATCCGCTCTTGGTGAAGGTGTTTGCCATGAGCGTGGTGGGCTGCATGTCGTCTACGGTCTGCGTCTTGGTCTGGCTGCCGTTGTGGAAGGTGATGGTGTGAGTGGCTATTGGCTCAGCTTGCCCTATGCGCTTGTAGAGCTGTACTGGCTCCTGCCCTGTCTTGTAGTAGCGGAAGCGCATCTGTCCGCTCTGTTTGTTGAAGCGTATAGTGTATCCTGACTGGCCTTTGATGTCGACCCCCTCGCTGTTGCTGCTGTATTGGAGTGTGTTGACCAGCGGCGTGTCAGATGTAGGCAGTTCGTTCTTGCTGCTTGAATGGCCGATGTACTTTCCGTTGGCAGCCTTGATGGCATATCCTCCCTCTACGGGTGTGATGCTGACGGCGGCGGCGTTGGTGGCATCGTTAGCCTCGATAATGTTGCCGTTCGTCGTTATGCTGATGGTGTTGTTGGCAGCGTCGAGGGTTTCCAGTGCGCTGTTCAGTGCCACGTTTTCTGCCTCATAGACTATCAGGTAGTCGCCGCTCCAGTCTGAGAGTTCGGTGGTTACCTTTTCGAAGGCTATCTGTCCGGGCTGGTTGAATGTGGCGCTCACCGTTACATCGTATGCAGGCATGGTGAAGGTATTGTCCTCGTCGAGTGGCACTATGGCCGACGTACCCGTCTTGTATACGTGTAGAGCCGAGAGCACGTAGCCTTCGTCGGGTGTGGTGGTGAGTGTGATGACGGAGCCCGAGAGTGCCTTTGTGGCGCTGGCTGTAACGGTGCCGTGCTTGGTGTCGGCCACTGCTATGTTGTAGAGGGTGTTGTTTTGCTTGAATGTGGCACTGACGGTGACGGCGTATGCAGGCATGGTGAATGTGCCTGTGGTGCTCACATTGATGGTGGTAGCCGTGCTGCCTGTCTTCCATGCGCTGTAGGTGTCGACCATGTATCCTGCGTCGGGCAGTGCTGTGATGGATACGGTGCTGCCCTCTGCTGCCTTGGCAGGTGCTGACACGCTGCCATGCTGCAGGTTGGTGGCGCAGGTAATGTCGTAGGTGGTGCCCTCAGTCCAGTTCTCATCCCAAATCATGTGTGCATACTCTGGATGGTCGATGAAGGGGTTGCGGTTGTACTGATAGCTATCGTATATGACATTGTTGCGGTTAATCTCCTTCTGGCTCACGGGGTCTTCGTCGCTCCATTTCAGCAGCATCTTCAGGGCCCAGGGCTTAATGTTGCACTTGCTGGTCATCTCGCTGTTCTTCCAGCTGTTGTCTTCGGTATAGTAGCGCGTGCTCATGTAGAAGAATGAACGTGCTATGTCGCCCTTGTACTCGTCGGCGGGTTCAAACACTGTGCTGGTGTAGCCCAGTGCGGGGTCGCAGCTGCCCCTCTTGCAGCCATTGGTCGAGGTGTAGTTGGCATTGCCTTTCACCTCGCCGTAGGGCAGGTTGCCTCGTATGCCGTTAACAAAGCCGTCGGTGGGGTAGACGTGGAAGAGGTCGCTCTTTGGCGTGCCGCTGCCAAACCAGCTCTGTGGCCAGGTGTGTTCGCGGTTCCAGCAGTCGCCCTCCCTATGATAGGTGCCGCAGTTGCCGTTGATGTCGAAGTGATAGTTAGAATAGATGTCGATGATTTTCATGTCGGCATCGCAGTCGGTATAGGCGTAGGCATAGAGCAGTCCGTCATACGACACTACATGGTGGTTTTTAATGATGTTGTGTAGTGCAGCCCTGAGTTCTGTGCCTGTCTTTCCTTCGGCGTTATTGTAGTAGCCGTCGGGAATCTGTGCCCACAGCAGTGTGCTCGTCAGTGCGAGGAGCATTGCCGTCAATGTGCGTTTCATCAGTGATTTTTTCATACGTTTTTAGTTTTAAAGGTTTTGCTATTCTATTATTTATTATTTTGTCTGTACGAATTTTGCGGGTTCCACGTTGTCGTTTTTCAGCACGTCGGCAAACTGCTGGGGGCTGACGGTGACGCGTCCGCGCATGAACTCCGGAATGTTGTAGCTCTTCATAAACTCCTGGTGGTAGTTGGGGTCGCGCTGTGGCAGTTCGAATGGCTTTGTGGCTTGCCCGTCCTTGTCGATGTGAGCTATGAACGGCCGTGTGAAGTTGCCGTCGGTGCGTCTGCTGCTGAAGATGACCCATCGTCCGTTGCTCGACCATGAGTGATAGCTCTCCGTGTCGGGCGAGTTGATTTCGTTCATGGGGCGCGCCTCTCCTGTCTGCAAGTCCATGAGCCACAGGTCGGCCTCATGATGCCAGATGTGGAACACGCCATATCGCCCGAGTGTGAACATGAGGTAGCGTCCGTCGGGCGAGATGCGTGGCAGCGTGGCGCTCAGTCCTAAGGTGTCGGGGCGCATGTTCACCTTCTCAGGCAGAGTGCCTGGAGCCAGCCCCAATACTTCGGTGGTGAGTGTGTCGGCCTGAAACACCATCTCGCGTGGCCCGAAGCGGCGCGTGGCGGGGTCGAAGGTCTTGCGATAGATGTTGTACTTCACCTCGGCAGCCCGCTGGAACACCTCTACGGCTTCGGGCACGGTGTCGCGGCGCTCGAAGTGGGCACTGCAGTAGTAGAGCGTCTTTCCGTCGGGGGCCCAGAAGGGGAACACCTCAAACTCGTTGGGGTCGTTCTCAACGTTAGCCACGGTGTTGTTCTCCACATCGTAGATGATGAGGTCGCTCACGGCATCTGCCACTTCAATCTTGTTGCTATAGGCGGTGTGAAAGCTCTGGCTGGTGTGGTTGGTGGAGTAGACGATGAGGGGTAGGGTAGGGTGCCATGTGGGATAGACTCCAGCTGAGATGACGGAGTCGTTCTTCATGTTGACCTTGGTAATCTTACCGTCGTAGACGATGACGGTGCCACCGTGGTGCTGACGTGCATGGAACTGCATGCGCTGCGGGTTGTACTGTTGGTAGTTGTGGCAGTTCACGCATTGTCCCTCCTTCTCGGTAGAGCAGAGCATGTTGTCGACCATCACCTCCTCGTCATAGTCCTCCAGGCAGCGCTGGTTGAGCGTCAGCTCTTCGTAGGCCACATAGCTGGGCGATATGAGTCGGTAGCTGATGTAGGGGTCGATGCTGTCGGCCGACACATGGATGTTGAAGGGCTGGAAGCGTGTCCACTGCCCGTTGTTCTGTGCATACACCTCTACGCTGATGTCGCTGCCCTTGGCCTTGCTGCACAGGGCATGCCAGTCGCCGATGGCAGGCTGCGCCTTCAGTCCGCCGCACACTATCTGCTCGTCGCCACAGCTGAAACGTACCACGGCATCCTCGGCCTCCTGTTCCAGCTGGAAGCTGAGCGGGGCAATGTTCACCGGCACGGTGACATCGGTGTAGTCGGGATAGATGCGTGCCAGGTTGTTGTCCTGTGTATAGCTCTCTGGCACGCTGGCGCCTGAACAAGAGCACAGCAGTGCTACGCTCACTGCATAATAGATAAATGATAAATGCCTCATTTATTTACGGATTTTCTTTTTACGATTAGTTACTCCTCAATTACTTACTCTTCAGCTCCTTACTCCACAACTTCTTTAATACAGTTTCATGTTGCGGACGAGGAAGTACTCAAAGTAGAATGTCTGTCCGAACTGCGGATAGAGCGCCTCCTTCATCTTCTCCTCCGACATGCCCATGCGCGAGCAGTTTTCGGCGGCGCGCCTCAGGTTTTCGTAGTTCTGCTTCACCGACTCGTCGAAGGGCATCTGGCTGATGTCAATGTTGTTCTCCAAGTGTCCGTAGAGATAGGCTGCCTCCTGGTAGTGCACGGGCATGCGCTCGGCGCGGTGGTTGCGTGCGTACTTGTCGAAGAAGGGCCAGAAGGTCTGTATGTCCTTTGTCCAGAGGGCAGCGTTGAGCGACATGTCCTGGTAGAGCACGTCGTCGCTGGCATCGTTTACAAAGTGGTACATCAGGAACTGCTCCACCACCGTCTGGTCGCTGCTCAGCTTGTCTTCGTGGTCCATGAGGTGCAGCACGGGCTGGAAGTTCTGGTCGCTCCTCACTGCCTCCATGTTGTTCAGATATTTCTCATACTTCTCTACCCACTCGCCGTGATAGCGTGTGTGCTTCAGCAGGTTCATGTATTTGGCAGCCGTAACGTGCTCATTATTCACCAGTGCGCAGCGAGTGAGCTGCTTGAGGTACTCTGCCCTCCAGCCGAACTCCACGCCGTCTTCCATGCACCAGCGCTGGCAGTAGTTGGGCAGTCCGTAGAAGTAGTAGAGAGAGCAGCCGCACACCTGCATCATGCTCACGGGTATGGGGGTGTTGCTGGGCTTAGCTCCCTGGCGGTAGCGGTACATCTCGTCGCCCTGTCGCCCCAAGCGGAAGAGTGCCAGGTTTCTCATCATCACAATGGCGCGTGTGGGCTCGTCCTGCTGGTCGGCAGCCTCCATCATCACTCCGTTCCAGTCTTCGGCCTCCATATAGCGCACCATGCGCAGCTCTTTGTGGAAGTTGTAGTCGTCGTACCAGCAGAGCTTTGTACCCCACACCAGCACGATGGCCAAAACCACATGCACCAGCGCCCACGGCAGCAGCTTCTTCACGTTGCCTTTTGGCAACTTGCGGCTCAAAGCCGCTAGTAGCACGAAGAAGATGGCCAGCAGCCAGTAGGGTAAGTAGTAGGTGGGGTGCTCATCTATGATGCGGAACATGGGCAACGCCGTCCACCAGATGTTTCCCTGGCTAGTCTGGTAGAATACAAATCTATAATAGAGTAGGGGAATGACTACTATCGCTAACGTCAACGCTACTGCTATAGATAACGCTATCTTCGTCCTTGACTTTTTCCCCGTTTCCGTAAACGTTACTGTGAATGCCATCACCCCCATCACCAGCGCGGTGAGCAGGGCATAGAAGCCGATGAGCGGATAGAGCACCGCAGTGGCCAGCACGATAAACGCCGGACGGATGTAGAAGCGGTCGAGGCTGGCAGGCAGGCAGCGGAAGGCCCACACCGTGGCACACATGGCGCAGAGGCCTATGGTGGCCACGAAGAAGTGTCCGCGCAATTTCAGGTAGTATATCCAGTAGCCCAGGTCTACACAGGTGATGAGCAGCAGTGCCACAGGCACCAAGAGCAGGGCCGACCACTTCAGCGGCACGCGGAAAGCCTTCGATGCCAGCACCATGAGCAAAGCCCACCACAGGCACAGCCATCCTACGCCCAACAGAGGGTGATAGAAAAACTCGGTGAACCATGTGCCCAGCCATGTGAGCAGGCCACCCGCCACCACCATCTGCTGGCGCAGAAAGAGCGGGGTGTCCAAATGCAGGTTCAGTTCCTGTACTTTCCACAGGTATTCTTCTTCGTTCGTCATCAGGCCGATGGCAATGGCCACCAGCCCGGCCACACACAGCAACGGCGACAGCCAGCGCAGCCAAGGACGCGGCGCGGCTGGCGTCTTCTGTACAGTCTTTTTCTTCATGCCTTACGCAATTTTGATGCAAAGGTACAAAATAAATCATAATTCATTGTTCATAATTCGTATTATTTTTGTAACTTTGCACAAATATTTCATTACTAACACTTTTTCTTATGCTTAAAAAAGTATTCTTAATGCTGGCTTTGGTGGCATGCACCTCGGCCAATGCTGCCGACAAGACGCCCTTCTGGCGCGACCCGGCTGTGAACCAAGTGAACCGTGAGGCACGCCGTGCCCATTTCTTTGCCTTTGAGGATGCCGACAAGGCAAAAGCCAACGACAAGTCGAAATCGAGTCGCTATCTGTCGATGGAGGGCAAGTGGAAATTCAACTTCGTGAAAGACCATGACAAGGCGCCGAGCGATTTTTTCTCGCTGAAGTATGATGACTCGCAATGGGTGGATTTCCCCGTGCCTGGACTCTTCGAGATTGAGGGCTATGGCGACAAGATCTATAAGAATGTAGGCTACGCCTGGTGTACCACCTTTGATAACAACCCGCCATATATTGGTGAAACCAACAATTACACAGGCTCTTATAGAAAGACGTTTGAGCTTCCCTCCAACTGGAACGGACAGGAGGTGTACTTCCATGTAGGCTCGGCCACGAGCAACCTCAGCGTGTGGGTGAACGGTAAGTTCGTGGGCTACTCGGAGGATTCCAAGGTGGCCGCCGAGTTCAACATCACCAAGTACTTGAAGAAGGGGCAGAACCTCATTGCCATGCAGGTGATGCGCTGGTGCGACGGCTCGTGGCTTGAGGACCAGGACTTCTGGCGCTTCACCGGTATTGCCCGCGAGTGCTATCTCTACGCCCGGCCGAAGGCGCACATCGAGGATATTACCATTACGCAAGACTGGGACGGTGCTTCCAAACGCGCCAAGCTGTCAGTCGATGCGAAGGCAACAGGCAAGGCCCAGATAGCCGTGAGTTTTATTTTCCCCGATGGAACCGTTGGCGATGAATTCGGGTTGAACCACGAGATTTATTTGAACGACGTGAAGCCTTGGACAGCCGAGACGCCCCAGCTCTACACCGTATTAGTGACGCTGAAGCAGGGCGACAAGGTGCTCGAGGTCGTTCCGATGCGCGTAGGCTTCCGCCATATCGAGATCAAGGGCGGACAGTTGCTCGTCAATGGTCAGCCTATCCTCATCAAGGGTGCCGACCGCCACGAGCTGGATCCCGACGGCGGCTACATCGTCTCTATGGAGCGTATGATTCAGGACATCAAGATTATGAAGCAGCTCAATATCAACGCTGTGCGCACCTGCCACTATCCTGACGACCCGCGCTGGTATGACCTCTGCGACGAGTACGGCCTTTACGTCACTGCTGAGGCTAACATCGAGAGCCACGGCATGGGCTACGGAGAAGCCACGCTGGCCAAGCGCACCGACTTTGCACAGATGCACCTGGAGCGCAACGAGGCCAATGTGCGTTCCTTCAAGAACCACCCCTCCATCATCGTCTGGTCGCTCGGCAACGAGGCCGGCTTTGGTCCCAACTTCGAGAAGTGCTACACTTGGATTAAGGACTACGACAAGACCCGCCCCGTGCAGTACGAGCGGGCACCGTGGGAGAGCGGTTATACCGACATTACCTGCCCTATGTATGCCGACTACAACTGGTGCGAGCGCTACTGCAAAGGCAACAACCCGCGCCCGCTCATACAGTGTGAATATGCCCACGCCATGGGCAACTCTATGGGCGGTTTCAAGGAGTATTGGGACTTAGTGCGCAAGGAACCGAAATATCAGGGCGGCTACATTTGGGACTTCGTAGACCAGGGCTTGCGCGACGTGAGTCCCATCACGGGCCGCACCATCTTTACTTATGGCGGCGACTACGGCGAATATCCCGCCAGCGACTACAACTTCAACTGCAACGGCATCATTGCCCCTGACCGCCGCCTTAATCCTCATGCCTACGAGGTGCAGTATTACTATCAGGACATCTGGGTGACCGACAAGGGACTGAAGGAAGGCAAGTTCGAGATCTACAACGAGCATTTCTTCAAGACGCTCGACGACATGGAACTGGAGTGGTTCGTAGGAGGTGCCGGAGGCCATCACCACGACAATCCTGGCCGTCCTGCAGGCATGACCTTTGGCCATGGTGGCAAAATAGACATCAGCGGCATACAGCCTCAGCAGCGCAAGGTCATTACCGACGAGCAGCTGAAGCAGACCATAGAGCGCGTACTCGGACATCATGGTGATAATGAGGTGTTTGTCGTCTTCCAGTTCAAGTCAAAGAACGGAGCTCCCCTTATTGAAAAAGGGCAGGTGCTGGCACGCCAGCAGTTCGCGCTCAACAGCTATCAGTTCCCCGAACTGTCCACTGCTGAGGGAACAAATGTGAGCAAAGAGGAAACCAATACCTATGTAAAGCTGAGCGCTGGCGGCACCGATATCTCAGTGGGCAAGCGCACGGGGCTTATCGACTATCTGAATGTCGATGGCAAGCGCATGCTCCAGTTCCGCGAGAGCATCAAGCCTGAGTTCTGGCGTGCTCCCACCGACAACGATTACGGTGCAGGCTTGCAGCGTCGCTTCCAGACATGGAAAAACCCGCAGATGAGGCTGAAGAGCTTCTCGGCTGAGGGCAACACCATAGCCGTGAGCTTCGACATGCCCGACCAGAAAGCTCAGCTTTCCATGACCTATACGCTTACCAACGAGGGTGAAGTGATAGTGCGCGAGCGTATGACCGTTGACAAGGAAGCCAAGGTGAGCGACATGTTCCGCTATGGCGTGCAGCTGCAAATGCCTAAGCAGTACGACCGTGTAGAGTACTACGGGCGCGGTCCTGTTGAGAACTACATAGACCGCAACTCGTCAGAGTTCATCGGCCTATATAAGAATAAGGTACAGGACGAATACTATGAGTATGTGCGTCCGCAGGAGAGTGGCAACCACACCGATGTGCGCTGGTTCCGCGTGCTCGATGCCAACGGCAGCGGACTGGAGTTCTACAGCAATGCGCCGATGGAGGCCAGTGCCATGCCCTACACGATGGACCAGCTCGACGACGGCATGCACAAGGACAAGGCTTGGGGCCATCATAGCGGCGACCTGGTGGCTGCAGGCCTGACGCAGGTATTCATTCAGCAGCGCCAGTTCGGTCTGGGATGCGTGAACAGCTGGGGCGCATGGCCCCGCGAAGAGTACCGTCTGCCCTACAGGGACTATGACTTCAGCTTCGCCATCAAGCCTGTGAAGTAGGAACGTCAACGCTAACGTCAACGCTAACGTCAACGTCAACGCTAACGGGAACGCTAAGGGGAACGTCAATTGTTCCCTGTTAGCGTTCCCATTCTCATTCCCGTTCTAGTTCTGGTTGACGTTGACGTTCCCGTTAACGTTCCCGTTAGTTACTCTCCTTTTCCTGCCAGATACATGCGAACGGCGGTGGGAGTTGAGGGAGCGGTGATGTCGGCGGTGCGGATACTATTCTGCTCGCCGTCGATGTCAAACTGCAGGGTGGCACCGTCCTGGCGCACGTCGATGGTGACGGGAGCACCCATGACGAGGGGCAGGTTCACGTCGCCGTGACCGGCGGGGAAGCCGCAGAGCACGGGGATGTTGTACGGCTTAAGCAGAGAGTGGAGCATGGCCTCTACACTGATGGTCTCACCGTTGGCATCCTTGAACTCGGTGCCGCAGTCGGTGAACTCGCCGAGTACGATGCCCTTGCAGCGGTTGAGCACACCGTTCATCTGCAGTATGCGCATCTGACGGTCTATGTTATGCATCGACTCCTCCACCTCCTCTACGAAGAGTATAAGGTCCTTGCCCATGGTGGCGTCAGCCTGTGTGCCGAGGTTGGGCGCGAAGGTACAGATGTTGCCACCCACGAGCACGCCGCTGGCCTTACCCGGGATGTTCTCTGGGTGGGCGGGCACCACATAGCGGGGCACCTGCCCAAGAAGCAAGTCGCGCATCAGCGTGCTTGACTCGTCATTGCCGCCCTTGGCCAAGAACGAGCTCATGGTGCCGTGAATGCTCATCACGCCGGCACGCGACCAGAGACCGTGCAGGGTGGAGATGTCGCTGAAGCCGATAATCCACTTCCGCGCGGCTTTCAATTCGTCGAGTGTCAGCTGGCCTATGAGCTGTATGCTGCCGTAGCCGCCACGGTTGCAGATAATGGCCTTGATGCTGGGGTCGCTCAGTGCCCAGCGAATGTCGCTCACGCGCTCGGCCACCGTTCCGGCATACTTGCCGTCAACCACCTTGCCTACGTTAGGCCCGACGACAGGCTCCAGTCCCCATTTGCGCAGCACGTCGGCCGTCTTCGTCACATTCTCCATCGGTGTGAAGTAAGAGGGCGAGATGAGTGCCACCTTGTCGCCCGCCTTCAGGTAGTCGGGCTTCACGCAGCTGAGCGTTACAGACTCTACGGGTAAACCGTTGAACACGTCGTCATCGTCCTTGCACGATGACAGCGTCATGGTAGCCAACATGGCGGCTACGGCCAGAAACAAAAACTTCTTCATTGCTATTTTAATTACTTGTGATGTTCTCTGCCTGGCACGGCTTTATTGCCTGAGCAGGTTGCGAGCTTCGTCAATTTCTCTTTGCAGTTGTATCAGTTCTTCCATCTTCACCCCCCATGCGGCCCCACCTTGGTTCATGCTGGCCTCCATCTGCTGGCGCTCCTTGCGGTAGGCTTCTAACTCCTCGTTGGTGACATCCATCATCTGCTGGCACTGCGCAAACAGATTCTGCATATCCTCTAATAAAGCCATACAAGTCATAGAAAAGTCATAATAATCGAAATAGAGGAGGCGCTCTAAAGATTGGATGGGCGAATCGCTGGCAATATCGCTGCAAATAGAGTCGCAAACCATTGTCTTGAATGCACTACGCGACTGATAGAACGTTGCCACATTCTCAGTGAAAAGCACATTGCCCACTGTGTTTATCGTCTCAATGCTCGACGAGAAGATGTGTTCTGTGGCTTCTGTATACTCTGCAGAGGGCATCAGCATAGCCAGTTGGTATTTCAACTCGTTGAACCTTGATGTGTCTTGTGCTATCTGCTTCTGAATCAGCATTGACTGTTGAAGCATTGAGTCGGCTCTTTGCACCGACTGTAGCGAGTTGTACATGTCGTACATCACCATCATCACAATCTCGCGCTTCTCCTTTTGCTTCTTGTTGTGGTCGATGACAGCAGCCGTGCCGAAGGTGAGGGCGATAGATACGGTGGTGGCCAGCAGCGACAGAAGAAACTGTCGCCAGGACGACATTCCGCTGCCTGCCTTCAGGCTTTTGGGCGTGTGTAGTTTGATGTTCATTCAAGCATAACGTTTTGCGGCGGCCATTAAGGGAGTTCCCGTTAACGTTCCCGTTAGCGTTAGAAGGTGAAGGGCACCTTCTCTACGCCTGCATCGTAGATGGTACGGAAGTCGTTGCGCATGGAGATGACGTAATAGCCGGCATCGCGCCATTTCTGTGCCAGCGGGAGCGTCTTCTCAAGGTTGGCATGGTCGCGTGTGTCATCGTCGGCCACGAGCATGAAGGCGGCGCTTTTCTTGTCGTTGCTCAGACAGTAGTTGTGCATCGAGGTGTCGCCGCCGCTATTGCCAAACGACAGCACGGGCACCTTGCCTATCTCCTGCGATATCTGCAGCACCTTGTTCGTCTTCAGGTTTTTGATAATCAGCTCGTCGGTGCGCACCAGCTGCTCGTCGCGGTCCATGGCGTGGTTCACGCCGGCCTCTTCGCCCTGCTTGCTCGACACCATCTTCACGTCCATGCCGATGACCCTGTTGGGCGCTATGCCGATGGCCTCGACCAGCGCACGGCAGATGAAGCGGTCGGAGCCGGAGACTACGTAGCAGGTGAAGCCGTTGGCCTTGAGATAGTTGAATACTTCGAGCATGGGCTGGTAGAAGCTCTGGCCGTAGGTCATATTAGTAAAACCGTTGGCGGGCAGCTTGGCATAGTCCTTTACGTATTTGTCGAACTCGGCTATGGTCATGCCGGCGTATGCCTTGGCGGCAGCCTTCGCGTGTATCATGTCGAAGCCCGAGGGCAGGGCCTTGCCCTGGCGCACGAAGTCGCGTATGGCCTGTGCTGCCTCGCGCACGTCGGCAGGAGCCTTGTCCTTATACGAAGGGTCGTCGAGGGCGCGGTATTCCAGCAGATTATATTCAAAGTAGGTGGGGTAGAGTTCGCCCACGAAGGTGCCGTCCATGTCGAAGGTGGCTATGCGGTCTTCCTCGCTGATGTAGTTGGCCGACTTCGGATTGGTCACGTCTTCCACGTATGCCTTCAGGGCGGTCAGCGCCTCGCACTGGTTCCAGTTGGTAAAGTATTCTTTCGCTACTACGGTCTCGTCATCGTCGTCGCTGCTGCACGAGGTCAGCGTCGTTGTCAGGCCACCGAATGTAAGGATGGCGGCCAGCATCCACAATATACTCTTTTTCATTTTAACGATGTGTTGTAACTCTTTTATTGATTACTTGCTCTACTCTTCGTCATCGTCCCATACATCGCGCCGGCGGCTGCGGGGCTTGCCGCCATGCTCATTGGTGCCGTCGCCGCCACCGCCGTAGCCATTGAGGGCGTTGCCTTTGACGTTAGTAATATCACCACTAGCGCAGACGATGCCCGTCTGCTGAATCACTGCCACCGTCATGGTAGGCTTCAAGTTAGTTTGCTTTTTCATTGTTATGTTGAATGATTATTTTAAAATATTTCGCTTCCGTGTTCATTAACAGTGGATTGCGGCTGCAAAATTAATAAAAAAAATGCACGCAGACAACATTTTCTATTATAATGTTGTCTGCGTGCAGCGTTTCTTGATATATTTTATTGCCTAATTCAACTTTCGCATGTTTTTCAAAACACAGAGGACACAGAGTTTAAAGAGTTTTTCTCCCATGACGTGGAGGCTTCAAGAGAAGGCTAAAGCCTTCATTCCCGAGCAAAGCTCGCCTACCCGCAATTTATAGTAAAAACCAAGCGAATTAACACTTTTAACACTCTGCGTCGGTCTTTTTGTTTGTAAATTTAAATTCAGGGTCAAATTTCTCTCCTTTTCTTATCATAGCAGT
>JAEEGG010018858.1_pt1 | contig 13979 bp, 10 predicted proteins | sample 9134161 | NCBI WGS metagenome assembly JAEEGG01 (sample SAMN16246543, study PRJNA631951) | gut metagenome | biome: gut microbiome; feature: rumen; material: CR-attached | host: Bos | place: Iran: Karaj | collected 2018-10 | reverse complement strand
ACATCGGGGAGACTAGGGCCAACTGGATGGGCCACTGGACTCCGGGAACGGCCATCATATTGGGGTGGCCCATGATGATATTGGGTTGGACAATTTTAGGGGCGGTCGGAGACGGTGAATCCTCGACGAAAAAGATGGCATCCTGGGGGCAGGCTGGTAAGCAATCGCCCATGCCGTCGCAGAAGTTGGGCCTTACGAGCTTAGCTTTTCCATCCACCAAGGCCAGTGCGCCCTCGTGGCATGCTTCAATGCAAAGCCCGCATCCGTTACACTTTGATTCATCGATCTGTATCGTCTTGACCATACTGATCGAATTCGGCAATCAGATATAAGGAGATTAGTTCGATGAGTTTCCACTCAGAATGCTGCCTTTCTTCTCTGTTTGTAAAGGATGAACACAAAGATCGGTGCGCCGATCATAGCAGTCATGACTCCGCAAGGCAATCCTCCCGGAAGGAGTCTTACCATGCAGTCCGTAGTGATTATCATCAACGCTCCCAGAATAGCCGAAACAGGGATCAGAGATTTATTGTCACTTCCGACGAACAGTCTGGCGATATGCGGGGCCACAAGTCCTACGAATCCGATCGTTCCGGTGTAGCAGACAGCTACAGCAGTGGTAATAGAAACAAGGGTGAAGCAGATGACCCTGAGTTTGACTGGGTCCTCTCCCAAACTTCTAGCCATATTGTCGCCTGTTGAAAGAACGTTAATCTTGTTAGAAACAACAACGAACGCTACGACTGCAAGTGTGAATGCTGCTATCAGAGGTATGATGCAATCCCATTCGACCTTGCTGAGGGTACCGAGACCCCATTCGTAGATCTCTTGAAGCGCTTCTTCGGAAGCGTTGAATTTGACGAATGTTGTCGCTGCTGTAAACAGATACATCATTCCGATTCCGATGAGGATCATCATATTGGGACTCATCTTCCTGAATGAGGAGACGAACACGATCGCCATTGCAGGAATGAGGGCGAAGATGAATGCGTTAGAGGTTAGAGCGGCATCACCTCCAAGGAAAGGTATTATGCTTATTCCGAGTGCTACGAATATACTTGTTCCGAAAAGCGCGGCAGAGGATATTCCAATTGTATACGGATCTGCCAGAGGGTTCTTCGTTATGCTCTGCATCACAGCCCCGTTTACGGCTAGTATGCCTCCGACGAGTACCGCTGATACTGTTCTGGGTGCTGTAAGGCCGACAACGATCTTGTCGCGGATGATGTCCATTGTTTCTGTGGGGACAATTCCCAAGATGTGGTTGATTAGAATCTGATACGCCTCACCGAAAGACATTGTGAATGTGCTTACCGAGAGCGAATAGACTGCAGCGATGAACGTCAAAACTACGAATATCAGTGACCATATGATTTTCTTCTTGGTCAATCTCTGATATGCCTTAACTTCCGGTGACGTCATGTTCTCACCACACGTTCCTCTTTTCCCTAATGATGAGCATCAGGAGTATGGGTGCACCTATGAATGCTGTTACAACTCCCACAGGGATTGATGCGTTTACGTTGATGCTTCTGGATACGACATCGCATGTCAGAAGGAATGCCGCTCCGAATGCTGCAGAGGCCGGTATCAGGTATTTGTTGTCAGAACCCAGGATGATCCTGACGATATGAGGTATGACCAATCCGACGAAACCGATCACTCCTACGTAACAGATGATGATCGCTGCCATAACAGAAAGGACAACTAGACATATCATACGGAGTTTCTCGCTGTCGAGACCCATGGATTTTGCATCCTTGTCGTCGAGGGCCATAAGATTGATCTTATTGGCCAGAGGGAACAGGATTGCAATTCCGACTACTTGGAAAATCAATACGAGGGGAACAGAATCCCATCTTACGTCGGATAATGTTCCGACCTGCCAGTGATAGACTGTAGCTAGTGTAGACGAATCTGTTGTTACCAGCAATAATGACGTCAATGAACTGAATGCATAAGATACGGCGACTCCGGCTAGGATAAGTGATGCAGGTGATTTTCTGAAAAACGGACCCATGGCGACGATTGCTACTACAGGAAGCATGGCGAAAACTATCGCATTGATTATGATTCCCGCATTATCCAATCCGCTGCCTCCGAGACTGAATCCGAGGACTATGGCGATAGATGCTCCGAGAAGAGCACCGGACGATACACCAGTGGTGTATGGGTCGGCAAGAGGGTTTTTCATGACACTCTGCATGACCGCTCCTGCAACGGATAGCCCTGCGCCGGCGATTATAGAGAAAAGGGCACGAGGTACTCTGAAGTTCCATACGATGTTGTCATCATACCAAAGTTCAGAATCTGGATCGGGCGCATTGCCCATAAGGTGGTTGATGAAGAGACTGATTGCCTCATCTAGGGACAGCTGTCTTGTTCCCACCGCTAGCGATAACCAGAACATAGTTACGGTTAGCACTATGCAAATGATGATGAACAAAAGCTTACGGAGGGTGTATCTTCCGTACTCTTGTTTCAGCTGTTCGACAGAGTCGGCCATTATCTCACTTTAAGGTTGGGGCCGGGTTTCCCCGGCCAAAATAGTTTCATTCTCCGGTGTAGACGAATGTCAGCTCAGAGACATTGAAGTTCTTGTTCAGGAAGAACTTGTCAACGAATCCCTGGTGAATCTCATCAGCCCAATCCTTGTCAAGATCGTCGTAGTATACACTGGCAACATATGCAAGCCTTGCGGGGATAGGTACGTTACCATTTACTATGAATTGGCCGTCCAATCCGTGCTCCCAGTACTCTGCGATAGTCTCGGTGTATGTCTTGTAGAGAGCAGGAACATCTGCTTCATTAGTGTAACCGTTGTATGCTCTGAGGTGGGTGACGTATTCATACTTGTAGACGTCAGGGTTGAACACATCCAGGTTGTCCAAGACTTTGATTGAGGTGGTTGTTCCCCAGCTTCCCTTGTCAAGTGCGTTCTTTGCTCCTGCAGCTTTGGCGAGAGCGGTGTAGTCAGAATCTCCAACAGAGTAGTAGTTGGTCATACTGGACACAGTTGTTGAGACGGCTTTGTTCTCTTTTGCAATCGCATCATTGATCTTCTTCATGACTTCCTTCATGTAGTCTACGACTTCCGATGCCCTGTCCTGCTTCTGGAAGAGGAGTCCGAGCATGTAGTAGTCGTGTGCGATGACATCGATCTCGGTGCTTGCTGCAGCGAATCTGATGACGTCGACGCCTGCCTTCTCGAAGTCTGCTTCGTTTGTGAGGTAGGTTCTGTTCCAATCGGAGAGGACTGCGGTGACATGTTCCTTCTTGATGACTTCTGATGCAGCACCCTTTCCATCCTCGAACTCGATAGTGGTGGAGGATGTTCCGAGCTTAGTGACCTTATCAGTGTTCTTGTAGGTGTCTTTGAAGAGGTTGTCGACAGTGGATCCGTAGGTAGCTCCCTTAACCTCATCGATGATTCCTGCAATGTAGAGCATCATGAAGGTGTTGGAGGATCCGGTACAAATGATGGAGTTGATGGGGAATTTTGTAGAGACCTTCTCATAATCCATCTTTCCATCGCCGTTGGCGTCGTGGAGGTTCATATGCCAAATGACGCATTCCTCGCCCTTCATGACCTTATTCAGAAGGTCGATGTCAGCCTGGCTGAGAACTCCGTCCTGGTTCGCGTCAGCGAGAGGGAAATCCTTTGCTGTCTTTCCTTCGTCGATGAGGCCTTTGATAATCTTGGTGTCTTTCTCGTTGATGAATCCGTCACCGTTGATGTTTCCGTACATCTTGAGTTCGGAATCTTCCATATCCTTGGCATCCTTTGTAGGATCGCTGTTTCCAAGGAAGAAAACTGCTGCGACAATCACTACAATCGCAAGGACTGCGACAACGACAATGATTGTCTTTGTATTCTTGTTCATTTCCATGATATCACTCATTAGCAGTAGATTCTTCTGCTTCTTTGAGATCCGAAGTTGCAGGGCTGCAATGATGAGATCTGTTATCGCATGATGAGCATTCAGGAAGAGGTAGATTATCGGAATCGCTTCCATCGCTCATTATGAGATGAGGGTGACCATTGTCATCAATGATCCTGCATTTCACTCCGTAAACAGTTAGTATATTCTCCTCGGTAATGACCTGCTCAGGAGTACCGACTGCGAAGATTGACCCGTCATGCATCAGAATGATGTTGTCAGAATACTTCGCTGCGATGTTTATGTCGTGGCTGATCATTATCACCTGGATGTTCTCCTGACGTGACAGATCTCTCAGCATCTTGGATATTCCCAACTGATGTCTGATGTCCAGATTGGACGTGGGTTCGTCAAGCAGAAGAACCTGAGGTTTTTGAACAAGCCCTCTGGCAAGCATAACACGCTGGTGCTGGCCCGCAGAGAGTTCGTTGAACGACCTCATCGCCAGATCCTCAATCCCCATCTTCTTCAGTGTGTCGTATACGATTTCTAAATCTTCTTCGGAAGTCTTCCATCCCGCGTGCGGGTGTCTTCCGAGAAGTACTGTATCGACCACCGTTAAGGGGAAGGTGTCGGACGAGGAATAAGGAACGTAACCTACTTTCTTCGCCATCTCCTTCAGGGAGTACTCGTTCACGTTCTTGTCGTCAAGAAGGACGGTACCGCCGTTGGGGGACAGGATCTTGTTGATGCAGTGGATCAACGTCGATTTTCCGACACCATTGGGTCCCAGGATTGAGACCAGTTGCGGGCCGTTGATATTAAAGTTGATGGCTTTCAGAACAGGGACTCCTGAGTAACCGAAAGACATGTCATTCGCATCAATTTCCATAGATTCCCGACCTTATTTTGGTTAGGGACTGTGAGTTTCTTCGGCATATAAGTATTATTGGATGTATAATCCGTACTATCTATTTGTTACGATTTGGATGATTTTGTACCATCTGGCTATATTATCCAAAAACCACGTTTCACGGCGATGTTGGATGCCAACAATTCAATTTTGTCCAAGTGTTTCAACTAGGATATGTCTAAAAATGCACAAATCCGTTTAGTGGAGGCGAACCCTCGACTTATGGTCGCAGAGACGGCCTCATGAATGATCGTTTCGCTATGTAGCAGGTATCAATATCCAACAGTGCAAAAAGTTCCCACATACTTTTTGATTTATTTAAACAATATTTAAATAATGGATCTCAAGCAATCATTTGATCAAGAAAGCATCCTCGATGGTCAGTTTTGTTAAGTCCGATTGATAAAGATAAACCATATGTCCAGTCGGACGTATCTGCCATTCTTTATAATCCGAATAGCCAATCACTAGGTATGGTCCTCCACATAACGGTGGCATCCGTTTCCAGACCTGCATTATATCAGTCTGATCTTTTCAGCAAGACTCTTTCTGGAAAGGGGGCGGACTTCCATCTTCATTATGTCGGTGGCGGTGCACCCGAATCGGAAATCTATAATGACATCTCGACGGCCGATATCGTGATTGCCGATCTCATGGGCGTACGCAGGGACGTGTACTCTGGGATAGCATCGGCAGTCAAAGCATGCAAGGGGATACGCATCTGTATCGGCGGGATGGCGTTGCAGCTGAACCGTCTTGGAGGATATGATGAGCGCAGGATGAAGGATTCCCCCGAGGATGCGGAGGCCATCGAACGCATCTCCCAGGCGTGGAAACGTGCCGAGTATCATGATATCGAGTTCATCTACACCATGCTGCTGAGCAGATATCTGGGTGTGGGAGGCCTGCCTGAAGCCCAATTCATCCCGTGCAGGACGGGAGTGTATGTCAAGGACCCGTTGTCCCTCCGGGAGTTCGATGATGTAGGGAGCTACAGCACGAGGATATCCGAGGAAGGCTATGATGTGGCCCTCTTGTCCAACGGCAGTAACTACCCGCATCAGTCGACCGCGGTGGTCAGAGCGCTATTCGAGAAGCTGTCGGAATCCATGAGGGTGCTGCCCATCGCCATGAACAGCTACAGCATCTCAAACACAGATCAGCTGAGATCGCTCATCGGAAGCCCGAAAGTCATCGTCAATCTTCTCCCGTTCAGGTTCATGGCAGGGCCCATGGGCGGGGACTCTGTCTCGGCGAATTGGCTCTTGAGGGAGCTAGATGCGCCGCTCATCTCGCCATTCTGCTTCTCGAAGAGGAGCATGGAAGAATGGTCGGCGGATCCTGTAGGCATAGATCCGATGGAGTTCATGCTGGACATCTTCCTGCCGGAGCTGGACGGTGCATTTTGCACGATTCCAGCAGGTTTCCAGAAAGTCCACGAGGAGCCCCTAGGTACGATCTCCCTTATGGAAACGGTGCCGTTGGAAGAGAGGATCGAAAGGATATGCGGGAAGGCAGAAAGGCTGGTCGCCCTCAGCAATAAGCAGAACAGTGACAAGAAGGTGGCGATAATAGCCTACAACTATCCGCCAGGCGAGGACAATCTGTTTGGCGGTTCCTATCTCGACGGTTCCGGCTCCTTGTCACGTATCCTGGAGATCTTGAAGGATGCCGGGTATGACACCGAACCTATGGAAGCATCCGAGATAATCGATGCATTCATCGGCAACGGACTCCTGAATGACGGAAAATGGCATGACGGATTCAAAGCAATACATTACGATCCGAAGAAGCAGTATGACAGGCGCATATCGGACTATTGGGGCGATCCTCCGGGGAAGGTGATGGCGGACAGCAACGGATACATCATCCCCGGTCTCAGGTTGGGCAACGTCTTCATAGGCATTCAGCCGCCGAGGGTCAGCGACAGCGTGGATGCATCGACATATCACGATCAGAGCATTCCTCCGCATCATCAGTATGCGGCATTCTACGATTGGATCGAGAACGAGTTCAAGGCAGACGCGATAATCCATCTGGGGACGCACGGCACATTGGAGTTCCTCCCAGGGAAGGAGATGGCATCGTCGGAGGATTGCTTCCCCGATAAGATGCTGGGCAACGTCCCTCATTTCTATCTCTATTATTCGGGCAATACCTCCGAGGCCATGATCGCCAAGAGGAGGACGCATGCCGTGCTCATCAGCTATATGCAGCCCCCTATGATCAGGAGCGGGCTCTACGGCGAGCTGTCCGAGCTCGAGGGCCTCATAGCCGAGTACAGGGAATCTCAGTTGACAGATCCCGGGAGGGCCGAGCTGATATCCGAGCGGATAATCGAGAAGGCCGAATCCATGAGGCTGCCTGCGGAGATGGAGAGTCTCGAGGACGAGCTGCTGTCTATGAAGGAGTCTTTGATCCCGGAGGGTCTCCATGTCTTCGGACAACCCTCCACCATCGAACAGGCGGAAGGGTATGTGGCGATTATCAGGGAAGCGGGGACGGAGCTCTCGGACGATGACCTGATCGCAAGATACAGGAGCGACCTCGAAATGAGGAATCTGATCCATGCGCTGGATGGAGGGTACATAGAACCTGCCGTCGGTGGTGATGCGATGATGGATCCGGATGTTCTCCCTTCGGGACGCAATCTGGTGCAGTTCAATCCGATCAAGGTGCCGACTCGCTCGGCATTCGAACGCGGATATCAGGCCGCGGAGGATACGATCAGGAGTTTCATCGAGCAGGAAGGAAGGGTCCCGGAATCGGCCGGACTCATCCTCTGGGGGCTGGAGACATCCCGTACGCAAGGCATGAGCATAGGCCAGATTTGCGGATATCTTGGTCTGAGGATGGTCAGGGACGACGGCGATTTCTGCGGCAGGTTCGAACCCATTCCACTGGAGGAGCTGAGGAGGCCCAGGGTAGACGTCGTCGTGACAATCTGCGGTTTCTTCAGGGACATGTTCCCTCAGCTGATAGGCGGACTGGACGGTCTGTTCCGTATGGTATCCGATCTGGACGAGGGCGGAGACAACCCGATATGTTCGCATTCGATGGACAATCTCTCGTTCCTGAGGGGGGCCGGATTGTCGGAAGGTATGTGCGATTCCTTATCAAAATGCAGATTGTTCGGACCCGCGGATGGGCAATACGGCACTGGGATGACGGGATTGGTGAACAGTTCCCAGTGGGAGGAGGAAGATGAGCTGTGCGATTCGTTCGTCTCTTCGATGCACTATGCGTATACAAGCAGCGAGCGTGCGGAGGATGTCCCCGGTCTGCTCGAGTTCAATCACAGGCGTGTCGAAGTTATATCGCAGATCAGGGATTCCACCGACAGAGAGATAATCGATCTGGACCACTACTACGAGTTCCTCGGCGGGTTGTCCAAATCAGTGCAGATGGCCAGCAATAGGATGGCCGTAGCCTTCGTAGTCGATGGTAGCCGTCCGAGGGTCCGCATTACGAGCTTGCAGAGGTCCATAGAGCACGGTGTCAGGACCAGGCTCCTCAATCCCAAATGGATAGAGGGCCTTCTGGCTGTGAACTATCACGGTGTCCAGAGCATAAACGACCGTTTGGAGAATGTGCTCGGATTGGCCGCCACCACGGGTCAGGTCCAATCGGGTGTGTTCAGCGATATGATGCAGACCTATGTTTCGGATGAGGATATGAGGCGCAGGATGATGGAGAACAACAACTGGGCCTACCTTTCCATGCTGGAGAGGTTCTCGGAGGCGGAGAGGCGCGGCTACTGGGACGCGACCGACGAGGAACTGGAGAAGCTGAAGGATGCGTTCTGCGAAGCGGAGGAACGTCTCGAGATGGATACGGATGACAGATGATCAGGCCCTGTCCTCCATCCTATCGTCATCGTCATCGTAGGATCTGACGAACAGTCCGTGGGAATCCTCTAGCACATCCGCTTTGACACCGTAGACGTCCTTGATCATTGTCGGTGTGATGACCTTCTCCGGAGTTCCCATGTCGTAGATTCCGCCATCGTTCAGCACGATGACCTTGTCCGAGTATCTGATGGCGAGATTCAGGTCATGCAGGGCGACTATCAGACATGCGTTCTCCCTTTCGATCAGAGATTTCATTATCCTCATGGTGTCCAGCTGGTTCCTTAGATCGAAGGAGCTGGTGGGTTCGTCGAAGACATAGAACGCGGGCTGCTGGGCCAGCGCACGAGCGATGAACGCCCTCTGCCTCTGACCTCCCGACAGGTTGTTGACGTCCTGGCGCATATATGCGTTGACGTTCATCGTGATCATCGAATCGGCGACAATGCGGAGGTCCTCGGTGGTGTAGTTCCATTTGACATACGGCCTTCTGCCGATCAGGACGAGGTCGTACACGGTGGTGTATCCAGCGGACGATATCGTCTGCGGCACATATCCAATCAGCTTGGCCAGTTCGTCCGGCGTCTTTCCGAGGATGTCGCATCCGTCTATGTCTATCCGTCCGGATCTCGGACGCATCACGTTGCACAGGGATTTGATCAGTGTGGATTTGCCGCATCCGTTAGGGCCCAGTATGCTCACCAGTTCTCCGCTCTCGGCTGAGAAGGAGATGTCCGATATCACATTCTCCTTGCCGTATCCTTGGCATAATCCTTGGACTTCCATCCTCATAATCTGCTCCCCCAGTTCTTGCGAGTGACCATCCAGATGAAGAAGATCCCTCCTATGACGTACAGTATGATGCCCACAGGCAGCTGATCGGGATACAGGATCTTCCTGGCCACGATATCCGAGAAGAGAAGGATCGATGCACCCATTAGTGCGGATGCCGGGAGGACGAATCTGGTATCGTTCCCGATGGCCATGCGCGTCATGTGGGGGGCCATGAGTCCTATGAACCCGATCACCCCGGAGAATGCCACGCATGTGGATGTGATGAGCGTGCTGACGATGAGTCCTCTCTTCCTGAGTGAATTCACATCCACGCCCACGTTCTTCGCGATGTCGTCTCCAGCGGACAGGCTGTTGATGTCTATGGAGGTCTTCATCAGGTAGATCAGGCAGAGGATGATTATAGGTATCATCAGTGTTACCGCGCTCCAGGTGGCGTTCCACATCCCTCCCATGAGCCAATTCGATATGGTCCTCAGCGATTCATCGTCCGAAAGGTACTGGGAAAGCGATATCCCTGCTTGGAAGAGGTAGCTTATGACAACTCCGGAAAGGACCAGGGTGGTCCTGGTGGCATCCTTCTTGGAGACCTTGAGCACCAGCAGGATGCTGCACATGCCGAACACGAACGATAGGATCACTATCAGTATGTTCTTCACACTCATGGACAGCCCCAGGAACTCCCATGTCTCATAGTACGCCGCTCCGATGATTGCAGGGAAGAATACTATGGAGAGTGCCGCTCCGAACGAAGCGGCGGTGGAGACGCCCAGGGTGAACGGGCTGACCAGAGGGTTCCTGAGCAGGCCTTGCATGATTGTTCCCGCAGCGGCAAGACTGATTCCGGTCAGCAGGCAGAGGACGGTGCGCGGGATACGGCTGTTCACGATTATGTCGCTGTAGTACTGCTGCGATGGCCCCTCGATGACCCCAGGCAGGATCATGTGTCCGAGGGCTTTCAGGGTCTCTAATATGGGGACATCCACCGAACCTAGAGCTAGTGAGCATACGAAGGCGATCAGGCAGACTACCCCCATCGCCAGGAGGAACATCCATTTGGTGTGCATGGATGCGCTGTACTGCCCTTCAATCCTGTTGTGCTCTATGTCGTCCTGCATCTCCCTGACGATCAGCTCAGATTCGGACATCTTTCCGGGTGCCCCGCTCTCGGTTGTCATGCAGAATATGCCACCAGAAGGTCCTCTGTACTGTATTTGAGGCCGAATTCACTGTTCATCTTGTTCAGCATCTCGACAGCCTTATTTCCTACATCCGCACCGAACGCATCCGCATAGAGTATGGCCGATATACAGGACATCGCACCGTTCACCGTATCGGTTGAGAGTGCGAATAGATGTCCCTCCTTTACACAGGTTAGCTTGCTGTAGTCCAGTGTTCCTGCGTACGAGAAGAATGCATCGAAGTTCTGTTTGGGCGTATCGTTGCTGTATACGAACATGTAGTCGAGCCCGTATTTGTTGTCTACATCGAGCAGGATGTCCTTGCTCTGGTTGAAGTAGACTGTGTCGGTGGTGTTCGGGTCGATGATATTGGTGTAACATTTGCCTGCGACGCTCTCGATGACCTTGACGGCGGACGAGGCGTGCGTCTGATAGAATCCGGACGAGGCCATGAACAGGCCGAAGACATCTTCGGAATCGGCGTCGGTCTTCAGGTCCTTGACGAAATCGAAGCATTCGTTGAAGTAGGACATGTATGTGTCGTATTTCTTCATCACGTCGTCTGTTCCGCCCAGCAGTTTGGCGAGTATCAGGAGGTTGCTCTCTATCTTGTACGGGTCCGTCAGATCCAGATAGATCACCTCGATGCCCAACTGGCGTAGTGCATCGGCATTGCTCAGACCCATGGTCACCGGAGTCAGTATGACATTTGATCCCCTGGACACCATTGTTTCTCCTTCTGGTGCCGAATATGATCCTATGAAGTAGTGATTGGGGAAGAATTCCGCAAAGCGGGCACCATACTTGTTGTCGAGTCCGGCTACGGAGTCCTCCTTGCCCAGTATCTTCATGAAGATGGGGATGTACTTGTGGACAACAGAGACGTTCTCGATGGGCACATCCACAGTGTGGGTGATGCTGTTGGCGTCAGTGAACGTGTATTTCTCTTTCGTGGGCTTATCGTCAGGATCCGGGGCCGGCTGGTTCGATCCGTTCCCCTGCATGAGTATCACCGCCGCTGCCGCTATCACGACAACCACGACGATGATGGCGAGAATCATCTTCTTATCTGCCATAGGACCAACTACCTCGTGTGAGTGCGAGCAAGGATTTAAAATTGGATGTATAATCCTTCATATTCCAGCCTATTCTCGGATGATATCCGTTAACTCTCCTTTAACAACCTGGTAACGGTTAAATCAAAGGAGTTGGGTAATACCTCCATCTGCTTACAACAGTGGTTACATGGACAGTAAAAAAGCAATTCTTATCATTGCGGTGGTGGCGGTCGTCATCATAGCGGCGATAGCCGTCGTCTACCTCAATGGAAACGGGAACGACAAATCCCAGAACATGGACAGTAAGGTGGATTCATTCGTCGATTCCTATGACGGTGTATTCGGACCTTTCACCAAGGAGGACGGAGCGACCAAGGATGCCGCTACCGCGACCAAGAAGAACGACAGCGACAGGCTGGCATACAGCAAGATAACCTGGACCAAGAGCGCATCCGCAGCATCCGATTACAAGAAGGTTGCCGACGGTATCCTGGCAAAGACGACGCTGATGGGTGCCAAGCCCATAGTACTCGAAGTAACCGGCCTCGACAACGTCACGGCCATGAAGTACGACGTCACAATCGGAACGATGGGAACATTCTCTCTGTTCTATTTCGTGACATACGTGGGCGATGTCGTGATCCAATCATACGATTCCTGCCTCTACAAGGCCGACCAGGCCGCTACCGAGGAGGAAATGAGTGCGGTCTTGACAGCTGTCGCGAAGACCGTCGGTGTCAATTCCGTCAAGGTGACAATCCCGGCGGATCCCGTCTCCGATTATGTGGATTCGTTCGTAGGTTCCTACACTGGTGTGTTCGGACCCTTCACCAAGGAGGAGGGCGCTACCGACGATTCTGCTACTGCGACCAAGAAGAACGACAGTGAGAGGTTGGCATACAGCAAGGTATCATGGAAGAGGGCAGCCGATGCCGCAACCCAGTACGAGGCTCTTTCCAAGACCATCTCGAGCAAGGGCGCGATGATGGGTGCGCAGCCCGTTCTCCTGAAGATCTCGGGATTCGATGCCGCCACTGCTGTCAAGTTCGACGTAGTCATGGGAACCATGACGAAGTTCACCCTGCTGTACTTCGCCGCATATGTCGACGACATTCTCATCCAGTCCGTAGATAACGGCCTCTACAAGCCGAACGGGCTCGCCACAGTAGACGATATCAAGGATATCCTGAGCGCCGTCGGAAAGACCGTCGGAGTGGATTCTGTTACCGTGTCCGACCCCAAGGCATCCGAGGCAGCCGCCAAGTTCGCCAAGAACTATTCCGGAGCCTTCGGCACGTACACCGCCACGGACAATGTGGCTAGCGCCACAGTCAGCAAGCCCAGGGACATGGTCTTCGATGTTTCCGCAGACGCTAAGAAGGCATTCGACAGTCTCGTCGCTTCGATCAGCACCGATCCCGGTTCCTATACCGTGGTGACGGTCGATTCCTATGACGGTCTTGACGGTGCCTACGCATTCATGAAGAGCAGGACGATGGGATCATCCAATGTCAGCATGCTGTACATCGTCGCCTACGAGGGAGACATCGTCGTCGATGGAGCAACATCCTACCAGTACAAGAACACGGGATTCGCAACTGTCGATGACATCAACACAATGTTCGCAGCCATCAAGGCCGCGATCTCTGCCTGATCCTAAGATGGGGTGCCTCAGGGCATCCCATCGCCTTTCACCATGGTGATAACTTGAAATCCACATCCGCAGAGATGCTTGATGAATTCATTGCAAGATATGATGGCATGTTCGGAAGATTCGAGGAAGACGACGGCATGGCGATATCTCCGGACGGCGACAACGAGAATATGGTTACCTACGAGGTCTGCGAGGACATCGTTGATTCTTACACGAAGAAGGTCGATTTCATAGAGAACAAGCGCAAGAAGGTGACGCCTATGGGCAAGATGGTCGATTTCGACTGCCCCTACGGTTTCGACGATTACTACGCTTGCATGTTGAATTATAATCTGATGGGAAAGATGGGCGGATTCCTGTATTTCACAGGACGTAAGGGAAACGTCCTCGCATTCGCCAAGGCTTATCACACGTCTGATAAGGAGCAGATTACTGATGAGGGCCGTGACGAGTTTATCAGGACCATTTACGATTGCATTGAATAATCATAGCTTGTGTTCGAGAGGATCGATGGTTCCGTAGTTCGGTCTTGAATGGCTGAGAACTTCCGTAGCATTGTTTTCATTGAATGTGTTGGGTTGCCTCTACTGGCGTCCACACATCTGGAGCCTCAGATGAATCGCCCTCATATAATTCCTTTTTAAACAGTTAG
>JAEEGG010018856.1_pt1 | contig 13979 bp, 11 predicted proteins | sample 9134161 | NCBI WGS metagenome assembly JAEEGG01 (sample SAMN16246543, study PRJNA631951) | gut metagenome | biome: gut microbiome; feature: rumen; material: CR-attached | host: Bos | place: Iran: Karaj | collected 2018-10 | reverse complement strand
GTTAAGGAGTTATGACATCAGTCTAGTATCTCCTCATCCTCCATGGAATTATCAGTGTAATGGGTATTGTCTTAACTCCATAACTCCTTTAACTCCTTAACTCCTACAACTTGAGAAAGTTGAATTAAACATTATTGATAAAAACTGGTGCAAAGTAAAAAGGGGTGTGTACCCATAGTGTGTACACTCCCCAAAAATCCGTCTGTTTTTAACACTTTTTACGAATTCCTCTTCAGCGCCTCTTCCAGTATTCTGCGGATTCTGGCCTTCAGGGAGGCAGGCTCCAGCACATCGAGACCATCGGTCTTCGACATCAGCTCGCTGATGAAGTCGATAGACGGCCGTATGTCCAGGGCAAAGTCGGTGTAGCCCTCACCGCAGCCCACTTCGCGCTGCGACGTGTGCAGCGGCAGCGTGCGCAGCAGGTTGGCCATCTTGCCGTAAGCCCTGACCACCACATGCTCCATGGGAGTGCCGTCGACCACCACACCAAAGTAGTCGGCAAAGTGCTGCTCGGGCGAGAAGTCGGCAGCACGCGCAAAGTGCCGCTGGGTGAGCGATGCCGACAGCATGCGGTCCAACGAGTAAACGGCCATGCGCTCGTAATTGTCGGCCAGCAGGTACCACCGCTGTCGGAACAGCCTGACGGCATAGGGGTCGACAGGCTTCGTATAGGGCTCGCAGCCGAACTTCTGATAGCCAATCGTGATGGTACGGCGCTGGTGGATGCCCTGCATGATGACCGGCAGGAACTCATAGCCCGCAGGCACATGCTCCAGAATGATGTCGTCCTTGATGGCAGAACTGTCGCTCAGCGTCAGACCCGTGGTCAGCGTCGACAGCATCCACTGCTTCGTCCGGTCACCGTCAATCTCGTCCGGATTGCTGATATAGTAATGGCGCGTGTTGTCGCACTCAATCACCACGCCGAACATGTCGACAATGGCAGCCCGATATTTATTGAAACTGCTGCGCGGCAGCGGATTGCCATCAGCCACCTCGTCCAGGATCCACAGCTCCTGCAGTTCCTTCAGGGTCAGCCGCCTCCGCTTCCGCAGCACGTTCATGATCCACACATAGTGCTTGAATTTCTGTCCGGTGTTCATTTTTCTTCTTTTTTCCGCCGCCTTTCCGCCGCAGTGTCGGTATCCGGTTTCCGGCATTCCGGCATTCCGGCGCCTTTCTGCCGCAGTGTCGGCATTCCGGTATTCCGGTATTCCGGTATTCCGCCCTTCCGGTATCCCGGTATCCCGTTATTGAATCTTCCGCGTCCCCATGCATTCCGGGTATCCGCTGCAGCTCCAGAACTCCTTGCCGGAGTTGACGCCCTTCTTCGCCACACGCTTGATCATGGGCTTGCCGCAGACGGGACACGTGGGCGCAGCGGCCTGCACGCTCTGCTCCTTGCGATAGGCCAGACGCTCGGCGGTGAGGCCCTCCGTGAAGCCGCCCTCCACCCTGAACGTGTCCAGCTGACTCTCTATCTGGCGGCTGAGCATCTGTATCAGTCGGTTACAGAGCACCAGCATGCAGTTGGCGACCACGAGCGAGTCGTCGCTCGTCAGCCACGTATCGAACTTATGCTTCTGCGCCAGGATGTGCCGGCTGCTCTGGTACTGCACGTCCTCCTTGTACGTAGGGCGGTCCAGCGATATACGATTGACGGCCTGATACTCCGGCGCGTTCACCGACCACGGCAGGCTCTCGTGGCGCATCAGCCAGTTCAGGTAGTCGTGGCCCAGCTCCGCCAGCGTGGCCCGCGCCACGTCCGTCAGCCTCATCTCCGTCTCCTTCGACGTCGCCCGCCTCGAGTTGCCCTCGGCAATATTGGCCGGTGCCGACCGCGCCGCCATCGTCATCTGGTCGTACTGCCGTCCGCACGGGTCGTTCCTGAGGTTCAGGAAGCGCGAGCAGAACTCCTGCGTCGCCAGCTGCACCACGTTCGCCAGCACCCATGTGTCCAGCCAGAAATAGGAGAATTTGCCAATTTCAATCATCGTTTCTTTTTTTAGTTATTGTTTTTCGTTATTCCGGCGCCTTTCTGCCGCAGTGTCGGTATTCCGGTATTCCGGTATTCCAGCATTCCGGCATTCCGTTATTCCGGTATCCCGGTATCCCGGCCTTTCTGCCTTTCTGCCTTTCTGCCTTCATTGCCGTATACTTCTCGCCGCAAAGATAATAAAAATGTTGACAACAACCAAACACTATCATAGAAAAAGTTCACAAGCATCACATCGCCCTCGCTGTTGCGGTGTGTCTGCCCTCGCTGTTGCGGTGTCTCTGCCCTCGCTGTTGCGGTGTGTCTGCCCTCGCTGTTGCGATGTTGACTTCGTCGACAACTGCTGGCGCTCGGCATAGCTTAAGCAAGCTTGGCTCTGCCCTCGCTGTTGCGGTTGTTGCAGTTGTTGCAGTTAGAAAATAGGGGGTGCGAATGTTTGAAAATTACTCTATATTTATATATATATAAATATATATATAAATATAGAAATATTTTTGGGGTTTTGGAAGGGAGTGTTGAGTTTCGGCTTTGCCGCTCATATGAACGAAGTGAGTCTTGAGTTTCGGCTTTGCCGCTCATATGAACGAAGTGAGTCATGAGAACTGCAACAACTGCAACACTGCAACGGAAGTTAAATGGGGAGTTAAAATGGGAAGTTAATGGGGAGTTAAATGGGAAGTTAAATGGGGAGTTCTTTGCAGAGCCGAGCGATGATGGGAAGTTAAATGGGGAGTTCTTTGCAAGCAAAGCGGCAGAGCCGAGCGAAATGGGCTATTTAGCATAGCTAACTGGCCTACTTAGCGGTGCTAAATAGGCCAATTAATGCAGTGAAATTGCAAGGTTTGCGGGGATATTACAGCCTTACGCCCAATGAGAGGCGGGCGTAGGCGTCGTAGATGTTGACTTTTCCGTGGTCGTTCTTGTAGTTGAAGTTGTTGTACTGCGCCTGGAGGCCGATGAAGTAGTTGCTCCAGTTGTAGGCTATGCCGAGGCGCAGGTCGAGGTTGATGTGGAACATGCTGTAGTTGACGTCGGGCTCTATGTCCCAGTAGTCGAACTGAGGGTCCGACAGGTTGGCCATCAGAATGGGCTTGTGCGTCTTTCCGTTTGCCCATCGCTTGGTTTCCTTGTCCCAGTCGCCGTAGTTGTCGGTGGCCTCTACTGGCGCCAGGTCGTAGTTGGTTTCGTACATGTAGGCCTTCATGCGGTCGTAGACGCTGACGGTAGGCATTGCCATCACGTTGACGACGAGGCCGCGCAGGGGTACCCAGTTGTAGCCGTAGCCCACACCGATGTTGGCCTGGTGCACCTTGGCGCGGTAGATGCCGTGTCCTACGATCATGAAGAGGAAGTTTCGGATGTCGGAATAGTCGAACGACGACTGGTACCAGGTGGCGCCTAGCAGCAGCGAGCCTGCGGAGCGGCGCTGGATGACCGACTGGTTGTAGGCGGCAGCCTGTGAGTAGCGGCGGCCGTTGAACACGTAGTAGCCGTTGACGTAGACTGAGCGTATCCATACTGGCGAGGGCATGGTGAAGGCCGTGTCGCTATGCGTTTCGACGCCCGTCGACAGCTCGCGGTCAGTAGAGCTGAACTCGGCGTCCTGCGTGTTGAAGCGCCTCAGTCGGAAGTTGAAGCCGTATTTGGCACCTGTCGAGCTGAGTGAGTAATAGCGCCCTGCGTTCTTGGTGAGCGACTTGGAAAAAGAGAATCCCGTACCGCGGTAGCCCACCCAGAAGCCGACGGAAGACGCTATGGGAGGCTCGAAGCACAGGTTCCATTCTGAATGGTCATCGTATGCGGGAATGTCGACATTCTGGGTGTAGTCCACATTCACCACGTTCTCTTTGTAGCGCAGAATCACCCTCCAGGGCTTCTCGGGCACCTCAATGTAGCGCGGGTCTACCTTCTTCTTGGCCTTGTTGTCCAAGAATTGCTGCACCTGCTGCAGCCGCACCATCAGGTTCGGCTTGCTTTTCGATGCGGAATCACGGGTTGCTTGATTCTGGATAGAATCATGAGTCTGTTCCAATGATTCTGTTACGTTCTCTATAGTTTCTTGCGCTGCTGCGTTCAGGGAGAACAGCAGGCAGCAGGCTATTATTTTTCCGATCATCGTGATTGTTTTTTCATTTCGGATGCAAAGATACGAAATAAAAATGAATTTGGTGGTTTTTTCTTTTGTATTTCGCTCAATTTTTCGTAACTTTGCGCTTTCCAAGCGCGAAGATACTGCGTAACTTTGCATAAAAAATAAAGAGGTGGGGAACCCCTAAAATAGAGAAAGCAGAAAGAATATGAAGAGAAAATTGATGATTTTGGGTGGCTATGAGTTCTAAAAATGTTTAAAGGATTTGTAGATAAGGGGAATTGTTATTAACTTTGCACCGTTAATTTTCAATAAACCGATGAACAAGAAAATCATGATACCGCTCGTGGCGGTGATACTGGCCCTGCTCGGAGGGGTGGCCTACCTCTTCCTGAACCTGCAGGAGCAGAAGCAGGTGAACGAGGACATGCAGGAACTGGCACGTCTGGACAAGCAGGAGATGGAGAACGAGTACGAACGCTTCACCCTGCAGTACAGTGAGATGAAGACGAAGATCAACAACGACTCCATCATTGCACAGCTTACCGAGGAGCAGATGAAGACGCAGAAGCTGCTCGAGGAACTGAAGAAGACCAAGGCCGACGATGCCCGCGAGATTACCCGCCTGAAGAAGGAACTGGCAACGGTGAGGGCCGTGCTGCGCGACTATGTGATGCAGATTGACTCGCTGAACCGTCAGAACGAGCGCCTGCAGGCCGAGAACACGCAGGTGAAGGAACAGCTGGCCGAGCGCAACACGCAGATTGCCGGACTGAGCACGGAGAAGGCGTCGCTGTCGGAGAAGGTGGCCATTGCCGCCCAGCTCGACGCTACCAACATCCAGCTGAAAGCCCTGAAGAAGAACAACAAGGAAGTGAAGAAAATCAAGGACTGCAAGACCATGCAGACCAGCTTCACCATTACCCGCAACGTGACCGCCTCGAACGGCACCCGCACCGTCTACGTGCGCATACAGAACCCCGGCGGCAACACGCTGAGCGGCGGAGGTACATTCCCCTATGAGAACCGCAACCTGGAGTACACCATGAAGAAAAACATAGAGTACACGGGCGAGGAAACCTCTCTGACACTCTACTGGCAGGTGTCGCAGGCTCTCGAGGCCGGCGACTACCGCGTCAGCATCTTCGTCGACGGTAACATGATAGGAAGCAGAACCTTCTCTTTTGAATAAAACTTAAACGCTAATGAAATTGAGGAATCACACAAAGGGTAGGGGAGAGATGAAGTGGGCTATACCCGTTTGCCTGCTTGCCCTTTTGCCCTTGCCAAGTGCATCGCAGCGGCTGCTGCCCCTCGACAGCTGCCGGGCGCTGGCTTTGCAGAACAACAAAGAGCTGAGCATATCGAAGGTGAAGCAGGACATTGCCGCCAACATGAGACACTCGGCACGCACCAAGTACCTGCCGCACGTCAGCGCGCTGGGAACGTATATGCACACTACAGAGCCCATCTCGCTGCTCAGTAGCGACCAGCAGAACACGCTGTCGAACCTGGGAACAGGCGTCGTCGGCAGTCCCGTGTTCCAGCAAGACTACCAGATGGTTGCCGGTTTCCTGGGCAAGGCTGCACCCGTGCTGGGACTCCTGGGTCTGTCGCAGGAGCAACAGCAGGCACTCGCCGCCAAGATGCAACAGGCACCCGAGGCCATCGAGAACAGCATGAACGGACTGGGACAGCGCATAGTCGACGCCTTCGATACCGATACCCGCAATGTGTGGGCTGGCTCCATCATGCTCACCCAGCCGGTGTTCATGGGCGGAAGCATCATCGCCCTCAACCGTATGGCCGACATCAACGAGCAGATGGCCCGCAACAGCGTCGACGCCAAGGAGCAGGCCACCATCTTCGCCACCGACAAGGCCTACTGGCAGGTGGTGTCGCTGCGCCACAAGAAACGGCTGGCACAGGCTTACTACGATCTGGTGAAGCAACTCGACGACAACGTCCACAAGATGATAGACGAGGGAATGGCTACCCGCAGCGAAGGACTGAGCGTCGACGTGAAGCTGAACGAGGCTGAGATGGCATTGAAGAAGGTGGACGACGGGCTGGTGCTCTCGCGCATGCTTCTCTGCCAGATTATCGGACTGCCCGTCAACGAACAGATACTGCTGCCCGAGGAGGAAGCCGAGAGCGTGGCTGCCGTAGCGCTGACACCCGAGCTCGACGTGAGCAGGGCGCTGGAGAACCGCCCGGAGGTGAAGCAGCTGGAGAATATGACCGCGATGTCGAGGCAGGTAACCAACATACTGAAGGCAGGCAACCTGCCGCAGGTGCTGCTGACGGGCGGCTATGCCGTGACCAACCCCAACGTGCTGAACGGTTTTCAGAAAAACTTCCGCGGATTCTGGAATGTGGGCGTGCTGGTACGCGTGCCCATCTGGAACTGGGGCGATATTATGTATAAGGTACGCGCGTCGAAGGGTGCCACCGTCATTGCCAACCTCACCCTCGAGGAGGCTAAGGAGAAGATAGAGCTGCAGGCTACGCAGACCGCCTACCAGATGGAGGAAGCCAACAAGCGGCTGGTGATGGCCGAGAGCAGCGTGAAGCGCGCCGACGAGAACCTGCGTACCGCCAACCTGGGATTCAGCGAGGGCGTCATCGCTCCCACGACGGTGATGGAGGCACAGACCGCCTGGCTGCAGGCGAAGTCGCAGAAGATTGATGCCGAAATCGACGTCAGACTGTCGCAGGTGAACCTGAAGAAGGCTATGGGCGAACTTCGTTCGAGTGAAAAGTGAAGAATGAAGCGAACTTCGTTCTAGTGAAAAGTGAAGAATGAAGCGAACTTCGTTCGAGTGAACAGTGAACAGAGAATATTGAATTGAAAATATAGAAGAAGATGAGTGCAAAATCACAACATAACAACATTCTGCTCGCCATCCTGGGCTTTGCAGTAGTCATTATCATTGTGGCCCTGATAGGATTCTTTACCCTGGGCCGTGACCCCGAAGTGATGCAGGGGCAGGTGGAGGTTTCCGAGTACCGCGTGTCGAGCAAGGTGCCCGGACGCATACTGGAAATCCGTGTGAAGGAGGGCGACTACGTGAAAGTAGGCGATACGCTGGCCATCCTCGATGCTCCTGAGGTACGTGCCAAGATGGAGCAGGCGCGCGGAGCCGAGAATGCAGCGGCAGCCATTGAGCTGAAGGCGCAGAACGGTGCCCGCAAGGAGCAGATACAGGGTGCCTTCCAGGTGCTGCAGCAGGCAATGGCCGGACTGGAGATTGCCGAGAAATCGTATCAGCGCGTACAGCGACTGTTTGACGAGGGAGTGCTCTCTGCCCAGAAGCGCGACGAGGTGTATGCCCAGTACAAGGCGATGGAGGCACAGTGTAAGGCTGCCCAGAGCCAGTATGATATGGCGGTGGCCGGTGCCCGTCAGGAAGACAAGCTGGCTGCGCAGGCGCAGGTAAGCCGTGCGCGCGGTGCCGTCCATGAGGTCAACTCCTACCTGGGCGAGACCGTTCAGGTGGCTCAGATGGAGGGCGAGGTCAGCACCATCTACCCCAAGGTGGGTGAACTGGTGGGTACCGGGTCGCCCATCATGACCATCTCGATGATGAACGACCTGTGGGGAACCTTCAACGTGCGCGAAGACCAGCTGAACGGTCTGCAGGTGGGCTCCGAGATTACCGCCTTCGTGCCTGCCTTCAACAAGGATATCAAGATGAAGGTCTACTTCATGAAAGACCAGGGCTCGTATGCCGTGTGGAAGGCCACCAAGGCCAACGGGCAGTACGACCTGAAGACGTTTGAGGTAAAGGCCCGTCCGGTGGAGAAGATGGAGGGTCTGCGCCCGGGTATGTCGCTGGTAGTAAAGTGATGATAGGAGTTAAAGGAGTTAAGAAGTTAAGGAGTTAAGACAATACTCATTACGCTGAAAACTCCTTGGAGAATGAGGAGAAGCAAGACATATGTCTTAACTTCTTAACTCCTTAACTCCTTAACTCCAAAAAGTAAATTGATAATAAAGAGTGAATAGTTTGGGAAAAATCTGGCAAATCATGCTCCGCGAACTGCGGATACTCTATAAGAACCCCATCTTCTGGTTTTGTATGATGGTGTTCCCTATTGCCGTGATGTTTTTCTTCACCTCGATGATGGAGGAGGGACTGCCGCAGCGCATGCCCATAGGTATTGTCGATCAGGACAACACCTCGACCACCCGCTCACTCATCAGGCTGCTCGACAGTTTCCAGAACTCGGAGATTGTGAACAGCTACCCGACGGCGGCTGCTGCCCGTCAGGCGATGCAGCAGAACGAGATCTACGCCTTCCTCTATGTGCCCAAGGGAACAACGGAAAAGCTGCTCTCCAGCCGTCAGCCGAAGATTTCCTATTACTATAACCTGTCGTACGTGATGGCAGGCTCGCTGCTGATGAAAGACCTGAAGGTGATCAGCAACCTGGGCTCGGCAGCGGTGGGACGTGCAACGATGCGCGCCAAGGGCTTTACGGACGAGCAGATTATGGCGTTCCTCCAGCCGATTACCGTCGACCTGCACCAGGTGGCCAACCCCTGGACCAACTACAATGCCTACCTCTCGACGATGATGGTGCCCGGCGTGATGATGCTTTTTATCTTCCTCATTACTGCCTATAGCATCGGTACGGAGCTGAAGTTCGGACGCTCCAAGGACTGGCTCGCTATGGCCGACAACCGCATTACGATAGCCCTGCTGGGCAAGTTCCTGCCCCATCTGCTGATATGGCTGGCTATCGTCTACACCTACGAATACTACATCTTTGGCGTGCTCCACTTCCCCCATGAGGGAGGGGGGTGGCAGATTGTGCTCATCGGACTGCTGCAGGTGCTGGCCTCTATGGGCTTCGGCATCTTCGCCTTCGGACTGCTGCCGTCGCTGCGTATGTCGATGAGTATCTGCTCGTTGTGGGCAGTGCTCTCGTTCTCGATGGCAGGATCGGCCTTCCCCGTAATGGGTATGGACGGTGCGCTGCAGTCGCTGTCGTGGCTCTTCCCCCTGAGGCACTACTACATGATTTATCAGATTACCGTCTTCAACGGCTATCCCATGCTGGAGGCCTGGTTCCACTTTGCCGCGCTGGCAGCCTTTATCCTGCTGCCCTGGCTGGTGATAGGTAAAATCAAAAACGCAATGCTCACCTATGTCTATATTCCATGATATGATAGAGGCCGTCCGCGATGCCTGTTATATATGGGCACAGGAGATGAAGCAGGTCGTCCGCGACGAGGGCGTGCTCATCTTCTTCATCGTCGTGCCGCTCATCTATCCCCTGCTGTACTCGTGGATCTACAACAACGAGGTGGTTCACGAGGTGCCTGTCGTGGTGGTCGACGACTGCCACAGCGGACTGAGCCGGGAGCTGGTAAGGCGCTGCGATGCCTCGCCCGACGTCAAGGTGCTCTGTCATGCTGCCGACCTCGACGAGGCCAAGTCGCTGGTGAGCCGCCAGCTGGCCAAGGGCATCTACTATATCCCCTCGGATTTCGACCTGAAGATCAACCGCATGCAGCAGACCTCCATCAGCGTGTTCTGCGACATGAGCCTCATGCTTACCTATAAGGCCATCTACCAGACGGCGGTTGCCGTTACGCAGGCAATGGGCGCTGAGATACAGACGAAGCTGTCGAGCCCCTATACGAAGCGTGACGCTGAGATCAGCGTGCGACCGCTGGCCTTCGACGATGTGCCCATCTTCAACCCGATGGGAGGCTACGGCAACTTCATCCTGCCTGCCGTACTCATCCTCATCCTCCAGCAGACGCTGGTCCTGGGTATCGGACTCTCTGCAGGAACGGCTCGCGAGAACAACCGCTACCACGACCTCATTCCCATAGACCGTCACTATCAGGGTGTTTTCCGCATCATTGGCGGAAAGTTCATGTGCTACTTCATGATCTATGCCGTGATGGGTGCCTACCTGACGATGGCCGTCCCGCGTTTCTTCTCCTTTGTCTCGCTCATCCATTGGCAGGACCTGATGGTATTCCTGTTCCCCTATATCTTGGCGTGCATCTTCTTCGGCATGATTGTGTCGTGTATCGTACGCTATCGTGAGAACGTCATGCTGCTGATGGTCTTTGTCTCTGTGCCGCTGCTGTTCCTCTCGGGTGTCAGCTGGCCGCAGAGCAACATTCCGCCCTTCTGGCAGGGGGTGTCCTGGCTCTTCCCGTCAACCTTCGGCGTGCGTGCCTTTGTGCGCATGAACACGATGGGTGGCACACTCAGCGACGTGATGTTCGAATACCGCATCATCTGGCTGCAGGCCCTGCTCTACTTCATCATCACCTGCATCGTCTACCGTCATCAGATTATCCTCTCCCGTCGTCACGCCCTCGAGCGCCTCGACCGCATCGGACGTAAGATGGAGGTGACCTCGCAGATTCGCAGGAGGAAAAAGAAAGAGGAGTAACCTTTATGCCCTCCGGTTTGTAAGAAATGACTTTTCCCGATGGCAGTACATAAAGTAACGACTTTTCCCGATGGCTGTACATAATGAATTAGGTGAATGGGGCGAACGGTGTGCTGAAGAGTACCTGAGGCGCAAGGGTTACGTCATTCTGGAACGCGACTGGCAATCGGGTCATCGTGACATCGATATTATCGCCCTCGACGGCCCAGTAGTTGTTTTTGTGGAGGTAAAGACCCGCCACAACCGGGTGTTTGGTTCCCCCGAAGTGTCCGTCGATTACCGCAAGATCAAAAACCTGCAGGCTGCCGCCAATCATTATGTGAAATATCGTCGCATAGCTTATGAACTGCGTTTCGATATTGTTTCCGTCGTGGGCGAGGTAGGGACTGAGCCCGACATCGAGCACATCGAGAATGCTTTTTAACTTCCCAAACCATAATATTGTATAGATTTCTGAAAAAGAGGAGAAATTTTATTAATTTTTCTCTAAAAAAGTTTTCGGATAACAGATTTTTTCGTATCTTTGCAAGCGCGAAAGTTTTCCAAAACGGGAAACTTTTCGAAAATGAAAAACGGAAAAGTTTTCCAAAACGGAAAACTCTTGAAGGGAAAAGAGAAAGATAAGTAGCTAAAAACAATAATTGAAATGGAAATTAAGAATTTTACCATTACCAAGCGAGACGGCTCAAAGGACCGCTTCTCATTAGACAAGATTATGAATGCCATCGTCAAGGCATTCGAGAGTGTTGAACAACCCACAGACCTGGGCGCTATCTCCAAGATTCTCAGCCACTTGGATATTAAGGAGGATATCAAGGTGGAGGATATTCAGAACCAGGTGGAGGAGGCGCTGATGCGCGAGGGCTACTACAAGGTGGCCAAGTCGTTCATGCTCTATCGCCAGCAGCACACCGAGGATCGTGAGACGCTGGAGAAGATGATGTTCTTGTCAGAATACATGGAGTCGGTCAATGCAGCAACGGGCTCAAAATACGACGCTAATGCCAATGTGGAGCACAAAAACATTGCCACGCTGATTGGTGAGTTGCCAAAATCGAACTTCATCCGCCTGAACCGTCGCCTGCTGACCGAGCGCATCAAGAAGATGTACGGCAAGCAGCTCGCCGACGAATATATCGACAAGCTGACACACCACTTTATATATAAGAACGACGAGACCTCGCTGGCCAACTACTGCGCATCCATCACGATGTACCCCTGGCTCATCGGCGGCACCGTAGCTATTGGCGGTAACTCGACGGCTCCCACCAACCTGAAGTCCTTTGCCGGCGGTTTCGTCAACATGGTGTTCATGGTCAGCTCGATGCTGAGCGGTGCCTGCGCCACCCCCGAGTTCCTGATGTACATGAACTACTTCATCGGAAAGGAATACGGACAGGACTACTACAAGCGTGCCGACGAGCAGGCAGACCTCAGCCTGAAGAAGCGCACCATCGACAAGATCATTACCGACTACTTCGAACAGATTGTCTACACCCTGAACCAGCCCACCGGTGCCCGCAACTATCAGGCTGTGTTCTGGAACATTGCCTACTACGACCGCTACTATTTCGAGAGCATCTTCGGCGACTTCTACTTCCCCGACGGTTCAAAGCCCGACTGGGAGGGACTCTCCTGGCTGCAGAAGCGCTTCATGAAGTGGTTCAACAAGGAGCGCACGAAGACCCTGCTCACCTTCCCCGTTGAGACAATGGCGCTGCTGACCGACGAGAACGGCGACTGCAAAGACCCCGAATGGGGTGATTTCACGGCCGAGATGTACAGCGAGGGCCACTCCTTCTTCACCTACATGAGCAACAATGCCGACTCGCTCTCCAGCTGCTGCCGCCTGCGCAACGAGATTACCGACAACGGATTCAGCTACACGCTGGGTGCCGGCGGTGTGTCAACAGGCTCCAAGTCGGTGCTCACCATCAACCTCAACCGCTGTGTCCAGTATGCCGTCAACCACCAGATTGACTATCTGGAGTATCTGGGCAGCGTCATCGATCTCTGCCACAAGGTGCAGATGGCCTACAACGAGAACCTCAAGGAGCTGCAGGCTCACGGCATGCTGCCCCTGTTCGATGCCGGCTACATCAATATCGCACGCCAGTACCTCACCATCGGTATCAACGGACTGGTGGAGGCTGCGGAGTTCATGGGACTGAAGATCACGCCCAACGACGACTACCTGCACTTCGTACAGGGTATCCTCGGACTCATTGAGAAGTATAACAAGCAGTACCGCACGAAGGAGGTGATGTTCAACTGCGAGATGATTCCTGCCGAGAACGTCGGCGTGAAGCACGCCAAGTGGGACCGCGAGGACGGATACTTCGTGCCGCGCGACTGCTACAACTCCTACTTCTACGTGGTAGAGGACGACTCGCTCTCGGTGATCGACAAGTTCAAGCTGCACGGTGCACCCTATATCGAGCACCTCACGGGCGGCTCGGCACTCCACATGAACCTCGACGAGCACCTCTCCAAGCAGCAGTACCTGCAGCTGCTGAAGGTGGCCGCTAAGGAAGGATGCAACTACTTCACGTTCAACATCCCCAACACCATCTGCAACGAGTGCGGAACCATCGACAAGCGCTACCTGCACGAGTGTCCCAAGTGCCACTCCAAGAACATCGACTACATGACACGTATCATCGGATACCTCAAGCGCGTGTCCAACTTCTCCCAGGCCCGTCAGGAAGAGGCTGCACGCCGTTACTATGCGCACAACCAGTAAGCAATGCTGAAATATGTCAATACCGACGTCGTATTCCAGGAGATACCCGATGAGGTGACGCTCGCCATCAACATCAGCAACTGTCCCTGTCGATGCCCCGGATGCCACAGCCACTACCTCTGGGAGGACATCGGGCTTCCCCTGAATACCGACGCCATCGATGCTTTCGTCAATGAACTGGCGCCCGACATCACCTGCATCTCCTTCATGGGAGGCGATGCCGACCCCAAGGGCGTCAACCTGCTGGCACAATATATCCATGAAGAATATCCCCAGTTGAAGGTGGCGTGGTATACGGGACGCATACGTATACCAGCCATCGTCAACAAGGCCGACTTTGACTACATCAAGGTCGGCCCTTACATCCGCCACCTCGGACCCCTCAAGGAGCCCACCACCAACCAGCGCATGTATCGCAAGCAGGACGACGGCACCTTCGAGGACATCACCCCGCGGTTCTGGAAAAAGTAAAGAATTCAACTCCTTAACTACAAAGAAGGATAGGCATCGCCGATCCTTCTTTCAAACCAAAAAAGGATTGGCTTTCGCCGATCCTTCTTTCAAACCAAAAAAGGATTGGCTTTCGCCGATCCTTCTTCGAGCCTCTTGTCGGATTCGAACCAACGACCCCGAGATTACAAATCACGTGCTCTGGCCAACTGAGCTAAAGAGGCGGGTGGGCAAGCGGTCTGCATCGCGCCGCTACAACCAAGTACCTTTGCTAC
>JAEEGG010018855.1_pt1 | contig 13979 bp, 20 predicted proteins | sample 9134161 | NCBI WGS metagenome assembly JAEEGG01 (sample SAMN16246543, study PRJNA631951) | gut metagenome | biome: gut microbiome; feature: rumen; material: CR-attached | host: Bos | place: Iran: Karaj | collected 2018-10 | reverse complement strand
TCGGTCAGGACCTTCTTGAACTTAGCGACCGTTTCCTTTGTCTGTTCATCAGACAAAACGGGAGTCAAAATGAAAACGGTTTCGTATTGATTCATACTACGTTAATAATTAAAAAAATTGTTATTTTTGCAAAATGCGGGTGCAAAGGTACAAAAAAATCATGAAACATGAAACTTGAAACACTAAAATTTCGTATATTTGCAGCAAAATTAACGTTTTTATGAAGAAAAAGGCCACAAATTGGGGTTTATACCTTATAATAATAGGTACATTGCTGCTCGTTTTGACGCGCATCAGCATCCTGTCGACCTACAACTGGCTGCTCGTCACGGGGCTGCTGAGTATCATTGTCGGCATTGTATTGCACATTCGAAGTATCAAACATGAGAGCGGATACTAAAGAAGTTAGAGGTAAGAATATGGAGAATTTGAAGATATTTACGCAACTGATATCCAACGAATTGCACCTGCCCGAACCAGGTGTAGAAAACACGCTGAAACTGCTAGACGAGGGATGTACCATTCCGTTTATTTCGCGCTACCGCAAGGAGCGGACGGGCGGACTGGACGAGGTGCAGATTACGGCCATTTCCAACCGACTGGAACAATTGCAGGAGATAGCCAAGCGCAAGGCGACCATCGTGAAAACCATCACGGAACTGGGCAAGATGACGCCTGAGTTGCAGAAACGTATTGACGACTGCTGGGAGACGACGCCCTTGGAAGACATCTATTTGCCCTACAAACCCAAGCGCAGGACGAGGGCACAGGTAGCACGCGAACAGGGATTGGAGCCATTGGCACAATTGCTGCTGATGCAACGCGAACCAGACCCCAAACGCGCAGCCCAGCGTTTTGTCGTGGTCGGCGGTTCTCCCGCTGACATTGCCTCCGCCCTCAGCGGCGCCCAAGACATCATTGCCGAACAGGTGAGCGAGGACGAACGTTCGCGCAACCAAGTGCGCTCCGCCTTCCGTCGCGAGGCATTCATAGAATCGAAGGTCGTAAAGGCTAAGAAAGACAGCGACGAAGCCCAGAAATTCAGCGACTACTTCGATTGGGAAGAACCCCTGAAACGCTGTTCGTCACACCGTCTGCTTGCCATGCGTCGCGGTGCTGACGAAGGCATCTTGCGCGTCAGTATTACAATTGACGACGACGAAGCCATCCAGCGTCTGCAACGCAACTACGTTCGTGGCAACGGAGCCTGCCAACGTCTTGTGGCAGAGGCCGTTGAGGATGGTTACAAACGTCTGTTGCTGCCCTCGATAGAGACGGAATTCATGAACCAAAGCAAGGAGAGGGCCGACGAAGAGGCCATCCGCGTGTTTGCCGAGAACCTGCGCCAGCTGTTACTTTCGGCACCGCTTGGTCAAAAGCGCGTGATGGGTATCGACCCCGGTTTCCGTACAGGTTGCAAGGTGGTGTGTCTCGACGCGCAAGGCTCATTGCTGCACCACGAAGCCATCTTCCCCCACCCGCCTGTCAATCATCGTATGCAGGCCACCATCCACGTACAGCAGATAATCAGCGAATATCAGATAGAAGCCATCGCCATTGGCAACGGAACCGCCAGCCGCGAGACGAAGGAATTCGTGGAAGATGCGCTGAAGGAAATGGCGCAGGGAAAACCCGCGCCCGCAGTCTTCGTCGTCAGCGAAGACGGCGCTTCGGTCTATAGTGCTTCGAAGGTAGCCCGCGACGAATTCCCTGACGAGGACGTCACTGTGCGCGGTGCCGTGAGCATCGGACGAAGACTGATGGACCCGCTGGCGGAACTGGTGAAAATTGACCCAAAAAGCATCGGCGTTGGACAATATCAACACGACGTTGACCAGACCAAGCTCAAGCACTCGCTGGACCAGACCGTTGAGAGTTGCGTGAACCTCGTTGGCGTCAACCTCAATACCGCCTCGCAACACCTGCTGACCTACGTCAGTGGACTGGGTCCCGTACTCGCGCAGAATATCGTGGATTATCGCACGGCGAACGGTGCTTTCACGTCGAGGGCACAGCTGAAGAAGGTGCCGCGTCTGGGACCATCCGCCTTCCAGCAGTGTGCCGGTTTCCTGCGCATCCCTGAGGCCAAGAATCCGCTCGACAACAGTGCCGTACACCCCGAGAGCTATCACGTGGTGGAGCAAATGGCGAAGGACTGCGGTTGCAGCGTCAGCGACCTTATCATGAACAAAGTTACACGCGAGGGCATCGACATCAAGAAGTATGTCACTGCCGAGGTAGGACTCCCTACCCTCACGGATATCATGAAGGAACTGGAAAAGCCTGGTCGCGACCCACGCGAGCAGATTGAGGAGTTTGAGTTTGACAGCAGCGTACAGACTATAGAAGACCTGCACGAAGGCATGGAACTGCCTGGCATCGTCACCAACATCACCAATTTCGGAGCTTTTGTCGATATTGGTGTTCATCAGGATGGATTGGTGCACGTGTCGCAGTTGGCCAACAAATACGTCAAAGACCCCACGCAGGTAGTACGACTGCACCAGCACGTCCGCGTGCGCGTCATTGCCGTCGACCTGCGCAGACAACGTATCTCGCTGTCGATGAAGGGAGTTAGTGGAAATTAAAGAAAAGAGGAAGCGTTACTGCTTCCTCTTCTTTTTCACTTGGAGTTTCGGAATCTTGATGACCTGTCCCTCCTTGACTTTCGGATTGCGCGGCAGGTCGTTGAACACCTCGACATAACACTCCATATCAGGACCAAGATGGGCACGACAGATGCTACGGAACGTCTGACCTGCCAATACCTTCACCTCATGACTGAGTCCGACGATGCGATAAGCGCCCAAACGGACACGTTCGTCCTTCTGAGCATAGGGGTCAGGCTGTTCGGAAACGGGCGCAGGCTTAGGCTCTTCCTTCTTCGCTTCCGGAGCCGGAGCCTCAGGCTCTTTCGCAGTTTCCACTTCTTTCACGGGCTCTGCTTCCTTCACCGCAGAAACGCTATCGACAGGTGCGGCCATGATAGTATCGTGAATCACTACGGTATCGGGGCGAACCATCTCACCCACAGGCGAATACTTGATGCCATAATAGAAACCTCCCAAGGCTGAAAGGGCCATCAGTACAAGCACACCCAGAATGCCCAGCAACCAGCGCCACCAGCGACTTGGGCGTTCTTCCTGCGGCTCCTCAACGACAGGTTCCTCAGTTTCAGGTTCCTCATCGACAGGTTCCTCAGCTTTAGGCTCCTCAGTTTCGGGTTCCTCGGCTTCAGGCTGTTCGTCAACGGGCTGTGATACAACTGGAGCAACAACAGGAGCTTCCGCCTCAACAGCGGGGGCTTCCTCCTCAACGACGGGAGCTTTTTCCTCAGCAACCGGCTGCTCTTCTGCGGGTTCCTCCAAATCCGGAAACTCAACGCCATCATTGAGCACTACCGTCTCAAACTGCGAGAAGGGGCGATTGACGAGTTCCTTCATCGTAGCATCAGGAGTGAAGGTCACCTTGGCGTGACCACTGATAACGACGCGTTCGCCAGTACGCACGCTGACGCTCTCGCGCGCCTCGACGTCAACCAGTTTAAACGTTCCGAAGCCCTTTACCTTAACGATGCCGTCAGTTTCCAGACGTTCCTGAATAATCTGGAACATCGTGGCGACAAACGTGTTAGCCTCTTGTTTGTCGAAATTATTCTTCTGCTGCAGGACGGCAGCAATCTCCTGTATAGTCAGTTTTCCCATACTACTTGCTACCTCCTTTCAGCTTATCTTTCCACGTCTGATTAGGCTTGAAATTCAACACCAGTTTGGGTGGCACGAGCATGCGCTGCTGGGTGGCGGGATTCACAATGATGCGCTCCAGCTTCTTCTTGGCCTCGAAAATACCAAAGTTTGGCACCAGCACGGCATTATCCTCCTGGAAAGCATCACCCATCGCATTGATGATATTATTCACCAGATGTTGGGTATCCTTAGCAGTATAGCCCATGCGTTCAGATAATTCAGCAATAAATTCTTTGTTATTCATATTGTGGTGGCGTATAAGTCAAATTCTTCTGCATCAGTAATGCGCGCGTTGTAGAAACGCCCTATCGTCAGCCGTTCGCTGGCGGGAATGAGCACCTCGGGGTCGACCTCAGGAGAACAGAATTCCGTACGGCCAACAAACCAATCTCCCTCCTTACGGTCAATGATGACACGCAGCGTCTGGCCAATCTTGGCGGCTTCTATCTCGGCACTGATATTCTGCTGGACACGCATCAGACGATCCAGACGTTGTTGTTTAACTTCGGCGGGGACGTCATCCTCGTAGTTGTTGGCGCTATAGGTTCCGTCTTCCTCAGAATAGGCAAAGGCTCCCATGCGTTCGAAACGCGCCCACTTGGTAAATGCGATGAGTTCCTGGAAGTCGTCATCCGTCTCACCTGGGAATCCAACCATCAACGTCGTACGGATATGGATGCCAGGCACCTCTTCGCGCAGTCGGCGAATCAGTTCGTAGGTCTGCTCCTTGGTAACGTGGCGCTGCATGCGATCAAGCATGTGGTCGGAGATGTGTTGCAGGGCAATGTCCAGATACTTGCAGACATTCTTCTTCTCACGCATCACCCGCAGCAGTTCCCAAGGAAAATGAGCGGGATAGGCATAGTGGAGACGAATCCATTCGACGCCCTCGATATCAGCCATCTTTTCAATGAGTTCTGCGATATGCTGCTTGCCGTCGATATCAATACCGTAGTAAGTCAGTTCCTGCGCAATGACCTGAAACTCGCACGTGCCCTGACTCACCAACCAGCGCACCTCATCCAAAATCTCCTGCATGGGACGACTCTGGTGGCGACCCGTAATCAGTGGAATGGCACAATAGGCACAATGGCGGTCGCAGCCCTCACTGATTTTGAGATAGGCATAATGCTTAGGCGTAGTGATGTGGCGGTGGGCCTCAAGAACATCTAGATTCTCTAGGCTATCTAGACGGTCTAGATCCTTCAGCAACTGCTTATAATTAAACTTTCCATACCAGCCATCAACCTCTGGAATCTCTGCTTCAAGCTCTACCAGATATCTCTCTGAGAGACAGCCCATTACAAAAAGCTTTTTCAGTCGGCCCTCCTCCTTCGCCTGCGCCAATTCCAGGATAGTATCGATGCTTTCCTGTTTGGCATCTTCAATGAAACCGCACGTATTGACAACGGCAATGTCGCCCTGAGGATTCTCGGCATCATGAGTCACATGATAGCCGCTGGCCTCGAAGAGTCCCATCAGGCTCTCCGAGTCCACCAGGTTCTTCGAACACCCCAGCGTGATGATGTCAATAGTCGGCTTATTCATAGCTGTGCGGTAGCAAATTCTTCACTCTTCATTCTTCACTCTTCACTTTAAAAAGCGAGTCAACAAACTGACGCTTATTAAAGAGCTGCAGGTCCTGCATACCCTCGCCCAAACCAATATACTTCACGGGAACCTTCAGCTGGTCGCTGATGCCAATGACTACACCGCCCTTGGCTGTGCCGTCGAGCTTGGTAATAGCCAGTGACGTAATCTGCGTGACAGCCGAGAACTGCTTGGCCTGTTCGAAGGCGTTCTGTCCCGTAGAGCCGTCCAACACGAGCAACACCTCGTCGGGAGCATCGGGCAACACCTTCTTCATTACGTCCTTAATCTTCTTCAGCTCGTTCATCAGACCCACTTTGTTGTGCAGACGGCCTGCTGTATCAATCAGCACCACATCTGCACCGTTGGCCTTAGCACTCTGCAACGTGTCGAAAGCCACAGAGGCAGGGTCACTGCCCATCTGCTGCTTCACCACAGGAACGCCGACGCGCTCGCCCCAGATGCAGAGCTGTTCGACAGCAGCGGCACGGAAGGTGTCGGCAGCACCAAGATAGACATTCTTGCCAGCCTGCTTAAACTGCCAGGCCAGTTTGCCAATCGTCGTGGTCTTACCCACTCCATTCACGCCTACCACCAAGATGACGTAGGGCTTGTGGTCGCCAGGCAGATCCCAGTTATCATTGTCGTCGGAATTATTCTCTGAAAGCAACGAGGCTATCTCGTCGCGCAGAATGGCATTGAGTTCCGAGGTCGAGACATACTTGTCGCGAGCCACACGCTCCTCAATACGTTCAATGACCTTCAGCGTCGTCTCGACACCTACGTCTGACGTTATCAACACTTCCTCCAAATTGTCCAGCACGTCGTCGTCAACCTTCGATTTTCCGGCTACCGCACGCGCCAGTTTGTCAAACACACTGGTCTTGGTCTTCTCCAGACCTTTATCCAGCGTTTCCTTCTTTTCCTTATTAAAAAATCCAAAAATACCCATATTGCAATCTTAATTCTGTGCAAAGGTAGTGCAAATCGAGCGAAAAACAAAGAAAAAAACGTTTTTTTTCTTTTATTTCCGAGATGCAGCCTACCTTCTCACGAAGTGAAAAGGTACGAAATTTCGATGAAACCACAAAAAAAGAGGTCGCAAATTCACTTGCAACCTCTCTTTTTATCTGATTAATCGAATATTAATTCTTAAAGAAGTCCTTAACAGCCTCGTTAGGAACCATCTGCTCGTCGAAGATGTAAGCACCCGTCTTGGGGCTCTTTACCATCTTGATAACCTTTGTGTAAGCGCGACCATCCTTTGAGCCTTCGTGGAGGGTAGCGACGGTTTTCTTTGCCATGCTTTAAACAGATTATTTAATCTCCTTGTGCACAGTCATGCGCTTCAGGATGGGGTTATACTTCTTGAGTTCCATTCTCTCAGGGGTATTCTTGCGGTTCTTAACCGTTACGTAACGGCTTGTTCCGGGCAGTCCACTCTCCTTCATCTCAGTGCACTCCAGAATCACCTGAACGCGATTACCCTTAGCTTTCTTGCTTGCCATATCGTTTAGTCTCCTATCACTTTAATGTCTTTCCAATCAACATATCCATTGGCAACAGCCTGCTTCAGGGCTGCATCCAGACCTACCTTGTTAATCATACGCAGACCAGCAGCGCTGATCTTCAACTGAATCCAGCAATCCTCCTCTACATAGTAGAACTTCTTGCTGAACAGGTTTACGTCAAAGACGCGCTTTGTGCGGTGCTTTGAGTGCGACACGTTGTTTCCACGCTGTGCCGTCTTTCCTGTAATCTGACAAATCTTAGACATTTCTATCTACTTTTTCTTGTTCCTAAATACTAACTTACTCCAAACAGGGTGCAAAGGTACAACTTTTAATTGAGATATAAAAATAGAGAATTGATATTTGCCCAACTATTAATATTTTTTAACCTTCGCTGTCCGTTTTGTTCTCCGTTTTGAGGAAATCCAGAAACATTTGCATCACTTTATTGGTCGCAATGGCGAGGTTGATGTCGCGTCCGTGATCCTCCTGAATCATCATCGTCACCTGCTTCTCTTGAGTGCCACAAGCCAACCAAATCGTTCCGATAGGAATGTCTTTCGGACCACCAGTAGGTCCAGCATAACCTGTTGAGGCCAGTGCAAAGTCTGTGTTCAGTGCCTTGCAGGCGCCTTTTACCATCTGCATAGCCACTTCCTCGCAAACGGCCGTCTTCTCTATCAGCACCTGAGAATCTACGCCAAGCAGCGACTCTTTGGTTTCGTCGACATACGAAATGATGCCACCCTTGAAATACTTCGACGCACCAGGTATGGCAATGATTGCCTCGGCAATGCGTCCGCCAGTACAACTCTCTGCCGTACCGACCGTTTTCTCCATTTCCCACAGCAGCTGACTCACTTCCCTGCTGATAATCTTGCTTTCAAAATCCATATTTCAATTTTATTTAAATGTCACTTTCGAGAATGCCGGCGCGTCAATGCTGCAAAACTCACCGTCCAAATACTTATAATGGCCCACGATACCAATCATCGCCGCATTATCCGTCGTATAGCTGAACTTCGGAATATAGATGGTCCATCCGTAGCGCTTGGCATAGTCGTGGAAGGCATTGCGCAGTCCGTTGTTGGCACTCACGCCGCCAGCCACAGCCACGTGCTTGATGCCCGTCTGCTTCACGGCCAGCTTCAGTTTCTTCATCAGAATATCCACAATGGTCCATTCCAACGAGGCCGCGATATCTTCTTTGTGGTGTTCGATGAAGTCGGGATCGTCCTCCACCCATTTGCGCAGATTATAGAGGAACGACGTCTTCAAGCCCGAGAAGCTGTAGTCCAACCCTGGAATATGCGGCTCAGCAAACTGATAAGCCTTCGGATTACCCTGACGAGCTAGTCGGTCAATGATAGGACCACCGGGATAGCCCAGGCCCATCACCTTCGAACATTTGTCGATGGCCTCTCCGGCTGCGTCGTCAATGGTCTGACCCAACACCTCCATATCGTTATAGGCGTTCACCTTGACAATCTGCGAGTTACCGCCGCTCACCAAGAGGCAAAGAAACGGCAATGGCGGCTGACTCTGGTCGTCGTCGCTCTCCTTGATGAAGTGCGCCATTACGTGTCCTTGCAGGTGGTTGACGTCAATCAGGGGAATGCCCAGCGAACGGGCAAAACCCTTGGCGAAGTTCACGCCCACCAGCAACGAACCCATCAGTCCCGGTCCGCGCGTAAAAGCCACTGCAGTCAGTTGTTCCTTCGTGATACCAGCCCGTTTGATAGCTTCGTGCACCACCGGTACCACATTCTGCTGGTGAGCCCTCGACGCCAATTCCGGCACCACGCCACCATACGACTCGTGCACCGCCTGCGACGCTGTCACGTTCGACAGCAGTACACCGTTCTTCAGTACCGCCGCCGACGTATCGTCACACGACGACTCTATACCTATTATATATATATCCTTTTGAGTCTTTTCCATCTCTTGTCACACTTTGACGTTGCAAAGGTACGAACTTATTTTCAATTTTCAAAACTATTTAAGTTTTTTAATTTGGTTTACTACAGCTCTCAGCCGTTCAGCCCGAGGCCAAACGACCGAGAGCCGATAGGGTCATTTCCCGCGCATCTTAGCCAACGGAGAGTCGGGATGCGTCTTGGCATACTCTTCAAACGAAATGCTGTTCTTGCGCGCCTCTTCCATTTCGGCCTCGCGCTTCGCATCTGCCGCTGCACGCTCCGCCGCAATAGCCTTCTGCTCGGCAGCGTTCTCGGCAGACGAACCGGTCGTTTTCCCCTTAGCCTTCGCACGCTCCAGACGCAGCTTGGCGGCCTCGTTGTCATATTGGTAGCTTCTGTTCTCCCAGTTTTTCAGACGCATGGCCGTGTTCCACGTCTTTTGCATTTCAAAGAGCATTTTCCTGCCCGACCGGTTTTCCTGCGCCCAGTAGTTGTAGAAGCTTTTAATCATCTCGTGGTCATACTTGTCGCCAAACGTCTTGCACTCTTCCATGAAAGCCTTCTTACGAAATGGCAACGTTTCCTTCAGACTCTTACGACCGCGCTTCTTCCTTGTTCGGGCGACAGCCTCACCATCAAAACCGGCATCGCCCTCGCGTCCAACGATAGATAGATTTTCTGGAACTTTTTCTTTATTTTCTTTTTCTAGTGAAAGGGAGCCGGGGGAAGAGGTTCTTTTGCTTTTCCTTGTTTTTCTGCTCTTTAGAGTGCAGCGCACCCCAAAAAAATTACGCAGTCTCTTCTGCTCCGCACCGACAACAGCCTGTTCGGCTTCACCACACTTTACAAATATTGACGCGGCCATATACTGGTGACGCAATGCCTCATACGCAAGCGTCCCCACACTGTCTCTACTGATACCACTGATTCTCAGCAGCTCATCAATATCTTTCTCAATCTGCTTCACGTCGAAGTTTGTGTTCTCGACGTCCTGTTGTTTGTTAATCTCATTTGAATTCATAATTAAATTTTACTCGATATTTTGCCTCTCTTGCACTACCACGGTGATATAGATTGGCATTATTCATCCCGTGGCTCGGAGCCGTGCTCAGTTTTTGACCGCTGACTAACATCTAAAAAGAATGCAGCAGAAACTCGCGAGTTCGAATTCTGCTGCAAAGATACGCACAAAGAAATACTCTGTCATTTTTTTAGTAAAACATAGTAAGAATTAGTATGAATTAGTAAAAAAAAGACTTGATTTAGTATGGATGTTACTAAATTTTAGTAAGATTTGGACGAATCAGGCTTAGAATGGTATTCCAAAATTCATCGCATACGGTCTCGTAAGGATTGTTTTTCATATCATAGTATAATTTATCCATGGAAACCGTTTTAGAGGCGTTCGTCATTATTGTTCCGATTTTCAACTCCTCTGGATAATCGTCAGGCGTAAACTTCTTGGCATATTCAGTGAAATGATTTTGCTTATAATACCCAAACAATTTGTCACGCAATACTAGGAATACGCCTATCCAATGCTGTTTCTTATTAAAGATATTTCTATCCCGTAATAGCGTCATCGCCTTACGAAGCAAGTTCAGTTGGTTTCCCTCGGTTAATCCATTGAAATACCTTCTCGCCTCATCTTCTAAAGAGGGGTCATTCGGCAGATTTCCTTCGGATGCAGGCGAATCGGGACCAGAAGAAATGCCAATATTCTCCATGATGTCCTGACACTGAAGAAACAACCAATTGTCTTCATGCTTGTTAGCAGCATAAAGCAGCGTAACGAGATAGTGTTCCACTACGCTTTGGTTACGTGCCCTCTTTGCCATGTTGACAAGAGTCAGGACAGACAATTCATTGCCATCAAGGTCAACCTTGTAATCTTTCATGCTTCACCTATCTGCTATTCGTTATTGTCATCCAAAAATGCGAACCTTTTCTCTTGTTCTTTATTCAGTCGGCTTTTAATTCTGCCAAGAATATGGGAATCCTCTTCAAAAGGTATGAAATTTATTGACAATTCTCTTTCTTCACCTGCAAGCCGGGAGCAAACAGACACAATCGTGTGCCAAAAGTCAAATTGCTCCATCAAGGCTTTGACCGTTTTCTCTTCGTCCTTATCAATTGGAGCCTCAAAAAGGAACCAGTCTCCTATCGGGTGACCGCATATTTTAACACCATCTTCTTCCCAAGTTTCTAATTCAATATCAAATCCATTAAATTGATCTTGTGACGGCAGCGAACTGACTCCAACGCCTAACCTTTCCAAAGCTAACTGAAGACGAATCGCTGTGTCCGCAGCTTTCATCATGCCATTTTTCAGACCACGTTTCCAAAGACTTTGACCAATCTCGCACATAAAATCATCATAGCCAATACTTCCGCCCTCAACACAAAGCGTCGTCACATTATTTTGCTCAACTTGGTCCCATACTACAGCCTCAGAAAAAACGCCAGGATAACTGATGCGATTGATATTCTTCTTCGCCTCAGTGCTACAATACGACACCACGGGGTGCGACTTGATTTTTACGACACTCCCGCCTGCCTCGTCCTGTTTCTCCGTGGTCACAATGAGGCTGCCAATCTGCAAACCTACCACTCCGTTGTAATAAATCACCCGGTATGGATGTTCCAGTGCTACGTAATTTGTCTGTATCATAGTTTTATTCTTATTCAAATATGTTTCTGGTTTGCAAAGACTAAGCAATACGGAACGAACTGTAAAACCGCGAAAGGTCTTGCATGGCATTGTTGAAAATCTGTTTCTGCTCTGCGTTCAATGTATATACGCGCCCGCGAACCTTCGTTCCGTTGATGCGTTGCGACAACCATGCATGACTCTTGCCAAAATACTTGCGGGCAATATATGAAATAGGCAGCAGCCGATATTGCTCGTCATCAATCTGATGGCGAATGTCAGCAATCTCTGCGCCAACCTCTGCCACACCTTCCTCCAGAAACTCTTGCATCATTGCAACGTTCTCAGCGGTGTGATGGTCGCGAAACCACAGCGAAATCTCGTCTATCCTTGCCTCGCTCTGCTCATCGGTCTTTCCGATAAGTCCCTTCAATTCTTCGATAAGTTTCCTTGCTTCTTCCATATTCATCTTATTTAGTTTCCTCAGTTGCAGAGGGTTTTTCGTTTTCCATCTTGTCTCTTAACTTGTATAACTTGCTCAGTTCATCCAGATAGTTATCGATTGTTTCCGACTGGCTTCTGAAACTGATATTCGAGTTGTTCGAAATCCTGTTGTACTGCGCCAGAACGGTTTCCAAGAATCTGATGCGCATTTCTATTTCAAGTTTTCCCATTCCGTTAATCCTTAGGTGTAATATCCTTGTTTGGTTATCACGGCGCAAAGATACATAATAATTTTGTAATAACCAAATAATTGCATAACTTTTTTGTTATGTATATTGTTTTTTGCAATAAAAACACCACCACCCAGCCATAACTCACTACCTTCCCTGCTGTCTGCCGCTCTGCTCCGGGCTGTCCGCCGTACACTTCCCTGCTCTCCGCCGTCAACTGCCGGGCAGACCGCCGAACACTTACCGGCAGAGACAAAGCTCACAGACACACCAATACTCAAATACTATCAGATAATACTCCAAGACTATCCGTCAATAGTCCAAAAGTATTTTGCATTACTCCGAAAGTATTGAAAAACGCTCTTGCTCATTTTATAAAAACTCACCATTGCTTTTAAGATTTTCCGAAAAATATTTGGTAATTCCGAAAATTAGTGCTATGTTTGTACCCCAAAAGAACTATATATCGGGTATGGCACAGATTAAGAGCGAAGCTGCCTATAGAGCAGCGATGAAAAGAATTGATGAACTGCTTAAAGTGGTTAACGACTCAACTCCGGCTGATGACCCCAACTATCTGGAGTTGGATATGATTTCTGATATGGTGGAGGAGTATGAAGATGTCCACTATCCCATCAGTAAACCAACGCTGATAGACGTTATCAAGCTGCGTCTCTACGAAATGGGTATCACGCAAACCAAACTTGCAGAAATGCTTGGTCTCAGCAATGCCCGTGTCAGTGAAATCATGAACGGCAAGAGCGAGCCCTCGCTGAAAATCGGCAGAGAGTTGAGCCGTCAGCTGAACATCGACCCTGCTGTGGTGCTGGGAGTGTGAGAGTAATCAGTAAATTCCCGTGAGCTCATGATATATCTTAAATTTGCAAATTGTTATTTGATACGAGCATGAATAATCAACAATTATATAGTTTTATCCATGAGGTTCTAAAGGAGTGGAATCCCATAGGGGTTCCGGAATATATAACTGATGCAGAATATGAGAATTATATTCCATCTTTAGCTCTTGTTATTCATAGTAAGGAACTAATTGAGAAAGAATTGGTAACTATTCTAGAACAGATGGGATTTAGATCTGAAATAATTCAAAAGAAAGAAGTACAGCTGGATATAAAAGATATTGCAAAAAGATTATGGGAATACGGATTACGGGATTAAAGTGTCGTGCTTATGGAACAACGTCGAGAGCTTAAAAGCGGAGAAATAGATTTGATAGAATATTTGGCTAAAAAAGCTGAATACCCTTTAAACAAATTTTGGCATTGTTATTATAAAGCATCACCTATGATACTAAATTCGGTACTAACTTCCAAATTTTTTAGCGAATTTCCTACATTTCTGTGGCGTATTTCGGAAATAATGCGTAAATTTGCAACATGAAAGAAGAACAATACAAGTTGCTGGTAAGCCAGATAGCGTCGCTCATTGAGGGTGAGAAGGACTTGATAGCCGTCATGAGCAACGTGGCAGCGGCCATTCATCAGACGATGGGATTTTGGTGGACGGGATTCTATCGGGTGGCGGACGGCGAGTTGGTTCTTGGCCCTTTCCAAGGCCCTGTTGCATGTATGCACATTGCTTTCGGCAAGGGCGTTTGCGGCACAGCGTGGCAACGGGCAGAGACCGTCATCGTTCCCGACGTCGAACAGTTCCCGGGACATATTGCCTGTAGCAGCGCGTCGCGTTCTGAAATCGTCGTGCCGGTGTTTGGCGTTGACGGCAAGGTGACTGCTGTGCTCGACATTGATAGTGATCAGTTGGCCACATTCGACGAAACCGACCGCAAATATTTGGAAGAAATTGCACATTTATTGAAAAACACATCTCCCCGAGCGTAATGCCCAGGGAGATGATGTTTTCTTGTAAGATGA
>JAEEGG010018842.1_pt1 | contig 13985 bp, 14 predicted proteins | sample 9134161 | NCBI WGS metagenome assembly JAEEGG01 (sample SAMN16246543, study PRJNA631951) | gut metagenome | biome: gut microbiome; feature: rumen; material: CR-attached | host: Bos | place: Iran: Karaj | collected 2018-10 | reverse complement strand
GCGGCGCCGCCTGCGTTGGAAACGAGCATCGGGGTCTCCACCTCGATGAAGCCCTGTGCGTCCAGATACTTGCGGATCTCGCTGATGATGCGCGAACGCTTGAAGAACGTGTCCTTGACTTCGGGGTTCATGATCAGGTCGACATAACGGCGGCGGTAGCGCGTGTCGGTGTCGGTCAGACCGTGGAACTTTTCGGGCAGGGGAAGCAGCGACTTCGACAAAAGGCGGATCTGCTGTGCGTGCACGGAGATTTCGCCGGTGCGTGTCTTGAAGACGAAGCCCTTGATCTCGATGATGTCGCCGATGTCCCACGCCTTTTTGAAGGCGGTGTAGGCTTCCTCGCCCACGTCGTTGATCGAAACGTAGGACTGAATGCGGCCTTCCTTGTCCTGAATCGTCACAAAGCTCGCCTTGCCCATGATCCGGCGGGCGATGATGCGGCCGCAGACGGAGACCTCCTTGCCTTCCAGCTCGTCGTAGTGCTCTTTGATGGCGGCGCTTTCGTGCGTCTGGGTCGCAACGGTGATCTGGAACGGGTCGTTGCCCGCGTCCTGCATGGCCCGGAGCTTTTCCAGACGGATCTGCCGCTGCTCGTTGATCGATTCAGCCGTCAGCGCTTCCTGGGGGGCGGTGTTCTTTTCGTCAGCCATCGGTTTTCGTCCTTTCCTTACTTGGAGATTTCGACGATCTCGTAATAGATCACGCCGGCGGGCGCTTCCACTTCGACCTTGTCGCCGACCTTGTGGCCGATCAGCGCCTTCGCCACGGGGGATTCGTCGCTGGTCAGATAGTCGGAGCCCTTGTCCTTGGCGGTGGAGGTGGAGGAGATGATCTGGTATTTGTAAATGTCGCCGTATTCCACGTCCTTGATGGTGACCTTGGAGCCCATCTGCACCACGTCGGTGGTGAGCAGCTCTTCGTCGATGACCTTGGCGTTGGCCAGGATCGCTTCGATCTCGCTGATGCGCGCTTCCAGCTTGCCCTGATCGTTGCGCGCCTCGTCATATTCGCTGTTTTCGGAAAGATCGCCGAAGGACAGCGCGACCTGGATCTTTTCCTTGATCTCCTGACGGCCGACGACCTTGAGGTGCTCGAGTTCATCCTGCAGCTCCTTGAGACCTGCCGCGGTGAGCAAAATTTCTTGTGCCATAATGTAAAATCCTTTCTGCGGTTAGTTTTTTCTTCAAGTTGCTATTATATAAAAAGAAAAGCCTTCTGTCAAGCGTTTCCGGGCGATTTCATGGCGCGGCGGGGGAACGGAGAACCGGAACGGCTTCGGCTGACCGGCCGGGCCGACCCCGGCGCGGCGTTTTCTTTCCGGTTTGTTCCGTTTCGGAAAATAAAAGTCCGCGTCTTTTGCTATAATAAAAACGATCAGTCTGAGAAACAGGAGGACGACAGCATGAAATACGGCGTGCTCTGGCGAAAAACCACCAAGAACATCGGCGACGATATGCAGTCCTATGCCGAAAGCCTGTGGTATCCGCAGGTGGATTATATGATCGATATCGAAGACCTCGACGGCTTTCGGAGTGAGGACGACGAGCCGGTGGCCTGCATCATGAGCGCCTGGTATATGTGGCACAAGTGGAACTGGCCGCCCGCCGGGGACATCTATCCGCTCTGGGTCGGCTTCCATTACAACGACGCCCACCGCGGGCGTCCGCGCGGCATGCCGAGCAAATGGGAATATATCGACGGCCCCGGCCGCGACTATCTGCTGGCCCACGCGCCCATCGGCTGCCGCGACCCGTCCACCGTGGAAGCGCTGCGGCAGCGCGGCGTCCCGGCCTATTATTCCGGCTGCATCACGCTGACGCTGCCCAAACGGCCTCTCGTCACGCCGGAACGCCCCTACGTCTGCGTGGTGGGTGTGGACAAGCGGGTGGAGGCGTATATCAGGCGCTTCTATGAAAACAGCGGCGTTGACGTCAAGGTGATTGCGCCCACGCGTCCCGAGCCCTCGGGCAATCTTTCGTGGGAGGTCCGCAAGGCGCAGGTGGAGGAGATGCTCGACCTTTATCAGAACGCCCTTGCGGTCTATACCTTCCGGCTGCACTGCACGCTGCCGACGCTGGCGCTCGGCACGCCGGTGCTGCTGATCCGCAAAAGCTTCAGGTCCGACCGCTTCGTGCCCTATCAGGACTATGTGCACCACTGTACGAACGAGGCGTTCCTCAGCGGCGCCTATGACGACTGGATGCGCTCGCCGCCGCCGAACCCCGACGCCTATCTGCCGGTGCGCAAGGCGCTGGAGGAGACCGTTTCGGCCTTTATCGAACAGGCGAAGCGCGAGACCCGCAAGGCCTCGGAGCTGGTGAAAACGTCGTTCACGCCGGACGAGCTGATGCGCTGGCAGAACCGGACCATGAAGCTGACGCTGCACAACTATTTCATAGAAGAGCACATCGACCTCAGGGAGCTGATCGCCGCGCGCAGGGAGATCGCAAAGCTGCAGGGCGAGCTGGACAAAACGCGGCGGAAGCTGAACGATTACGCCGCGCTCGGCAAACCGGGCAAGCTGAAAAAAGAGCTTTCGGCCTACCGTGCGCTCGGCTCGCCGCAGGCGGCGGCCGCGGCCGTGCGGCGTTGGCGGCGGCTGACGGGTCTGTGGCCGGTGCGGCTGCTCAAACGGGTGTATCGCCTGTTTCGGAAATAGCGTTTTCTTCGGTCGGCTGTCTGCCTGTCAGACAGCCTTTTTTCTGCCCCGTTCTTTTCAGAAATATTCCGAAACCTATTCACAAACCGTTTTCTTTGTGGTACAATAATAAAAATAATGCGCGGAGGCGAAGGCATGTTTGAACGGCTGATCAATATCGAACGGATGGAAACGGCGGTGTCGCTGTTCGGCTCGTTCGACGAGAACATCAAATTGATCGAGCGCGAGTTCAACGTGCGCGTGGTCGTCCGCGGCGCGGAGCTCAAGATTCAGGGCGACGTGGAAGACGTCATGCAGGCCGAAAAGGCCGTGGAGGGTCTGCTGCACCTGCTGGGCAAGGGCGAAGCGCTGAACGAGCAAAACGTGCGCTACGTGGTGTCCATGGTCAAGGAGGGCAGCGAAGAGGGGCTGCGCGCCATGGGCGGCGACTGCGTTTGCATCACCGCGAAGGGCAAGCCGATCAAGGCGAAGACGCTCGGCCAGAAGAAATATATCGAGGCGATCCGTCAAAAGACCATCGTACTGGGCGTGGGCCCGGCGGGCACCGGCAAGACCTACCTGGCCGTCGCCATGGCGGTCAGCGCCTTCCGCGCCAAGGAAGTGGAACGGATCATCCTGACCCGGCCCGCCGTGGAAGCGGGCGAAAAGCTCGGCTTTCTGCCCGGCGATCTGCAGCAGAAGGTGGACCCCTATCTGCGCCCGCTGTACGACGCGCTGTTCGATATGCTCGGCGCGGAGCAGTTTCAGCGCTATCAGGAGCGCGGCAACATCGAGGTCGCGCCGCTCGCCTATATGCGCGGCCGCACGCTGGACGACAGCTTTATCATTCTGGACGAGGCTCAGAATACCACGCCGGAGCAGATGAAAATGTTCCTGACGCGGCTCGGCTTCGGCTCCAAGATCGTTGTGACCGGCGACATAACCCAGATCGACCTGCCCGACGGCAAGCGCTCCGGTCTGGTGGACGTCATCAAAATACTGAAGCACGTGGAGGACATCGAAACCGTCCGCTTTACGGAAAAGGACGTCGTGCGCCATAAGCTGGTGCAGGACATTATCAAGGCATATGAAAAATTTGAAGAGGGGAAAAAGAAGAAATGAAGGATCGCATCAAGGTCATCATCAGCGACAACCAAACCGTAAAGAAACTGCCGCGCGGCGTGCGGATGCTGATTCGCCGCTGCTGCACCGCGGTGCTGGTGAACGAGCAGTTTCAGGGCCCGGCGGAGATCAGCGTTTCCATTGTGGATGACGCACAGATCCGGGCGCTGAACAAGCAGTACCGCAACATTGACAGCGCCACCGACGTGCTGTCGTTCCCGCTGGGGGCCGAGGGCGTCTATGACGTCAACAACGACACCGGCGCCCAGATGCTGGGCGACATCGTCATCTCCATTGAGCACGCCGAAAAGCAGGCGGCGCTCTACGGCCACAGCTTCGACCGCGAGATTGCGTTTCTCACGGTGCATTCCATGCTGCACCTGCTGGGCTACGACCATGAGGCCGGCGGCCTGGAGCTGGTGCGGATGCGCGAGCGCGAAGAGGCCGTTCTGACCCAGCTGGGTCTGGAGCGCAGCGGCAGCTACTATACGGTGGAAGAATAAAGGTTGCAGTGTGCAGTTTGCGGTGTGCAGTTGGTCTTTGCGCACAGCACGCTGCACATTTCGCGTTCCGTGTGCAGCCGAAGCGTTGTCCCGCGCTGCACACGCCACACTTCGCACGAAGAATGAGGTGCTTTATGAAGTATTACGTTAAGCTCTTCAAAAGCTTCGGCTACGCCTTTCAGGGCGTCTGGACCGTCGTTCGCAAAGAGCGCAATTTCCGCATTCATCTGACCTGCATCGGCTACATGCTGGGCTTTTTGCTGCTGACCGACTGGTTCGTCGTGTCGCGCGCCGAATGGGCGCTGCTGCTGCTGGCGTGCGCGCTGGTGCTCTCGCTGGAAATCGTGAACACCGCGGTGGAAAGCACCGTCGATCTCGCCACGCAGGAGCGCCACCCGCTGGCCAAGCGCGCCAAGGACGCGGCGGCGGGCGCGGTGCTGGTCGCCGCTTTCTTCGCGGTGCTCGTCGGCCTTGTGATCCTTCTGCAGCCGGCGGCCTTCCGCGCCATGTTCGCCTATTTCGGCTCGCACCTCTGGGCGCTCGCGCTGTTTGTGCTGAGCATCGTGCCGGCGTCGCTGTTCATTTTCCTCGGCTTCGGAAAGGGGAAGGACGGCCATGGATGAGATGTTCTCGCGCACGGCGCTGCTGCTGGGCGAACGGGCGGTGAAAACGCTCTCTGAAAAGCACGTGGCTGTGTTCGGTCTGGGCGGCGTGGGCGGCTTTGCGGCCGAAGCGCTGGCCCGCGCGGGCGTCGGCCGGCTGACGATTGTGGACAACGACACGGTCAGCGCGTCCAACCTGAACCGCCAGCTTCTCGCCCTGCGCAGCACGGTCGGCCGGAAGAAGACCGACGTCATGCGCGCGCGGCTGCTCGATATCAACCCCGCGCTGGACGTGATCGTGCGCGACACGTTCTTCCTGCCGGAAAACGCCGACACGTTCCGCTTCTCCGACTACGACTATGTTGTGGACGCGATCGACACCGTTGCGGGCAAAATCGCGCTTGCGGTCTGCGCAAAGGAGGCCGGCGTGCCGATCATCGCCTCGATGGGCGCCGGCAACAAGCTGGACCCCACGCGGTTCGAGGTGGCCGATCTTGCAAAAACCAGCGTCTGCCCGCTGGCGCGCGTCATGCGCCGCGAGCTGCGGCTGCGCGGCATCGAGCACATGAAGGTGGTCTATTCCAGAGAGCCGGCGCAAAAGCCGCAGGGCGATCTGCCCGACGGGGAACGCCCCGTGCCGGGCAGCGTTTCGTTCGTGCCGGGCGCGGCCGGTCTGATCCTTGCCAGCGAAGTGATCCGGGATCTGACGCAAGCATAAATCCGAAAGCGACACGGCCGGTTCCGTGTCGCTTTTTTTCTGCGCCTGCGCCTCCCGAAAGGCAAAATTTGCATTCTTTGGCAAGATGTGTTATAATCAATCTGTTATGTGCCCGCGAGGCGGAAAAATAAGGATGATTACGGATCGTTTCAGATAAAGGATGAGAAACATGATGAAGATGAAAAGACTGCTGCTTTTGCTGCTGACGCTGGTGCTGTTGCTGTCCGTGCTGCAGCCCGGCTTTGTGCTGGCCTCCGCTGCGGCCGAAACGCCGCAGGTGCTGCTGGACCTGATGAAAAAGTTTCCCCATAAAGCCTATTGGAACCACGTCGGCTCGCCGATCAACAACCCCGACGGCGTCACCGATTCGCCCTGCCCGAACCATATCGGCTGCAGCTGGCAGGAGGGCGCCTGCACCTGCAATTCATTTTTGCAGGCTATCCAGTGCATGGGCTTCGCGTTCAAGGCGGCCTATGACATCGTGGGCACCAATCCGCGCCAGTGGGAGCAGCGCACCGAGCTGGAGCCCGAAAAGCTGCGCGTGGGCGACGTGATCCGCTACCGCGGCAACCGCCATTCGCTCTGCGTCACCGGCGTCAAGGGCAACCGGATCAGCTTCGTGGACTGCAACTGGTACCCCCTGTGCCAGATCCGCTGGGACAGCATGGACCTCGACGAGATGCCGAGCTTCTCCTACGTGCTGCACGACCCGAAGAATCACCTGAAAAACAAGAACCTTTCGTTCTATCAGTCCATGGTGGACAATCCCGCCGCCTATCTCGAAGGACGCGTGCACCACGAAGAAACGTGGAGCACCACGGCGGTCATGAACCTGCGCAAGCGTACCAGCACCGAATCGGAGATCCTGGATCAGCTGCCCTACGGCATCACCTTTGTGGTCACCGACAAGAAAGAGAACAACGGCTATCTTTGGGGCAAAACGACCTACGCCGGCACGGAGGGCTGGGTTGCGCTGGATCACTGCACCTACCGGCAGGGCACGGTCAACGCGCCCCAGTTCCGGGACTTCTGCGACGTGCAGCCGGTGAACGCTCCGTTCACGCTGAGCTGGACGCCGGTCAAGGGCGCCGACTATTACAAGGTCTTCCTCTATGACGACAGCGACGCAGTTGCGGCCAAGACCCGGACAAGCGACGCCAAAGCGACGTTTACCCTCAACAAGGCCGGCCAATACTATGCCGAGGTGGAATCCTGCAGCCGCCACGCCGAAAGCTGGGTGCTCACGGGCGAGGCCGAGGAGTTCCGCGTGCAGAAGCCCGAGGAGATCCGGATCACCGCGCTGCAGGCGGACAAAACCGCGCTGACGATGATCGCCGGCGCCACCGACGCGCTGCGCCTGACGCTGCAGCCCTACTGCGCGTTCCGCGGCACGGTCCAGTTCACGAGCAGCCGCAAGGACGTGGTCGAGGTCGACTCTCTGGGCAACCTGCTGGCCGTTTCCTGCGGCAAGGCGACCGTGACCGCCAAAGACAGCCGCACCGGTCTTTCCGACAGCTGCGCCGTGACGGTCGTGCCCGGGCAGGTGCGCGGGCTGCGCCAGCTGAACAGCAGACTGGAAGACCACGCCGTCACCCTCGTCTGGGCAAAGGAGCCCGGCGTCACCGGCTATGAAATCTACCGCCGCAGGGCGGACGGCCAGTATAAATACATCGGCTCGTCGACAACCAACACCTACACCGACCGCGGCATTTCCGACAGCAAGACGTTCACCTATCTCGTGCGGGCTTATTTCCATGCGGGAGACGGCGTTCTGACCGGCCGGATGAGCGAACCGGCTTCCGCCGTGACCAGACCGGCGCCCGTGAAAAAGCTGACCGTGACAAGCGGCAAGGGGACCGTGACGCTCAAATGGCAGGCGAACAGCCGCGCCGACAGCTATCTGGTCTACCGCGCGGCGAGCGGAAGCGGCAAATTCGAAAAGGTTGCCGAGGCAGACGCCAACCGCCTGACGCTCCGCGTCCGGCCGGACAAAACCTGGGTCTATAAGGTGCGCGCTGTGAAGGAAGCGAACGGCAAGCGCTATGCGTCCGCGTTTTCCGACCCTGTGAGCGGCAAGGCGTTCTGATTGCCGCAAAGGAGGCAGCGTGATGGAAAATCCGAATATGAAAGCGCTGCGTGAAAAGGCCATGCGGCTGCCGCTGACCCCCGGCGTCTATCTCATGAAGGACGCCGAGGGCAAAATCATCTATATCGGCAAGGCCAAGGCGCTCAAAAATCGCGTCAGCCAGTACTTCGGCTCGCAGAACAACCATCCTGCCAAGGTGCGCCGGATGGTGGAGCGGGTGCGCGATTTCGACTATATCATGACCGACAGCGAGTTTGAAGCGTTGGTGCTGGAATGCTCGCTGATCAAGCAGAACATGCCGAAATACAACATTCTGCTCAAGGACGACAAGGGCTACAGCTACATCAAGATCAAGCCGAACCCCTGGGGCAATATCAGCGCGTGCTTTCGCCGCGACGACGACACGGCCGAATATCTCGGCCCCTACACCGGCAGCTATTCCGTGACGCAGGCGGTGGAGCAGGCGCAGGAGATCTTTCAGCTGCCCACCTGCGGCAAGGTGTTTCCGCGCGACATCAAGAGTCAGCGCCCGTGCCTGAACTACTTTCTTTCGCGCTGCAGCGCGCCCTGCGCCGGCAAGATCTCGGAGCAGGACTACAACGAAAGCGTTGCGGCCGCCGTCGCCTTTCTCAAGGGCGGCAGCAAGCCGATCGTGCGCGCCATGCAGGAAGAGATGGCGCGCGCTGCGGAAAACATGGAGTTTGAAAAGGCCGCCAAGCTGCGCGACCGCATCCGCGCCATGGAGCGCGTTGCCAACCGCCAGAAGGTTGTGACAAGCAGCAACAGGTGGCAGGACGTGTTCGCCGTGGTGCGGCAAAACGACAAGGGCTGTCTTGCCGTGCTGCGCTTTCAGGAGGGCCTGCTGTGCGGCACGGAGCATTTCATTTTTGACTTCACCGCCGATCTGCCGGAAACCCGGCGGGAGCTGCTGGTCTCCTATTACGGCATGCAGCGCGTGATTCCGCCGAAGATTCTGGTCGACGGCGAGGTGGCGGATCGGGAGGACCTGGTGCGCTTTCTGGAAGAGAAGCGCCAAAAGAAGGTGGAGCTCACCGTGCCGCAGATCGGCGACGGACGCCGCCTCATCCAGATGTGCCTTTCCAACGCGGCGCAGAAGCTCGGCGATTACGCCGGGCGCAAGGGCGCCCAGACCACGGTGCTCGACGAGCTGCAAAAGACGCTCGGCCTGCCCCGCATTCCCGCCTATATCGAATCCTACGATATCTCCCATACGGCCGGCGCCGACAACGTCTGCGGCATGGTCGTGTTCCGCGACGCGCGGCCGCTCAAAAGCGCCTACCGCCGGTTTGCCATTCAGGGCTTTGACGGTCAGGACGACTGCGGTTCCCTGCGCGAGGTGATCTCGCGCCGCTTCAACCGCTATATGGAAGAAAAGGAGAGCGGCGAAGGCTTCGGCCGGCTGCCCGATCTGATCCTGCTCGACGGCGGACAGGGGCAGGTCAACGCCGTGAAGCCCGTGATAGACGCCTTCGGACTCGACGTTCCCGTGTTCGGCATGGTCAAGGACAACAAGCACCGGACCCGCGCCATCGCCACCGGCGGCGAAGAGATCGAAATCCGCGACGGGCGGCGGGTGTTCACGCTCGTTTCCTCCATTCAGGAGGAGGTCCACCGCTTCGCCATCGCGTACCACAAGCAAAAGCATACGCGCGCCTCGGTTTCCACCACGCTCGTGCAGATTCCGGGCATCGGCGAAAAGAAGGCAAAGGCGCTGCTCAAAGCCTTCGGCTCGCTCAAAAGAATCCGCGCCGCCTCGGAAGACGCGCTCTGCGCCGTGCCGGGTCTCGGCCGGGCCGACGCGCGGGCCGTCCGCCGTTTCTTCGGCGAACGGGCGGGCGAAGAAGATGAAAAATCCTCTTGATTTTTCAGACGCAACATGGTAGTATAATAAGCCGAACGCAAACGAAAGGGTGTGGAGCCATGCTCTCGCAACGGCTGCGTGCAATCCGCATGGAGCATAATCTGACGCAAAGGAATATCGCCGACGTGCTGGGCGTCGACCGCACGACCTATACGCTTTATGAAACGGGCGCGACCTCGCCGTCGCCCGACACGCTGTATAAGCTGTCGCGCATGTACGACGTCACCGTGGGGTATCTGATGGGCGTGGAGGAAAACTACCCCGTGCGCAGACCGAACGCCACGCCCGGCCAGGCCGCAATCTCGGCGGGCGTCGACCCGATCGCCGTGTTGCGCCCCGAGGAAAAACAGCTGCTGCTCTGCTTCCGCGTGCTGGACGGGGAAACCAAACGGCAGGCGCTGGAGCTGCTGGCCAAAATGGCAAAAGAGACCGAGAGCATCTGACGGCCCTCCTTTTGCTTTTCAAAACGCTTTTTTGCCGCTTTGCTTGACAAGGCGGCCGTTTTTTTGTATCATATTACTGCCAAAGCTTAAACGCTTGGTAACCGCCGCTTCCTTGTGCGCGCGACGCCTTTCAACGGGGTTTGCGCGGGCGGGCGAACCGGCGGCTGCCCTGACTCTGATCGGAAAGGAGTGTAGATTCCATGAAGAAAGTGCTTGCAGTTCTGCTTGCCGTGACGCTGCTGTTCTCTGTGATGGCGGTCGGCTTTGTTGCGTTTGCGGAAGGCGGCGACACTGCCGTTGCCGGCCCGGCGCAGACGGACGAAGGTGCGGCGGACGAAGGCGGGGACGATATGCCGTCCTGGCTGACGAACCTGATCAACCGTCTGATGGAAGTGCTGACAAAGGTGCTCACAAAGCTCGGCATCAAGTTTGCGCTCAAATCCGGCGCGCTCGCATAAGCGGCGCGGGAATCGGCTGCGGGCTTCGGTTCTGCGGCCGGTTTTTTTGCGCTTTGTTGCAAAGAAATGAATTTTCTTTTGACTTATGGTCCGCGTTATTGACAAATGAAAAAAAAGAGTCTATACTGAAACTACCAAATTCAAAGGAGGAATACCCATGAAGAAACTGATTTCCGTTCTGCTTGCAATTCTGATGGTCTTCTCGGTCGTGACCGTTGCGTTTGCCGCGGAAGGCGAAGGCGCAGGCGCAGCCGCAGCCGAAGAACCGGCTGCCACGGAAGAAAACAAGAACGAAGCGTTTGACGCAATCGTGAAGCTCCTGATCGGCGACGGCAATATCGAAAACATTCCGCTCGGCACCGCGAAGGCCGGCCTCAAGGTCGCGAAGATCTTCCTGAAGCTCGCCAAGGCCTTCCTCAAGGTCGGCGACGCTCTGGGCTTCATTGACGGCGACAAGATCTTCCTGGATCTCGTCAATACCATTGCGGGCAAGATGAGCAACGGCGACGACACCGCACCGGCAGACGAAGGCACGACGGTTCCGGCTGAGAATCCCGGCGCCTGACGACGAACCAAAAAGAACTGCAGAGGGCTTTCCCGCTGCAGTCTTTTTTTGCCCGGGGGACCAATCTGCTGCAAAAACTTTGCAACATTTGTGCAGATTTTCACAAACTGTTGATAAATCCGCTATTGACTTTTGCTATTTTATCCATTATAATGAAATCGCTGAGAATCTATCAAGGAGGCAAATACTTATGAAAAAAACACTGGCTGTTGTGCTCGCAGTCGTTATGCTGCTTGCCACGCTTGCAATCGGCTTTGCCGTGTTTGCTGATGAAACCTGTCCTTCCTGCGGCAAACCGCACTCTTCCACGCCCGGCACCTGCACGTGTTGCCTGAACTGCCCGAACCTGGACATGAGCAAGGTCTGCGCCTGCGCCAAGGACGAGAACGGCCTCAAGCATTCGTTCTGCTGCGCAAACTGCACCGGCTTCTATGACTGCACCTGCGGCAAGACCTGCGGCTGCAAATTCTGCAGCGGCGACGGCGTTGCGCCCGAATCCGATATCAAGCCCATCGTTCCCGAGCAGACCCAGATCCATATCAAGGATCTCTTCCAGACGATCATGCACAAGATCTCCGAGGTCTTCGACCGCATCTTCGAAGTGGCGTTTGCCGTGTTCAACGTCAAATAACAACCGTGATTGAAAAGGCTGCTCAGGCGGCCTTTTTTCTTTTTGCTGAAAAGCATGCTTGCAAAAGCGCGCGGATTGCGCTATAATCATTTCCGGAAAAATGAAAGCAAAGGACGGATTCCGATGAACTGGTTTGTTTTTTCTCTGATCACCATGCTCGCCTGGGGCGCGGCGGACCTTTTCTATAAAAAAGGCGCCGACGAAAGCGACCGCTACAGTCACCTGAAAACCTCGGTCATGGTCGGCGTGGTCATGGGTCTGCACGCAATCTTTACGCTGGCGTTCGGCCATATCGGCTATCAGCCGATCAACCTGGTTTTGTATCTGCCGGTTTCGCTGATGTATATCCTCTCCATGACGGTCGGCTATTTCGGTCTGCGCTATCTGGAGCTTTCCATCTCTTCGCCGATCGAAAACACGTCCGGCGCAGTGGTCTGCATTCTGTGCGCGATCTTCCTGCATCAGACGATGGAGCTGCCGCTGATCGCCGCCGTCGTCGTGATCTACGCCGCGATCTTCCTGCTCGGCGTGATCGAAAAGAAACAGGCGGACCGGCTGCGTGAGGCGGGCGACGAAAAGTACCGCATCGGCTTCATCGCCTTTTTCATGCCGATCATCTACTGCGTGCTCGACGCGCTCGGCACCTTCTTCGACGCCTATTATCTCGACGACTGGACCGCCACGCCCCTGCGCGGGGTCACCGAAGACACCCTCGAAGCCGTCGCCAACACGTCCTATGAGCTGACCTTCCTGATCGCCGCGGCGCTCCTGTTCTGCTACATGCGGTTCATCAAAAAAGAAAAGATGCCCCTCAAAAAGCAGGGCGCGCGCACCGTCGCCGCCGTCTTCGAGACCGCCGGCCAGTTCACCTACGTCTACGCGATGAGCGACGAAGCGATCCTCGCCGCGCCGATGGTCGCCTGCTACAGCGTCGTCTCCATGATCCTGTCCCGCATCTTCCTCAAGGAAAAGCTGACGAAAGGACAGTATGCGTGTATCGTGGTGGTGATGCTCGGCATCGCGGTGCTCGGGTTCTATGACGTTTGATTGCAGTGTGCAGTGTGGAGTTTGCAGTGTGCAGTGACGCGCCGTGTGTTAGCCGCTGCAAAGACGCTGCCGCCGCGAAGGAAAATGTGGAATTGGAACAGTTTTTGCCCTCTTTTGGAGAGGGCATTTTTTTATTTTTTAAAACTTTTGTAAGATTTCGGCAGAAAACGACATATATAATATATAGGTATCAATCCAACATAAGGAGGTGAACTGTATGCTCAGTCAAGCGGAGCAGAAAACGATCATTCAGACGAACTACCGCTCGATCTATCACCTTTGTCTTTACCGGCTGAAAAACGAGGAAGCTGCGCTTGACGTGACGCAGGACACCTTCACGCTGATGATCGAAAAGGCGGCGGGCCTGACCAACGACTATATCCGGCAATGGCTGAACCGGGTCGCGGAAAACAAGTGTAAGGCGTGGCGGCGCAAGCACCGGCGAGACAAAGCGCAAGTGCGGCTCGACGAACTGCACCCCGACGCGCTGGTCCGCCTGCTCTCGCAGGTCGGCGATTGCAGTCTCGGCGCCTATTACGAAAAATACGAAGCCGTGATGCTCGAGCGGCTTTCGCCGAAAGAGGCGCTGCTTTGCGAGCTGCGGTTCGCCCGCGGGCTGAGCCCGGCGGAGATTGCACAGCGGCTGCACATCAAGGTCGATGCGGTCAACACGAGACTGTCGCGGCTGAAAAAGAAGATGGAAAAAATCATCGAAGAAGACATCCCGTTTTTGTAAGAAACAGGACGAAAAAGACATATAGATAACGAAAGCCGAAAACAGCCGGAAAGGAGGGCGACAGCGGTGAACGACAATAGAACACCGAACAAATTCGACGCTCTGTTGAATGAGCGGGATGCGATGATCGAAGCCGCCCTCGGCGCGGCGTATGTGCTCAGCGCAGAAGAGGAGCAAACGCAGGTCGCCCGGCTGCTGGCGCAAACACACGAACCGGACGAAGCCGGAATCGTGCCGCTGAAACGGCGCGCGCGCCGTCCGGGAAGACGGTTCCTGATCCTTGCAGCAGCGATTCTGCTGACGCTTATACTGCTTGGCAGCACGATCGCGGTCGAACCGGTGCGCCACTATATCTGGAATACCTTTGACGGAACGGACATCATTTTCAAAAACGAATACGTTGAAGATTCTTTGAACGAACGCTTCAACTATATTCCTGCTGGTTTTGCTTTGACGAAAGAGGAGCATGACAGCCAAGGCAATCACTGGAGCTACAGAGACGCCTATGGGAACGGTCTGGATATTGATACGATGAAAAACAAAAGCAAGACGTT
>JAEEGG010018835.1_pt1 | contig 13986 bp, 10 predicted proteins | sample 9134161 | NCBI WGS metagenome assembly JAEEGG01 (sample SAMN16246543, study PRJNA631951) | gut metagenome | biome: gut microbiome; feature: rumen; material: CR-attached | host: Bos | place: Iran: Karaj | collected 2018-10 | reverse complement strand
TACGCAGTTGTTCAGTTTTGCGTTGTGCTCGTTGACGGAGCAGAAGAGTCCGAGGTTCTTGCAGTCCGCAACCTTGCCGGCGAATTGGATGATGCAGTAGCAGTGCTCGATGTTCCCTTTAATCCCATTGTAACCGACAAAACCGCCGCCGTGGTTGGCGCAGGTGACTTTGCCCTTTGCGTAGCAGTTGCTGATTTTGAATGTGCTTTGGACGGTGGTGTCGTTGTATCCCACGAACAGGCCGCCCCATTCTTGGCTGACAGTGATGGTCATGCCCTTGGCATAGGAGATGAAAACGGTGGAATTCTTCAGCATGCCGATGAGACCGCCAACTTTTGTCACTCCATTGATGGTGGCTGTTTGGATGCCGCAGTGTGCGAATTCCGTGTTGAATGCGCCTCCGCAAAGCACACCGACATTGTTGCCGCCGGTGATGGTGCTGCCGATCACATAGATGCTGTCCACTTTTGCGTGGATGGAGGACTGGCCTTGGATGTAACCGAACAGTCCGACATAATCCATGCTGGATTGGGTGATTTTCAGATTTTTGATTTTATGGTTGTTGCCGATGAAGTGCCCTTTGAAAGGGTGTTCCAGTGACCCGATGGGGGTCCATTCCTTGTTCCCCAAATCCAGATCGGCGTCAATGATCACATCTTTACCTTCAAACTCACGGGCGGCCTCGTCATTGGCGCAGGCGTCCGCAATCCATGCCAGCTGTGCCGGTGTGGTGACAACATATTTGAGCCCGTTGGGTTTCACCGGCGTTTTGGTTGTGCCGTCCCATGCGGACTGTCCGTGGCAGAATCCCACGAAACATAACATAATCAGCAGGATGTTAAGTTTTTTCATACCTTTTTTATTTAAAATGTGTAAATAATGTTAATACAAATTAATTTTTTTGCAAAAATAATCATAAATCTGATATGAACCTGATATGTGACCGATTTTTTTTAAAAAAAATCAGAACGGGTAGCCGATACCGAAGCGGAATCGCAGATCATTCCATTTTACAGCCTGATTCCTCCAGCGTTCCCCTTCCGGAAGATAGGGAGTGTACAGGGCCGTGGCCACATCCATGCGCAGCACCAGAAACGATATGTCCAGACGGATTCCCACCCCGCCGTCAAGGGCAAGCTCCTTGTAAAACCTGTTGAGGTCAAATTCGCCGTTTGGTATTTCCGAATTCTTGCGGAAGTTCCAGATGTTGCCCATGTCCAGGAAGACAGCGGAGAAAAAGTTCTTGTATATCGGAGTGCGCAGCTCCAGGTTGCATTCCAGCTTTATGTCCCCGGAACTCTCAAAGTTTGAAAGTGTGCCGTGGTAGCTTCCGGGCCCCAGCCCGCGCAGGTTCCAGGCTCGCATGCTGTTTGTTCCTCCCAGATAAAAGCTCCGCTCAAAGGGTAGGGTGGAGGCGTTGGAGGTCGGCAGTCCCATTCCTGTGGCGGTATGCGCAACTAACGACGAGCGCTCCCACAGCATGATGTTGTAGGTGAAGTCCACATCGGCGGAGACAAAGCTTGTGAAGGGGGTTCCGGCAATTGTGTATTGACCCTTGCTGTTTTTTTCTGCACCGGAAATGGCAAAAATGCCGTACAGCAGGTTGCCGTAGCTGTTCAGGTTTATGCGCAGACGGTAGAAATTTTGCCGGTTGTCGCTGCTGGCATTGTTGTACAGAAATTTGTAGTTGGCACCCATAAGGAAGTGGTTGGTGTATTTTTCCCGGATGCGCTGGCTGTATGCCGCAAGGTTCCGGTCAAAAATGCTGTCCTTGTAGATTTTCACCATGCTGATGTCAAGCAGTTTCAGAATATGTGAAGCCCTGTTGGAGGGTTTCCACTCATATTCAGCACCTATGTTGCTGATGAATCGCGAGTAATGGTCCCGCTGTTGGAAGTAGTTTCCGAATGCGAAACGTGTCTGTGCCTGAAACTTTTTCGGTATCAGCTTCTGGCTCCATGGGAAAATCATTTTCGGATAATGTATGCCGATTTCACCTCCCAGTTCGAAGTTGCGATACCGCCACATCGGCACCTTTTCGTTTGCTTCCGAGATGTCGGTGTTTCTTTGGAATTCTGTTGAAAACAGAATGTTGTCATATTGTATTTCGCCGCTGTGGAACAAATTCCGGTTTTTCAGGTTAAGGTTAACCCCGACACCGTAGTCGGAACCGATGTCTTTTCCCAGCAGCTCGAAGTTCAGGGTATGTTTCTCCCACGGGGTCAGCTGTATCTGGCATTGCAGCCATCCGCTGTCCGCTTCCGGGTTGTTCCGGCTCTCCTCAGTTGCCATGTATGAGATGCGTATAAAGCGGAAATTCTGCATGCTGTTGTACAGGTTGTAGGTTGTTTTGGCAGCATCGGCTGAATAGCGGCTCCCCGGATGGAAGCACAGAGGGTAGGTTAGTGCCTTTGGTTTGTAATTCAGCTTTTTTTGGACTTGCAGCGTATATGTGTATGGGGGCAGGTTGTTGTACTGTTCCGTATGGGTGATGTTTTCCAACGCGGTGTCCTCTGTGGAGGAGCATCTTATGTTTATGCTGCCTATATAATATTTGCGGAAGGGCTGTATTGCTTGTGCACCATTGGGGGAGGCTGCGTTTTCCTCCCCGATGTTTATGGTGAGGTTAAACCGGTGGCTGTTCAGGTTGCTGTCCACGTGGTAGACGATGTGCTCCGGGCGGAAAAGGTAGTATCCGCTGTCGGCCAGCAGGTTTGCAATCCGGTTTCTTTCGGCTTTCAACAGGTTTGCATCGTAAGGCGTCCCTTTTTTCAGCAGGCTTTTTTCTTGTGTTTTGGTCAGAATGTGGTGAATGGCGGTGTCGCCAATCTGTAACGACAGCTCGTTAAGAAGGTATGGCGCTTCTGCGGTTATGATATACCGGACAACCGCCTTCTTCCTGTGGGTCAGAATTTCACTTTGGACCGTTGTTTCAAAAAAGCCTTTGTTATACAGGTATTGACGTAACTGCTGGCAGGAGTATTCCACTGAAGAGCTGTCCATAAACTTTGGCTCCTCTCCCAGATTGTTGCGGAACCATTGCCTCCATTTCCTGTCCTTCCGGTCAGGTTTGGGCAGCATGGACTGGTAAATGGCTGCCCTTAGCGGCCAAATGCCGAGAAAACGATGGTTTGCATCCGGTTTTATCAGATAGCGCATTTCGTTTTCCGAAGGAAGATCCTTGCGGTTGGAGCTGATTTCGTTTTTTACAAGCAGGTATTCCCCATCCTTCATGTTTTTTGTGGAGGAGCAGGCGGAAATGCAAACCGCCATTGCCATACAGAAACCCTTTGTAAGAAACGACCTCCTGTTCATCATCTATCGCATGTCAATAACTTCCACGTCAGGGTGATCTTCGGTGCGGAATGTGAAGAAACCGCTTTTGATTGTGGGGTTTAACAGGATATTGTCAAAATAGTATGTGTCGGTGGCACCGTTTTTTTCGTGGATGACAGCACGCAGTGGCAGCATCTTGTCCTTGCGGATTACCATGCGGATTTTGTAAAAGGACTGCACCTGTTTGGGATAAAGGTCTATTATCTGTACAACTATCCCTTTTTCAGCCGATTCGCGGATGAATGCGGAACGGTAGTATTTGTCGTATGCGGCGATGGCTTGTATAGGGTTGATGGATGCGTCCATACTGCTCTCCTCATAGGGAGAGATGCTCACCTCCTTGTTTTCAGGAAGGTAGTTCCATACCGTCTGTCCATTGCAGTAGATGGTCTGTTGCGGTATCTCCAGCTTGTAGGATTTCCCCTGCGTCCAAAGTGTCCCTTTGATGATGGTGCTGTTGGCACCGTCCTGGGAGGATTGGAGCGTGAAGCTTATTTTTGAACTTTGCAGCCCGATCCATTTCTGCTGCATCTTTTTCAGAATGGTTTGTGACGAATCGGCTATCGCCGGTCTTACCGGACGGGGCTGCTGGGCCATGGCACATGTCCCGGCAAGCAGCAGCAGACATACAAACAGATGTTTTTTCATGATGACCATGCTTTGTTTTTAATACATATATGCATATATCAGGCCAAACCCATCTCTTTAAGCTTGTTTTCCAATACGGCAGGATCCTTGACCAGCACTTCGCGGGCCTTGCTGCCCTCAAAGGCTCCGACGATGCCTTCCCGTTCCAGCTGGTCCATGACGCGTCCGGCACGGTTGTATCCGAGTTTGAGCTTCCTCTGCAGCAGTGAGGTGGAGCCGTGTCCGCTTAACACCACTACACGGGCCGCATCTGCAAAGCAGCTGTCAATCTCCCCGTCGTCCGATGTCTGCGTGCTCTCTTCCGTGTCTTCCGGCACTTCCGGCAGCAGGTATGCGTGAGTGAAGGCGTGCTGCTCCCCGATATAGTCGCAAATCCGTTCGATTTCAGGCGTGTCGACCAGTGCGCATTGTATGCGGGTAACTTCGCCGCCCAAGGAGATAAGCATGTCTCCTTTGCCGATCAGCCGTTCGGCGCCGCTTGTGTCAAGGATGGTGCGGGAATCGACGCTGGAGGAGACCCTGAAGGCGATTCGGGCGGGGAAGTTTGCCTTGATTACACCTGTGATGATGTTCACCGAAGGCCGTTGGGTCGCCACAATCAGGTGGATGCCGATGGCGCGCGCCAATTGGGCCAGCCTGGCCACCGGAGATTCCACTTCACGTCCTGCCGTCATTATGCAGTCGGCGAACTCGTCAAAAATGAGGACTATGTATGGCAGATAACGGTGTCCGTGCTCCGGATTCAGGTGTCTGGAGCAGAATTTTTCGTTGTATTCGATGATGTTGCGGCATTGCGCCTTCTTGAGCAGTTCGTAGCGGTTGTCCATCTCGATGCAGAGCGAATTGAGCGTCCGGACAACTTGGGAGGTGTCGGTGATGATGGCGTCGGCCGCATCCGGCAGTTTGGCAAGATAGTGGCGTTCGATTTTTGAGTAGAGTGTAAGTTCCACTTTTTTCGGATCCACCAGAACAAGCTTCAGCTCACTCGGGTGCTTGTAGTAGAGCAGTGATGTGAGCACTGCGTTCAGACCGACAGATTTGCCCTGTCCGGTTGCTCCGGCCATCAGCACGTGCGGGGTCTTTGCAAGGTCAAAGACAAACACTTCGTTCGAAATTGTCCGCCCTATTGCGATCGGGAGCGCCATCTTCTTTGCATTGAGGAATTTTTCGGAGGTGACCATCTCACGCATCGGCACAATCTTGGGTTGGGAGTTTGGCACCTCGATGCCGACGGTCCCTTTGCCCGGGATGGGGGCGATGATGCGGATGCCGATGGCGGCCACGCTCAATGCTATGTCATCCTCCAGATTTTTTATCCTGCTGATGCGGACTCCAGGTGCGGGCACTATTTCGTACATTGTGACCGTAGGCCCTTCAATTGCGCTGATGGATTGGATCTCCACCCCGAAGTTGGAGAGGATTTTCTTGATGCGGACCTTGTTGTTCATGATTTCCAGCTCCCGCTCCTCTTCGGAACGGCTGGCGTTGGTATAGGCCTCCAGCAGATCCGGATTTGGGAACTGGTAGTGGATAAGTTCGTCACGGGGATCCAGCCTTGGAAGGGAGGCCAGATACCTCTCCTTCTCCTCATCGGTCGCATCCGGACCCGGACGTTGCGGTTTTGTCACATCTTCTGCAAAATCTTCGGTCACTTCAGTCAAATCATCCATTTCAAATTCGTCCGTTTCATCCGGCTCATCCGTTTTTTTCTCCTCTTCGGTTGCCGCTGCCTCCTTTTCCATTTCTGTGACTGTTATCACGGTCGGTCTGGCGGGGGCGGTTACGATTGTTTTTTCAGTGACGGTCGTCTCCGGCTTTTTCTCTTCAATGGGTGTTGCCGCAGCTGTTTCAGTGGCTGCAGGTTCTGTTTTCGGAGGGTAGGAGTGGTCTATGCGGATGGGGCCTTTGAATGGGTCTTGAGGTTCGTTTTCCGATGCTTTTTCCGATGCCTTTTCCCTTGCCATCTCCCTTTTTTCCTTTATTCGGCCTATTACCCGTGCCGCCAAACCCGGTTTTTGGGGCTTGATTTCCGTCTCCTCTTCCGACGAGTCATCTGTCTCTTCTGCGTTCTCCTCTTCCGGCTCCTCTTCAGATGTCTGCTGGCGGCTGAATGTCATTCCGAAGAATATCACTAACATGACTATGGCCATGAAAACCACCAGCAGCAGGAACCCGATGTGTCCCATTACGTTTATCAGGTGCTCGCTCAATGTGTTCCCGATGTCGCCGCCTAACCAGTCCGTCCTTGCATTTTTCCCGAACATCCAGCCTGTAAGCAGGGAGAGCCAAATTATGCTGAGGCAGATGCCCGCAAAGGTTTTGAAGAGTGGGAGCAGGCTCTTTTTCCAGATAAGGTAGACGCTCCATAATGCGAATAGGAACAGGAAACCGAACGAGGCAATTCCAAATCCGTATCGGATGAACAGGAATGAGAAGTAGAGTCCGAGCACACCCATCTTGTTCCCGATCTCCATGCTGGTTTTTCCGTTATGCAGGGTCTTGAACAGGTTGCTGTCGGCAATTGTAAGGTCCATGGAATGCGTGTTGAAGAACGAACAGAATGCGACAAACAGGAATATGGTGAAGAAGAGCAGGAACCAACCTGCTGTCATTTGCAGTTTCCTGTTGTGGATCCAGTCGAATCCGCCCTGGATGTCCCTCTTTTTCCGTTTTGTCTTCTTTGTCTCCGGTGCGCCGCTTTTTTTCTTGGTTTTCCTTGTCTTTGTTTTTGCGACCTGTTCGTTACGAATGTAATGGTTTGCCATGTCTCTCCTTATATTTCCTGTATGATGTCCTTAAATGGTTGATTCTATATATTTTGTCTTTAATGTCCGTCTATTCGGCGTTCATTGTACAAAAATAATTGTTTATAGTGGCGGCGGATACACTCCGGAAATGGAAATTTTAAACAAGCTTTTGTTTGTAATGGTGCGGTGGGATAAAAAAAAACACCGGCGGAATGCCGGTGTTGAATCATGATGCGCGGAGGGATTATTGTTTTCCTTTTGCGCTGGAATAGTTTACTTTAAATGCGTTGGAATGACGCAACTCCTGTTTGACGTCCGTCACAATCCCCATCTTGACCTTTTTGTCCACTTTAAGGGACCATGTGATCTTGTTGCGGCTTGCCTCATCGCGGCTCATCTTCTCCTCCTCCACAAATTGGGCGATGTCGCTCACTTCCGCGAACTGGTCGTTCAATTGGATTCGTGGTTCGTGACCCAATTTGGCCACGTACTGCGAGTTGGGTTCCCCGATGTTGATGTTGGCAACGAGCGATTTCTTTTCCAGTTTCTGGACTTCGGTCGCTTGTGGCAGATGGATTGTGACAAACAATGAGGATTCACGCATGGTGGTAATCACCATGAAAAAGAACAGGAACATGAAGATGATGTCAGACATGGACCCCATGTTCAGGTCCGGTGTCGATTTGCTGACCTCTTTTTTAAACCTACCCATTATTTGTTTCCTCCATAGTTAACAGGTTCCGCTTCCGAAATGTTTATTGGAATCACCTTTTGCACCCCCTTGCGCTGCGCGTTGTTCAAGTTGTTGAAGTTTTTCCCGAAACGTGCGTTGGAGAATTCGTCCCTCAATTCGTTGAACGCGGCGGTAAGCTGGTTCTGCACGGCAATGTACATCTCATAGGATGTGCCCCTGTCGTTCTGCAGTGACACCACTCCTTTTGAAACGGACTCTTCCGACCCAAGCTCCTGAATGTAAACTTTTTTCTTTTCAGAAAGTGTTTCATCGTTGCCGGGGTTGGCGATAAATTCCTTTGTTTTGTCTTTGAGCATTTTGACATCTGGCAGGAATTCACTGTTGACCATAATCTGGTCATTCATGTTGACCAAAACGACCAGCACGTCCCTCTTGTGGACTTTGGTTTCATCCGTCTGATTTTTTGGTGGAGGCGGAAGTTTGCGTTGGATACCCTGGTCCGTGTTGATGGAAGAGGTCAGCAGGAAGAAAGTCAGCAGCAGAAAAGAGATGTCTGACATTGAACCTGTGTTCAATCCCGGTGTTTTTCCTCTTGCCATGATGTCTTATTTTTTGAGTTTGGAATAGATGATGGTGCCGAAGAAGGCTGCAATAACGCCGCACAGAAGAATATAGGTCATGTTAATCAGCGCACCTGACCATTTGAAAATGGTTGGGCTGACTTCCAGAGCCTGGGCTTTTTCCGTAAGTTGTGAACTTGCGCAAAGATATGCGAACAGCACCACGGCGATGCCAATCAGCAGCAGTATGCCTACCCTTACAAGTTTCTTCTTGTCCCCAATCACTTGGAGAATAAGGAAAAGGAGAATCAGGGCGATGGCAACTCCAATCAGAATGTACAACAGGGTCATGCTGAAACTCAGCGCCCCGGTATTGCTTTTGTCACCCATGGCGAAGATGAGGCAGGCCAGAGCGGCCAGCACACCAACCACCAGCAGGGCGATGTTGCAGATTGTTCTTAATTTTTTTGTTTTCTCCATGGTTGTAAAAATTAAAGTGTGAAAACTTTATTAATCAAAAGCCTTGAAATGTCCGGCCTTCAATTATTTTTTGTATTTTACAACAATGTCCATGAAGGTGATGGTGGAGTCTTCCATATCGTTCATAAGGCTGTCCACCTTGGAAATAAGGTAGGAATAGAAGACTTGGAGGATGATGGCCACAATCAGACCGGTCACGGTGGTGATCAGAGCCACTTTCATACCGCCGGCAACGATGGTCGGGGAGATGTCTCCAGCCTGCTCGATATCGTCAAATGCCTTCACCATACCTACAACCGTACCCAAGAATCCCAACGAGGGGGCCACTGCGATACAGAAGGCCAGCCAGGACATGTTGGTTTCGAGACGGGCGGTCTGCACGCCGCCATAGGAGACGACCGCTTTCTCAATTTCATCGATGTTGCTGTCATAGCGGAGGAGTCCCTGGTAGAAGACGCTCGCGACAGGTCCGCGGGTGTTGCGGCAGATATCCTTTGCCTTCTCCACATCACCGGTGGAAATGGCAGCCTCAAGATCCTCCAGCAGTTTCTTCGTGTTGGTGGTTGCGAGGTTCAGGTAGATGGTGCGCTCGATCACAAGGGCAAGACCCAGAATGAGAACAATCAGGATGGGGGTCATCCAGCCGGGACCTCCTTCGATGAATTTGTCTTTCAACACCTGGTTGAGGGGTTTAGCCACTTCCACCACTTCCTCTTCATTGGCGGCTTCAGCAGGAGTAGCGGATTCTTCCTCTTCCGCATCCACCTGTTCTTCTGTTGTGTCGTTGGCGGGAGCCTTCTGCTCCTGGGCCATAACAACATTGGACATTCCGAAGGTTAAGCAACCTGCGATCGCAAATAATGCAATGATTTTCTTCATAACGCTGTTTAGGTTTAATTTCGTTAATTAACTGAATACGTAAAATTTTACTAAATACTGGCGGAGAGACAGGGATTCGAACCCTGGAAGCGCTTTTGGCACTTACACACTTTCCAGGCGTGCTCCTTCGACCACTCGGACACCTCTCCTGAACCTTTCCGGCCTTTCCTCCGGCCAAAAAGAATATGCAAAAGTAGCCATAATCCCAATACAAATCGGCTTTTTCCACAAAAAAAAATCAATAGGGGGTTCCTAATTGATTTTCTGATATGTTTGTGTCATGTGCCGAGGCCAAACAGCCTTTTTGCGTTGGTTGTTGTTGCCTCAGCAACGGTTTCCAAGGGAATATTTTTTATCTCCGCCACCTTTTGTGCGATGATCGGAATGTGGTAACTGGCGTTGCGTTGCCCGCGGAACGGCACCGGCGGCAGGAAGGGGGAGTCTGTCTCCAGCACAATGTGTTCAAGCGGGATGTTGCGCACCACCTCCTGTATGCCGGAGTTCTTGTATGTGACAGTGCCTCCCACGCCAATCATGAATCCCTTTCCAATCACCTTTTGTGCCTGTGCGGTGTCGCCGGCGAAGCAGTGGAAAATGCCTTTTAACGGTTCGCGGAAGGTTTTTATCACCTCCCATGTCTCTGCAAAGGCCTTGCGGCAATGGATGATGGCAGGCAGTTTCCGGGTGACGGACATCTCAAGCTGGTCATGAAGCGCCTGCTGTTGTTCTGACGTGTAGCTCTTGTCCCAGTACAGGTCCATACCGATTTCCCCGATAGCGGAGACATCCACACCTTCCATCTGTTCCTGCATAATGGATAGGGTCTCCCTGTATTGTCCGTCGACTTCGCTGGGGTGAAGCCCCATCATCGGGTGGCATCCGGGGTGCGAGGCGCAGAAATTTAGCATCGGACGTATGCTCGAAAGGTCTATGTTCGGAAGGAACAGGTGGCGCACCCCTGCCTTGAGGCACTGCTGCCAGACCTCTTCGCGATCCTCATCGAACTCTTTTAAATATAAATGTGTATGTGTGTCTGCAAAAATCATGGCTTTGGGTTGTCAGACGAGATGCAGATATTCGAACAGCGGGCGGAAATCCTCTTCCGGAAGCGCCAGATATGTGTTTATGCCGTACCGGTCCGCGACTTCGGTGTTGTCGCGGCTGTCATCCACAAACAGGGTGGTGGAGGGATTCAGGCCGGAGTCGGCAAGCATCGCTTCGTAAATGCCCGGGTCCGGCTTGCAGATACGCATCTGATATGAAAGGTACATCCGGTTAAAGCAGTCTTCCATACGGTAGCCTTGTTGTGCAAAGAATCTCTCCTTGCAGAAATTATAGCACAGCTCGTTGATGTTGCTGAGCAGGAAGACCTCGCATTTGCCGTGCAGCCGGCGGATCAGCTCCAGCTTTTGTGGAGGCAGTTCGATAAGGAACGAGGTGTAGGCGGTGATGATCTCTTCCCGTGTGGTGGGGCGGGGCGCCAGTTTCTGAAGCTCGCTTATGAATGTCTCCTGGCCGATGTTGCCGCATTCGGCCTCGAAAAAAAGACCTTTTGGGCGGTATCGGTCGATGAACTCCTCAATCTGGTGGATGCCGAGGTCATGGAAGGCCTTCCGGCATTTGTCGGGGTTCAGGTTCAGCAGTACGCCGCCGAAATCGAAGATGACAGTTCTGATGGGGAGCCCTTCCTTATGCAGGTGCAGCCTTTCGTTCATGCTATTGCTCAACCGGTAAAACTTCGTCAATCTGTTCGTTCCATGGCAGTCCATAGCGGTTCAGGTCATCCATGAATGGGTCAGGATCGAACTCCTCGACATTGAAGACCCCTTTGCCGCCCCATTTTCCGGTCATCACCATCTTGGCACCGATCATTGCCGGTACGCCGGTGGTGTAGGAGACAGCCTGCGCTCCGACCTCCCTGTAGGCTTCGGCGTGTTTGCAGTTGTTCCAGATGTAGCATGTCCGGTCCTTGCCGTCCTTTATGCCACGGATCTGGCATCCGATGGAGGTCTCGCCCTTGTAGTTCTCCCCGAGTGTGGAGGGTTCCGGCAGCACTGCCTTCAGGAACTGCAGCGGCACAATCTCCTTCCCTTCGTACATTATAGGCTTGATTGAGGTCATGCCCACCTCCTGCAATACATTTAATACATTAATATATTTTTGTCCGAAGGTCATCCAGAATCTTGCGCGGCGGATTGTGGGGAAATTCTTGGTGAGGGACTCCAGCTCCTCATGGTACAGCAGGTAGGATTCACGCTCGCCGATGTTCGGGTAGCTGATGGGCTTGTGGATTTCCATCGGTTCGGTCTCAACCCATTTGCCGTTTTCGTAATAACGTCCGTGCTGGGTGATTTCCCGTATGTTGATTTCTGGGTTGAAGTTTGTGGCGAATGCCTTGCCGTGGTCGCCGGCGTTGCAGTCGACAATGTCGAGGTAGTGCATCTCGTCAAAATGGTGCTTGGCGGCGTATGCGGTGTATACACCGGAGACACCCGGGTCGAATCCGCAGCCGAGGACGGCCATGATTCCGGCTTCCCTGAACCGGTCCTGGTAGGCCCATTGCCAGCTGTATTCGAACTTGGCCTTGTCACGAGGCTCGTAGTTGGCTGTGTCCAGATAATTGGTGCGGGTTGCCAGGCAGGCATCCATTATGTGCAAATCCTGGTAGGGCAGGGCCACATTGATAACGATTTCCGGCTTGTATTCGCTGATGAGGGCGGCAAGTGCGGGCACATCGTCCGCGTCAATCTGTGCGGTATGCAGGTGTGGCTTGCCGATGGCTGCGGCGATGCGGTCACATTTCTCCTTGGTGCGGCTGGCTAACAGGATGTCTTCAAACACTTCCGGCAAGGAAGCGCATTTGTGGGCCACCACGGCACCAACGCCGCCGGCTCCGATAATCATTACTTTTTTCATGTTCGCTTGTGTTTAATTTCAAACTGCAAAAGTAATCAAAAAGGGGATAGGAAGCGGCATTGAAAATATTTTTTTGAAAATGAAAAAAGATAGCGGGAAATTGACTACTTTTGCATCTTGTTTTAACATGTGACGAAAATATAAAAACAGTTAAGGAAAATGGCAGTTATTGGAAGAATCAGAAAGCATTCTGTGATTTTGTTAACCATTGTGGCACTTGCACTTCTTGCGTTCATCGTGGGTGATTTGAAGAAACCCGGCAACAAGGTCTACAGCAATTTCATCCAGGTGGGAAAAACCAAAATATCCTACTTGGAGTTCGAGGAAAAATACAATCATTACCATGATCTGGTCCGCCAGCAGAACGGCGGGACCCTCTCCCATGAGGAGGAATACCAGTTGCGGGACAACATCTACAATGAACTGGTGGATTCTGTGACACTCTATTCCCAGATGGATGCGTTGGGCATCACCGTCACCACCGATGAGCTGCGTGACCTGGTGGCCGGTGAGAATCCGAACGCCTATGCCCGCCGCTTCTTTTCGGATGCCAGCGGAAATTACAACAGCCAGTTGGCACAGGGATTTTTGGACAACATGTCCCAGTACGATTCCAACATTGTGAAGGCCTATATGGATTTGGAGCGTTATATTGAGAAGGAGGCGCTCAACAACAAATATTTCACACTGTTGGCCAAAGGTGCCTACCTTCCCAAGGCCTTTGCCGAAATGAGCCTTGACGAGGATGAGACCACTGCGGAACTTCTGCTGGTTCAGGTTCCATACAGCCACTCTTCGGTTTCCGATGACAAGGTGACGGTTTCCGACAAGGAGATTGAAAAATGGTATGAGGATAACAAATACCGTTTCGAGCAGGATGAGGAATGGCGCAACCTGGAGTATGTGATGTTCCCCATCGAGCCTTCCGCCGCCGACCTGTCGGCCATCGAGCGTGATTTCCGTGAGCAGTTTGAGGAGTTCAAGACGGCGGAGAACCCGCGGAACTTCATTTCTCGCATGGTGGATTCCAGATATGACAGCACCTATTACAAGCAGGGACAGCTGCCCGCAGGTCTGGACAGCATGGTGTTCCGTATGCCGGTCGGATCTTATGTTGAGCCTTTCGTGGATGCTGACTACTGGTATTTTGCCAAGTTGCTGAACGCCAGGATCCGTCCCGACTCCATCAATGTCAGCCTCATTTTTGTTGCCAAGCACGGCCTGCAGAATGCACAGCGGAAGGAGTCTGCCAGCAAGAAGATTGTCGACAGCGCCTATCAGGAACTGCTGGCCGGCGGTGATTTCTATGAGGTTGCCACCCGCCGTTCTGACATCCCCCAGGCCCAGCTGCCGGATTCCGGACGTTTCTGGATGACGGACGGCAGTGCCGAGCGTTTCTTCGTTGACGGCAGTCCGGTCCAAATGTTCTTTGACACTCTGTACATGCGTGCGCCGGGCAGTGTTGTGAAGGTGGAATATCCAATTGGAACTTACATTTTCCGGGTGAATGCCAACACTCCTTTCTCGCCTAAGGTTCAGCTGGCCATTGGCAGAAAGCAGATTTCCGCCTCTTCGGAGACAATTGACAACATTGAAAGCGCCGCCAACAACTTTGCTAACGGCACAACCACCTATGAGCAGTTCGACCAGAAGGTGACTGCGGAGAAACTGAACCGCCGTTCCTTTGAGAGGGCCTCCGCAACCGCCTATTCTGTTCCTGGTCTGG
>JAEEGG010018833.1_pt1 | contig 13987 bp, 11 predicted proteins | sample 9134161 | NCBI WGS metagenome assembly JAEEGG01 (sample SAMN16246543, study PRJNA631951) | gut metagenome | biome: gut microbiome; feature: rumen; material: CR-attached | host: Bos | place: Iran: Karaj | collected 2018-10 | reverse complement strand
AACAGCTCACCGACGGGCTCGTGGCCCTGGTGGACCAGGCCTCGGCAGCGCTCGGAGATGAATCCTAAACCGGACGTTATGGCAGAATATCCTTCTTCTTCCTGGACTGACTACGAACTGCTGGACAGCGGCGCGGGCGAAAAACTGGAGCGCTTCGGCGCCTACGTGCTCGCGCGTCCGGAGCCCAAAGCGCTCTGGGATAAATCTTTGCCGGATGCCCAGTGGCGCCGGCTCGCCCACACGACTTTCACCCCCGGCGCCGGTTTCGGCAAGGCCGGCAAGGAAGATAGCGGCACCTGGAACCGTCTCAAGAAGATGGACGACCAGTGGCACATCAAATATGCCAACGCAGACGGTCTGAAGATGGATCTGCGTCTCGGCCTGACCTCGTTCAAGCACGTCGGCGTGTTCCCGGAGCAGGCCCCCAACTGGGATTATATCTACCGCCAGACCCGCTCGCTCGCGCAGAAGCTGGGCCGCACGCCCCGCGTGCTGAACCTCTTTGCCTACACGGGCGGTGCTTCGCTCGCCGCCAAGGCCGCGGGGGCCGACGTGACGCACCTGGACTCTGTCCGGCAGGTGGTCACCTGGGCCCGTGGCAACATGGAGAACAGCGGCCTGGACGGCATCCGCTGGGTGGTGGAGGATGCGATGAAATTCGCCCAGCGCGAAGCGCGGCGCGGCAACCGCTACGACGGCATCATCCTCGATCCGCCCGCCTACGGGCACGGTCCGGACGGCGAAAAGTGGAAGCTGGACGAATGCCTGTTCGGGATGCTGCGCAGCGTCGGGGAGATCCTCGCGCCGCAGGACGCTTTCCTGGTGCTTAACCTCTACAGCAACGGCTATTCCGCCCTGCTGGGCGAGACGGTGCTTCGCCAGGCCATGCGCGTGGGGGAGATGGAAAGCGGCGAACTGGCCCTGAACGACAAGTTCGGCAAGGCCCTTCCGCTCTCCATCGTGGTGCGAATGGCGCGGTAGTACTTACGGAAATAATTGTTATCTTTGCGATTCGGAATATTCTAAATATCATTTATAGCTATGCAGCAAAACATCGATTCCTACGATTTCGCCGGCAAGAAGGCGATCGTGCGCGTGGACTTCAACGTTCCCCTCAACGAGCAGTTTGAAATTACGGACGATACCCGCATCCGCCGGGCGATGCCGACCCTCAAGAAGGTTCTCGCCGGTGGCGGTTCCCTCATCATCATGTCCCACCTCGGCCGTCCGAAGGGTGTGACCGACAAGTTCTCTCTCAAGCACATCGTGAATCATGTGGCCGAGTGCCTCGGCGCGCCGGTGAAGTTCGCCGCCGACTGCCAGAAGGCCCAGGCTGAAGTGGCCGCCCTCAAGCCGGGTGAGGCCCTCCTGCTCGAGAACCTCCGCTTCTACGCCGAGGAGGAAGGCAAGCCCCGCGGACTCGCCGAGGATGCCTCCGACGAGGAGAAAAAGGCCGCCAAGGCTGCCGTCAAGGCCAGCCAGAAGGACTTCGTCAAGACCCTCGCTTCCTACGCTGACTGCTACATCAACGACGCTTTCGGTACGGCCCACCGTGCCCACGCCTCCACCGCCCTCATCGCCGACTACTTCCCCAACGACAAGATGTTCGGCTACCTGATGGAAGGTGAGATCAAGGCGATCGACAACGTCCTCAAGAACGCCAAGCACCCCTTCACCGCCATCATCGGCGGCTCCAAGGTCTCTTCCAAACTCGCCGTGCTCGAGAACATGCTCGAGAAGGTGGACAACCTGATCATCGGCGGCGGTATGGGTTATACCTTCGTCAAGGCCCAGGGTGGCCAGATCGGCAACTCCCTGCATGAGGACGACCTCATGCCGCAGGCCCTCGAGATCCTCGCCAAGGCCAAGGAGAAGGGCGTGAAGATTTATCTCTCCCAGGAGACCGTCATCGCTGACGACTTCAGTAACGACGCCAAGACGAAGATCGTCCCGTCCGGCCAGATTCCCGAGGGTTGGGAAGGCATGGACGCCGGCCCCGCTTCCCTGAAGGAGTGGAAGGATGTCATCCTCGGTTCCAAGACCGTCCTGTGGAACGGCCCCGTCGGCGTGTTCGAGATGCCGACCTTCGCCAAGGGTACGCTCCAGATCGCCGAAGACCTCGCCGAGGCCACGGCCAAGGGCGCTTACACCCTCGTGGGTGGCGGTGACTCCGTCGCTGCCGTGACCCAGATGGGCTACGCCGAGAAGGTGAGCTACGTCTCCACCGGCGGCGGCGCCATGCTCGAGGCCCTTGAGGGTAAAGAGCTTCCGGGCATCGCCGCGATTCGCGGCTAGCGCACAAAACAAGCAATTCTTTTTTAACCTTTTAAACCCAATTTTAGTGTATGGCCTATCAAGAAGTAACCAAGACAAGCTACGGCTCCCGCCTCGGCAACTCCCTGAAGGGAATTGTCACCGGCCTGGTCCTGTTTGTCGCCGCGACCGTCCTCCTGTGGTGGAATGAGGGTCGCGCAGTCAAAACCGCGAAAATGCTGAAAGCCGCCGAGACCGAGTGCGTCGACGTGGCCAGCGTCGCCAGCCTGGACGCTTCCCTCGAGGGACAGCTGATCCACGCCACGGCCGTGGCGAAGACTGACGAGATCCTGACCGATCCCGATTACGGCGTGTCCGTGAACGCGATCCGTCTGGTGCGTGACGTCGAGTATTACCAGTGGGTGGAGCATTCCACCTCCGAGACCAAGGACAAGATAGGTGGCGGTCAGGAGACCACCACGACCTACACCTACTCCAAGGAGTGGGTGAGCGGCCCGGTTGACTCCGGCAGTTTCAAGGATCCTGACTATCAGGGCAGCAACTACGTCCGCACGACCGTTCCCGACAATACCGTGACGGCCCAGAAGGTGGACTTCGGCGCTTATGTGCTCCCTCCGGCAATGGTCGGTGCCATCCCCGCCAACACGTCCGTGAACGTTCCGGCCTCCCTGGCCAACGGCGTGGACACCTTCGTGGAAGGCAATGTCGTATATTATGGTGAGAATCCCCAGACCCCGGCCGTCGGTGACGTCCGCGTGACCTTTACCGAAGCGGACGGCGGCGTCGCCTCCATCCTCGGCAAAGTGACCGGCAACACCTTCGAGTCCTACAAGCACAAAAATGGCAAGAGCCTGATGGTTCTCAAGATGGGTGAGCACTCCCAGGAGTCGATGTTCGAGTCCGAGAAGGCCGCCAACAAGATGATCCTCTGGCTGCTCCGCATCCTCGGCGTCATCCTCGTGATCGCCGGTCTCCGCTCGATGTTCAGCATCCTCGTGACCCTCCTCAAGGTCCTCCCGTTCCTGGCCAATGTCGCCTCGGTGGGTGTGAACCTCGTGACGGGCATCGTCGGATTCATCTGGTCGCTGCTTGTGATCATGATCGCCTGGGTGGCCTACCGTCCGGTCCTGGCCATCGCCCTCGCCGTCGTGATCGCCGGTCTGATCTACCTCCTGATCTCCAAGAGCAAGAAGGCTCCCGCCGAGGTTCCTGCCGCTGCGGCCGCTACTGCCGCCCCGGCTGCCCCTGCAGCTCCGGAAGCTCCGAAAAGCGCCGCGGAATAATGAGATTTAATTTTTCTTCTAAGCTGGCAGCCCTGGTGCTGCCAGCTTTGGCTTTGAGCCTGACGTTCTCCGCTTCCGCGCAGGATGCGCCGCACGGCGAGTACGATCCCGAGAGCGAAACCGTGACCGACGTGAACGGCTACCGCTATCATTATGTCGAGGGCCTGAAGCTGGAGCTCTGTGCGGGCGGCAACTATGCCGGCACGGTCTCCCTTCCCCGGTCGCTGGAGGTCGGCGGGAAGGAGATGGAGGTGGCCGGCATCGGCGCGAAGGCTTTCTGGGGCAACGAGGCCGTGACGGACGTGACCTGGGACCGCGACACGCAGTACGTCGGCCCGTCCGCCTTCTACCGCAGCGGTATGCATTACTACTGGGACGGCCGTTACGGCCTTCCGGGCTATGTCTATCCCAGCGAAAACTTCCAGCTGTTCGTCCGTCAGGAAGAGGTGCCGGAGTGGGACCGCACGACGCCCGCCTGGATGTTCTTCAAGCAGAACTACGCGCCGCTGACCTACCTCGAGGATCACTTGAAAGACGAGGACCTGAAATGGGGCTACCACCCCTGGCTGGCGAGCGATAAGGGCATGCAGGGCCTGTACTACGAGATGGACGTGCCTGCCAACGCCAAGAAGGATATGTTCCGCGGCTACGAGGCCATGGAGGTGATCGGCCTTATCATGGACGGGAAGTTTGCCGCTTTCCACCGTTTCCCGTCGTTCAGCCGCTGGAAATGGGGCGAGGCGGAGCAGTCGATGGGCGCATCGCTCGAGAAGGCGATGGAGACGCGCTACGGCCGCACCCTCATCCAGTCCCGCTACATCGGCAATTTACGCGAAGAGGACGGCCGCGTGGGCATCTTTGAGTTTGAGCCCAAGGACGGCGAAGCCATGATCGTGATCGCGTGGACCCAGGGCGGCAAGGTCAAGGCCACCTACGTGCAGACGACCAACGTCAACCCCGAGTACGGCAGCACCTGGAACGTGGACGATGACGGCAGCTACGGCATTCCCGAACTGCTCTGCGTCGCTTTCGACAAGCACGACAACGTCATCCTCTGGTTCAACCATTCGGCTCCCGAGAGCAAGAACATTTTCGGCCTGCGTCAGCAGGGCGACCAGCTCCAGCTCTTCGGTGAGGAACAGTGGTATGTCTATGTAGATTAATTGCTCAGCGGACGCGCATAGTGCGTCGCTTCTTTCTTGACCGGCTGCGGGTGAATCACCGCGGCCGGTTTTTTTGCCTTGGCGGCGTAGACCAGCAGGCCGATGCCGGCGATGATGAAGGGGATGGAGAGGAGCTGGCCCATGTCCAGGGCCATCGTCTGCTCGAACTCGACCTGCGGCTCTTTGATGAACTCGATCAGGAAACGGCCGCCGAAGCAGCCCAGCAGGAAGAAGCCGAAGAAGAATCCGCGGTGCACCTTGTCCAGTTTGTTCTTGTAGACCCAGACCATGACCAGGCCGAGCAGCAGGTAGGTGAGGGCCTCGTAGAGCTGCGTCGGGTGCTTGGGCTCGGTCTCGCCGCGCAGGTCGAAGATGAAGCCCCAGGGGAGCGTGGTGACGTCGCCGTAGATCTCGGAATTGAAGAGGTTGCCCAGGCGGATCATGCAGCCGGCGAAGGCGACGGTGATGCACAGGCGGTCCATGATCCACAGGAAATCAAAGTCGTTCTTCTTGCCGTAACGGTTCGCGAACCACCACATCGAGAGCAGCAGGGCGATGGCGCCGCCGTGGCTGGCCAGGCCGCCCTTCCAGGGCATGAAAATCTCCAGGAACCCGGCCCAGGAGCCGAAATAGTAGTCCGGCTGGTAGAAAATGCAGTGCCCGAGGCGGGCGCCCACGACCGTGGCGATGAGCAGGGTGTACAGCAGCGGGTCCATCAGTTTGATGTCCACCTTCTCGCGCTGGAAGAACCACTTGAACAGATACCAGCCGATGACGAAGCCCGACACGAACAGCAGGCCGTACCAGCGGATCTCGAGGGAACCGATGTGCAGAAGTATGGGGTCGACGTGCCAATGCACGTAAAGTAAAGATTCCATCATATATTTTTGCGTTCCATGCAAAGATAGCATAAAATTTGCATATCTTTGCGCGCGAAAAATATATTATGAAGAGATCGATAACGTTAGTATTCACGTTCCTTCTCCCGCTGTTCGCCGCTGCGCAGGCCGTCGACACGACCGCCACCCCCACCTTCCTGACGCTGGAAGATGCGCTGCGGATCGCGCTCAGCGAGAATGCGTCTGTCAAAGTGGCAGACATGGAGATTGAACGGACGGGTTATGCCCGCAAGGGGTCGTACGCAGCCCTTTTCCCGCAGATCAATGGATCCGGGTCCTATCAGCGTACCATCAAGAAACAAGTCATGTACATGGACTTCGACATCGGAGGCATGGGAAGTATGGCTGGCGGATCTGCCGGTAGCAGCGGCAGTGGTGATGCCAGCGGCAGTAAAAGCACCTCCGACGGATTCGAAGTCGGCCGTTGGAATACCTGGTCGGCCGGCATCAGCGCCAGCATGCCCCTGGTCAACGCCCAGCTGTGGAAGAACCTGGAGATCTCCGGGGAGAACGTCGAGCTGGCCGTCGAGCAGGCGCGCAGCTCCCGGCTCGAGACGGTGAACCAGGTCAAGCAGGCGTTCTTCACCTGCCTCCTGTCCAAGAAGGCCTTCGACGTGTACAAATCCGCTTACGAGAACGCCCTCGCGAACTGCGAGCAGATCCAGCGCCGCTTCAACGCCCAGAAGGCGTCCGAGCTGGACCTCACCCGCGCCAAGACCACGCTGGCGAACGCCATCCCGAACGTCTATGACGCGGAGAGCTCCGTCCTGCTGTCCCTGTGGCAGCTCAAGGCCGTGATGGGCGTCGACCTGGACACGAATATCGACGTGGCCGGCGACCTGGACGACTACGCGCAGCACATGCTCTACGACCTGAACGCGAGCGAGTCGCTCTCGCTGGAGAACAACTCCACGATGCGCCAGCTGGCCATCCAGGCCGAGCAGCTCGCCGACGCCGTCAAGGTCCAGCAGTACGCCTACCTGCCCACGCTGTCCCTGTCGTTCAACTACAGCATCAACGCGATGACCAACGACTTCAAGATCAGCGAGTACAAGTGGTCCCCGTATTCCTTCGTCGGACTGAGCCTGTCCGTGCCCATCTTCTCCGGTGGCCAGCGGCTCAACGCCGTCCGCCAGGCCAAGGTGCAGGCCCGCGAGCTGGATGTCCAGCGTGCCAACACCGAGCGCCAGCTGAAGATCTCCATTCGCCAGTATCTCAACCAGATGGAGACGGCGATGAAGAGCTATGGCTCCGCCCGGAGCGCCGCCGAGACGGCCCAGAAGGCCTACGACGTCGCCTCGAAGTCCTACGATGTGGGCCGCAGCACGCTCACCGACCTCAACGACGCGCAGTACGCCCTGATCCAGTCGCAGCTCGGTGTCTGCCAGGCCATCTACACTTTCGTCGTGGCGAAGGCCGGTCTCGAGAGTACGCTCGGCGCCGACTTCATCGACGCCGCCGGCAATGTTCAACTGAATAAAACTTACGTCAATGAATAGAGTATCCAAGATAGGCATGGCCCTGTGCGCCCTCGTGTGCGCCGCTTGCGGCCAGCAGAAATCCGGTGCGCCGGCCATGGACCCGATGGCCGCCATGAACGCTACGCCGGTCGTTTCCGTGACGGGCGCCGTCCGGGAGCAGGTGGCCCGCGACGCGGTGTATTCCGCGACCGTGCAGGCCAACGTGATCAACAACATCGCCCCGCTGAGCAGCGGGCGCATCCAGAAACTGAACGTCGAGGTCGGCGACTTCGTATCCGCCGGCCAGATCCTTGCCGAGATGGACCGCGTGCAGCTCGACCAGGCCGCGCTGCGGCTCAAGAACGACGAGACCGAGCTCGCCCGCGTAAAGCAGCTCCTCGCCGAGGGTGGCGTGTCCCAGTCCGACTACGAGTCGCTGGAGCTCGCCTTCAACGTGTCCAAGAGCAGCTACGACAACCTCGTGGAGAACACCATCCTGCGCGCTCCCGTGAGCGGCGTGGTGTCCGCCCGCAATTATGACCGCGGCGATCTCTACTCCATGAGCCAGCCCATCTACACCGTGCAGCAGATCACGCCGGTGAAGCTCCTGGTGCCCATCTCCGAGGCCGACTACACCCGCGTGAAGCGCGGCGACAAGGTGACCCTGACGGCCGACGCCCTCCCGGGCCGGACCTACACGGGCACCATCGTGCGCCTCTACCCGACCATCGATCCCGCTTCCCACACCTTCAGTGCGGAAGTGCGCGTGGCCAATGAGAACCGCGAACTCCGCCCGGGCACGTACGCCCGCGAGCACGTGGACTACGGCGCCGTAGAGAGCCTCGCGGTGCCGCACCCGGCCGTGATGAAGCTCCAGGGCTCCGGCCAGCGGACCGTCTTCGTGCTGAACAACGACAACACCGTCTCCGTGAGAACGGTCGAGACCGGCCGTCATTTCGGAACCCGCTACGAGATCCTTTCCGGTCTGGAGGAGGGCGAGCTGGTGCTCACCGGCGGCAACTCCAACCTCCGTTCCGGCGATAAAGTGGAGGTCCAGCGATGAGTATCTACCGATCCGCGGTCGAACATCCTGTCACGACGGCCCTGGTCTTCATCGCCCTCGCGATCCTCGGTGTCTTCTCCCTGAGCCGGACATCCATCGCCCTGCTCCCGGAGTTCGACTCCAACACGATCATGGTGATGGCTTCGTACCAGGGCGCCAACGCGCAGGAAATCGAGACCAACCTGACCAAGGTCCTGGAGAACACCCTGAACGGTGTCGAGGACCTGAAGGAGATGACCTCCCAGTCCAAGGAGAACATTTCCCTGCTGACCCTGACTTTCAACTACGGCGTCGACATCGAGGCGGCGACCAACAGCGTACGCGACAAGTTGGACATGGTCAATTCCATGCTCCCGGACGGGGTGTCGAACCCCGTCATCTTCAAGTTCAACGCCTCCGACATGCCGATCATGCTGCTCTCCGCTACGGCGAACGAGAGCCTTTCCGGCCTGGACAAGATCCTGGACGACAAGGTGGCCACCCCGCTGGCGCGCGTGTCCGGCGTGGGTACGGTGTCCGTGAGCGGTGCGCCCGGACGTGAGATCCAGGTCTATTGCGACCCCAGCAAGCTGCAGGCCTACGGCCTCAGCCTCAGCGGCATCGCAAGCGTGATCTCGGCCGAGAACCGCAACCTCCCTTCCGGCAACATCGACATCGGCTCCGAGACCTACACCCTGCGCGTGCAGAAGGAGTTCTCCGACCCGTCCGAACTGCTGGACATCGTGGTCGGCGCGTCGAACGGCCGGGCCGTGTACCTGCGCGACGTCGCCACCGTCCTGGACGGCCAGCAGGAGCGCGAGCAGGAGTCCTACACCAACGGTGAGCGCTCCGCCCGCATCATCATCCAGAAGCAGAGCGACGCCAACACGGTGAACGTGATCCGCGGCGTCAAGAAGCAGCTCGCGCAGATCGAGAAGACGCTGCCCGCCGACGTGAAGATCACGACGATCGTCGACGGCTCCCGCGAAATCATCAATACCATCCGCACCCTCATCGAGACCATCCTGATCACCTTCCTGGTGGTCATGCTCGTGGTCTTCGTGTTCCTGGGCAACTGGAAGTCCACCTTCATCATCGTCCTGTCCATCCCGCTGGCCCTGCTGGCGTCGTTGATGTACCTGTTCGCCTCCGGCAACACGCTCAACATCATCTCGATGTCCGCCCTCACCATCGCCATCGGTATGGTCGTGGACGACGCCATCGTGGTGCTGGAGAACGTGTCTTCGCACATCGCCCGCGGCGAGAAGCCGAAAGAGGCGGCCGTGCACGGCACGGGCGAGGTGGGTATCTCCGTTATCGCTTCCACGCTGACCATGCTCTGCGTGTTCCTGCCGCTGACGATGATCAACGGCATGGCCGGCATCATGTTCCGTCAGCTGGGCTGGATCGTGTCGATCATCATGATCGTTTCCACGACCGCCGCCCTGACCTTCGTGCCGATGCTGTGCTCCCGCTGGCTCAAGAAGGAGGTCAGCCACGGAAAGGCCTACAACGCTATTTTCGTGCCGATCAACAAGGCGATCGACAAGATCTCCCGTGGCTACGCGCACGTCATCCATTGGGCGACCAAGCGCCGCAAGGTGGTGATCCTGAGCTTCGCCGCCGTGTTCGTCGCCTCCCTCGTCCTGCTGCTTCCGGGCCTCAAGACCGAGTACTTCCCGCGGGGCGACTCCGAGCGCCTCACCGTCACGATCAACCTGCCGATGGGTACGGCGCAGGATGTCACGCGCGGCGTCTATGAGCGCCTCTACGCCGACATCACGGCTGCCGTGCCGGAGATCGAGGTGTTCAACGCCACCTTCGGCCAGGCCGACACCGACAACACCTTCGCGAGCATGCAGAGCAACGGTACGCACATCATCTCGCTGAACCTCAATATCGGCACCTCGAGCACGCGTAAGCGCTCTTCGGCCGAGATTTCCGACGTGCTGCGCGGCATCTTCGCGAAGTACCCGGAGATCCGCCGCGCGATGGTCACCGAAGGCATGGGCATGGGTATGGGCGCCTCCTCCGTCGAGGTGGAAGTCTACGGTTACGACTTCACCGAGACCGACCGCGTGGCGCAGGAACTGCAGGCCCGCCTGATGAAGGAGGATTCCTTCACGCAGGTGACCCTCAGCCGCGAAGAATACACGCCGGAGCTCCGCATGGACTTCGACCGCACCAAGCTGGCCCTGCACGGGCTGAATTCCACGACCGCCGCCTCCGCGTTCAGCGCGGCGATGAGCGGCACCGTGGCCTCGCTGTACCGCGAAGACGGTGAAGAATACAACATCCGTGTGCGTTACGCGCCGGAATTCCGCTCCAGCGTCGAGGACATGGAGAACGTCGTGGTCTCGACCCCGACGGGCGCCACCGTCCGCATGAAGGAGCTTGGCGACGTGGTCGAAGGCCTGGTGCCGCCGACCATCGAGCGCAAGGACCGTTCGCGTATGATCACCGTCCGCGGCATCGTGGCGAAGGGCGCCGCCCTGAGCGACGCCGTGGAGAGCTGCGAGAAGGTCCTCAACGACATGACGGTCCCGTCCGAGATCTCGACGGTCATCGCCGGTGACTACGAGGACCAGCAGGAAATGTTCAGCCAGATGGCTGTGCTGATCCTCCTGATGATCCTGCTCGTCTATATGGTGATGGCCTCGCAGTTCGAGAACCTGATGGGTCCGTTCGTGATCATGTTCAGCGTGCCGTTCGCCCTGGTGGGCGTGCTGCTCGGCCTGCGCGTCACGGGCATGGCCCTCGGCATGATGTCCATCATCGGCGTCATCATCCTGATCGGTATCGTGGTGAAGAACGGTATCGTGCTCATCGACTACACGATCCTCTGCCGCGAGCGCGGCATGAACATCCGCGACGCGTCCACGACGGCGGCCAAGAGCCGTCTGCGCCCGATCCTCATGACCACCCTGACCACCGTGCTCGGTATGCTCCCGATGGCCATCGGCACGGGCGAGGGTTCCGAGATGTGGCAAGGCCTGGGCGTTACGGTGTGCTGGGGTCTGACCGTCTCTACGCTCATCACCCTCGTGCTCATCCCGACGGTGTACTGCTCGTTTACCAATCGCATGGAAAGAAGACTTGAAAGAAGGAGGAATCGTCAATGAAAGCTATGTTCATCGCCTACAATCAGGCATATAACGAAGAAATCGTAGAGATTCTTGCCGCCCACGGCCAGCGGGGATTCACCCGCTGGGAGGGCGTGGAAGGCAAAGGAGACTTCAACGGCTTCCCCCGTTTCGGCAGCCATGCGTGGCCGGAACTGAACCACGCGCTGCTCGTGATGATGGCGGACGAGAAGGTCGCGCCGCTGCTCGAAGCGCTGGGGGCCAAGGACAAGGAAGCCCCGGATCTGGGGCTCCGGGCCTTCGTGTGGAATATTGAAACTTTCTATTAATTTATTATCTTTGCACTTGTGGATACTATTATCCGCAAGCTAAAACTGATTTTCTAACTCATATGGAAACTGTTATCAATCCGAACAATATCAGCGAGATACTCGCTTCCAAGCAGCCAGTCCTGATTGACTTCTGGGCTACTTGGTGCGGCCCCTGCCGCATCCTTTCCCCGACCGTTGACGAAGTGGCCGCCGAGCTCGGCGACAAGGCCGTCGTGGCCAAGTGCAACGTGGACGACTGCGAGGACATCGCCATGCAGTACGGCATCCGCAACATCCCGACCCTGCTCTACTTCAAGGACGGGCAGCTGGCGGACCGCACCGTGGGCGTCGTCCCCAAGCAGGAGATCATCGACCGCCTGCAGAAACTGATGTAATAACCATTCAACCATCATTTTTACTAAAATGAAAAAACTTATTGTAATCGTCGCTTCCCTGCTCGTCGCAGTAAGCGCGCATGCCCAGCTCGGTGTCGTGGCGGGCATCACTTCCTCCAAGGCTACTATCGACGATGCCATCTCCGATGTGCAGAACATTACCCAGTATCATGTCGGTCTGACCTACAAGCTTGATCTCGGGATCATCGCCATCCAGCCGTCCCTCATCTACAACGTGAAGGGCGCCAAAATTGGCGAGTTCAAGGCTGTCGGTGACATCAGCTCTTTTGACTACAAGAACGGTTACCTCGAGCTTCCTGTTCAGATTCAGGCTGGCCTGAACCTCGGTGTGGCCCGTATCTACGCGATCGCCGAGCCGTTCATCGGCTATGCGATCACCAACTCCACTACCAGCACCAACGGCAACAAGATTGACGTCGACTGGGGCGCGGTAAAGAACAAGCTGGAGTACGGTGTCGGTGTCGGTGCCGGTATCGAGCTGATCAAGCACGTCCAGGTGTCCGCCCGTTACTTCTGGAACCTGGGTAATGTGAACGAGGCTGGTTTGAACCCCATGGTTGATGCTGTCTCCAACAAGGCGGCCAACGGCATCGTCGCTTCCGTCGCTCTTCTCTTCTAGTCAGTTATGTCGGACAAACGGGCAGTTATCTATTGCTCTTCCAGTTCCGACATCGATCCGGCCTATAATCAAGCTGCGCGGCAAATTGTCCGCGCAGCTTGTTTGGCAGGATATGATATCGTTTCGGGAGGATCCTGGCGCGGCACGATGGGGCATGTTTGTGACGAGGCTCTGGAGCACGGCGTACGCGTGATTGGCGTGCTGCCCCGCTTCATGAAAGGCTTCGAGCATCCCCGTCTGACGGAGTGCATCTGGACGGACCGTATGTCCGAGCGCAAGGATGTGATGCGGGAAGGAACCTCCCTCGCCATCGCCCTGCCGGGCGGAATCGGGACCTTGGACGAGGCTGCCGAGACCTATTGCCTGGCGAAGCTGGGCCGCTATCCCGGCAAGGTGGTATTTTTCAATATGAACGGATTCTATGAACCGTTCAAACAGCAGCTCGACCTCTACGTGGAGCGGGGCATGATGGACGCGGATTCCCGCGCCCTGGCCCACTTCCCGGAGACGGTCGCCGAATTCGAGGTTTTGTTATGAGTAGAGAAGAGATCCTCGCATATCTGGGCGCCGATTGGGATCGCGTGAAGATCCTGATCCGGAGCCACCTGCACACGGACGTCCCGCTGCTTGAGCAGACCAACGAGCGCATCCTTTCGCATGCCGGCAAGATGTTGCGTCCGTTGGTGGGGCTGCTGATCGCGCATGCGATTTCGCGCCCGACCGAGGACAGTATCTGCTATGCGGCGGCCGCGGAACTGCTGCACAACGCCACGCTCATCCACGATGACGTGGCGGACGAGAGTTCCGAGCGGCGCGGGATCCCGACGCTGAGCGCCCTGCTCGGCCCCGGCCCCGCCGTGCTGGTGGGGGATTACTGGCTGGCCCGTGCGGTGGACCTGGTGGTCCGCACGGCGCACCGGGATGTGGCCATCTCCTCTTTCGCCAAGACGTTGACCGACCTGGCGGAAGGCGAAATGCTCCAGCTGGAGAAGGCGTCTTCCTGCGACACGACGGAGGAGGATTATCTCCGCATCATCTTCTGCAAGACGGCTTCGCTCTTCCGTGCCTCGACCGAGACGGCGGCATTTTCCGTCGACGCTTCGCCCGAGCAGATGGAGGCGGCCAAGGCCTATGGCACGGCCCTGGGCATCGCTTTCCAGATCAAGGACGACATCCTTGATTACGTCGGCACGGACGCCCTGGGCAAACCTGTCGGCGTGGACCTGAAGGAGCAGAAGATCACGCTCCCGCTGCTGGCCGCCCTGAGCGGCTCGCCGGACGAGGCGCGGATCCGACAGCTGGTACGCGAGATCCCGGAGCATCCGGAGAATTGCGCGACCGTCAGCGCCTTCGTTCGGGAGCGGGACGGCATCGAGCTGGCCGCCCGCAAACTCTCAGAATGGGTGGAACGTGCCGAGCGGGCGCTGGACACGTTCT
>JAEEGG010018830.1_pt1 | contig 13990 bp, 12 predicted proteins | sample 9134161 | NCBI WGS metagenome assembly JAEEGG01 (sample SAMN16246543, study PRJNA631951) | gut metagenome | biome: gut microbiome; feature: rumen; material: CR-attached | host: Bos | place: Iran: Karaj | collected 2018-10 | reverse complement strand
GGTGCCCTCGGCGTCCAGCCCCTTCTCAAAGCGGGAGGAGGCGTCGGTGCGCATACCCAGAGCGGTGGCGGTGCGGCGGACGGAGGGGCCGTTGAAGCAGGCGCTCTCGAAGAGCACCATGGCGGTGTCGCCCACGATCTCGCTGTTCTCGCCGCCCATGACGCCAGCTACGGCCACGGGCTTTTCCGTGTCGCAGATGCAGAGCATGTTGGGGGTGAGGGGGCGGTCGTTGCCGTCCAGGGTGCGGATGCTCTCCCCTTCCCGGGCGCAGCGCACATGGATCTCCCCGTCCTTGACGCAGCTGAAGTCAAAGGCGTGCATGGGCTGGCCGTACTCCAGCATGACGTAGTTGGTGATGTCCACCAGGTTGTTGATGGGGCGCATGCCCGCGTTGCGCAGCCGCTCCCGCATCCAGGCCGGAGACGGGGCGATCTTCACGTTCTTCACCATCCGGGCGGTGTAACGGGGGCAGAGCGCCGGATCCTCAATGACGATCTTGGCCATGTCCGCGATATTGCCGGCCGCCTTGGCCTGTACCACCGGCTCGTGGAGCTTCAGCTCCTTGCCGAAGGTGACGGCCACTTCCCGTGCCAGACCGATCATGCACAGGCAGTCCGGCCGGTTGGGGGTGATCTCATACTCCACCACATGGTCGTCCCGACCCAGGAGCACGCCCACATCGTCGCCGGGCTTGCAGTCCTCGTGGAGGATCAGGATGCCGTCCTCAATGCAGTTGGGAAACTCCCGCTGCTCGGCGTGGAGGTCCTGGAGGGTGCAGATGGCGTCCTTCTCGGTGTTGTAGGCCACCAGGTCGCCCGCGTGGATGTTCTGGCAGTCGGTGAGGGTCTCGTTTCCGGTGGCGAGGCTGCATTTGAACCGATTCACGCCGGCGTTCTCCACCTTGGTGACCTCCGCCGCCACCACCTTGCCGAAGATCCGGTCGCCGCTCTTGATTAGCGGAGAGATGGAGGGCTTCAGCGGGTCGATGGGGTGGTAGTTATTCAGCAGCGCCGCGGCCTTGATCTGGCCGTAGGGGAAGTCGTGCACGTCCGCCGCCAGCTCCTTGAGGGAGCAGAGCATGCCGCAGGACTCCACGCCCCGGAGCTTGCCCTTCTCGATCTTCGTCCCGTTCGGCAGCAAGGACTTGTGCAGCGCCGCGGGCACCAGATCGCCCACATGCACGTTCCAGGCGCCGGTGCAGATCTGCACGGGAGCCTCCTCCCCCACGTCCAGCTGAGCCACCAGCATATGGTCCGAATTGGGGTGCTTCTCCAGGGACAGGATGCGCCCCACCTTGACGTTGTGGATGGTCTGGGTCAGATCCTCGGTGACCTCCACCTTGGAGCCGGAGACGCTCATGGCCTCGGCAAAGGCCTTGTCCCCCACCTCCTCCAGAGGCAGATTTACAAACTCATTGAGCCATTTTCTGGGCATTTTCATTTCCGTCTACCTCCTTCAGAACTGTTCAAGAAATCTTACGTCGTTCTCGAAAATGAGACGCAGATCCGTGATCTTGTATTCGCCCATGGCGAGCCGCTCCAGGCCCATGCCGAAGGCCCAGCCGGAGTACACGTCCGGGTCGATGCCGCAGCCGGAGAGCACCTTGGGGTGCACCATGCCGGCGCCCAGCACCTCGATCCAGCCCTCGCCCTTGCAGGTCGAGCAGCCCTTGCCGCCGCACTTGTGGCACTGGATGTCCAGCTCGCAGCTGGGCTCGGTGAAGGGGAAGTGATGGGGACGGAAGCGGGTGACGGTGCCCTTGCCGTAGATCTTCTCCACCACCAGGTTCAGCGTGGCCTTCAGATCCGCCATGGTCACGCCCTTGTCGATGACCATGCCCTCGATCTGGTGAAACATGGGGCTGTGGGTGGCGTCCACCTCGTCCTTGCGGTAGACACGGCCCGGCGCGATGATGCGGATGGGAAGGGGCCGGGTCTCCATGGCGTGGATCTGCATGGGAGAGGTCTGGGTGCGCAGGAGGATCTTGCTGTCCGGGGTGAAATAGAAGGTGTCCGTCCACTCCCGGGAGGGGTGCCCCTCGTCGATGTTCAGCTTGGTAAAGTTATACTCCTCCCGCTCGACCTCCGGGCCGTCCACGATCTCAAAGCCCATGCCGATGAAGATGTCCTTGATCTGATCCAGGACGTTGTACATGGGGTGCTTGTGCCCCAGCTGGGGCTTCCGGCCGGGCAGGGTCACGTCGATGGCTTCCCGCTGCAGCTTCTTCTCCAGCATGGCCTCGGTCACGATCTTCCGCCGCTCCTCCAGCAGGCCCTCGATCTCGCTGCGCACCTGGTTGGCCAGCTGTCCCATCACCGGGCGCTCCTCCGGGGAGAGCTTGCCCATCTGCCGCAGGATCGCGGTCATCTCGCCCTTTTTGCCCAGGTACTTGATGCGCAGCTCCTCCAGCTTTTCCACGTCGTCCGCCTCGAAGATGGCCTGCATGGCCTTGTCCCGAAGCGCCTGCATCAGTTCTTTCATGTATAATCTCCTTTCCTTTTGGGCTCCCCTGCCTAAGGGGAGCTGTCCGGCAAAGCCGGACTGAGGGGTTTCTTTCATCTTTGCCTCCCCTGCCTAAGGGGAGGTGCCCCAGTGCTCACACTGGGGCGGAGGGGTTCTCTTTCCTTGTGTGCTCCCCTGTGCAAGGGGAATTGCGGCTTTGCGCTGCCGGTGGCAGGATTCCGGTTACGCGCTGCCGGTGGCAGAAAAAGCGTGACCGGAATCTCCGCAGCCGCGCCGTTGGCGGGCCGTCGTGAAACAGGCCCGGGAACGGCAAATGCGGCAAGGCGTTCAGAAGCAAAGACGGAATTTCCGCAGCGGTCGAAAAACGCAAGGAATAGCGTAAGCCCGCAACGTTTTTCGGGCACCGCAAGGCGGCGCTGTCCGGCAAAGCCGGACTGATGGGTATTCCGTTTTCACGCGGGCCGTCGAGGGCGCCGGCCCCTACAAAAAAATAAGCCTCCGTCCCGCAATGGGACGAAAGCATCGCTTCCGTGGTACCACCCACATTCGATTCCAGGAATCGCACTCTCGACGCGGTAACGGGCGCCGCCCGCCGGGGATTGGCCGGAGCTCCCGGGCGAACCAAGCGCCCCTGACGCAGAGGGCTTCCAGCCGCCGACCCTCCTTCTCTGTCCGTCCGTCCAGGCACTATTTTCCCGATCACAGCAGGCATAGAGTATCACAGTTCGCACAAGTTTTCAAGAGTGTTTTTGTCCTTTTTGCCAAAAAACAAGGGCGGAAAGAAAGAATTGACGGGGTGCCGGGCAGGGATTATAATGTTCATCGAACCAAAGGCGGGCGCATAAGCTTGGATACCACGACACTTTGGAGGTACCCATGAAAAAAACGCTTGTCCTGATCCCCCTGCTGTTCTGTCTGCTGCTCTCCGGCTGCGGCAACGCCGCCCGGGAGCGCTTCGAGACCTTTTCTCAGGAGCTTGCCCAAAGGGACGCTCTCAGCTTCACCGCCGCGCTCACCGCCTCTTACCCGGATCGCACGGTGTCCTTCTCTCTGCGCTACGCGCTGGAGGGGGACGTGCAGCGGGTCACGGTGCTCTCTCCGGGAGAGATCTCCGGCATCACGGCCAAGGTGGAAAAGGGCGCCACCGCTCTGGAGTATGACGGGCTGATCCTGGACACCGGGGATCTGGACGCCTATGGGCTCACGCCCATGTCCGCCCTGCCGCTGCTGGTGGACGCCCTGCGAACCGGCCACCCGGACGCCTTCTGGGAGGAGGGCGGCTGTGACGCGGTGGAGCTTTCCGTCAGCGACCACTGCCTGGCGCGGGTCTGGTTCGACGGGGGGATCCCCTGCCGGGCGGAGCTGCAATGCGACGGCGTTGTGACCGTCGCCTGTGAAATCGAAAATTGGAGTTAAACATGAACGACTTACAAAAGAGAAGCTGGGCGGAGATCTCCCTGCCCAATATCCGCCACAATTATGAGGCCATCCGCGCCGCGCTGCCGGAGGGCTGCCGCTTTCTGGGCGTGGTGAAGGCCGACGCCTACGGGCACGGCGCGCTGCCCGTCTCCCGCCTGCTGCAGGAGGCCGGAGCGGACTACCTGGCTGTGAGCTGTCTGGACGAGGCGCTGGAGCTGCGCCGGGGCGGCATCACCATGCCGATCCTGATCCTGGGGCACACGCCTCCGGAGTACACGGGGATGCTGATCGAAGAGGATCTGACCCAAACCGTGAGCGCCCTGGCGAAGGCAAAGGAGTATTCCGCCGCTGCCCGGGAGCTGGGAAAGACGCTCCGGGTCCACATCAAGCTGGACACCGGCATGTCCCGGCTGGGCTTCCTCTGCGCCGGGGACTACTTTGACATCGGCGTGGGGAACGTGATCGCCTCCTGCCATCTTCCGAACCTGGATCCGGAGGGGATCTACACCCACTTTGCCGTCTCCGACGAGGAGGGCGAGGAGAACGAGGCCTACACCCGGCAGCAGTTCAAGCTCTTCACGGACGTGATCGCCGCCGCAAAGGAGCGGGGCGGGGTGAGCTTTGCCATCCGGCACTGCGCGAACTCCGGCGCGGTGGTACATTATCCGGAGATGGCGCTGGACATGGTGCGGCCCGGGCTGCTGCTCTACGGCTACGGGGATGAAACCGGCAAGCTCGGCCTGAAGCCCTGTATGCGCCTTGTGACCACCGTGAGCACCATCAAGCATTATGAGGCCGGCACCAGCGTCAGCTACGGGCGGCACTTTGTGGCGGCGCGGCACACCCGCATGGGCGTGCTCGCCATCGGCTATGCCGACGGGCTGCCCCGCATCCTCTCCAACCGCTGCAGCTTCTATGTGGAAGGCGGCTTCACCCCCCAGCGGGGCAGCATCTGCATGGACATGTGCATGGTGGATCTGACGGAGCTGCCCCAGGTGGAGGTGGGCAGCGAGGTGGAGATCTTCGGCGAGCACAACGACATCAACGCCCTGGCGCGGGAGGCCGGCACTATCTCCTACGAGCTGCTGTGCGCGGTTTCCAAGCGGGTGCCGCGGGTGTATAACAAGTGAACAGATAAAAGTAAAGAGTGAAGAGAGTTGTCCGCTCCCTTCACTCTTTTTGCGCGATCGCGCGGCGCTATGCGGGCAGGGCTCCCTTCGCTCTCCCGTCCTTTCAGGAAAGGAAGCTATCGTCCCAATAGAAGAAGCCCTCGACGAGCTTTCCGTTTTTTTCATAGAGTCTTCCGTTTTCGGAATAGAAGTTTCGATTTGCCGGGTCGCAGTTGAAATAAACCCGGACGACGTGGACCTCTCCCCTGTCGCCGCCCGTTTCCACGTAATCGGCAGCCTGACAGGCGTAGATTTCCCGGATATTTGCGCCGAGGTTCAGCGTCACATCATGATAGAAGACATCTACGTTTTTCCCGTTGACTTTCCCGAAGGTCCCGCCAGACGGAAAAACCCCCAGCGTGGAGGGAAGCCCCTTCACTTCGATCTCAAAGGGGCAGGGGCCGCCCTTTCCAACATAGCCGCCCAGCTCTACCACAGGGTAGTCCCCACAGGCGTCTGGGATCGTGAACTCTGATACGCCGCTGTCCGGGTCGAACGTGACGACGACAAGGGCGGCTTTCTTCCCCTCTCCTCGGTAAAAAAGACTTCCCGGCCGCTCCTCCCGGGTCAAGAAGCTGAAGCTTCCCTCGGTCAAATCATCGGTATAGTTCAGCGCCTTTGCCCGAATCATGGCGACATAGAAAAGACCATATCCCAGTACAGGCAGCAGGACGGCGCCGATCAGCAGGACCAGAAGCAGCGTTAAAAGGATTTTTCCCATCTTTTTCATTGGTATCTCCTCCTCTCTTGTCTGATAAACGGATGAGATGTCCAAAAGGTTTCAGAGAAAAAATGAAAATGCTTCTCACGGGCGACCGCAAGGGTCGCCCCTACATTTTTATTCTTCCACCACCCAGGGGAGCTCCACAAAAGTCGGTTCGTGCTCCAGGGCGGGCAGGATCTTTTCAAACAGATCCGCCGTTTTAAAGCGCAGGCTGGAGGTGTTGATGCAGGGGTGGCAGCCGAAGCTCTCCTCGGCCAGCAGATCCCGATCCACAAGCAGGCGAACTTTCTTCTCCCTGTCGTTCATCAGCCCCAGGACGCTGACGGAGCCCGGGGTGATGTCCAGATACTGCTCCATATGCTCGGGCCCGGCAAAGCTCAGCCGCGCCGAGCCGATCTGCTTGGAGAGGAGTTTGGTCTTGAAGGGCTTCTCCCCCGGCATGATGAGCAAATAGAAATCCGTCTGCTGCCGATTTGTGAGAAAGAGGTTCTTGCAGATCTTGCAGCCCAGCAGGCCCTCCACCAGCTCGCAGTCCGGGATGGTGTCGGCGTGCTCGTGATCCACCCGGAAGTATTCCACCCCCAGGCGATCCAGGAAATCATAGCAGCGCGTCTCCTTGGGGATGCGCTCCCCCGCCGGACGGCCGCAATATAGAGTTTCGTCAATCTTCATGGTTTCTCTCCATCTTAAGCCGAAACGATTTGCATCGCATCCCTTCTCCCCCTTCCGCCCAGTGTGCGCACTGGGCACCTCCCCCCAAGGGGGAGGCGAGCTCTTGCTTCCCCCGCAGGGGGAAGTGGCCGGAGGCCGATAGGGGGAAAGGGTCTCCTCTCAGCGTTTGTTGGACGGCAGCCAGATGCGCTGCTCCTCGGCCTTGCGGATCAGCTCCTCCCGGAAGTCGGGGTGAGCGATGTCGATGAGCCGCGCCGCCCGCTCCCAGGTGCTGCGGCCGGTGAGATCCGCCGCGCCGTACTCGGTGACGATGGTGGCCGCCTGGCTGCGGGGGGTGGTGATGATGTCCCCGCCCATCTGGGGCAGGATGCGGGAGTGCAGTACGCCCTTCTTGTCCGTGAAGGTGGAGGGCAGGCACAGAAAGCTCCGTCCGCCCTTGGACATGGCTGCGCCGGTGACAAAGTCCAGCTGGCCGCCGGTACCGCTGATGTGCCGGGTGCCCGCGCTCTCAGACGCCACCTGGCCGTAGAGATCCACGTTTAGGCAGCCGTTGATGGAGATCATCTTGTCATTCTGCGCGATGACGAAGGGATTATTCACATAGCTCAGCGGGGCGCCCAGGACGGCGTCGTTCTCGTTGACCCAGTCAAAGAGCTCCTGGGAGCCGATGGCGAGACCCAGCACGCCCTTGCCGGTGTGCAGGGTCTTTTTCGCGTTGGTGAGCTTGCCGGCCTTGAAGAGGGCCAGATACCCGTCGGAGCAGAGCTCGGTGTGCATGCCCAGATCCTTAAGATCGGACTCCGCCAGCAGCTCGCCCAGTGCGTTGGGCATACCACCGATGCCCAGCTGGATCACCGCCCCGTCAGGGATCAGGGGCAGCACATGCCCCGCGATCTGACGGTCGATCTCCGAGGGTTCGGGGGACTTCATCTCCCACAGGGGGATGCGCCCGGCCTCCACGATGGCGTCCACCCGCTCCAGCGGGATGCCGACCTCCAAAGGCTCTCCCTTGATGCGGGGCAGATTCTCGTTGACCTCCACGATGATCTTCTTCGCCGTGTCCGCAATGCCCCGCTCCGCGCCCAGGGCGCCGGAGAGGTTGAAGGTGCCGTTCTCGTCCATGGGCGCGACCGAGAGCATGGCCACGTCTACGGTCAGATACTGGTGATAATAGCGATCCAGATCCCGGAACAGCATGGGGGTAAAGAAGGCGCGGCCCGCATCGCAGAGCTTGCGCTCATAGCCGGAGCAGTGCCAGGAATCATACACAAAATGCTCCATGCTGGGGTCGCACTCCACCACGGCCAGGGGGCCGCGCAGGAGATTGCCGCGCACCTTCACATGGTACAGCTCGTCCCGCCGCCGGGCCAGCGCTGCGTCCAGCGTGGAGGGATAGCCGTTGTTGGAGCCGTAGTCCACCCAGTCACCGGATTTGACCAGGCGCACCGCCTCTTCGGCGGTGCAGAGCTTGCTGCGATATTCTTGCATGAGATTCATGAAGCATCACCTCTGGAAGATTATAGCATACAGGGCAGGTGCTTCACAAGAGGCAGAACTGCCTTTTCCCGGAAATCCAAACAGCAAAAAGGGCTGCCGAAGCAGCCCTTCTTACTGAGGAATCTATTGGGATATGTGCGTTTGAACGAGGAGAGGGCGATTACGCCTTCTGCTTGTTCTTGCCCTGGGAGATCAGGGTCTTGAGAGCCATGACGGCCAGAACGGCAGCCAGGACGACAAGGACGCAGCTCCAGATGCCCTGGAACCAGTCGCCCCAGGCAGCGGTCTGCACAACGCCGTCTTTGACAACGAGGCCAGCAATGAGCTTGACCTTGTTGATGACGGTCATGGACAGAGAGGTCAGAGTGGCGACCAGCATGAAGCACATGGGGAAGTAGAACATCTTGTTGTTCTTGCCGATCTTGCCCAGCCAAGTGCAGACAGCCAGCATGGCAACAGCGGCCAGCAGCTGGTTGGCAGCGCCGAACACGCCCCAGATCTGGCTCAGGCCCAGGAAGCCCATGCCGCAGCCGATGATGACCATGATCAGGGTGGAGACGATCGGGGTGGTGAAGAACTTGGCAGCGCCGGTCAGATCCTCGTGGGTCTTTCCTTCCGGAGTCAGCAGCTCAGCGAACAGGTAGCGGCAGAGACGAGTAGCGGAGTCCAGAGAGGTCAGAGCGAAGACGGAGACAGCCAGAGTGAACAGGTTGTAGATCAGATCGTAGCCGCCGGCGAAGGAGGCGAACATGGTGGCAATACCACCGGCGAAGATCGTGGGAGGCGCGCTGATGGAGTAGGTAGCGTCGTTGTAGCCCTGCAGAACAGCAGCAGCAACGGTGCCATCCTCGTTGAAGGTGAACTTGGCCAGAACGCCGATGGCGATCAGAGAGATGATGGCCAGGGCGGACTCGATGATCATGGAGCCGTAGCCGATGATCTTGGCGTCCTTCTCGTTGTTGATCTGCTTGGAGGAAGTACCGGAACTGATCAGAGAGTGGAAGCCGGAGCAGGCGCCGCAGGCGACGGTGATGAACAGAGCCGGGAAGATGTTGCCGATGTTGCTCTTACCGCCAAACACGACGGTCAGCTTGTCGGACCAGCCGGTGAACGCAGGCAGACCCACATTGCCGGCGCCGGTGAAGGTACCGCCGATGATGGCGATGACAGCCAGGATCATCATACCGTAGAGCAGGAAGGAAGACAGGTAGTCACGGGGCTGCAGCAGGATCCAGACAGGCAGCAGGGAAGCCACGGTGACGTACACGGCGATGAAGATGACCCAGAAGGTACGGGAGGCGTTCAGGTTCAGGTACTGGCCGGCAACAACGATACCGATGATGCCGATGATGCCGATGATGGTGGCAGGCAGAACCTTGGCGTTCTTGCGGTACACGAAGTAACCGAAGATGCAGGCGATGACGATGAACAGCATGGAGGTCATAGCAGTGGAGCCGTTGGCCTTGTTGAAGGCCGCGTCACCAGTGCTGATGATCTGGTTGCCGCCCTCCGGATTCCAGGAGGCGAAGGTGTTGGCAACGACAGCGGTGAAGGAGGCGATAACCAGGATCAGCACGGCCAGCGCGAAGACGATGAACAGGCGCTGCGCCTTGACACCCATGGAGTCCTTCATGACCTGGCCGATGGAGCCGCCGTTGTGGCGGATGGAGGCGAACAGGGCACCGAAGTCGTGCATGGCACCGAAGAAGATGCCGCCCAGCACGCACCACAGGAACACGGGAACCCAGCCGAAGACAGCGGCCTGAATGGGGCCGTTGATGGGGCCGGCGCCGGCGATGGAAGAGAAATGGTGGCCCATCAGAACGGCGGGGTTGGCGGGAACGAAGTCCTTACCGTCGTAGCTGGTGTGAGCCGGGGTCTCGCGATTGGGGTCCACACCCCACTGCTTGGCGAGCCAGCCACCGTAGAAGATGTAGCCCAGAGCCAGCAGCACAACCGCGATCACGAGGATCAATAATGCGCTCATACTTTTCACTCCTTAGATGAAAAAGTTTTTATCACCATTTGCTCTACGCTTCCTCATGACGCAGGGCAAACAGCTTATGAAAGAAGGATTCCAGGCCGTGGCCGACCCGGTTGGTATAGGTCTTCTCCTCGCTCAGATCCACGGCAGCGGCGACCAGTTCCGTGTATCCCTGGGTGGAGAGAAAACCGTAACTCTTGGAAAACTTGCTTTTCTTCACAGCGGAGATCGTTGCCTCATCAAGAGAATCGGCAATGAAGACCACCTTGCAGTTGGTATACTGATGTTCCTTGTGCGGCTTCACCTTGGGGAGCATATCCTCCAGCGCCCAGGCAATGCACTTTTTCACGGTCTCCTGGTCAAAGGCGGCCGCGGAGAACACATACGCGTACTCTTTTTTCTCATTTCGCCAGATGCTGGCATTCTTGGTGAGAAAATACCGTTCATCCTGGGCATTATAGTCCGCCCGGAAAGCCAGGGGCAGCTCCGTCTCCTCCGCGGGGATAATCGTATAATAGGCGCTGTAGGCGTCCTTCACGATTTCCAGAAACAAAGACCGCTCAATGGCCATTTGGCTATCCCCCAAAAATGAACAATTTATGACTATAGCTTACTATACCTCCAAATGCTAAAAAATTCAATAGCTTTTTTCATCCTTTTTTATATCAGCTGATGAAAGCCGCGGTTTTCTTGCAAGTTTTTCCGTGAGATTTGCCGCATCCCGTTTACAAGTTTCGACTTTTCATGTATATTTGTGCGGGAAAGAAATTTTCATTTTATGAGGTAACTATGGATCTTCAATTTTGTGTGCCCTCTCTGTTCGGTCTGGAGGGGCTGGTGGCCGACGAGCTGCGGCGCATGGACGCGCCCTCCGTCTCGGCGGAGAACGGCCGGGTCTATTTCACCGGCGATGAGGCCATGCTGGCCCGGGCGAATCTGCGCCTGCGCACCGGCGAGCGGGTTCTGCTGGAGCTGGGCCGCTTCGAAGCGGTGACCTTTGACCAGCTCTTCGAGCAGACGAAGGCCCTGCCCTGGGAGCGCTGGATCCCCAAGAACGCCGCCTTCCCCGTCACCGGGCACAGCCTGAACTCCAAGCTCTTCTCCGTGTCCGACTGCCAGCGCATCATCAAAAAGGCAGTGGTGGAGCGGCTGAAAGGGCGCTACCACATCTCCTGGTTCGCCGAGACCGGTGAGACCGTGCAGATCCGCTTTTCCATCATGAAGGATCAGGTCTCCCTGTGCCTGGACACCAGCGGAGAGGGGCTTCACAAGCGGGGCTACCGCCCGGCGCACAACGCCGCCCCCCTGCGGGAGACTCTGGCCGCCGCTATGGTGAACCTCTCCCGTTACCGGGGGCGGGACGAGTTCGTGGATCCCTTCTGCGGCAGCGGCACCATTCCCATCGAGGCGGCGCTGATCGCCAAAAACGCCGCGCCCGGAGGAAATCGGCACTTTGCCGCCATGGACTGGCGCACGCTGGATCCGGGGATCTGGCAGCGGGAGCGGGAGGCCGCCGCCGCGCGGGAGTTTCACGGCGACTACCGGATTTTGGGTACGGACCTCGACCCCAAGGCCATCGCCATTGCAAAGGCCAACGCCGAGCGCGCCGGGGTTTCCAACATCGTCCGCTTCGAGGTGGCCGACGCCCGCAGCTTTGAGAGGAAGACGGAGCGGGGCGTGATCGTCACCAATCCCCCCTACGGGGAGCGGATCGGCGAGAAGGAAGAGGCGGAAGCGCTCTACCGCGCCTTCGGCCAGGCGTACCGGGGCCTTGCAAACTGGCAGCTCTATCTGCTCTCCTCCCACACGGAGTTCGAGCGCTGCTTCGGCCGGGAGGCGGACAAAAAGCGGAAGCTGTATAACGGTATGATCAAGTGCGACCTGTTCATGTACATTAAATAAAAAGAGGGATGTAAGATGAAGCACCTGTTTATCGTAAACCCCACCGCCGGCGGCAAGGACAAGACCGCAGAGGTGCGGGCAAAGGCGAAGGCCGCCTTTCAAAAGCGAGGCGGAGAGTTTGAGGTCTATGTGACAACCGCCCCCATGGACGCCACCCGCAAGATCGAGGAGGAGAGTGCAAAGGGCGAGCATCTGCGCGTCTACGCCTGCGGCGGGGACGGCACCTTCAACGAGTGCGTCTGCGGCGCGGCGCTGAAGAGCAATGTGGCGGTCTGTCCCCTCCCCACCGGCACGGGCAACGACTTCTGCCGCATGTTCGGGGACGAGAAGGATCTCTTCCGGGATCTGGACGCCCTGCTGGACGGCAGCGAGCGCCCCATCGACCTCTTGGACTGCAACGGCCGCTACAGCGCCAACATCTGCTCTGTGGGCGTGGACGCCCGCATCGGCACCGACGTCCATAAATACAGCGGCATCCCTCTCATCGGCGGCGCCACCGGCTACGTGGTCTCCGCGGCGGTGAACATGTTCAAAGGCATCTCCACGAAGATGGACATCTCCTGCGGCGACTTTCACGCCGAGGGCAAGCACACCCTGGTCTGCGCCTGCAACGGCCGCTTCTACGGCGGCGGTTTCAACCCCAGCCTGGAGGCCATGCCCGACGACGGGATCATGGACGTGTATATCGTGAAGAAGGTCAACCTGGTGCAGTTTGCCGCGCTGATCGGCAAATACTCCAAGGGCAAGGCGGACGAGCTGACCAAGTTTGTCACGCACATCCGCTCCTCGGGAGAGGTCGTGATCCGCTGCGAGAAGGAGGACGTGGCCCAGCTGGACGGGGAGGCGCTGCGGGCGACGGAGTTCCGCTTCCGCATGGTTCCCAAGGCGCTAAACCTGATTGTGCCCAAGGGGATGACGTTCTTCGGGGAATGATACGGCGCACAAGGGGAAACCCTTCCGTCACCCGGCTTGCGGGGGACGCCGGGCGACACCTCCCCTTTCAGGGGAGGCAAGGACGCAATGAACGCCGGATTCGTCTCCTCTTTCACAAAAAGTTCAAAACTTCTTTTGGCAAGGGGCTTGCAAAAATAGAAAAATGTGGTATAGTAAGCACCGTTAGCACTCATAGGTTTTGAGTGCTAACGGTGCTGAATTTTGTAAAAACATTTATGGAGGTATAGAAGCAATGAAACTGAAACCCTTGGCTGACAGAGTTGTGCTGAAGCAGCGCGCCGCCGAAGAGCGCACCGCCTCCGGTCTGTTCCTGGCCTCTTCCGCCCAGGAAAAGCCCGAGATCTATGACGTGATCGAGGTCGGCCCCGGCGGACTGGTGGACGGCAATCAGGTCGAGATGATCGTGAAGGCCGGACAGCAGGTTCTGGTCGGCAAGTACAGCGGCAGCAAGGTCAAGCTGGAGGATGAGGAGTACACCATCGTCCGCCAGTCCGACATTCTGGCCGTCATTGAAAAGTAAGGAGGCATTTGAACTATGGCAAAGCAGATTATTTACGGAGAAGAGGCCCGCAAGGCCATTGAGCGCGGCGTCAACCAGCTGGCGGACACCGTGAAGATCACCCTGGGGCCCAAGGGCCGCAACGTGGTTCTGGACAAGAAGTTCGGCACCCCGCTGATCACCAACGACGGCGTGACCATCGCCAAGGAGATCGAGCTGGAGAACGCCTTTGAGAACATGGGCGCGCAGCTGATCAAGGAGGTCTCCACCAAGACCAACGATGTGGCCGGCGACGGCACCACCACCGCCACCGTCCTGGCCCAGGCCATGATCAACGAGGGACTGAAAAACCTGGCTGCCGGCGCCAACCCCATGGTCATGAAAAAGGGCATCCAGAAGGCCGCCGCCGACGCGGTGGAGGCCATCAAGTCCGTGTCCCAGCCGGTCTCCGGCACCCAGGACATCGCCCGCGTGGGCACCATCTCCTCCGGCGACGAGCACATCGGCGCCCTGATCGCCGAGGCCATGGAGAAGGTCAGCCAGATCGGCGTCATCCCCATCGAGGAGAGCAAGACCGCCGAGACCTACAGCGACGTAGTGGAGGGCATGCAGTTTGACCGCGGCTACCTATCCCCCTACATGGTCACCGATCCCGACAAGATGGAGGCCGTGCTGGACGACGCGCTGATCCTCCTCACCGACAAGAA
>JAEEGG010018825.1_pt1 | contig 13994 bp, 5 predicted proteins | sample 9134161 | NCBI WGS metagenome assembly JAEEGG01 (sample SAMN16246543, study PRJNA631951) | gut metagenome | biome: gut microbiome; feature: rumen; material: CR-attached | host: Bos | place: Iran: Karaj | collected 2018-10 | reverse complement strand
GAGCGTGTTGACGCGGTTGCGATAGGTGCGGATGAAAGCGCGGGCATCAACATGGTGAACACCAAACGTGCGGTCGTAGGAGAAACCGTAGTTGAAGTTGATGTTGTAGCTGTTGGCACGCTCGCGGGCCGTCGGGTTGCTCAGCTCGGCATAGGTGTTGGTGCGGGTGTAGGTAAAGTCCTCTACACGCTGCACATCGGCATTATTGTAGTCGTAAGTGTACGCATCGTAGGTGTTGTTCTGATAAGACATGAACACGTCGAAGGCGTCGAACGACAGGGTAAGATTGGTTTTCAGACCCGGCGTGATGACACCCAGGTCGCCCGTGACGTTCAGCGTGGAGTAGAGGTTGCGGCGGCGGTTCTTGTTGCGGCCACCGGAAGCCATCTGCTGAATGGGGTTACGGGCAGAGCCGGAATAGGCACCTGTGGAGTAGACTTCGCCATTGGGGCAGAAGACGGGAGCCATAGGCGTGGCCTCAACGGCACCAAACGTGGTGAGGTCGAACACCGAGGTCAGCGACTGAGTGATGTTGTCGATACGTCCGCCGAGGTCGAGACCCACGGTGAGATACTTGTTCACGTTGATGTCGATGTTGGTACGCAGGTTCCAGCGGTTCAGCGTGTGGTCGGTGGAGAAGTGGTCGTTCCAGTCGGTGGCCGTCTTGTTCCACATGCCTTCCTGACGCAGATAGGAGAAACTCACGTAGTAGCGGGCAATGTCGTTACCGCCAGAGAGCTGCAGGTTCGTCTTGTAGACGGGGGCAGTCTCGCGGTAGAGCTGCTCAAACCAGTTGGTGTTGAAGTACTTGTAGCGACGGATGTCGTCGTCGGCATACTGGCCGCCTTCCGACACGAACTTGTATTCTGCAATCTGCTCGGGACTCCAGATGGGATCCTGGCCGTTGAGATACTTCACGCGGTTCTGGGTCAGGGCCATGTTGTAGGAGTTCTGGTTCTCCATCTTGTTGGTGAGGGCCTGGAAGCCGACTTCCTGTGTGAAGTCGATCTTGGTCTTGCCCCTTTCGCCACGCTTGGTGGTGACGAGGATGGCACCGTTGGCGCCTCGCATGCCGTAGATGGCCGTTGCGGCAGCGTCTTTCAGCACCGTGATGTTGTCGATGGGGAAGGCATCGAGGAACGAAAGGTCACGCTCCACGTTGTCAACAATGATGAGCGGGTTGCGGGCGCTGCTGTTCATGGTGCGGATACCGCGGATATACATCTGCGTCTCCGTCCATCCCGGCTCTGACGACCATTCATAGGTCTCCACGCCGGGAAGCGTAGAGCTGAAGGCGTTCTGGAGCACAGTGACAGGATAGCGCTGCAGGTCTTCGCCCTCCACAACGGAACGGCTCTCTGTCATATACTTCACTTTCTTGCTGCTGAAGGCGATGGGCATCTCTATGTCCTGCGGCTGCAGGGCATAGGGAAGCGTGATGACGAAGTCGCCGGCGTTGGGATCCATCTTCGCAATGGTGTTCTCATAGCCAACGGCTGCGGCACAAATCTCATCGTCGGCCTTCACACCCTTCAGCGTGAAGTCGCCGTTTGCATCGGTCAGCACAATCTTGTTGTCCTCGGCTACGTTAACCACAGCTCCGACAACAGGTTCTCCGTCTGCATTCAGCACGCGGCCTTTCAGCTCGCGAGAGGTTTGCGCTGAGGCTGTCAGGGAGAGACCCATCATGGCCACGGCAAGCAGACTCTTTGATATTTTATTGATACTATTGTTCATAATCGTGATGTTCTTTTAGAGATTACCAACCTGGATTGTTCTCAATGTTAGCCTTCCATACTTCTGCTTCGGGTATGGGATAGAGGTACATTCTGTCTTCGAAGACGCGCTGCTGCGCCACCTTGCGGGTGATGGTACCGTTGGCTGCGACATTGATTCCGTAAATAGGACGCGAGAGGGCCTCCTTGGCACAGTTCCAGCGGCGCACGTCCCAGGGACGGTGCTCCTCGAAGGCAAACTCCACGGTACGCTCTTTGTGGATGAAGTTGCGCATGGCTTCCTTCGTCTTCAGGTCGCTGCGGTCGGCCACGTTGCCCGTGATGCCGGCGCGGTGGCGCACCTGGTCGAGAAGGTCGCAGACCTGCTGCGTGGGGCCTTCCACCTCGTTGAGGGCCTCGGCATAGTTGAGAAGAATCTCAGCATAGCGGATGATGGTCCACAGACGATAGGCTGTTCCGCCGTGGTTAGAGGCCAGAATGGTCTCGGGGATGTATTTGCGCATGTAGTAGCCGGTGGGCGTAGCGTTGGCGTTGCCCGTCATGTTGTCGGCATGACCTGCCACTACGTCGATGGTGCGGTTGTTCCACAGGGAGCCGTGATAGAGCACTGTGGCGGCAAGACGCGGGTCGCGGTTGTACCACATGCTGGCATCGGTGTAGCCGCTGGCTTCGTTCACCGTGGGGTTCACACCGTTGTAGACGGGTGCACCTGTGACGTCGTAGTTGGTGAAAGGCGACGAACCGTCGGCCATGTCGTACATGTCGATGAGGTTCTGCGAGGGGCAGTTGCCGCCGTTTCCACCTTCACCAATCGGGGTGTCATTCTGAATGCCGCCCCATCCGATGGTCGGGTCGTTGCGGTAGAAGATAATCTCGTTGTTCTCACCAGTGTAAGGTGTGCGAACCGTGGCGTAATAGTAGTTCTGCTCGTTGGTATCGCCCTTGGTGTAGAGTCCGTAGTTTCCGCCGTATGTTTCGATGAACTCACGGGCTGCCTCTGCTGCCTGCTGCCAGGTAACGCCTGTTTCGCTGGCATAGCGGGGACTGGCCAGATAGAGCAGGATGCGGCTCTTCAAGGCTGCGGGCACTGCGGGATTCAGACGGCCTGCGCGCGATGCGTCGGTCGATTCTTCATAGGAGAGCATGCCTTCGCCACACTCGTTGAGCTCGGTCAGGATGAAACTGATATATTCTCTCACAGAGGGACGCGTCGTGTAAGCCGACAGAAGGTCGCCGTTGGGGTCGAGCACTTCCTTGACGATGGGCACAGGACCGTAGCGCAGGAACAGCTCCCAGTAGAAGTAGGCGCGGAAGAAGCGGGCCTCGCTGATGAGCTGGGCGCGCTCGCTTTGATAGAGTTCCTCGGTTTCGTCGACGGGCTTTGGAACGCTGTCTACCATCTCGAGTGTCATGTTGCACTTACGGATACCGCGGTAGCGGCTTTCCCATACAGAGGTGAACTCAGCAGCTCCGCCGCCTCCGTAGTAGTTGCCAATGTTGAACGATGTGCGTGTTCCGCCGGTGGGAATGGCACACTCGGCCAGGTCGGTGGCCGCATCGAGCCACGAATTGTTCACGCGCAGGGCACCGTGGAGCAGGAAGTTGTAGGTGTCCCAGTGGAACTGCTGGGCTGTCTTCCATCCGCTGAACGTCTTTTCCTTCGTCAGCTCGTTGCTCGGCTCCTTGTCAAGGAAGTCGCCGCACGAGGTGACGCCCGTCAGGGCGGCCAGTGCCATTGTTGCTATTATAATAGATTTTTTCATTGTCTTCTATATTATATATAATAATGTATATATGTACTTTTAGAAGGTCACGTTCAGACCGAAGTTGACCGTCTTGCAGATAGGATAGCGGTTGGATCCGTTGCTTTCGGGGTCAACCAAGTCGTCGAGGTGGTCCCAGGTGATGAGGTTGTTGGCATTGACATAGAGCCTGCACTGACTCATGCCGATGTGCTTGATCCAGTTGAGAGGCAGCGAGTAGCTCAGCTCGACGTTCTTCAGTCGCATGAAGGCACCGTCTTTCAGGAAGAAGGTGTTGAGTCGCTGGTTGTGGTCGCCATAGGCGGCGTAGTGCAAAAGCGGATAGCTGGCGTTGTCCAGATTCCACTGTTCGCTCTCGCTCGGGTTCCAACGTCCCAGGTGATGCTCTTTTACCTTACCGCCATTGATGAAGGCGTACATGGCCTCGGCGTCGTAGTAGCGGCTCACGTGGTCCACACCTTGGAACATAACGCTGAAAGCCCAGCCTTTGTAGCCAGCGCCGAGTGTCAGTGCGTAGGTGTTCTCAGGCACGTCGCTATAGCCGATGAAGGTCTCGTCGCGGTCGTCTATGAAGCCGTCCTTGTTCATGTCGCGGTACTTCAGGTCACCGGGCTGCAGGTCTCTCAGTGCAAAGGTCGATGTGGGCAGGTTGCCGCTGTTGATGTCTGCCTGGGTGACGAAGCCGTCGGCAATCAGTCCGAAATACTGTCCGATGGGATGTCCCTCGCGCTTGCGATAGTCGGTCTTGGCGGCGGGCTCGTCCATGGAGATAATCTCATTCTTGGCGTGTGAGAAGGTCAGACCCACGTTGTAGGTGAAGTCCTTTCCAATCTGGCCGTTGTGGTGAAGCTCTACTTCAACACCCGAGTTCTTGGTCTGTCCCAGGTTGGCGGCAGCCATTGTCACACCCACCCACTGCGGACGGGTGAGATACTCGGTGAGGATGTCGTTTCGCTTCTCGTAGAAGTAGTCGATGTTACCTGTGATGAGGCTGTTCCAGAGGTTGAACTCCAGACCAACATTATACTTGTTGGCACGCTCCCAGGTAACGCCGTAGTTGGGATACTGCTGCTCGAAGATACCGGTTGTTCCAGTGTTTCCGAAGAAGTAGTCGTTGCCCAGCTGGCTCCATTTCTGCTCATAGAGGAAGCGCTGGCGTACGCCGCCCACCATGTAGACGTCGTTACCAACCTGTCCGTAGCTGGCGCGGATCTTCAGGTTCGACAGCCAGTTCTGGGTGCTCTCCATGAATTTCTCGTTGGAGATGCGCCAACCGATGGAGAATGCGGGGAAGAAGCCGAAGCGCTTGCCCTTGGCGAAGTTCTCGGAACCGTTGTAGCCGGCGTTGAACTCAGCGTAGTAGCGCTCGTCGTAGCCGTAGGTGATACGTCCTACCACACCCTGATAGCGCATGGCCAGCTGCGAGTTGTTGCGATAGTCGTTCTGCATGTAGAGCAACATGGCTGTCACGTCGTGCTTGCCAAACTGGCGGGCGTAGTTGAGCTGTGCTTCCATGTAGAGCTTGTAGAGTGCATATTTGTCGCCGCTGCCGTCGCTGGTATCGAACGAGTTGGTAAGGTTCGTGTCAGCGTTGTACTTCTGATAGGCGTCCATCGTCTGGTAGTTCGTGTCGTTGTAGTTGGCACGATCGGCGGGCTCGTATGTGGCGAAGCCGCGTGTGAAGCGGTCGCGGTGATAGTTCTCATAGTCGAACGAAACCATGCCGCGAGCAGAGAGACCAGGCGTCAGCCAGTCCATCTTGTAGTCGGCAATGAAGTTGGTTTCGTTGATGGTATTGATGCCTTTGAAGTAGCCGGCGTCGGTCAGACGTCCCACGATGTTGTTCTGATACTGAGCGTTGCCGCCCCAGATGGTGCGGTAGGTCTCACCGTTCTGTATCTGATAGTTCACGGGATAGATCCATCCCGGCTCGTGGTTGATCTCGTAGAAGGTCTCACTGTAGCCTGCCGATTCGTTTGCATTGGGGCCTTTACGCTCCTCGAAGCGGGTGCCGAAGTTCACCGAGAACGTCAAGTCCTTGGTCAGGAAGAAGTCGGCGTTGGCGCGGAAGGCGTAGCGGTTGTAGGAAATGCTCGACGAGTTGCCGTAGGCATCAGAGCTGAGGTTCTTGAAGATGGAACCCTGGTTGTAGTATTCGAGTGATGCGTAGTAGCGCATGCGCTTGGTGCCTCCGCGTACACTGGCGTTGTAGCGCTGTGCGGGAGCCGAGTTCTTAATGACCTCGTCGTACCAATTGACGTTTGGATAGAGCAGCGCCTGCGAGCCGGTAAGCTGTCCGGCGACGCTCTTCTGGAACATGTCGATGTCGTAGGCCGAATACTGCGATGGCTGTCCGTCGTTGGCAAGTGCCTCTTCGAGCAGTTTCACGGTCTCGTATGAGTTGAGGTATTCTGGCTTGCGTGTGGGGCTCTGATACTGGAAATTGGCGGTGAGACTGACCACTGGCTTCTGCTCCTTACCGCGCTTGGTGGTGATGAGCATCACACCGTTAGCACCGCGCACACCGTAGACGGCCGTTGCCGAGGCATCCTTCAGCACCGAGATGGTCTCAATGTCGTCGGGAGCGATCTGCGAGAACGAGCGCTCCACGCCGTCGACGAGCACCAGCGGCTGTGCGTCGCCAGCGAAGGTGGCGCGTCCGCGGATGTATATCTGAGCGTCGTCGGCACCCGGGGCACCTGATGTCTGCGATGTGATCACACCGGGAATCTTACCGGCGATGGCCTGCGACACGTTGGCGGCAGGTGTAGAGAGCAGGTCTTTCGACGTTACCTGCGAGATGGCGCCGATAACGCTTTCCTTCTTCTGCTGTCCGTAACCCACGACCACCACTTCCTCAAGGGCTGTCTCGTCGTCGGTCAGCGTCACGTTGACGGTTGTTCTTCCGTTCACCTTCACGTCGACATCGCTGTAGCCTACATAGGTTACGTGGAGCGTAGCGTTCGGGCTTACCGTGATTGTGTAGTTACCATCAAAGTCGGTAACCGTTCCATTCTTTGTTCCTGCCTCCATGATGGTGGCGCCGATGATAGGCTCACCGCTGGCGTCGGTCACCGTTCCGCTGACCTTGCTCTGGGCAGATGCTCCCAAAGAGAGGAGCATCAGCCCTGCGAGCAGGAAAAATCTGAATATCTTGTTGTTCATATTCTATCTGTTTTATTAGGTTATTTCGTTGCACCGATTAAACTGAAGTACGGATAGTAGGCCGCGTGCAGCAAATCGAGGCTTGCCAGTTCGGCTGTGAGGAAGAATCCCACCTTGCCGGAGATATTGTCCTGATGGTAGCTGTAGGGTGGCAGATAGCCGCCGTCGGCTTTCTTCTGCACAGCATTCATCTTCACCGTGCTTCCGGTGTGGCTCACGGCCACCCAGCACTCTGTGCCGTGCATGTCGGCCACATAGGTATCCCAGTTGAACCCGTGCACGATGTTGTCGGCGTTGTAGTTTTCGTTACCCCATCCGAAGGCGTCGGAGCGCATCACGAAGTGCTCAGGATTGCCCGGGCCGCCGCCACTGGTACAAACAAGCAGCCAGTTGTTCCAGTTGCTGCCTGCGCCACTGTTGTTGTTGATGAAGTGGAACACGAACGGGCAGTTCTCCTCGGGACCTGTTGCGAAGTCGTAGGCATCGGAGAAGGCCGTCCACCATGCCGCTGTGCAGTCGGCGGCTCCCACGAGCTTGCTGCCGGGCTTGAACGACTGGCCTACCCAGCACTGCACGGGATCGAACTTCAGGTAGGCTTTCTCCAGCGTGAAGTAGAGACCGCAGGCCTCGGCCGATGCGCCTTCATACACATATTTCATATTATAGGTGGCGCCTTCGGCTGTGGTTGTTACGGCCGTCACGGTGATGGTGCTGCCCTTGCGCTCTGCCGTCAGGTCTACCCATGCGCCGTTCATGTCGGTGCGGAAGGTATCCCAGTTGTAGTCGCTGGTCATGTTTCCGGGCGATTCGAAGCCCTGTCCCCATGCCCAAGCGTCGGCGCGAAGCACGAAGTATTCGCTGTCGCCACCGGTGCTGGCACCGCCGTTGTTGGTGCAGATGAGCACCCAGTTCTCCCAGTTGTTGGCACCTGCCGTGTAGTTATAGAAGCCATAGTGGGCGGTCTGTCCGTCCTTCAGCTGTACCACGGGCGAGAATACCGACCAGAAGCCGTCGCTGCATTCGGGCACGCCGAGTTCGCCATACACCTTGTTGGTGTCGTCTTCTTCGTCGTCGCCACCGCTGATGCCGTACTTCTTCTCAATAATGCGGTTCACCTGTGCACTGCTCAGTGCCCTGTCGTAGATGACGAAATCGTCGAAGGCGAAGCCACCGTCGTTGTCGCCCCAGTCCCAAGCCTGGTTACCGCCAAGGCAGATGTAGTTCAGGTCGGCACCGTTGTTGAACAGGCCAGTGATGATCTGACCCTCGGTCTCACCGTCGAATTCCCATGCATTGGTCACCTTTCCGTCCAGGTACTGCACCACTTCAGTGGCCTTGAACGTGATGGCGTAGAAGTGCCATTCGTTGTCCTCCAGCCAGTTTCTCACGAAGTTGAAGTTGCCGTCGCCGGCTTCCCATGCGTTCTGGTTGTAGATGTTCACCTTGCCATCCACGTGGTTGGCGCTGGTGAAGTCGCTCCATCCGTTGTTGTTGATCTGCACCGGACCGCGGCTCTGCAGGGCCATCATCGGCGCACCGTTTGCGGGATTGGGCGCTGCTGCGTAAGCGGTGAAGAACGGAGCGTATGTATAGGTGGCCACGTCGCCTGCGTTGATGGCGTTCACCCAGAAGCCGATGGTCATCTCCTGCGACTCTGCCGAATGCGACAGCACATGGCTGGGCAGCTTCAGGTAGTTGCTGCGCAATGCGCCACCAACGTTCTGGAAGACCTTGCCGAAGTGCTCTGCCGACTCATCGCGAACGCTACCGGCACCAACGATTTCAGCATCGCCGGCTCCCTTTTCAAAGTCGTTGAAGTAGACGGCTGCAGGCAATTTCACGTCGCCACGCTTAATGGTGGGCCGCTGCAGGTCTTTTTCGTTCATCTGGTTGCGAATGAACGAAATGTCGTCAATCCAGCATTCACCGCTGCTGGCACCCAGCAGCACGTGTTCCGTCGTGTTGACAGGCTCGATGAGGGCCGTGTTGTCGGCTGCCACATTGCCCACCAGCTCACCGTCGGAGTAGACATCGAAGCCATCCTTCTTCACCTGAATGCCCACGAAGTGCCACAGCCCGTCGGCTGGAACTCCGTTGAGGGGCAAGGCGTAGCCACCGGCATTGACCACCGACGGGGGCAGAGCACCCTCGGGAGTCCTCAGCCAGAACGTGAAGCCGGCTCCGTTTTGCAATGTGATAACAGTCAGTGGGTTGAACACGTGCACCACGGTTCCGTCCTTGATGTGCAGAACCTGACTGTTGAGCGAGTCGTCGAGGACAATCTCGCACGCGCTTCCATCGACAGACTTGATGTACTCCAGTTCGGCGAGATCTGTGCTCTCTTCAAACGAGTACGTGGCGACCTTTGCGCGAGTGGGGTAGATGTCGATACCCGCAGCCGGGTCCATCTTTCCCCAATCCTCGCAAGATGCAAGGGTGGTCATCAGTCCTATCAAACAGACAAACGCAGTAAATGATTTTTTAATCATAATGCAGTTGTTTTTTGAATGGTTAGTACTTAAAATTATTATTAGTTATTTAAATTATCAAACGGTTGCAGTATTCAGCGCACAAAAGTAATAAAAGTTAACGGGGTTAAGGTGGACAAAACGACAAATTAGGTGGATAAATCGACAAGATTGCCATAAATAAAGGTATTTACACCTGCTGTTCACCTAAATCTTTACATCTTGTCCACCTGAAAACACAACCTTCCGATGGTCATTTTGTTAATATTATTTATGTTTCATGCAGGTTGAAATGAAGGCGTTGCAGGAGTTACTAGAGCAAAGAAGTTACTGACGAAACTCTTGTCTCGATTCTTTCATTAGGCCCAGCGGAAAACCGCTGGGCACGGTGGCTGGTGTTTTTTGCAGATGAATATTGGCGGTTTTCGTGAGAAACCCTAGATTTTCCTGCTCGAAATTGGCGGTTTTGATGAAGAAAAGTGGCAGTTTTTTGCAAGATAATTGGCGTTTAAAGTGAAGAAAAGTGGCAGAAAGATTTCGGAAGACGGTCGTTTTGCAATGTCGAGTCTGCAAAACAAGGAAATGCCATTTCCAGAATGCGAAAATGGTTTTGTAAGGATTCGTGAATCGATTTGACATTTCGCGAACCCTGCACACTTGTTGGTAAACGTTAGCCTCAGCCTATTTTTCGGCCACGACCTCTATTTCCACGAGTGCTCCTTTGGGCAGCGTCTTCACGGCCACGGCAGAGCGGGCGGGGAAAGGCTCGGCAAAGAACTCCGCATAGACGCCGTTCATATCGGCAAAGTCGTTCATGTCGGCCATGAACACTGTGGTCTTCACTACGTTCTGCATGCCTGTTCCGGCGGCCTCAAGAATGGCCTTCACGTTGAGCAGCGACTGCCGCGTCTGCTCTTTGATGCCGCCCTCGGGAAACGAGCCTGTGGCGGGGTCGATGGGCAACTGGCCGGAGGTGTACACGAGGTTGCCCACTTCGATGGCCTGACTATAGGGGCCGATGGCGCCCGGGGCCTTGTTGGTTGCAATTGCTTTCATGTGTTTGCTTGTTGAGGGTTGTCGATGCAAAGGTACCTCTTTTCCATGAACGGGCAAAAAGGTTGACGAGATATTTTTTAACAGGTGCGAGAGAAAGGGAAGGAGTTGCAGGAATTCAGGAGTTACAGGGGCTACAGACGACAGGTTAAAAGACAAGTGTTATTACACCGGTTTTATGCGTATCGTCTGCAACTCCAGAAAGTCCAGTAACTCCTGCAACTCCATTTGGCTTTCCACCACAAAAAACACTTTTTTGAAAAAAAACTTCTCAAGCGTGTAGTTTTTCCGCAGGGCCTGCGTCTAATATATGTACTGAATCGTTTCAGATGCCACATTTATGTTTTAAAAATATTTAATAATGTAGATGTAGTGCAACATGGGCGGCGGAAAAGCCTTACCTTTGCATAATTATTGTTCGCGGAACGCAGGCGCGCGAAGCATCGCCAAAAAGCCTGAATCCATGAATGTCTGAACGCAGGAGAGTAAAAAATAGCATAACATATTTAACATTAACATTTATGGTAATCAGAAGATTTCTTATCGCCTCAGTGCTGAGTGTGTTCAGCATGGTGGCAGCAATGGCCCAGATGGCCATTCCCGTTGACGACCAGGTCCGCATGGGCAAGCTCGACAACGGACTGACCTACTACATCCGCCACAACGAGTGGCCCGAGCATGTGGCCAATTTCTACATTGCCCAGCGAGTGGGCAGCATTCAGGAAGAAGAAAGCCAGCGCGGACTGGCCCACTTCCTTGAGCACATGGCCTTCAACGGTTCGGAGCACTTCCCCGGCAACGGCATCATCGACTTCACCCGCTCTCTCGGCGTGGAGTTTGGCAGCGATCTGAACGCCTACACCAGCATCGACCAGACCGTCTACCGCGTTTGCAACGTGCCCACGAAAAGACAGACGGCCCTCGACTCTTGTCTGCTCATCCTGAAAGACTGGTCGAACGGACTGAAGCTTGAGAAAAAGGAGATCGTAAAGGAGCGCGACGTGGTGCACAACGAGTGGCGCATGGGCGAAGGCCCGTCGCAGCGCATGATCACACGCGCACTGCCCAAGCTCTATCCCGGCTCGAAATACGGACTGCGCATGCCTATCGGCCTGATGTCGGTCATCGACAACTTCAAGCGCAAGGAACTCGTGCAGTACTATCAGAAATGGTATCGTCCAGACAATCAGGCCATCATCGTGGTGGGCGACGTGGACGTTGACCACACCGAGGCAGAGATCAAGCGCCTGTTCAGCGGCATCAAGCTGGCGCCGAACGCCGCTCAGGTGGTGGCAGAGCCCGTGCCCGACAACAACGAACCCATCCTCATCTTCGAGAAAGACCTGGAGATGCCCGTCAACCAGATCTACGTGATGATGAAGACCGAGGCCTATCCCGACAACGAGAAAGGAGACATCAACTACCTGATGCTCGACTATATGACCGACGTGGTTTGCTCCATGCTCAACGCCCGTCTGTCAGAGGCCGCCCAGGAGCCCGACTGTCCCTTCGTGTCGGCAAACTCCGACTACGGACAGTATATCCTGTCAAAGCCCATGGATAACTTCGAGTTGTCCATCCAGCCGAAGGAAGGCAAGGATATGGAATCACGGAAAGCCGTGAGGATTGAGGCCCGTCGCGCCGCCCAGTTCGGCTTCACCGGCACCGAGTATGAGCGTGCACGCGCCGACTATCTGGCCAGCCTCGAAAAGCGCTACACCAACCGCGACAAGCAGACCAACGCTTTCTTCGGCGACCAGTGCCGCGACCACTTCCTCTCAAATGAGCCCCTCGTCAACATCGAGTTCCTGCATTCTACCATGAGCGCCATCGCTCCCTCCATCCCCTTGGAGCTGGTCAATCAGGCCGTTTCTGAGCTTATCTCGGTGAAAGACACCAATCTCGTGGTGCTGGAATTCGCACGCGAGGCCGAAGGTCTGACCTATCCCAACGAGGCACAGATGAAACAGGCCATCGACGCCGCCCGTTCTGCCCAGATAGAAGCCTATGTTGACAACGTGAAAGACGAGCCTCTCATCACCGAAGAGAACATGCCCACGGCCGGAAGCATCAAGAGCGAGAAGGACAACAAGCAGTTCGGCTATAAGGAACTGACACTCTCGAACGGTGCCACCGTCATCCTGAAGAAGACCGACTTCAAGAACGACGAGGTACGCATGCAGGCCTACGCCACAGGCGGCAAGAGCGTCTACGGCGAGAAAGACTACGCCAGCCTGAAGGTCTTCGACGAACTCGTGGGCTACAGCGGCATCGGCAACTTCACAGGAACTGAGCTTCAGAAGGCACTGGCAGGAAAGAACTGCAACGCCGACATCAACCTCGGCCTCACCTATCAGTATCTGAACGCCAACTCCACGCCAAAAGACCTGGAGACGATGTTCCAGATGTCATACCTCTATTTCACCGCACTGAAGAAGGACGAAAAGCAGGTGGGCAACCTCATGTCGCAGCTTGAGCTGGCCCTGAAGAACAAAGACCTGCAGCCCACATCGGTACTCGTTGACACCCTGTCCTACGTGATGAACAACGGCAACCCGCGCTTCATGCCCGTCAACATCAACGACCTGCCCAGTGTAGACTACGACCGCGTGCTCCAGATTGCAGCAGAACGCATGCGCAATGCCTCACAGTTCACCTTCATCATCGTGGGTAACTTCGAGGAGGAAACCATCCGTCCGCTCATCGAACAGTACATTGCTTCGCTGCCCACTACGGGAGAAAAGGCCGACAAGTATCGCGAAGTGCGCACCATGCCCAAGGGAAAAGTGAAGAAGCACTTTACGGTGGAGACCGACTCGCCCAACGCCTACAGCATTATTGTCCAGACCACTCCGCTGGCCTACACGCTGGAGAACTCGGTGAAGCTCGACGCCGCCGGTCAGTTGCTCTCGCAGATCTACCTCGCCACCATACGCGAAGAGGAGAGTGCCGCCTACACCTGCGGAGCCAGCGGATCGTTCAATCTGAGCGGCGATCAGCCCTATGCCATCCTCGAAGGCATTTCCAGCGGCAACCCCGACAAGAACGCGCGCGCACTGGAACTGCTCCACAAGGGACTGCAGGACAACGCCGTGAAGGTGGATGCTGACGCTCTCGCCAAGGTAAAAGAGTACATGCTGAAGCAGGCTGACATCGACTTCAAGTCGAACAGCAACTGGATCAACATCATCTCTACATGGAAGATGCGCGGTCTCGACACCTATACCAACTACAAGAAAACGGTGGAATCACTCACGCCCGAGAACATGGCTGCCTTCATCAAGCAGATCATTGACGCCGGAAACGAGGTGGAACTCGTGATGACTCCGGTTGCCAAGACCAAGTAAGCACAGACTTCTCCCGAAGGGGAAACACACATAGAAGCCGCCCCGGCTGCAAGACGCAGTCGGGGCGTTTTTCAGAATTGCGACCCATGGAAATAGAAACCAGCGAACTCATTCCGCTCAGCGACCTCGCCGACCTGACCACCCACCAGCAGCAGGGCCATGTGCTCTGCGCGCTCTGCCTGCACGGAACCGCCAGCTTTACGGCAATGGGGCGGCAGCATACCGTCACGAAAGGCGACCTCATGGTGAAGCCCTGCGGCTGCCAGCTGACAGACATCAGCGCGTCGGAAGGTTTCCGGCTCTCGGCTTTGCTCGTGTCTGAACGGCTGTGGCCTCAGCAATGGCCGGTCGTTTCCGATGCCGGTGAGAGCCTTGTGCTGCATGTTGCCGAGACTGACGCGGAGCGCTGCCGGTACGACATCGACGCCATCAGCCAGCGGCTCCGTCATCCCTACCACAGCT
>JAEEGG010018821.1_pt1 | contig 13995 bp, 9 predicted proteins | sample 9134161 | NCBI WGS metagenome assembly JAEEGG01 (sample SAMN16246543, study PRJNA631951) | gut metagenome | biome: gut microbiome; feature: rumen; material: CR-attached | host: Bos | place: Iran: Karaj | collected 2018-10 | reverse complement strand
AGCAAGCCCGGACAGGGGTCCGGGCTTTGATTTCTTTTGCATTTTCAGTTGTTTTCTGTCTGCGGGCTCTCCTAAGCTCAGGGCATCAGCTCAGGGTGGTGCCTGTAAAGAGGCTCACCGCCAGAATCACGATGATGGCGGCAGGGGCCACGAACTTGATCAGGAAGCTGTAGAGCTTCACAAGGCCGAATCTGATTCCGCCCTGCTCTATTTCCTTGCAGACATTTTCAGGAGTCCAGCTCCAGCCTGCGAAGAGGCAGCAGCCCAGAGCGCAGACGGGTATCATGATGCGGTCCGTAAGGAACTCCATGGCGTCGCAGAAGGCGGGATAGGTGATGCCGTTTTTGAAATCGAACCAGATGCCCTTGATGGGCAGCGCAGCCTGGGAACAGGTGTAGAGGCAGCCGATCAGGAACATGATCAGGCCCACGGCGATGGTGGTGGGGGTGCGCTTCCAGCCCTTCCGCTCGATAAGGAAGGCAACGATGCCCTCGATCAGGGAAATGGTGGAGGTGAGGGCTGCGAAAAGCAGCAGCAGATAGAAGAGGAAGCCGAAGAAGGCGCCTCCGGGCATCTGCTGGAACACGCCGGCAAGGGACACGAAGGCGAAGCCGCCGCCCTTGCCCACGCCCTCGGGTCCGAGGGTCGCAAACACCGCGGGGATGACCATAAAGCCTGCGATCACTGCCACAAGGGTGTCCATGGTGCAGACCATGAAGGTGTTGCGGGCGATGTTTTCGGTCTTGGGCAGATAGGAGCCGTAGGTTATCATTATGGCCATGCCAAGGGACAGGGAATAGAAGGCCTGTGACAGGGCAATAAGGAAGGTCTGGGGAGTCACCTTGGAGGCATCTATGGACAGCATGTATTTGAGTCCGGGAGCGGCGCCGGGGAGGGTGGCAGCTCTTATGAGCAGCACCACCAGGATAACGAAGAGGGCAGGCATGCCGATCTTGTTGAATCTTTCGATGCCCCCTTCAACGCCCTTGATGATGATAAAGCAGCAGACAGCCATGAACAGCGCCGCGAATATCAGCACCGGCCAGGGAATGAAGGTGCTTCCCGCAGCAGCGTCGTAGCCCAGCATGTTGTAGAAATAGCCCAGAGGGTCGGCGTAGACCTTGCCGGATTCCATTGCATAGCTCACGGTATAGCGCAGCACCCAGCCGCCCACGTGGCTGTAGTAGCAGGTGATGATGAAGGCCACGGCCCAGCCCACCCAGCCGGTCCAGGCATAGCCCTTGTGGCCCAGGCGCCCGAAGGAGTCCACCACATTGGACTGGGCAGCCCGGCCAATGGCCAGCTCGGACATCATGCAGGGCATGCCGATGAGGGGCACTATCAGAAGATACATAAGAAGGAAGGCTCCCCCGCCGCCCTCGAAGGCCTTTCCGGGGAACTTCCATATATTGCCCAGCCCCACGGCTGAGCCGGCAGCCGCCAGTATAAAGCCCAGCTTGCTGCCCCATTGCGCGCGATTGTTTTCCATGTTTTATCCCTTCTTAAATCTATAAAGAAAAAATACAGCCCAGTATATCACGGAGGGCTGTATTTGAAAAGCAATTATCTGCTGAAGACAGCGTACACCAGAGGGCTTATGCAAAGAAGCCAGCCGAGCAGGGCCCAGAACAGGAAGCGGGGCGTAAGAAACACCGCGATGAACTCCCTTATCAGAGCCGAAGGCCAGAAATAAGGGGCAACCTCAGCGCCTATGCCAACGTACTTGAACTTCATCTCCCGCGCCAGCCTCAGGCAGCGGTAAATATGATAGTTGCTGGACACCAGCGCAGTCCTTTTGGAACCGCCCCTGCCGTCTATGATCGCCTTGGAAAATTTCAGGTTCTCCTTTGTATCCACGGAATTCTCCTCCATAACTATATGCTCTTCCGGGATGCCTTCGCTCACCAGATAATCCCTCATGGCCCGGGCTTCGCTTATCTTTTCATCCCTGCCCTTACCGCCGCTGGGTATTATGACAGGCTTCACTCTGCACTTCCTGTAGATCTCTATAGCCTTGTCCACCCGGCTCTGCAGCAGTCTGGTCAGGATTTCGCCGTTCTTAAGGCCGCTGCCGTGGATGATAATATAATCGAAGCTCATCCTGTGGGGCATTATCTGGATCAGAATGCTGTATATCACAAAGCTCAGCACCAGAAAGCTGAAATAAAAGACCGTGATGAATATCATGAACACCCACACATTGGCTCTGCCGATGCTTATATAATCAGAAAGACCCAGCACATAAATTACAGCGGCTATCTCTCCGATGTCGATGAAGAGCCCAAGGCCAAAGGAAAGCACATGGGAGAGGCTGAAGCCCTCCTTTCTGATCATCTGAACGCCGTTGAGCATCAAAAGTATGGGCGCCAGGAAAAGCCCCAGCATCACCAGCAGGAAGCAGATCAGAAGAAAGTAGCCTGCTCCTTCACCGAAAAAGCCAGAGACAAAAATCATGGAAAACATCAGCGTCATCATCAGCAGCATGCTGTTGAAATAGCGCTGGGGCCAGATGACTGCCGCCCCTATGGTTATGATCCAGAAGGCGGCAAAAGCAGGTCCTATTTCACGTATTGTTTCGATCATTCCGTTCATAACATGCTGTTTATATTGCTTATATCCTGAAGCCACGCATCCTTCATGCCTTCAGGAAGGGACAGGGGCAGCATAAGCGTATCCCTTTCTTCCCTCTGGGGTTGCCGTTAAGTACAGGCATTTTCATGGATCCTCCTCCATAAAAACGTCTTATACATGATAACATAAAAAAGTGAAAGAGAATGCATCTCTTTCACTTATAATTCTGTGATTAATCCGGGGGCAGCCCTTCTAGCCCACATACCCCTTGAATACGAAGATAAAGATCAGGGATGTGCAGAGTATGCAGAGCCAGGTGATGCCGCCCAGGAGTATGGGCTTGGCACCCTTTGAGAACACGTCCTTGAATTTGATCTTAAAGCCCACGCCTGCCAGAGCAGAGGCAAAGAAGAATTTCGAAAGCTTGCCAAGAAGGCTGGCTGCAGACTTGCCATAGACGGGCACGGTGAAGGAGAAAACTCCGAGGGTATTCAGAGCCGCCATGGCAACAAAGCCGAGGATGAAGAGGGGGAAGCTCTTCTTTACCACCGCGAAAAGGCTTTCCTTTTCGGCGGAGCCGGAGGCCTCAGCCCTGGCTGATGCGAAGGTCCAGAAGAGGGCGACGAATATAAGCATGGTGGTCCTCACCAGCTTCACGTTCATGGCGCCGTTCCAGTCGCCCAGCCCCTTGAGGGCTGCAAAGGTGGCCTGTGCGCCTGCCACCGACGAAGCATCGTTTATGGCAGCCCCGCCAAGGAAGGCGAACTGATTGTCCGTAAGACCCAAGGCCGCGTAGGCATAGGTGTAGCTGAAGGCCTCCAGGTTATCGAAGAGGAAAATGGCAGCCATGGCGAAGGCTATCTCCTCCTCGTGGGCCTTGATTATCCTCGCCAGGGTGGCTATGGCAGTGCCGCCGCAGATGGCGGTGCCGCCGCCCACAAGGACAGAGGTGTTGCGGCTTACAGCCAGCCTCTTGCCCATAAAGATGGCCGCGCAGAAGGCGGTTACGATGTTGATGATTATGAGTGGCAGCGCCTTGACACCGGTGCCCAGCAGCTCCGCAAAGCTCAGGGTGGCGCCGGTGAGTATGGTTCCGATGTTCAGGAACTTCTTGGCGGAAAAGGTGGTGCCGGCTTTAAAATCCGCGCTGACGCCGGGGAGCAGATTGCAGAGTATCATGGATATGACCAATGCCACCATGGGCCCTCCGATGACCGTTCTTCCCAGCAGAGCGCTCTGCCAGTCCGTAGATTTTGTGGCCGCAAGCCCTATGATGAGGCACATGGCTATGGCGGCGTATTTTTTATTGCTGTTTTTCATGAGCAGCCTCCTGTATTTTTAGCCATTATACACGAAAACGCAAAAAAATACAGCTAAGTGAACGTAGCTCAGCTGTATTTTTTTAAGTTTAGGGTTTAACTTCGGGGATTACTTCAGCACCTCCCAGAGGTAGTAGACCACATCTGCTCTTGGACACTCGTCTACGGTCTTATATGCCTTAGCTGTGCCATCCAGCAGCTTCTGCGCCCTGGCCCAGTTCTCCGGGTCCTCGTACCAGGCTCCCTGGCCTGTCTTTCCGGGCTCACCCATGGTGCGCCAGAGGAAGGTTATCATCTGGCCGCGGGTCACGCTGGAGCCGGGGGAGAAATTCTTGGTGCCGTCATCGAAGGTCCTGGTGCCGTCTGTAATGCCATTTTCGCAGGCCCAGAGCACCGCATCGCAGTAATAGGAGCCCTCCTCCACATCCCGGAAGATGTTGGTCTTAGCCTCCGGCTCCGGTTCGCCCATGGCTCTCCAGAGGAAGGTCACAGCCTGACCTCTGGTGACGGTCCTGTCTGGAGCGAACTTCGTCTTTGTCACTCCGTCGGTTATCTGAGGGCTGTGGTTATAAGCCCAGTCCACGGCGCCGCCGAAATAGTCGTCCCTGAATACGTCCTCGAAGGGCTTGACCTTTGCCTTGAGACTGCTGAAGGGCTGTCCGGGCAGAGCCACACCCTCTGCCAGCTTGCGGAGCTCGTAGTGGTTGAAGCTGAAATCTTCGTTGTAGACCGCTGTTCTTTCGTAGAGCACGCCGTCGCCGCAGAGGATATAGAGAGACGGGTAGTTGCGGCTGCGGTCATTCATGGGCTGGAGCGCCATTTCCACGTCCTCCACCCAGACCACATTGTCCATCACGAACTCGCTGCCGTTGTTGGAATAGAGCTTGCCGTCCTTTTTCAGTATGAAGTCGAACAGGTACTGCTTGCCTGTGCTGATCTCAACCCTTGCGTCCGTGACAGGTCCCATGACCATCTTGACATTGTCCGCCAGCTTGTGACGGTTCTTGAGATTGCCGCTGATGGCGCCTCCAAGGGACCAGGCCTCGCCGTTTTCCAGCACCACATCGTCCCATTCATCGTCGCTGTTGAAGGATACGACGCCCTCCATTATCTTAGTGGGAGGCAGGGGTTCTCCGCCGGTGGCCTTGCCGTTATCCATGGAGATGGCATCGTCGTTGCCCCAGTACCAGAGGCTGCCGTCGTTTTTGATTGCCATGCCGTCGTAGTGACCCATTGCGAAGGTCTTAACATTGTCCAGGATCTTGACCGGTACGGAGGGCTGGTAACCCATCATGTCCGAAGAATCCGCCGGGACCTTGAAATAGCTGGCCGGAAGCTCCGAGGCAGCGTAGCCCAGGTCGTTCCAGATGGAATTGCCCCAGGTCCAGAGGGTGCCGTCGGTCTTAAGGATACCGAACTGCATCTGGTTTCCAATGCTCACCGCCGCCACATTGTCCGCCACCTTATAGGGCTCGGGACCCTTGACATAATTGTACAGCACCTTGCCGTTGGAATACTTTCTCCTGACCTCCGCGCCGTGGTTAAAGTCGTAGCCCCAGGTCCAGGCCGTGCCGTCAGCCTTAAGGACGATGACCGCCTCCTTGCGCCTGCAGACGGAGACCACATTGCTCATGACCATTATGGGCTCGTCTATCCACTTGATTGAGGGGTCCTGGCCGCACTGGCCGTATTCGTTTTCGCCCCACATCCAGAGGTTCCCCTCCGTGTCTATGTAGCAGCGCTGACTGACGGTGCTGGTGAAGCCCGCAGTCATGGAAAGGCCCTCCTTGGCCGCCGCAGGCACATACAGGCCAAGGCAGAGGGCTATTAATATGATTACAGATACTGCTTTTTTCATGGCTCTTTCCTTTGATAACAAAAGATGCTTATGTAAAAATAATAGTATTTTGAGGCTTTTCAGTCAAGGAAAAGGGGCTTTATCGAAGACACTTCGGCAAATAAAAAAGCCGCAGCGGCCAGACCGCTGCAGCTCTGCTTTGCGTATTTATTTGGGCACCCTGAGGGCTCTCATGGAGTTGAGTATGGCCAGCATGCAGACTCCCACGTCCGCGAAAATGGCCAGCCACATGTTGGATATGCCAAAGGCCGTAAGCACCAGCACCAGAAGCTTCACACCTATGGAGAAGACTATGTCCTCGATTATGATGCGCATGGTCTTCTTCGAGATCTTAAGGGCTGTTGCAATATCGGAGGGATCGTCCTTCATCAGGACTATGTCCGCCGCCTCCACAGCCGCAGCGCTTCCCATGCCTCCCATGGCAATGCCAAGGTCTGCCCTTGCCAGCACCGGGGCGTCGTTGATGCCGTCGCCCACGAAGGCCAGCTTTTTGCCCTCGGGAAGGGCCTTCATCAGCTTTTCCGTGATGCTGACCTTATCCTGGGGCAGGAGGTCTCCGTAGAAGTCGTCCAGGCCCACCCGGTCCGCCACGCTCTGGGCAATGGTGCTGCGGTCGCCGGTGAGCATCACCAGGCGGCTCACGCCCTGGGCCTTGATGTCTGACAGCGCATCCTTTGCGCCGCCCTTTATCTCGTCAGCTATCAGGATGTAGCCCAGATATTTTCCGTCCAGCGCCACGTGGATGACGGTGCCGGGGGCGTCTGTTTCGGGCACCGCTATGCCGGCGTCAGTCATGAGCTTTGCATTGCCGCAGAGCACGGACTGTCCGTCCAGCTTTACGGAAACGCCCTTGCCTGCGATCTCAGAGGCATCCTCTATGCGGGAGGCGTCGATGTCCTTATCGTAGGCCTCAGAAAGTGCCTTGGCTATGGGGTGGTTTGAAAAGCTCTCCGCAAGAGCGGCTGTCTCCAGCAGCTGGCCCTCGGAGATGCCGTTCTCGCTGACGATCTCAGCAAGCTTGAAGTTGCCTTTGGTGAGGGTCCCGGTCTTGTCGAAAACTATGGTGTCCAGCTTTGTGAGGGCTTCAAGATAATTGCCGCCCTTGACCAGGATCCCGCGGGATGACGCGGCGCCTATGCCGGCGAAAAAGCCCAGGGGAATGGATATGAGAAGAGCGCAGGGGCAGGATACTACAAGGAAGCACAGGCCTCTGTAGATCCAGGTGGACCAGTCTCCGTGGAGGAGCAGGGGCGGAACCACTATGAGAAGAGCTGCCGCGGCGCAGACGGCCGGTGTGTACCAGCGGGCAAAGCGGGTTATGAACTTCTCCGCCTTGGCCCTGCTTGCAGCCGCATCCTCCACCAGCTCCAGTATCCTGGCTGCTGTGGACTGGTCTGCGGGGGCGCTCACCTCAACGCGCAGGACCGAATCCATATTGATGGTGCCGCTGTAGACCAGATCCCCCTTGAGCACGTCCCTTGGAACGGACTCGCCGGTGATGGCCGCCGTATCCAGGCGGCTTGCGCCTTCAAGGACAACTCCGTCCACTGCAATGCGCTCGCCCGGCTTTATGACTATTATCTGGCCGGGCTGAAGGGTCTCGGGGCTCACCTGCACCAGCTCCCCGTCCTGCTCCAGATTGGCATAGTCGGGGCGTATGTCCATGAGGCTCGTGATGGAGCGGCGGGACTTGTCCACCGCCCTGTCCTGCAGATACTCACCGATGCGGTAGAGCGCCATAACGGCAATACCCTCCAGGTATTCGCCCAGAAGCAGGGCTCCGAAGGAGGCTACCATCATTAAAAAGTTTTCGTCGAAGATCTCTCCCTGAGAAATGTTTCGAACGGCCTTTTTTATTATCGGAAAGGCTGCCGCAATGTAGACAGCCACCCATATAAGGTCTGTGGGTTTGAAATCAGTAAACATTTATTTCACCAAAAAATACTGCGGTCTGCGGTCAATGTCGCAGATCGCAGCATCCAAAAAGCTATCTGCTGCTGTTATTATCTTATAATGTGCCAGTCGGGCTCCAGCTTTGCGGCGATGGCAACAGCCTCATCCATGATGGCCTCGAACTTGTCGTCGGGAGCTTCAACAGTCAGCTTGCCTGTGGCATAGACAACGGCGGCATCCTCAACGCCCTTGATCTTCTGGATATTTCTCTCCAGCTTGGCTGCGCAGTTGGGGCAATCGATACCTTCTACCTTGAAAGTTTTTCTCATGGTCTTTATCTCCTTTTATCAGTTGGGTGCGGCGCATCAGTTAGATAAATTTCCGGCTGCGCCGCCAAAGCTTTTTATTGCAAGGCCTCAATGGAGTTAGAGGCATTTAATTTGAGTTAGAGATGTTTAACTCTGTCTTAAATATACGCCGAAAACCGCTGAATGTCAACACTTTTTGTATTTGAACCCGGGCTCTTCTTCATTGACTTTTGCCCTCGGCGGGACTATAGTTATCGGGTATCTGAAAGGAAAAGACCATGGGAGCACTGACACTGGTAGCAGGAAACGCCATAATAAGGATCATGATAATGGTCCTGGTGGGCATCATTTTCACAAAGCTGGGCATAATCGATGAAAAGATCACCGCGGCAGCATCCACGCTGCTGCTGATGGTCATAAACCCCATAAATCTGCTCAGCAGCTATCTGGGCGGCTACGATGCGGAAAAGGCTAAGGGGCTGTTCATAAGCATGGGCCTCTGCGTCGTGATGATGCTGTTCGCCATAGCCGAATCCTTCATCGCCGTAAAAAAGGGCGCCCCTGACTGGGAGGTTGAAAGAGCCTGCATCACCTTCGGGAACCTGGGCTTTATGGGCATTCCCATAGTGACTGCTATCGTGGGCAGCGAGGCGGTCTTCTACATGTCCACCCTTATACTGATACAGAATGTCTTCATGTGGACCTACGGCATAATGCTGATGAGCGGCGAATCCGCGGGAAAGGATACCTTCCGGAAGATCCTGCACATCCCCACCATCATATGCATACTTATAGGAATGGTGATTTTCTTCACCCGCATCCCGGTGCCGGAGATAGTTTCCGCGCCCCTTAAGTCCATCGCGGGCAGCACCACCCCCGTGGCCATGATCATTTCCGGCTCCATCATTGCAAGGAGCAATCTTAAGGAGGTCTTCGGCCATGCCCGCATCCTTCTTATCTCGGCCATAAGGCTGATAATCTCGCCCCTGCTGATGCTGCTCGTCCTTAAGCTGCTGCCGCTTCCCCAGCTGCTGTCCCTGACCGTCTTCATTGCGGCAGGCACACCTTCTGCCACGAACAACAATATCTTCGCGGTGCGCTACGGAAAGAACGCCGGCTACGCCACGGGGATCTTCACAATGACCACCTTCGCCTGCATGTTCACCATCCCGGCCCTGGTCATCCTCTACAATTTGGTTATGTAAAGCAAAGGGCGGCCTCCGGGCCGCTCTTTTATAATCCATGCCTTAGTCGTTTATTGACGATAGGCGATTTAGCTTAAGCCGGGCGTGAAAACGCCCTAAACTGTTATACTCAAAGGGCCGGCGAAGCAGACAGGGTGCAGGTGGGCTTGGTGCCCACTTTTTATTTCAGCCGTAATGATATATTATATTGTTAACTGCGGCGCGGGAGCCCTGTCCCCCGGAGCCGCTATTGCGTAAACCGTTGACCGCACCCGGAGGCGCCCTATGGCAGAAAAGGAAAAACTCAGTACAGAGGAGCTGCTGAAGCTCATGTTCATGGAGTCCAGCCTGGACCACCTTATGGACAAGGGCTCCGCAAGCCTTGGCTTTCCCAGCTTTACGGACTACATAGCCGCCCTCTGCAGAAGAAAGGGCGAGGTGCCCGAGCGCATCATAAACCGGGCCAACATAGAAAAATCCTATGGTCACCAGATCTTCTCCGGCAGGAGGAACCCCTCCCGGGACACTGTGCTCCAGCTGGCCTTCGGCTTTGAGCTGGACTACGAGGGAGCCCAGGAGATGCTTAAGATCGCAAGAAAAAGCCTGCTTCACCCCAAGGTCAAGCGGGATATGATCATAGTTTTCTGTCTGCAGCACAGGACCGGCGTCGTGGAATGCCAGCTGGCTCTGGAAAAATACAAGCTGCCGCTTCTTGGGGAGGGCAACAGAAATGACTAAGGATTTTTCCGAGCTGCAGCTCATAGACCAGAGCTTTGACCGCCTGGGCTACCCGGAGGATTTTCTGGCGGAATACGACCTTATGGAATGCCTTTCCGGCCACCGGGGCTGGGAGACCTTCATAGTCAGAAGAAAAGAAGACGGTCTGTCTGCGGTGGCAAAGTGCTACGACCGCAGCCTGCTTGAGCTTGGCAGCGCCGGTATGCTTGAGGGCCCGGTCCATCCCGGACTCCCCAGATACCTGGGCCGCTTCGAAAACGAACGCTTTCTGGTGGTGGTAAGAGAATACATAGAGGGAAGCTCCCTGAGCGAATACGCGAGGGAAAACCAGCTGAGCCGCAGGGAGATAGTCGATATCTGCCTTAAGCTTTCGGACATACTCATCTTCCTTCACAGCCGTCCCGAGCCCGTCATCCACAGGGACATAAAGCCGGAGAACGTGATCCTGGCCTTTGAAAAGGGCTCAGGCAGCCCCAATGTTTATCTCATAGATTTTGACATAGCAAGGAGCTTCAAGCCGGAGGCGGAGTCCGACACCCTGTTCTTCGGGACCCGGGGCTACGCCCCTCCGGAGCAGTACGGCTTTGCCCAGACGGATGCCAGAGCGGACATCTACTCCTTTGGCGTGCTTCTTCGCATGCTGCTGACGGGAAGCATACGGCCCAATCCCAACATCAGGCTTTACAGGCCTCTTCAGAGGATAATCGACCGCTGCACCGCCTTCGCGCCGGAGAAGCGCTTTAAGGACATGCAGAGCGTTAAAAGGGCTCTTCTTTCGGCAAATCCTGCGGCGCAGCTAAGAAGGACCGCAGGACTTGCGGCTGCAGCGCTTCTTGCCGTCGCCCTCCTGGGCTTCGGCGGCTTTAAGGCTTACAAGGCCCTCACCTACACGCCCTACACCCCGGACCACATCCCCGCCTACATGTCGGACGAGGAGCGCATAGCCGATGCCGTCGCCTACATGAAGGGTAAATACGGCACGGATATGTTCGATGCAGCTGACGATCTGGCCCGCATGGGGGACCTCCGCAAGGCCCTCATAGAGCTTTACGGCCTGGACAGGGACTATGTCTACGCCTTCAACGACCAGATGCCCCAGGAAAGCGAGGCCTTCTTCTTCCCCTGGGGCTGGGACGACGCCCAGAACATGGACAGGGATGTGGCGGTCTACGCAGCAGTCAAGGCCCACGACCCCTCCATAGCGGCGGACTGGTCAGCCCTTAAGGATGACAACGGCTTCTACCCCGGAGTCCGGGTGACCCTGGCCTTTGCCGAGGAGAATGGCATACTGTCCGGCCTCAACAGGCCCCTTGATATAAGCCTTGGAGAGCTGGCCCTTATCCTTGCCAACACGGACAGGGTGTTCGAGGGCCTGGAGCAGGTAAAATAAATATTTAAAGCGGCGGCAAGGAGGCCATCCATTGGTCCTCCCTGCGCATCCAAAACAATGCTGGTGGGCACTTCGCCCACCTTTTTTATTACACCGAAAAATATAATTTAATTGTTGGATTTTATCGCTTCCGGCGGGCTTGCACTGCCAACCTGCCCGGAGCAGAAAGGAGTATAAATGAATAAACGAATACTATCGCTTGTGCTGATGATAGCGCTGTGCGTCGCCATGATGCCGGCGGCAGCCTTCGGCCTGAGCGAGACAGAAACATCGGTGAATGTGGCAACTCTTGCGGAGCTTCAGGCAGCCATAAACGAATACCAGCAGCTCTGCGACGACTTCGAAGCTGCGCATCAGAACGACCCGGATGCCTGGATAGGCTGGATAGCCGAGTTCGTCCTGACGGATGACATCAACATACCCGCAGACACGAAGCTCAGCACCATGGGCATCATCGTCGTTCCCGAGGGAAAGACCCTGACCATCGAAAGCGGCGAGGTGTCGAACCTGGGCATCAGAAACAGCGGCACCGTCCTGGTAAAGTCCGGAGGCGAGCTTCAGACCACCATGGGAGGCGAGACCGCCATCCTGAACTACGGCACCATAAGCGTGGAGGAAGGCGCTGTGCTGCAGTCCATGTTCGGCGGCAGCGTAAACAATCAGAGCGGAGCCACCCTTACCATAGACGGCGATTTCTTCTGCAGGGGCTTTACCGACAATCAGTCCGGCGACACCACCCCCTGGTTCAGAAACGCAGGCACGGTAGAGGGCAGCGGCACGGTCTACGCCTGCCAGGAGCCCTTTGTGAACCAGAGCGCGCTGTACGATCTGCTGACTGATGCCCTTGCGGGCACCGGCCTCACAGTCAAGGAGCAGGGCAGCTATTTTGTCTCCAGCTATGACGAGCTTCAGGCGGCCATAGACGATTATCAGCAGCAGTGCAAGGCGTTTGAGGATGCTCACCAGGAGGATCCCGACGCCTGGATAGGCTGGGTAGCCCAGTTCCACATGGAGGATGACATCGAGATCCCCGAGGGCGCCGAGCCCGATACCACGGGTAATATAATCGTACCAAGCGGGAAGACCCTTACCATCAGCAGAGGCGCAGAGGCCACCCTTGGACTTGAGATCTACGGAGAGGTGATCGTTAAGAGCGGAGCCTTCCTTGGGACCACCATGGGCGGCGAGACCGCCATCACCAATTACGGAACGCTGACCGTGGAGAAGGCGGCGGTCCTGCAGAGCCAGATGGGCGGCCATGTGTACAACAAGCCCCAGGGCGAACTGAAGCTGGACGGGATCTTCGTCTGCAACGGATATCACGATTCCGACGAAAACTCCCCGAATTACGGCCAGAACGTGCTGTGGTTCGACAATTACGGAGCTGTGAGCGGCGAAGGCCGCATGGTCATAATGCCGGTCATTTGCTTTGGCGGCAGCGATACCCCGGCCATGAGGGCAGACATGGCGTCCAAAGCCAGAGCCTTCCTTGGAAACAGCAGCATTCCTGTTTATGTGTTCGCGGGAAGCTTTGAGGAGCTGGCTGCGCTTAACGCGGAAGCAGCTGTTGAGGGCCTTTTCGCAGGCTGCGATCCCGAGGATCCCGGCGACGGACAACCGATGATGCGCATAACAGATGATCTGAGCCTCTCAAAGGCCCTCTGGGTCGAGGACGGCATGGACCTGGTCATCGAAAACGGAAAGACACTGAGCATTCCGGGCTTTGACAAGCTGATCTTCGGCCGCAGAGGCCGTATCGTGGTAGAGGCAGCCGGAGCAGCAAGCCCGGACGCCCTCGCAGGAGGGACCCTTACAGTGGGAGGATCAAAGCTTCTGAGCGGCACTGACGCGGAAGCCGTAATAAGGCCCACCGAGGACATCAGCTGGCTTTCCGCCGGAAGCTACTTCCCGGACGAGGAGTACCCGAAGAAGGCCCTGTGGCTCTATCTGCTGCAGGATGCTGAGGGCAGCGGAAGCATCCCTGAAAGCAGCGCGCTGGATCCCCAGCTGAACCTGATCGTGGATGACGAATGCGTTCTGACCGTCACCGGCACCATGACCGCACCCTACGTTGAGGTCCGCGGCACCGTAGTAAACGGGGAGAACCTGACAGCAGGCGGCGCCATGTACTACAACAGGAGCGTGGGCAGGATAGTCGTTACCGGCAGGACCATCTACGAGGTGGCCTTCGATCTGAATCACGACGATCTCTGGTACGGCATGGGTTTAGAGGATGAGTCCGCAAACCGCTTCTATTTCGACGATAACGAAGTGGACTATGAACCCGTCTGGGACGGCCATACTTTCTCCGGCTGGAAGATCATCTCCGGCTGGGACGAGGTAACTGAAGAGCAGCTGGCAGCCTTTGAGATAAAGGAGGATGGCGGCAGATACTACGTGGACGAGCCCACAGAGTTCCCGATAATCGTTCAGGCCCAGTGGGACCAAGCTCCCGAGGAGCCCCAGGAGCCCGAAAAGGTGACTATAAGCTTTGTAAACTACGATGGCACCGTGCTCCAGACCAGTCAGGAGCTTATAGGAAGCATGCCCGCCTTCAGCGGCGAGACGCCCGAAAAGCCCGCAGACAGCAGCTATACCTATAGCTTCACAGGCTGGGAGCCTCAGCTTGCGGAAGCCTCTGTGGACACCACCTATACGGCGGTCTTCTCCTCTGAGGCTTTGCATCAGCAGGGTGACAGCGGAAGCTCCGGCTCAGGAGACAGCGGTTCCGGCT